>Ga0302326_10007062_pt1 | contig 25086 bp, 31 predicted proteins | sample Palsa_T0_3_FD_202264 | JGI IMG/M metagenome (GOLD analysis project Ga0302326, IMG submission 202264) | Peat permafrost microbial communities from Stordalen Mire near Abisko, Sweden - Palsa_T0_3 | ecosystem: Environmental > Terrestrial > Soil > Palsa > Peat permafrost | place: Sweden: Abisko... | reverse complement strand
GGTTTGGACCAGGCGCTCGGCTCGATCCGCGCTTGCTTCACAAACTCTCCAACGGGGTCGTGACAGCCTGGTCTCCCAGGGGTACGCACGCCACCAAATATTGAACCGCTGCGATCGAAGTCAGGCTAAAAGACGGGCACAAGGCACCAAGGCATATGCGACTATAGCTTGCCGCGCCGGGTCTTCTGATATTGTCCAATATGGGCGACCGTTGGCGCTCTGGTACAGTTTCAGACCTTTTGGAGCGTGCCCCCGGCACGTTCCCCGGGCTAAAAGGCGGCTGCGGCCAACATTGGCCGCCCCACAAGCAAACTGACCCACTACCCGGCTCGGGTAACCAACTGACAGACGGTCGCAGGCTCTGCGCACGGACATGTTCGACAATATCCGCGCGCTTCTTCGCATTCATGAGGCTTCCACAGCCAGTCCGCTGCGCTCCCTAATGGCGCGCGCCAACTCTTCTCCTCGCTGTGTGCCGAGCAATACCCGCTCACCGCTGGCCAATACCAGGCGCACTCCCTGGTTGCCGCGCGCATGGTAGACGATCCCCCGCGCCGCCCAGCGCACGCCATAACCGCCGAAATCGCGGATGGGACGATAGGTGCGGGTCTCCACGCCGCGGATCTGGTCCCACGGGATGGTGCGCTCGGGCCACAGCCAGACAAAACAAATGTACAAGCCATCCTCGCGGACTTCCGTCACCAGCTTCAACCGCCACAGCCAGACGGCCACCACCACCGCCACTGCGAAGGCCGGCCACAACAAAGCGCCCGAGACGAACGGCTGGTTCAGCCACACTTGCCGGTACAGCCCGTAACCCACGATGAGCGCAGGCACGCAAAACATCGCGGTCCAAAACCACTCGAAGCGCTGTTCTTCGCGAAACTGTGCCATTGGGCTTCGACCAATGTAGCACTCGGCCGCGTCAGTAAGCGTCCCAAGGCGCCTGTTCCGCAATCTGGCGGCGGCCTCCCAGGGCGCCGTCTATCACACCCGCCGAAAAGCCGGGCGGCGCCGCGCCTGCCGTTGCGTATCGGTAAAGTGCGACGGTGAAGACGCCTCTCACCGCGGAAACGACCGTTGCCAGGATGAGGAGGTAAACCGCGCCCAGGATGATTCCGGCGATGGGGTCAACCCGCCAGCAGGCTAGCGCCACCAGGACCGCTGGAATCGAGAGTACCGTGCTCAGCAGCCCGAAGCCGAAACCGCCGGCCACCTGTTCGCCCCAGTGGCTCCGGAACAATTCCTGGGAGCGATGCAGGGAGTCGAACACGCCGCGATCCTCAAACAGCAGCACGGGCACGATCAGATAGGTGATCAGCGACCACGCCAGGCTCAACCCCGCCGCTACGATGCTCAGAAGCTTGTTGTTCCGATCCCGCAGGGAGCTCAGCACCACGTTGACGGAGGCCGCCACCAAGGCCCAGGCGGCGATGCTCCCCAGGCGGCTGAGCGCGATGCGAAAGCCCGCGCCAACGGTGGGCTGTTGGCCGGATAGCCGGATATTGGCGCAGCCCATCAACGCGCTGTTGAAGAAAATGCCTACGAAGAAGTTCAGGTAGTACCAGGCGAACAGCACCGCGTAGTCGTCCCAAGTGCCTTTGTGCCGCGCCACTGCCTGCAGGGTGCCGTCGTGATAGAGCGGGATAAAGAAACTGGCGCCGAGCAGCACCAATGAGATCCCGCTGCAGGCCGGAAATATGAGGAGTTTAGAGTCCTCGGCAAGTACCGCAAAGCTTTCCTTGAATAGTTGCCAGGTGCGGCTAAATCGACCCATGGCGGCCGGTCTCCACGGTCATCGTATCGCGAAGTCGTAAGGCATCGCCCAGTATTTAATGAGTCTGTTAACCTTTGGCTACTCCCAGCGCAGCGCGCGCACCGGATCGATGCGGGTGGCGCGGCGCGCCGGAAAGTAGCCCGACAGGGCCGCCACGGCCACGATGCCTAGCGCGGCCGCGGCCATCGTCGACAGATCGGTCGCCTGGATGCCGAAAAGTTGCGCCTGGATCAAGCGCGTGGCGGCCCACGCCGCGCCCACCCCGATGGCGATGCCGATGGCGGCCAACATCAGCACTTCGCGCATTACCATCCGGACCACCGACCCCGTATCGGCCCCCAGCGCCATGCGGATGCCAATCTCCCTGGTGCGCCGCGCCACCATGTATGCCATCACGCCATACAAACCCAACGCGGCCAGCAACGTGGAGATGCCGCCGAACACGGTCGAAAGCGTGGCTAGCAGACGTTGGATGAACAGGCTGATCTCGACCTGGTCGTCCAATGTGCGCAGGTCGTACATGGGCACCGCCGGATCGACTTCGCGCACCACGCGGCGTATGGTATTGAAGGTGTTGGCGGGGTCGCCATGCGCGCGCAGGTAGACCGTCATGCCGTTCACGAAATCCACTTGCGTGTACGGAATGTACAGCTCGTAAGGAATTTCCTCGCTCATATTCTCGTATTTGGTATCGCCGGCGACCCCCACGATTTCGATATCCATCTTCGTGCCCGGGTCGATGCCCATGCCGAGGTGCCGGCCCAGCGGATTCGCTCCGCCGAAATAGCGATGGGCTAACTTCTGGTTGATAATCCCCACTTTGGGCGCTCCCAGGGCGTCTTTGATCGTGAAATCCCGCCCCAGCATGATCGGAATCTTCATTGCCGCAAAGTAACCGGTGGAGCAGTATTGCATGTGCGGATCGGGATTTTCGCCCTGTTTGGGTGTGTAGCCTTCGATGGTGACCGAGTTGTCCCATTCGTCGTCTTGCAGCACCGGTATCATGGCCAGCGTTTCACCTTCGATGCCGGGCAGGGCTTTCAGGCGATCCCGCAGACGGCGGTAATAGTCGAACGTCCAGGGCCTGTCGTACCGGTTCAAGGTGGGTTCGACGCCGAACGAAAGCAGTCCCCGCACGTCGAAGCCAGGGTTCGTGTATTTAAGATTGCGCAAGCTCTGCAGGAACAATCCAGCGCCGATCAGCAGCAGCAGCGATAGAGCCACCTGGGCCACCACCAGGCCCTTGCGCAGCCGGACGGATCCGCCGTGCAACACCGCATTGGCCTGGTCTTTGAGCGTATCGGCGAGTCGCGGCCGCGTGGATTGCAGGGCCGGCACGAGTCCGAATATAATGCCTGCCAGAGCCGCGACGAGCGCCGTAAAGCCGAGCACCGTCCAATCCGGCGTGCTGGAAAGCGACAGTGGCGTGCTGCCGGTTGGCAGAAAAGCGATCAGCGCCCGGTCGATAGCGGAGGCCAGCCCCACCCCAAGCGCGCCGCCAGTGGCGGAAAGTACCAGGCTTTCCACCAGCAACTGGCGGATCAGGCGCGCGCGGCTGGCGCCCAGCGCCAACCGTACCGCGATCTCCTTCTGCCGCGCCGATGCCCGCGCGATCAACAGGTTCGCCAGATTCGAACAGGCAATCAGCAGAACCAGCGCCACAATTGCCATCAAGGCCAGCAATGGCTTGGAGTACGAGTCGCGCAGATACGACCGGCCCGTGGATCCCGGCATCAGTTCCAACGACATTCTCAGGAACTCGCGCTTCACGAACGGCGATGCTTTGGCGAACTCCTTCTGCTGCACCTCCAGGTCGAGAATCTGGTGGAAAAGCGGCTGCAAGCCGGCCTGCGCTTTTTCGCGGGTCATACCGGGCTTAAGCCGGCCGAAAACCTCCGTCCACCGAAACCGGCGGTTGTTGAGGCGGCCGAATGTGCCGCCCGGCGGCAAGCTGTCGTTCATCGTAATCGGCACGCGAATCTGCGGGGCAAATCCGGGCTCCACGCCGTCAAAACCCTCCTGGCTGACGCCGATCACCGTGAGCGGATAACCGTTCACCATGATTTTCTTGCCCAGGATGCCGCGGTCGCCCGCAAAACGGCTCTTCCAATAGCCATAGCTAAGAACCGCCAGCGGATGGCCGCCCTGGTACAGATCGTCGGTACCGGTGAGTACGCGGCCAATCGCGGCGCCGATACCCAATACCCGGAAATAGTTGCCGGAGACCAATTCGCCGGTGATCAGCTCCGTACGCCCTTCAAATGAAGCGCTCATGGTGCTGGTATGCGCGCAAAACATCCCGGCGAATACCTGGTTCTTGTCGCGGATATCCTGGTACATGGGATACGAGAGCTTATCGCGGCCGTTGTTTCCGCCGTAGTGGCGGCCGCGCCCGGCCAGCATGACCAGTTGTTGCGGGTCTTTCACCGGCAGACGCCGCAGGATGAGCTGATGGATCAGGGTGAAAATGGCGGTATTGGCGCCGATTCCGAAGGCCAGCGAAAGAATGGCTACGGCGCTGAACAGAGGCGCTTTGCGAAGGGCGCGGAAGGCGTAGCGGAGATCCTGTGGGAAAGCGGGCATGCGGGTTATACTGCGCGCGCGGGAAAAAGTTACGAAGGGAGTTGCCGGCAGCCGTAACTTGCGCAGGCGTCGCGCTCGTCCCCCAACTTCACGCCCCTCCGGGCTGCGAGATAACCAACAGGAAGTGGTGCTAGTTGGCTGTGATTCTTGGTACACTCAAGATCGCCCCGATTGACGGGAATTCCGATGCGAACACGCCGTATTCTATTGATGTTGGTTGCAGGCTTGGCGGTGGCGCAGGAACCGGAAAAATTGGCGCCTTATTATCCCACTCCCGAAAGCATTGTCGTTAAAATGCTGGAATTAGGGGATCTTAAATCAGGCGAAAAGATGTTCGATTTGGGCAGCGGCGACGGACGTATTGTCATCGCGGCAGCCCAGAAGTTTCACGCGGACGCCATCGGCGTGGAGTTGGACAGAGATCTGTGCCGTCAAAGCCTGGAGCGCATCCGCAAGCTCGGTTTGGAAAAGACCGCGCAGATCGTCAATGGCGATATTCTGAAGCAGGATTATAGTTCCGCGGATTTAATTACGGTATACTTGTTGCCGAATTCAAACGATAAAGTGCAGCCGCTGCTGGAGCGGCAATTGAAAAAAGGAACGCGCGTCGTCGCGCACGATTTTGAATTCAGGGGCTGGACGCCGGTAAAGGTGGAAGACATTGAGGATGATGGCGAGGGTCGCAGTCACACACTTTTTCTGTACCGGCGTTAGCCGCGTCATGGGCGCAAGTGCCAGGTGATATGGCTCCGTTCCCGGCCGCCTGGAGGCGCGTTCTGCTGTGGGTGCGGGTGGCATTCGCGTGCGCCGGATTGGCCAGCGGGATGCTGCTGTCCCCCCGGTCCACTCCCTGGGCCGGGGCCGCCGCCGGCGTGTATCTGGTCCTCAGCCTTTTGGTTCCACTCAGGAAGCGAAGGGGTGGGGCTTTCGCCTTGCTGGTGCTCTTTGCCGACGTAGTGTTTTTTCTGGTGCTGGTCAGCGCCGGGATAGGTTCGGTCATTTGGCTTCCGGCCTTCTACTACCTCTACCTGCTGGCGGAGGCGGTGTTCGTATACCGCGCACCCGAGGTTTTGGTGGTGACGGTGGTCAGCGCGATTTTCTGCATCGCCGTGCAAACCGAGAACGTTTTCCCGATCAGGCGCACCGCGGTGATCGGGGGCGCGCTGGCGTACGCCTTTGCGGTCTATAAAAGGCGGTTGGAATCGCGCATGGAGGAACTGGCGTGCGAAGCCCGCGAGACCAAGGAGGAAGCGCAGCGTGCGCGGGAGGCGGAACGGCAGCGCATCGCCTCCGATTTCCATGACGGTCCGCTGCAAAGCTTCATCAGCCTGCAGATGCGGCTCGAAATTCTGCGCAAACTCCTGGAGCGGGATTTCGGCGCTGGAATGGACGACCTGCGGGACCTGCAAGAAATGGCTCAGCAACAGGTGAAGGAGTTGCGCGCATTCGTGCGCAGCATGCGGCCGCCGGATATGCAGGGATCCAACCTGTACGCCTCGGCGCGGCGGATCTGCGAGAGTTTTCAGAAGGAGAGCGGCATTCCGGTGTCTTTTGTGGGCGGCGAGGGCCCCCTGAAGTTTCCCGAGGAGATGGCTTCGGAAGTTGTTCAGATGCTCCGCGAGGCGCTGCACAACGTGCTGAAACACGCAGGCGCCACGCGCGTGGCGGTCTCTTTGGAACGAGTGGCAAAAACGCTGGAGTTATCGGTGGACGACAACGGCAGCGGCTTCCATTTCTCCGGCGTTTATTCGTTGGACGAATTGGAACTGCTGCGCCTCGGGCCCGCCAGTTTTCAACGGCGCGCGCGTGCGTTGAATGCGGAGATGACGCTGGAATCGCGGCCGGGCCGGGGCGCCGGCCTTAAGCTGCGCGTACCGATTCCATGAATCGGTTTATGGCTATGCGCGCCATGGGCGGCAGCGCGCTTTGCATGCTCGCCTGCGGATGGGGCGGATGCGGTTACTCCGATTTCCGGCTGCCGGAACTGGCGCCGGCCGAGCCCTGGGCGCGATACGAATGGGAACCCCACGGCGCCCCGGTCTTGCCGCATGGCGGCCCTGGCGAACCGGACTCGCACGATGCCTTGAACCCCTCCGTGGTCCGCCGCGGCGCCGCCTATTACAATTTCTATTCTGGTTTCGACGGGAAGACCTGGCGCACGATCCTGGCGACTTCCGCCGCCGGCCTCTCCTGGAAGAAGGAAGGCGCCGTGTTGGCCCCCGAGCCGCGTGCCGGCGAAGGCGGCTACATCGCGGCGAACGGCTCCGCCCTTTTCGACGAAGGCGGATTCTGGTATTGGTACCAGGCCGGACCCAAGGAAACGCCCCGGCTGGGCTTGGCGCGTTCCCTCGACGGCCGGCGTTGGCGCAAGGCGCGCTTTCCGGTGATCGATTACGGCCCGCGCGGGAGTTGGGACGAACGGGGGCTGGCCGATCCCTACGTCCTCAAGGTAGGCCGGTATTTCTACCTGTTTTACCTGGGAGAGGATCGCGCGCGGCGGCAGCGGTTGGGCATCGCCCGGTCCGTGGACGGCGAACATTGGCGGAAGCTCAGGTCCAACCCGATCCTGGAGCTCGGCAAGTACGGCAGCTTCGACGAGATGGGGCTGGGAGAGCCGGCCGTGTGGATCGCGCACGGCTACTATTGGATGCTGTACACCGGCCGCGACGCGCAGTCGAATCGTCGGCTGGGAATGGCGCGCTCTACCGATGGCGTTCGCTGGGGAAAACTGCCGGCGGTCTTCCAGGGACGCGCGGCGTGGGACAGCCAGGTGATTTGCGATCCCACCGTCGAACTCATAGACGGCCGCTTGACCGTGTGGTTCGGTGGGGGCGATGCGCCATCGCCGGACGAGAATCTTAACGGGCAAATCGGCGTGGCGATCCTGCGTGACGTCGCTGCGGGCAACAAGCTGGCAAAATGAAGTGCAAAATGAAGTGATGGAGGCGAACCGGCTGATCCGTCGAATTCTGCCATTGGTGAGCATCGCGGTTCTCGCCGCTGTGATCTACGATGGCTGGATCTTCTACTCGCGCTGGAGAAGCGCGCGCGAGGGCGAACAGGCGCGCCAAGCCGAGGAAGCCCGCCGCGCCCGCGAGACGCTCGATCTGATCGGTGGAACGGATTTCAGGATTATCAATTTCTATGCCGATCCGCAGGCCATCCCGCGCGGAAGCCAAACCAAAATCTGCTTTGGAGTCTATGGAGCGAAGCGAGTCCGCATAGAGCCGACGGTTGGAGATTTGCATCCCGCGGTGAGCTACTGTCTGCAAGTTGCGCCTCGGACAGACACCGCATACAAGCTCATCGCGGAAGACGGCACGGGGCATACTGCCACTGCGAGCCTCGTAATCAGGGTTGTTCAGTGACACTCACCGGAGAGCTCTGCCGCGCCGCGAGCCTGGGGCCATCCAGCGTGTAATCGAACCATCCGATCATCATCTCTTCCCAGGTCTGGGGCCCCCACCGGACTTCCTTCAGTGGATCGGGATTAGCCGGATTGTTGGGTGAATTATCGAAGTGCGCCACGCATTCCAGCCGCGTGCCCTTCGGCAGCCGCAAAGGATCTTGCTCGCGGTAGATCAATTGCCAGTTGAAGTTGTATTTGGGGACGCGCAGGACGATCTCGGAATGCCCGTCCGGATAAACCGCCGTGTAAGTGAAATCCTTGCCGCGCACGTGCATGTGGGGCATCAGGTCCACGATCCGGACGTTCTCGGGCGCGGTCCAACTGGAGCGCACTTCATAGTTGGGATCGCCGGGAGGTATCGCGAAGCGGTAGTTAGTGGCCGTCCCGCTGAGCGCCTGGTGCTCGATGGGGCCGCGCGCGAAGATCAGGCCGATGGAAGTCCGATCCGTGGCCGGCTTCCCGTTGGGCGTGTAGTGCAGTTGAAAGAGGAGTTGGGCGCCGGCCTTCAGCAGCTTGGCGGTTCCCGCCGGGTACACTTTGGGTTGCTCGCCCGGTGCGAACCCAGCCAGTTTGGCGCTGGCCCAGTCGCGTCCGCCTTCGCCTTTGCTTTCGCCGCCCGCACGATCGCCAGGTGCGTGGTCCGGCGCGAACACGATCACGTGATGCACCACGGCCCGATTGCCGGGGCGAATCTCGGCTGCCTGCACCCATTTATCCTCGGAGAAGTGGGTCGCAACCATGATATAGCGATAGGCACCACGCCTTCGGCGGGAACCGCGACTTCGTCCGGCAGAGAGATCACAGCATCGGGTTTACCGATGGTCCAACCCTCGTCGAATTTCGGCGTGGGCGGCAGGTCGCGATCGTCGCCCGCTGGCGCGCCGGAATCCACCCAGGCGACAATGGTGTCGATCTCCTTCTGCGAAAGGCGGCGGTCGTTCGAAAAATGCCCGTACGCCGCATCCGCCAGCCATGGAGGCATACTGCGCTCCAGTACCTTCTCGCGGACGGCCTTGGCCCACGGGCGCACCTCTTTGTAGGTGATGAGGGACATGGGAGCGGCCTCTCCGGCGCGATGGCACTCTACACAACGGCGGAACAGAATTGGCGCGACATCCTTTGCGTAAGTTGCATGAGGATCCCCGCTGGTGGCCGGGAAAGCTCCGGCCGCGCACACCAGTGGCAGAAGTAACAGGCTCTTTATTGCCATTGCACCCTCCTGGGAAGCCTCTTGAATCATAGACGATTCGCTGGGCGGTAGCAATCGGGCGCAGCCTGTTTCGTAGCAAAGGTGATTCTTATGAGCGTCCAACGGGTTTACAAAACGCCTAAAAGGTGTATAATAGTCACTAGGAGCAAGGAAAGCTAATGAATATGGCTGGATACGCACCGGGACGTGACCCCGGGACGGGTGCCGGCGCGGCGCCTCAACGAGAGGTGGAGAGGCTGAATTTCAACGTCTCCCCGGCTGTGGCTCAAGAAGTCAGGGCCATGGCGGATGAGATGAACATCTCAATGACCCAACTGTTTAGATATGCCTTTGGGATTTTGAAGATTGCGACAATCGAAGCAAAGAAAAATCGAAAGCTGGTGATCGCTGACGAAGAGGGCAGGCCAGTAAGGGAAATTGTGCTGCCAAATTGAGATCAAATTGAGATAAAGCGGGACCTGAGAGCACAGCCAATAGATGCTCCCAAAGATCCGCCTTGAAAACGAAATCGTTCAGAGCCTGGCTGGGCTTGACGAGATTACCCGGCCGATCCACAACCTGCGCATACTCGAAGCCCGCGTGACGTTTTGGTCCGCCATCGTCTTGTTGGGCATTGGAACCGTCATCCTCGTAATCGGGGCGTTTGGTTCTGGCGCGCAGATGCATTTTGCCCGGCTGGCTACGGGTGCGCTGTTGAATCTGATTGGCGGCGCCATACTGAAGCTCCACAGGAACGTGCATGCCAAATTGGAGCGCTTCCAAAGAGACCGGGATCAAGTGCATATGATCTTACAAATCGAAGACCAACATGCCAGAGATCGGGCAATTCAGGAGTGCGCTCGATCCCTGCGGGACGAGAACGCCGGTTGGTGGAGGCGCATTCTCGGGCGATAAGATTAGGAGCGCGCCATGCGTTTGTTCACCGCCCTCGATCTTCCTCCCGAAGTAGTCCGCACTCTCGACGCCCTGCTCGATCGACTCCGCCCCGCGGCGCGCATCAAGTGGAGCCCGCCCGCGAATCTGCACGTTACCACCCGCTTCATCGGCGCATGGCCCGAGGAGCGTCTGCCGGATCTGCTCGCCGCGCTCGCCGGACTCCCCAACTATCCACCGATCCCGATTCGCATCCGCAAGCTGGGCTTCTTCCCCAATCCGCACTCCCCGCGTGTCTTCTGGGCCCGGGTGGAGGCCTCGCCGGATCTGGCGGCCTTAGCCGCGGCGACCGATCGCGCCCTCGACCCGCTGGGGCTTAAGCCGGAAGGCCGCCCGTTCAGCCCCCACCTGACATTGGCGCGTATCAAGGAACGCGTGCCCCTGCAGAAACTGGGCGAGGCCATCGCCGCGCTGCCGTCGCTCGATTTCGGCGGCTTCAGCGCCGATCGCTTCTTCCTTTACCAGAGCCGCCCGGGTCCGGCCGGTTCCGTGTACACCAAGCTTGCGGAGTTTCCGCTTTCAAGCTGCGGTAGCTGCGGTATCCTGGGGCAAGGAGAGATCTAATGGCCGCATCCTCCCCTCCGTTCCCTTACGAAACCCGCCTCGACATTCTCCACAAGCCGCTCGAAGTAATCGACGAAAGAGCGCTTGCCGAAGCCTGCCAGTACAAGTGGTACAACCAGACTCTGTGCAAGGTGAACGACTCGGTGGTCCGCCTGGGCGTTGTCCAGGGAGAATATCATTGGCACAAGCACGACCAGGACGACGAATTCTTCTACGTTGTGGAAGGCCATCTATCCATCGACCTCGAAGGCCGTACCGTCGAGCTATCGCCGCGCCAGGGACTTGTCGTTCCTAAAGGAACGGTGCATAGGACGCGCGCTCCGGAGCGAACCGTCATCCTGATGGTCGAAAACGCGGGAATCGTTCCAACAGGCGATTGATGACCGCTGCCCTCGGACTTGCGATCGCTTATCTGTTAGGTGACATCCCCTTCGGATACCTGTTGGTGAAGTTGACCACCGGGCGCGACGTGCGCGCTTCCGGCAGCGGCAACATCGGCGCCACCAACGTCCTGCGCACCACCGGTCGCGCCGCGGGCGTGGCCACTCTGCTGCTGGATATGGGTAAAGGGTATCTGGCCGTGTGGCTGGAAGGCCGCCTCACGGGCGGGAATCTCGCGTGGATGAGCGCCGCCGCCCTGGCCGTCATGATCGGCCATTCTTATCCGGTGTTCCTGCGCTTCCGCGGGGGTAAAGCCATGGCCTCGTTCGTAGGCGCATGGCTGTGCGTGGCGCCGCTGCCGCTGACCGCGGTGTTGGTGGTCTTCGCGGTCATGGCCGCCTGGACCCGCCACATCTCGCTCGCTTCCATCGTCGGCGCGGGGACTTTCCCGCTGGCGGTGTGGCTGATCGAACATCCTCCGCCCGCCGTCGTGGTAGCCGCCATCCTCTGCGCCGCCCTGATCGTCTATCGCCATCGTGAGAACATCGCGCGGCTGCGCGCCGGAACCGAGTCCGTCTTCTCATTCGGGAGAAGCCCATCAAGATGAGCGGCAGCGGCCTAACCATCGTTGGCGCCGGCGGTTGGGGCACCGCCCTAGCCGTGGTGCTGGCGCCCCGCTTCCCGAGCATTCGCCTGTGGGTCTATGAAAAGGACCTCGCCGACCGGATGCGCGCGACCCGCGTCAACGATCTTTACCTGCCCGGATGCTGTCTCCCCGCCAATGTGACCGTGGAAACGGAGTTCGCCGCCGCGCTCGCGGGCGCCGCCATCGTGCTTAGCGTCATGCCCTCGCACCTGGTGCGTGCGATCTACAACCAGATGCTGCCGTGCCTGGATCCCTCCATGGTTTTCGTGAGCGCCACCAAGGGACTGGAAAACGGCACCCTGTTGCGCGCCTCCCAGGTGATCCGCGAATGTGTTTCGGCCAGCTTCGAACCCCGTATCGCAGTCATCTCCGGACCCACCTTCGCGCGCGAAGTGGCCTGTGGCGATCCCACCGCGCTGGTGGTGGCTTCCACGGACCAGTCGTTGGCAGTCAGCGTGCAAGCGACTTTTTCGGGGCCCACTTTCCGTCTCTACACCAGCCCCGATCCGGCGGGCGTCGAAATCGGCGGTGCGGTCAAGAACGTAGTGGCCATCGGGGCGGGCGTTTGTCACGGCTTGGGGTTGGGCAGCAATACCCAGGCAGCCCTGATCACGCGCGGGCTGGCCGAGATGACCCGCCTCGCCGTGGCTCTCGGCGGTCGCCCGCAAACGCTAGCCGGCCTGGCAGGCTTGGGCGATCTGGTACTCACCTGCACGGGCGAACTGAGCCGCAACCGCGCCGTCGGCCTGGAATTGGCGCGCGGGCGTAAACTGGAGGAGATCGTCAGCTCCATGAAGATGGTGGCGGAAGGTATCAAGACCACCAATGCCACTGTCGATTTGGCGCGCCGGCATGCGGTCGAGATGCCCATCGCGGACCGGATGTTTGAAATGTTGAACTTCGGGCTGCCTCCGCGGGAGGCCGTCCGGAGCCTGATGGAACGTACCCTCAAGGGGGAATAACTTTTTGCGCGTTTTGCGCGCAACCTTGTATGAAACCTGGGGTTAACACTAGTATGGGGGTAGCTGCGGCAGCCACCCTGGACCTCGATGCCGAGCTTATGCTCCGCGTTAAGGATGGGGATGCTGCCAGCTTCGGCGTATTGCTCGAAAAGCATCGCGTTCCGGTGACTCGTTTCGTCTACCGGTTGGTGCAGGAGCAGGCCGTCTCCGAGGAATTGGCGCAGGAGGTTTTCCTGCGCGTGTATCGCTCCCGGTCCAGTTACGAGCCCACGGCCAAGTTCAAAACGTGGCTCTTCCGGATCGCCTCGCACTTGGCATTGAATTGGCTTCGTGACGAAAAACACGAGCGTGGGCAGGAGCGTCTGGATGATTTATCGACGGATCTCCCGGCCCGCCAGATTACCGATCGGCGGCCCTCCGTGGAGCAGGAGTTGTTGTACGAAGTGAAACTAAAGGAGATTCGGCGAGCCGTAGCCGAACTGCCCGATAAACAGCGGGCCGCCGTGCTGATGCACAAATATGAAGAGATGGAGTATACCCAGATCGCGAAGGTGCTGGGGTGCTCGGAATCCGCGGTAAAATCGTTGCTGTTCCGAGCCTACGTAACGCTCCGCGCCCGTTTGGCGCACATGGGAATCACATGAATTGCCCAATCAAAACCCGCAACCTGGAATTGCTGGTAGACTTCGCCGCCGGCGGACTCAATCCGGAAACCGCCAGCGCGCTGGAACGGCATCTGGCTGGTTGCGACGCATGCCGGTCGATGGCAGCGGACCAGACCGCTGTGTGGAAGGCCCTGGATGCCTGGGAGGCGCCCCCGGTATCGCCCGGCTTCGACCGGCGCCTGTATCGCCGCATCGACGAGGTAGCGCGTTTCTCGTGGTGGGAGCGCCTCACGCGCGCATTCCGCCGCATGCCGCTCAGCCAAGCGGTGCCGCTGACGGCTTCCGCCGGCCTGCTGCTGATGGCAGGCCTCCTTTTGCATCGTCCGGGCCGTATCCCGCCGGTTGCATCGCGCGGCGAAGTCGTGCGCGCGAATCAGGTGGAACGTACTCTGGACGATCTGGAACTATTGCGGCAGTTCGGCACCGCGGACTCCAAGGAAAGCGCGCATTCCGATGCCATGTAATTCTAAACGCTCCACGCTTCTCCGGTTCGGATTGGCCATCCTGCTGGCCACGCTGTTGGTGGCTGCGGCCTCCGCGCAGTCGCAGCCTCAGGCGAACTTGGTCGAACGCTGGAATCGGATGTCCCCCGAGGAGCGCGAACGGGAACTCGCTAAGCTCCCGCCAGAGCGCGCGCGGCAGATCCGTCTGGGCATCCAACGCTACAACCAATTACCCCCCGAGGAACAACAGGCCCTCCGCGAGCGTTACCAGACTTTCAGCCGGTTGCCCCCGGAAAAGCAGCAAATTATCCGCGACCGCCTGCGCGAGTTCCGCCAGTTGCCCCTGGAACGCCGCCCGATAGTGCACCGCGAAGTCGAACAACTGCGCTTGCTGACCGAGGCCCAGCGCCAGGCCCGCTTTGACGGCGCCGAATTCCGCAGCCGGTTTACACCACAGGAACAGCAGATTATCCGGGATGTTTCGACGTATCTGCCCAAGTAAGTGGCTTTAACCGGGACAGGTGGCCTTCCGGACTATTGACCTCAGGTTCTCATTATGAGAACATGGCCGTAGAGGGCACGGCTCTATTGAAAGTGGTTGGACGGGACGACCTGTCAAGGTTAGCCAGCGATAGTGCGGCGATGAAATCCCTCAGCTCCTGGTTGAAAATCTGCGAGGCCGCGACTTGGCGCAACTTCACGGAAGTTCGCTATCAATTTCGAACCGCCGATGCCGTCGGATCGTGCACTGTGTTTAACATTCGCCACAACAGATACCGGCTGATAACTCGGATCTACTATATGACTGGAATCGTCCAGGTCATTGCCCTACTGACACATGCCGAGTACACCAGGGGAGAGTGGAAACATGCCTGCGGCGGCTGACCTTGCGTATCAACAACTGCTGATCGCCCATCGGCCCTCGGCAATCAGAACGAAAGAAGAGAATGCGCGCGCCTTGAAGGCGCTGTCCGGAATCCTTTCCAAAGGGGAGGAAAACCTTACCAAGGCCGAGCGCAAGTTCGTGGAACTGCTGTCCACGCTCATCTCCGACTTTGAAAGAAGCGCTTATCGATTCCCCCGCGCGACGCCGGCGGACGTGCTGCGTGAACTCATGCGGGCACGCGGTACGCAGCCCCGCGATCTGTGGGAAGTATTCGGGTCGAAGGGCGTAGTATCCGAAGTGCTTCGCGGGAAGCGCGGCATCAGCAAGGAGCGGGCCAAGATTCTGGCCCGCATGTTCGGTGTATCCACCGACCTTTTTATCTAAGGCCTTTTCATCTAAAAACAATCGTTCCGCCTCCATCGTGTACGATGGTACTATCCCTGCAAAATGGATTCGCACAACGTCGATCTGAAGCAGACTCTCAATCTGCCCCGCACCGCCTTTTCGATGAAGGCCAACCTCCCCCAGGCCGAGCCGAAACTGCTCGACCGCTGGGGCGCTGAGGATATCTACGCCCAAATCCGCGCCGCGCGCGCGGGTCGCCCCACTTACATCCTGCACGACGGCCCGCCCTACGCCAACGGCCGCATCCACATGGGCACCGCGTTCAACAAAATACTCAAGGATTTCATCGTCAAATCCAAAACCATGGCGGGCTTCGATGCGCCCTATGTCCCCGGTTGGGACTGCCACGGACTGCCCATCGAAGCCAAGGTCGATAGCGAGCTCGGCGCGCGCAAAGCCGCCATGACGACGGCGGAAATCCGCGCCGAATGCCGCAAATACGCCGAAAAATACGTCGATCTACAGCGCTCGGATTTCAAGCGCCTGGGAGTCTTCGGCCGCTGGGACGATCCGTATCTCACCATGAGCGCCCAGTACCAGTCGGTAATCGCCGGCGCGTTCGTGGAGTTTCTGGATCGGGGCTACGTTTACAAGGGCCTCAAGCCGGTGCATTGGTGCATGCGCGACCGCACCGCGCTGGCTGAGGCCGAAGTCGAATACTCGAACCATTCCAGCCCGTCCATCTGGGTGCGCTTCGCCCTGACGTCCGATCCTGCCCGGATCGATCCGGCGCTGGCCGGCCGCCGCGACGTCTACGGTCTCATCTGGACCACCACGCCCTGGACCATCCCGGCCAACATGGCTATCGCGTTTCATCCGAAATACGAATACGCCGCGGTGGCCGTGGTGGGGCAGGCGCTTCCGCCTGCCGATCCCATCTACATCGTTGCCACCGAGCTCCTGAGTATCACCGCCCAAAAGTGCGGTTGGGCCGGCTACGAAATGCTGGCGCGCTTCCCCGGATCGCGCTTGGAAGGTACGGTCTTCCATCACCCCTTCCTCGAGCGCGATTCCCTCGGCATCCTGGCCGATCACGTCACGCTGGAACAAGGCACCGGCGCCGTCCACACCGCGCCCGGACACGGCCAGGAGGACTACGTTGTCGGCCGCCAGTACGGCATCGAGACCTATTGCCCGGTGGATGCCGCCGGCCGCTTCTATCACGCCGAAGGAGCCGTCGGCCGCCTACCCGAAGAGATCATCGGAAAGACCGTTTGGGAGGCCAACCCCATCGTCATCGAGATCCTGCGCGCGCATCACGCCCTGCTTGCCGCCGAGAAGGTCGATCACAGTTATCCGCACTGCTGGCGCTGCCACAAGCCCACCATCTTCCGGGCCACCGAGCAGTGGTTCATCGGCATGGACCGCAACGATTTTCGCCAGCGCGCGCTGAAGGCTATCCGACAGGTGCGCTGGATGCCCGAATGGGGCCAGGAGCGCATCTCCAACATGATCGCCGTGCGCCCGGATTGGTGCATCTCCCGTCAACGGGTGTGGGGCGTGCCCATCATCGTGTTTTACTGCGACCGCTGCCGCGAGCCGATCGTCGACCGCAAGATCCTGGACGGCATCGTGCGGCTCTTCGCCGAGCACACCGCCGACGTCTGGTACCAGCGCACCGCTGCCGAATTGCTGCCGCCCGGAATGGCCTGCGCCAAGTGCGGCGGCGCGCAGTTCACCAAGGAAAGCGACATTCTGGATGTCTGGTTCGATTCCGGATCGAGCCATCTGGCCGTGCTCACGCCCGCCAACCACCTGACCTGGCCCGCGGATCTTTACTTGGAAGGCGGCGATCAATATCGCGGCTGGTTCCATAGCTCGCTGCTGGTGGGCGTGGGACTCAAGGGCGGCTCTCCGTACCGCGCCTGCGCGTTGAACGGCTGGGTGCTGGATGGCGACGGCCGCGCCATGCACAAGTCGCTCGGCAACTCCATCGAGCCCGAGGAGATCATCAAGCATCACGGGGCGGATCTCATCCGGCTCTGGTCGGCTTCGGTCGAGTTCCACGAAGACGTGCGCGCGTCCGAGACCATCCTCACGCGGCTGCAGGAGGCCTACCGCAAGCTGCGCAATACCTTCCGCTACCTGCTGGGCAACCTGGCGGGCTTCGATCCGCGCGCCGATGCGGTGCCCGTTGACCAAATGCAGGAGCTGGACCAATGGATCCTGATCCGCGCCGAAGCGCTGGTCGCTAACTGCCGCGCCTGGTATGACGAATTCGCCTTCCACAAGGTCTACCGCGCGCTTTACGATTTCGCCACCGTGGATCTCAGCGCGCTCTACTTCGACGTGCTGAAGGACCGGCTCTACACCGCAGCCACCAAATCGCAAGCGCGCCGTAGCGCGCAAACCGCGCTCTATCGCCTCGAATATGCGCTCGTGCGGCTGGTGGCGCCCATCCTCACGTTCACCGCCGAAGAAGTCTGGACCAACATGGGGCAGCCCGGCAGCATCCACTTGGAACTGTTTCCCGAAGCCGCCGAATTGACTGAAGGCCTGTCCGATGCTCACCGGAAACGGTCCGCGAACTGGGACCGTCTCATGAAGGTGAGGGAAGACGTGCTCAAGAGCCTTGAGGAGGCCCGCCAGGTGAAGTTTATCGGCGCGCCCCTCGAGGCTCGGGTACGGCTGACGGCCGGCTCCGATCTCTACCCCCTGCTCCGGGAGTACGCCAACGACCTACCCGGGTTATTCATCGTCTCCCAGGTTGAGGTAGGACAGGCCTCCGGCCTGTCCTCGGTAACGATCGAGCGCGCCGACGGCGTCAAATGCGAGCGTTGCTGGAAATACACCACCGACACCGGCGCCGACCCGCGCTTCCCGACCATCTGCGGGGCCTGCGCCGCCGCCGTGAAGGAGATGCTAGGTGATTGACAGCCGCCTGAAAGCCTACGGCCTCGCCGCGATGGTCTTTGCCGTCGACCGCTTGTCCAAATCGATCGTCGAGGCGCACGTCTCCCCCTTCGATGTTCACCCCGTCATCCCCGGCTTCTTCGATATCGTGCACTCCCAGAATCGTGGCGTGGCCTTCGGGCTGATGAGCGATTCCACCTCGGCGTGGCGTACGGTGGTGCTGATCGTGTTCTCGGCCGCCGCGCTGCTCCTGGTGGCCGGGCTGCTCTGGAGGGCCTCGCGCCTGGACCGCTGGACCGCCGCCGGTCTGGCTTTAGTGCTGGGCGGCGCGGCCGGCAATCTGTTCGACCGCATCCTGTGGGGCCGCGTCACCGACTTCCTGGAATTCTATATCGGCGATTTACACTGGCCGACCTTTAACGTGGCCGACTCCTGCATCGTGATCGGCAGCGGTTTGCTGCTGATGGAGTTGTTGCGGCCCAAACGCCAACCGGCGGGCGCCTGATGCTTCCGCGGCTCTTTCAAATCGGAAGCTATTCCCAAGCGACCTATGGAGTGCTGGTCGCGCTGGCTTTCCTGGTGGCGCTATCCGTAATCGCGCGCCTGGCGCGCCGCGCCGGCCTCGATAGCGACACGGTCGTCAACCTGGGCATTATTTGCGGGCTCAGCGCCATCGTGGGCGCCAAGATCATGATGTTCCTGGTCGACATTCCCTACTATGTAGACCATCCCGGGGAAATCTTCTCCGTGGCCAGCCTGCAGGCCGGCGGTGTCTTCTATGGCGGCCTGATCGCCGCCTTGATCGCGGCCGTGGTCTATATGCGCCGCCACCATCTGCCCGCGCTCGCCACAGCGGACGTTTTTGCTCCTGGGATCGCGCTGGGTCACGGCATAGGCCGGCTGGGCTGCTTTGCCGCGGGCTGCTGCTGGGGCCTGCCGACCAAGTTGCCCTGGGGTGTCGCGTTCACTAATCCGTTGTCGCAAGTGCCGCCGGAGTCGCTGGGCATCCCGCTGCATCCCACCCAGTTATACGAATCGGCGGCCGAGTTCCTGATCTTCGGCATCCTCTACTGGCGCATCCGCCGGCCGCACGCGCCCGGGGCCATCATCAGCCTGTACCTGATCCTGTATTGCACGGTCCGATTCCTGGTGGAGTTCGTGCGCTACCACGAGCAGCCCAACCCCTTCGGCGGCCCGCTAAATACCTCGCAGTGGATCTCCCTGGCCCTCGCCGCCCTGGGCGCCGCCTACTTCCTGCGCAACGTGGGGCGGGCGTCCACGCCTGCAGCGGGTCTCCAGACCCGCTCCCGTTAGGCCCGATCCGCGTTCATCAGCGTTCATCAGCGGCCAAAAATTGTTCTGAGTAGTATTGGCTGTGGAGGCGCATTCATATTGGCCGCTGATGAACGCAGATGAGCGCGGATTTCTTGGGGCGGAATTGCGTTTTCAGAACACGCTGAACGCCAAAGGTCTTAAGGCGCCTACCCGATTCGTCCTCCAAACTAGCCTATGCTAGAGTGAACTGGAACGGAGGAAGTATGCCATTTTGTCAAACTTGCGGAGCGCAAATGAGCGGGGAGTTCTGCACTGCATGTGGGACCCATGCCAAAGCGTCGCAGGCCGGCCCTATCTCTACTGCGCCAGCCGCCGCGCCCGCCGTCCCGCGAAAAACCAGCCCCATCGTCTGGATATTAGTGGCCGTCTTCGGACTGTTTGTGCTGTTCGGTATCGCGGTGGTCGGCGGCGGCCTTTTCCTGGCCCACAAAGCCAGGCAAGCCGGGCTCGATACGGAATTGATGCGCAACAATCCTGGCCTCGCCATGGCCAAACTGCTGGCCGCGACCAATCCGGATCTGGAAGTGGTTTCAAGCGACGACGCCCGCGGCCTCATTACCATCCGCCAGAAGTCCACCGGCAAGACCATGACCGTGAGCTTCGACGACATGAAGCGGGGGAGATTCACCTTCAAGGAGGACGGCAAGGATGCCGTGACCGTGGAAACGCACGGCGCCGGCGACACCGGCAGCCTGCAAATGAAGTCCGGCTCCGAGTCCTTCGCCATCGGAGCCAATCAGGCGGCCATGCCGTCGTGGATTCCGGCGTATCCGAATTCCAAACCCACCAGCAACTTCAGCATGAACACGAAACAGGGCACCTCGGCCAGCTTTCAGTTTCAGACGCAGGACGGTCCCAAGGACGTAGCCGCGTTTTATGAACGGGAATTGAAGCAGGCCGGATTCCGGATTAACGCGACCATAACCGGCGACAACGGCGGATCCTCCGGCGGTCTGGTTTCGGGTGACGATGAGGCCAACAAGCGCACTGTATTGGTGACTGTGGGGACTGACAGCAGGGGGACCACGGTCAGTGTGACTTATTCGCAGAAATGACCCACTCCGCCAAATCCTCCATGCGGTCCACCAACAGATCCGGCGGCACGGTCTTGAGCGTCTCCGGCTGAAACCCATAAGTCACGCCGCAGGATTTCACCTGCGCGTTGCGCGCCGTCTGGATATCCACTGAACTGTCCCCCACCATCATGGTGCGCTCCCGCGCAGCGCCGCATTCCTCGATCAGAGTCTCCACCCCGATGGGGTGCGGCTTCTTGAAATCGAAACTGTTGCCGCCATACACCTGCCGGAAATGTCCACCCACCCCCAACCCATCTACGATAGCCCGGCTGATGTTCACCGGCTTGTTGGTCAGCACGGCCATCCGAATACCCGCATCCCGCAGCCGGTCCAGCGCTTCCCGCACACCGGGGTACAGCGCCGTGTGATCCAGCATGTGATCGCGGTAGTACTCCAGGAAGAATTCCAGCGATTCCTGAACCTGGGCTTCGGTGGCCTCCGCGCCCAATACGCGGCGGATCAGCACCGGCGCGCCGTTGCCCACGTAGGAGTAAACGCGCTCGTTCTCGATCGGCGGCATGCCCATGTGGCCGCGCGCGGCATTGGCGGCATGCGCCAGGTCGAGTTTGGAATCGATCAGCGTGCCGTCCAAATCGAAGACGATCAGATCCATTACGCGGTGGCGGCCTTCCCGCGTGGGCGGGTCTCCGCGCGCACAGGTTTGCGCCGCGCCTGGTGCGGTCCCAGTTTGTATTCCGCCATCTTCCGTTGCAGCGTGTTGCGATGAATCCCCAGCAGCTTGCTGGCGGCCGAGCGGTTTCCGCCCGTGCGCTCCAGCGTCCTTTCGATCAGGGTCTTCTCCAGCAGCTCGACTACCTCTTCGAGAAAAAAGCCGTGGCCCACCAGATGCTCCACCAACGCTTCGAACTTCTCTTTCATCTCATGCCTTTCGCGCATCCGGCAATGCCCGAATGCCCTTTTTCAGGGCGTTGCCCCAAATCGTCTTCACCTGTTCGTAACTCTTCCGGAATCCATCTTTCAACTCGTGCGGCGCAACCGCCGCGCACACCCGCGCCGCGTCGATCACGTAGGGCGCCACCTTCGAGTGCACCACCGCATTCGGCGGCGACTTGCCGGGCGTGAACGCCAGCAGCGCCAGCACCAGCGCGATCGATATCAGCAATCCCCGCGCTGCTCCGAAGCCCGCGCCCAGCAGCCGGTCCACGAACGACAACCCCGCCACCTTCATCAACCGCCCCAGCACGCGGCCCAGAATCGCACCCAGGATCAGCACGCCGCAAAACACCATCAGGAAGCCGCAAAAATTGGCGATCCCCGGCGAACTGACGAACGGCTGCAGAAACGATCCCGCCGTGCCATAGAACCAGATTGCCAGCACCAGCGCGGCGATCATGGAAACCAGCCCCACGACTTCGCGCGCCAGGCCCGTGGAGAAACTGGTTACCACCGATCCCACCAGCACCAATAGCAAAACGACGTCCAGCCAGTTCATAGCTCCTGGCCCGTTAGAACGCGATAGGCCTGCCGGTACTTCTCGCTGGTCTTGCCCGATACTTCGTCCGGCAGCGCCGGAGCTGGCGGTTTCTTGTCCCAATGGATGGATTCCAAATAGTCGCGCACGTACTGCTTATCGTATGAAAGCTGCGGGCCTCCCGGACGGTAGCTTTCCGCCGGCCAGAACCGCGACGAATCCGGCGTCAGCACTTCATCGCCCAGCACCAGTTCCCCGTCCACGAAGCCGAATTCGAATTTGGTATCGGCGATGATCACGCCCTTCGTTTCCGCGTAGGCCGCCGCGCGCGAATAGATCCGCAGCGTGAGGTCCCGCAGGCGCGCGCCCAGATCCGCGCCCACCAGCGCGCACATTGTTTCAAACGAAATGTTCTCGTCGTGGCCGGTCTGCGCCTTGGTGGAAGGCGTGAAGATGGGCGCGGGCAAACGGTCGCTCTCGCGCAATCCGGCGGGCAGCGGAATGCCGCAGACGGTGCACTGCTGCTTGTACTCCTTCCAGCCGGAGCCCGCCAGGTAGCCGCGCGCCACGCATTCGATCTCCACCATTTGCGCGCGCTTCACCAGCATCGAGCGGCCTTCCAACTGCTCGCGAAATTGGCGCAACTCCGCGGGATACTCGTCCACATTCGCCGTCAGGAAATGCGTGGGCGTCACTTCGCGCAGGAAGTCGAACCAGAAAATGGAAAGTTGAGTGAGCACTCTGCCTTTGTCCGGTATGCCGGTGGGCAGGATGTAGTCGAACGCCGAAATGCGGTCGGTGGCGACGATGAGCAATCGTCCCTCCACTTGATAGACGTCGCGCACTTTCCCTTGCGCGTGCTTTTCGATTCCGGGCAGTTCGGTATGGAGGATGATAGTTTCGAGCATCACAGATTTTCAGGGATCGCTATCGGGGGGGTATCTCAAATAATAACGCGCCCGCGCCATTTGTCAAATCATTTTCTCGGACGCGGAGTTCCATTACGTATGCACGTCGCCGCCATCGTCGAACAGCGACTGCGCCAAACCGCTGGAACTGCGCTCCCACGCGCTGGTGCGCCAGTTGTCGTAGGTGTTGGAAACGCGCATCCAGGTGGCCGGGCTCAAAATGAACCGCTGCGCCAGCGCGAACACGTAAGGCTCGTAAAGGCGTCGCGCCTGCGCCAGCTTGGCGTCGAATTCCGCGGCGTTGGTGGGCGCGATTCCGGCCGCCGCCAGCCCCGCTTTGAATTGCTGCAACGCCTCCGCGGGCAGGCGATCCGGCTCCGGCGCGCGCGGCGGCGCATTCACAATCTGCGCCAGGTCCACCACCGTGTGCCGCGCCATCGCGAAGGTCAGCCGCGCCTGCCAGGGCGCCAGGCCGTCGATGCCCGCAATCACCACCGCGCAGACATCCAGTATCGCGGTGAGCGCCGCCAGCCATGATTGGTTATCGTGCTGCGAGCGGAAGTACGCTAGCACCGGATACGAAATGTAGGTCTCCAGCAGGTCGGCCGACCAGATCTCCCACTCCCGCAGCAGATCGTTCAGGGCCGCCAAACCGTGGCCCGTCGCATAGCGCCGCAGAAGCTCCGCGGCCGTGGGCGGCGATCCGGCCCGCGCGTCCAGCAGCAAAATACTCGTTTCCCGCTGCGCAAACGACTGGTACAGTACCGGCAGATAGCTGATCACCATGGCCAGAAAACCGAAGCCGACGCCGGCCTCCAGCATGAGCACCGCGCGCGCCATGCGCGTATGCGGCACGCCCATCCCCAGGGTGATGAACGTGGTGCCGCTCAAGTAGACGCTTTCGTAGAAGCTCATCTTGGGCGGCCCCGCCGCCCACTGCACCAGGGCAAAGGCCAGGATCATCCCCACGGCCCATACCACGATCAGAAACAGCAGCGAGAGGGGTCCGTAGAAACTGAGATAGCGCTCACGGCGCCTGCCGGGGCGCATCCGCCGCGCCACCCACGAGCATATGGTCCAGGTGAATAGATAAAACAGCCGGCTCAGCCGCAACTTCCGCGCCACGCGCCGCGGCAGGATGATTACCTCGAACCCATCCCACAGGATGATCAACAGGGCAATGATTCCGAAAATAGCCGCCAGCACAGTCATGCGAGATTCCTTTGTCGGATACTGGTGGGGTCCTTGTCAAGCATTGCCGAGGACTTCCGCCAGGACCTGCGGCGATTTGAGGAGAAGATCACCGGTGCGCTAATCGCGTTCGGCGAGCGGATGGACCGGCGTTTCGACGCCATGGACAAGCGCTTCGACGCCATCGATCGCCGCATTGAGTCCATGGAGGTCGACGTCGGCCGATTGGAAGATAATGTGGGCCGACTCGCGCAGTATTTCTCAGGATTTACCTGTCTGGCCGCGCAATCCGACAGGAGCGCCCGCATTCTCGCCATCCAAGAAGCGCAGCAGCGTTACGCCGCAAAGCATCTCGGGCAGTCGCCTCAATAGTCGCCTTCCGCCGCGTGCCGCAGCGCTTCCTTCAGAGCCTCCGGCAACGCCTGCGCCCCCCCCGCCCGTCCCACGCACACCACCACAATCGATCCGTTCGCGGCGATCGCCCCCTCCTTCAGCGCGGTGAACTCCAGCGTATACGACGACGTGCCCACCCGCTTCACCGACACGGCGATGTCCAGTCCGTCGTCGAAGCCCACCGCCGACCGGTACTCGCATTCCACCCGCACACGCGGAAATCCTATATCCGGCGCGTCGCGATAGATGAATCCCAGCGCGCGCAGAAACTCGATTTCCGCGGACTCGAAATAGCGCAGCATAGCGGTGAAATGAATTCGTCCGGAAGCGTCCGTATCGGGGAACGCCACCCGCACCCGGTGTGTGAAGTTTGGCATAGTTCTATATACTGTGGGGCAGGATGGTATCCTGCGCGCCGATTGGCAATCGGCGCACACTCGACCGTTAACAATCGGCCCGTCAACAGACTGAATCCACCGACCGCAATCACACAACTTCCCTTAACCAGGATGCAACTGAAAACAAACGCCCAACCGCATTCGCAAACCCGAATCGCTATTGCCCCCGTGGTATCCTGCCATCGAGTAAGTAAGGGTCCTCCGCACCCGGCCGAGCCGCGCACCGCCGGAGAGCCCACCGCTCCTTGACAACAGAATGATTTTCGCCTCGATCGCCAGAACTCCGATGCTACACAGCGGACGGACGAGTGGGCCTACCAAGTCACCTACTATTAGCATCTTGGGCTTTGTTCGTCGCGCCCTGATCGAGGCCGTTGAGATCGCCCCGATGCAGACCCCCTTTACAAAATCTTACACGAACTCGCCATTTGTAAACCCCCTGCCTTGGGTTTGCCAGTTTAGATTTGCGCACAGCTTCAAATGCACGATCCTGAACCACAGCGGAACACGCGCCCCACAGTCTACAATAAATCTTTTATGCATCTACAGGAAGTCGTCGAAGCGCAAGGCCACCTGATCGACTCCCACGTGATGGAGAACATCTTCGACAAGGTGGTGGAGCATCACGGCCGCTTC
>Ga0302326_10007060_pt1 | contig 25094 bp, 15 predicted proteins | sample Palsa_T0_3_FD_202264 | JGI IMG/M metagenome (GOLD analysis project Ga0302326, IMG submission 202264) | Peat permafrost microbial communities from Stordalen Mire near Abisko, Sweden - Palsa_T0_3 | ecosystem: Environmental > Terrestrial > Soil > Palsa > Peat permafrost | place: Sweden: Abisko... | reverse complement strand
AGCGCGTGGAGCGACTTCGGCTGATGGAGCGGGGCGAGATCGATCAGAGCCTCTAGCTGACCTGCCTACAGAGGTTGTGAACGGCTGAGAGGTCTATCCGGTCCTCCTTCGAGGCTGTGGGTCTCGCCAAAGACCTGCACGAAGGAGGACCGGATGTCGCATCACCGTAACGCCAAGCTCGGACTGGCTGGTCGTCTCGCGCTCGTTCGCGGGATCGAGGGTGGGATGACGCTGAAGCAGGCCGCGGCCTGCTTCAGCGTGTCGCCGGCGACGGCGCACCGCTGGTGGCATCGCTGGCTGGATGCGGGTGAGGAGGCACGTGCGACGCTTTCGTGTCTGTTCGATCGCTCGAGTCGGCCGCGCTGCTCGCCGCGGCAACTCGCTCCCGAGCTCGAGCGCGTGATCTGCGACTGCCGCCGTCAGACTGGCTGGGGGCCGCGGTTGGTTGCCGGCGCTACCGGCTCCTGCCACTCGACCGTCTGGAAGGTGCTCCGGCGGGCGGGCATCTCGCGGCCGCCGCGACGCGAGCGGGAGCCGGCTAACAGGTACGAGTGGCCCTGTCCCGGCGACCTGTTGCACATGGATACCAGCGAGTACGTGCGCTTTCAGCGCCCTGGTCACCGCGTCACGGGCGACCGTCGAGGTCAGGATCGCCAGCACCGTGATGGCCTCGACATCGTGCACGCGATCGTCGACGATCACTCACGGCTCGCCTACGCCGAGATCCACGACAACCAGCGCGCCGTCACGGTCGTCGGGTTCCTGGAACGGGCGCTCGTGTTCTTCGCCAGCCACCAGGTCGCTGTGCGCCGGCTAATGACCGACAACGCCTGGATCTACGTCAAGAGCCGGGCCGTCCAACAGCTACTCGCGCACCACCAGATCCGGCACCTCACAACCAAGCCCTACCGGCCGCAGACAAACGGGAAGGTCGAGCGCTTCCACCAAACGATGGCGCGGGAATGGGCCTACGGCCTCGTCTACAGCTCCCACCACGACCGCGCCGCCGCGCTGCCACACTGGCTCAACCACTACAACACGCGACGACCACACAGCTCCATCGGAGGCCAACCCCCGATCAGCCGCATTCACAACGTCCGTGGGCAGGACATCTAGCGCTCGCAGCACGCGGTCGTCGATCAGAACCGGCTCGACGAACTCGCTGCCGCCATGCACGATGCGGTGACCGACCGCATCGATCGGCCCGGCGCGCTCGAGCTCTGCTCGGAGCGCGGCCTCGTCGATGCCCTCGCTCGAAGCGGGCAGGTTGGTCGAGAGCAGCTGCCGATCGTCCCCGTCGAGCAGCGAGAGCTTGAGGCTGCTCGAGCCGGCGTTAACGGCGAGGACGCGCACTCAGCCCCTCCGGGACTTCTTGCCGTGCTTCTTGGGGTGCTTCGCGGTCGTTTCCCCGGAGGCCGCCAGGCTCTTCTCGAAAGGGTCCGCGGCTGCGCCGGCGGGTGCTTCGGCGAGTAGCTCGGCCTTGGCCTTGCGTTCCTCCCGCTGCTCTGCAGCATTCACCTCCGGGTAGTGGGGGTCGAGCTCGATCAGGGCGTGGGCGAGCACGCTCGAGACGCAGATCCGGGTGAACCACTTGTGGTCGGCGGGGATCACGTGCCAGGGGGCCCAGGCGGTGCTGGTGTTCGAGAGCATCTCGGAGATGGCCTGCTGGTAGTCGTTCCAGAAGCGGCGCTCTCTTGCGTCGCCGGCTGAGAACTTCCAGTTGTGGTCGGGGAGGTCGAGGCGCCTCAGGAAGCGGACGCGCTGCTGCTCCTTCGAGAGGTTCAGGAAGATCTTGACGACCTTGATGCCGTTGCTTGTCAGGTAGCGCTCCCAGTCGTTGATCTCGCGGTAGCGGCGCTCCCAGACGTCCTTCCCTCTCGCGCCTAGGGGGAGCTTCTGGCGCTCCAGCAGCTCAGGGTGGACGCGGACGACGAGCACCTCCTCGTAGTGGGAGCCGTTGAAGATGCCGATCTCGCCGCGAGCGGGCAGACGCTGCGCATAGCGCCAGAGGAAGTCGTGGCTCAGTTCCTCCTCCGAGGGAACCTTGAAGCTGCTGACGTGCACGCCCTGTGGGTTGACGCCGCTCATCACGTGGCGGATCGTCCCGTCCTTGCCGGCGGCGTCGAGCGCCTGCAGGCAGACGAGCACTCCGTGGGTGTCCTGGGCGGCGAGCCGCTCCTGGTAGTCGGCGAGGAGCCGAACCCCCTGCTTGAGCATCGACTTGCCGGCCTTCCTGTTAACGAAGTCCGCCTTGTCGGCGGGATCGAAGTCGCTACTCAGCCTCACCTTCGCGCCGGGTAGGACGCGGAAGCGCTCGATGAACTCGGCGAGGCGTTCGGCGCTAGGCGGCATGCTGAGCACACCAGTCGCAGCGGCGGCGGCCGTCCGCGCCCGGCTCGTCGTTGCCGTTGCGTTTGATCTCCTGCCCGTAGGCACAGTCGCTGTTGTCGTGGTACACCGGATCCTCGGGGTCGGTGTCAGTGTGGAACGGTGCCACCCGAGCCCCGGAAGTGTCCTTCCGCGGTGGATTTGCTCTCCGTCTGGGCAGCGGTATGGGGGTCGTGGCGCCGACGACCTCCTTTGTGGTTGCTGGGTCGAGGATCCGGTAGGCGAGCAGCTTGACACGGTCGGTCACGAGGAACCACGCCAGCGCATATCCCCAGACAAAAAGCGCCCAGTACCAGCTGAGTGGTGTCATGAAGACGCCGAAGACAGCGATCAGCGTCGCGAGGGTCTGCGTGCCGAGCACGGCGAGCATGAGAACGCGCGCGGGGCGGATCGACCAGAACGGGCCGCGGGTGCGGGTCAGGAAGATCGTCAGGTGCCCCGCCACCGAGAGCATCAGGTACATCAGCGTCTGCAGTTCCGGATGGGCGAGGTGAGCGACGCTGTCGCCAATGTAGAAGAGGCCGAACGCGGCGATCGGCCCGACGATGCCCAGGGTCGTCGCGATCCCGAGCACGAGACGCATGTTCCAGGCCTCAGGCTTGTCCTTGTAGTGGACGTTGTCGTAGGCAATCGAGAGGATCGCGCCGTCGTTGAGCAACGCCAGCATCACGATCATCACCGCCGTCACCGGGAAGAAGTTGAAGACCAGGATCACGAGCGTGACGAACACGAGCACCCGGAGCGTCTCGGCGATGCGGTAGATCGCATAGCTGTTCATGCGCTGGAAGATCTTCCGGCTCTCTTTGACCGCGTCGATGATCACCGAGAGGCCGGGGGTGGTGAGCACGATCGAGGCGGCCGCGCGTGCCGCGTCGGTCGCACCCGAGACGGCGATGCCGCAGTCCGCCTTCTTCAGCGCCGGCGCGTCGTTTACCCCGTCGCCGGTCATACCGACGATGTGGCCGCGCTGCTGCAGGACATCGACGATGTGGAACTTGTGCTCGGGGTACACCTGCGCGAATCCGTCCGCGTGCTCTATCTCCTTCGCCGCGGCCGCCGTCTCCTCGCGCTTGACGTCGCCGAGGCCGGAGGCGTCGAGGATGTCCGTGCCCATTCCGAGGGTCTTGGCGGTTTCCCGCGCGATCGCGAGAGCGTCGCCCGTGACCATCTTGACCGCGACGCCCATCGCTCGCGCCGTTGCGATGGTTGCCTTGGCGTCCTTCCGCGGCGGGTCGAAGAGGGGCAGCACGCCGAGAAACTGCCAGCGGTCGTTGCCGTCGGTGCGGGCGACACCGAGCGAGCGGAAGCCGCGAGCCGCGAACTCCTCGACTGCCCTGTCGACTTCGGACTTGACCTTGCCGGCGTTGGCCGACAGTTCCAGGATCACCTGGGGCGCGCCCTTGGTCACCTTGAACGTCGCGCCGTCCGTGGTTTTGACGGCGGCCTCGGTGCGTTTGCTGACGGCGTCGAACGGCTGGAAGTGCAGCACCTCGTAGCCTCGCAACGACTGCTTGCTTTTCAGGCCGGCCAGCACGGCGAGGTCGATCGTGTCGTCGTCATCGGCGCGTGAGGCCAGCGCCGCCTGAAGAATAAGCTCGTCTGCGGGGAGATCGTCGAGCGTGAACGGTTCGCCCAGGGTCAGCTTGTTCTGGGTCAGCGTGCCGGTCTTGTCGGTGCAGAGCACGTCGACGCCCGCGAGTTCCTCGATCGCGACCAGCCGGCTCACGATCGCCTTCTTGCTCGCGAGCAGACGCGCACCGACGGCCATCGTGACCGACAGCACCGTCGGCATCGCGACCGGGATCGCGGCCACGGTCAGCACGAGCGCGAACTGCAGCGTGGTCAGGACAGCGTCACCGCGCAGGATCGAGACGACGATCATCACGCTCACGAAAACTCCGGCGAGCAGGATCAGGTAGTTGCCGATCTTCAGGACCGCGCGTTGGAAATGGCTGACAGTGTGCGCCTCCTCGACCAGTTGTGCGGTCTTACCGAAGTAGGTGTTCGCACCGGTCGCGTAGACGAAGGCGCCGATCTCGCCCCGGCGGATGATCGAACCGGAAAAGATGGCCCCGCCGGGCTCGATCGTGGCCGGCAACGACTCTCCTGTCAGCGCGGACTGGTCAACCTGGACGGGGTCGCCGTCCAGCAGCCTCGCATCCGCCGGCACGATGTCGCCAAGGCGCAACCGGATCGTGTCGCCCGGCACCAGTTCGTTCGCGGGCGGGGTAATCCACTTGCCGTCACGCTTCACCCGTGCTTTGATCGCGAGCCTGGCCTTCAGGGCGGCGATCGCGCTGCCTGCCTGGCGCTCCTCCCAGAATCCGATCGTGGCGTTGGCGACGAGCAGGAGCAGGATGATGAAGAAGTCCGGCCAGTGCCCAACGATGCCGGAGAGGACAACCGCGGCCTCGATCATCCACGGGATCGGCCCCCAGAAATAGGTCAGGAACTTCAGAAGCGGGTTGACCTTCTTCTCTTCGATCTCGTTCGGCCCGTACTGGGCCAGCCGCTTCTTCGCTTCGGCCCCGGTGAGCCCGTCCGGTGACGACCCCAATCGCTTCTCCACCTCGGCCAGGGGGAGCGTTTTCAGGTCGTCGCCCGTGTTCGCCGCCGCCTGATGCTTCGATCGGGGAGGCTTGGACATCTGCTTCCGGCGAGGTGCGCCCGTCGCCTTGGTTTGCGTCACTGCTTCCGTCCCCCGCGCGGATCGTTCGAGCTGTCCCACTTCCAATCCTGGATTTCAGGCATGTCCTGGCCGTGCTGGTCGATGTAGCGTTTGTGCTCGATCAGCTTGTCCTGTATTAGCTGCTTCAGGTAGCTCCCTTCGGAGCCCAGATGCGGTAGCCGGTCGACCACGTCCTGCGCCAGGTGGAACCGGTCGAGGCAGTTCTGCACCCGCATATCGAAGGCCGTTGTGATCGTCCCCTCTTCGTTGTAGCCGCGGACGTGCAGGTTCCGGTTCGCGCGACGGTAGGTCAGCCGGTGCACCAACCACGGGTAGCCGTGGAAGCCGAAGACGATCGGCTTGTCCCTTGTGAACAGGGAGTCGTAGTCGTCGTCGCTCAGCCCGTGCGGATGCTCCGTGCACGGCTGGAGCTTCATCAGGTCAACGACGTTGACCACCCGGATCCTCAACTCGGGCAAATGCGTGCGCAAGATCGAGACGGCCGCGAGTACCTCGAGTGTGGGCGTGTCACCGCAGCAAGCCATGACCACGTCCGGCTCGGCGCCCTGGTCGCTGCTCGCCCAACCCCAGATGCCGATCCCCTCCGTGCAGTGAACGACCGCCTCATCCATCGTCAACCACTGCGGAAGCGCGTGCTTGCCCGCGACAACGACGTTCACGTAATGGCGGCTACGCAAGCAATGATCGAACACCGACAGCAGACAGTTAGCGTCGGGCGGCAGATAGACCCGGACGATGTCGGCCTTCTTGTTGACGACGTGGTCGAGGAACCCGGGGTCCTGATGGGTGAAGCCGTTGTGGTCCTGCTGCCAGACGTGCGAGGCGAGCAGGTAGTTCAACGAGGCGATCGGGCGCCGCCAGGGCAGCTGCGCCGTCACCTTCAGCCACTTCGCGTGCTGGTTGAACATCGAATCGACGATGTGGATGAACGCCTCGTAACAGTTGAACAGGCCGTGCCGGCCGGTCAGCAGATAGCCCTCCAGCCAGCCCTCGCACTGGTGCTCGCTCAGCATCGAGTCGAGCACGCGCCCGGCAGGCGCGAGAAACTCGTCGTTGCCCACCGTCCGGGCGTCCCACTGTCGGTTTGTTTCTTCGAAGACCGCGCCGAGAAGGTTCGAGAGCGTCTCGTCGGGCCCGAAGATCCTGAAGTTCCGCTGATCCTCGTTCAGCCTCACGACGTCGCGCAGGAATTTCCCGAGCACGAGCGTGTCCTGCGCAACAACTGATCCCGGCGCCGGCACCTCCACGGCATGGACGCGGAAGTCCGGCATGTGCAAGTCACGCAGCAGGAGCCCGCCGTTGGTATGCGGATTGGCCCCCATCCGCCGATCACCCACGGGCGCCAACTCGGCCAGGTCCGGCATCAGCCGGCCGTCCTCGTCGAACAACTCTTCCGGCCTATAGCTCTTCATCCAGCTCTCGAGCTGCTCCAGATGATCGGGATGTTCGACGTCAACCAGCAGCGGCACCTGATGCGCCCGGAACGTGCCCTCAACCTTCAGACCGTCGACGAACTTCGGGCCCGTCCATCCCTTCGGCGAGCGCAGCACGATCATCGGCCATCGCCTCCGGGTCGCGTCGCCGTTCCCGCGCGCGTCGCCCTGGATCTGCCGAACGCCCTCGATCGCTTCTTCGAGGGTGCCGGCCATCAGCTGGTGCATCACCTCGGGCTCCTCCCCCTCCACGAAGAGAGGCTCCCACCCGCACCCTCGCAGAAACTGCTCCAGCTCCTCCGGCTCGAGGCGCGCCAGGACGGTCGGGTTGCTGATCTTGTAGCCGTTCAGGTGCAGGATCGGCAGCACCGCCCCGTCGCTTATCGGGTCGAGGAACTTGTTCGAATGCCACGCAGTCGCGAGAGGCCCCGTCTCAGCCTCACCGTCACCGATCACACACGCCACGATCAGGTCAGGATTGTCGAAGACAGCCCCGAACGCATGGCTGAGCGAGTACCCCAGCTCACCACCCTCGTGAATCGAGCCCGGCGTCGTCGGCGCGACATGGCTCGAGACACCGCCCGGAAACGAGAACTGCGTGAACAGCTTCTTGAGCCCCGCCTCGTCCTGACTGACGTCCGGATACACCTCGCTGTAGCTGCCCTCGAGGTAGGTGTTGCCGACCAGCGCAGGGCCACCGTGGCCGGGCCCGGCCACGTAGAACATGTTCAGGTCGTACTTCCTGATCACCCGATTCAGATGCACATAGATGAAGTTCTGGCCCGGCGTCGTGCCCCAATGCCCCACCACAAGCGGCTTCACGTCCGACAACGCCAACGGCCGTCTCAACAACGGATTGTCGTACAAATAAATCTGGCCGACCGAAAGGTAGTTGGCAGCACGCCAATAGGCATCCAGTCGCCGAAGCGACTCTGGCGAAAGCGGCCTCGGCGAAGCAGTCGCCGCGACCAGGCCGCCCGATGGCTGCACCACAGTGTCTCCCCGAATGACCATCCCGATCCTCCCTCAGCCGTCGCAAACTCCACCGCCGACCAAGGATTGAGGCCGACCAGCCCCCAACCCATGCTGTTTAGGGCCAGATCGTGCGGGCCGATCGCTGTGGCCCGCTTGCGGCCAACCCCGCGACAACATGCCCGTCGCTCAAGGAACCGCACCTCAACTCTAACCCAAGCCGAAGGCCGACCGCTGACGCCCCCTAGCACCGCCGACGCAGCGAGGAGCTCCTCCATCACTCTCCCGGGCCCCTCAACGCCTCTCTGCCCTCAAGAAGCCTCATAGAACGCACCTAAAGCGGCTTGGTTCCTCGTCTCGGGACGGTCTGATGGCTCCACGAGCGCGAGCGCGGCCCCAACGAAAGTCATGATCCCGGAATGGTTCTCTCTGTTTCTATCCGCCACGAGATCGTCGAGGCACTCTCATTCAGCGCGGGCATGGCCTGGGAGATCCTCTGGGCCCTGATCCTCGGCTTTACCCTTTCCGGGGTTGTACAGGCAGTTGTCTCGAAGCGCGAGATGCGCCGGCTGATGCCCGATGAGTCACCCAAGACGTTGCTGGTCTCGACCGGTCTCGGTGCGGCATCCTCTTCCTGCTCTTACGCCTCAGTGGCACTGGCTCGCTCACTCTTCAAGCGCGGTGCGGACTTCACGGCGGCGATGGTCTTCCAATTCGCCTCGACCAACCTCGTGTTCGAACTCGGGATCGTCATGGCCGTCGTCCTCGGCTGGCAGTTCGTGCTCGGCGAGTTCGTCGGCGGCCCAGTGATGATCGTGCTGGTCGCCGTCCTCTTCCGGATCTTCCTCAAGGACAAACTCGTCGACGAGGCCCGAACTGAAACCAACAAGGGCCGCCTCGGCTCGATGGAAGGTCATGCCGAGATGGACATGTCAGCCAACGCCGAAGGCTCCTGGTGGCAACGTCTGCGCACTCCCCAGGGCTTCACTGCCACCGCTGACTACTTCGTCATGGACTGGGCCGCGGTCTGGAAAGACATCGCAGCCGGGCTCCTGATCGCAGGCGCACTGGCGGCATGGGTGCCCCACTCCTTCTGGCAAGGCCTGTTCCTGGCCCATCACCCGACCCTCGCCAAGCTCTGGGGACCACTCATAGCACCGCTGGTAGCGATCATCAGTTTCGTCTGCTCAGTCGGCAACGTGCCGCTCGCAGCGGTGCTCTGGAACGGCGGCATCAGCTTCGGCGGCGTCCTCACATTCATCTTCGCCGACCTGATCATCCTGCCAATCCTGCACATCTACAAGAAGTACTACGGCTGGAAAATGGCCGGCTTCCTGCTCGTCACCTTCTACGCCACGATGGTCGCCGCCGGACTGATCGTCGAGCTCCTCTTCCAAGGCCTCGGCCTAGAGCGAACCGCCCGCAACGCGAAGGTTCTTGAAGCCAACATCAGCTGGAACTACACGACCTGCCTCAACATCATCTTCCTCGGCCTCGCCGCCGCCCTCACCTGGCGATACATCAGATACGGCGGCGGCCTCAAAATGCTCCGAATGATGAACAAGCCGACAACCCAACTCCGATAATCCTGATCGGAGTCACCCGCGATACGGGTCGGCGCCGACGAAGATGTACTTCACTTACCCCCAATGCGAGCCCGAACCTCAGATAGAACGCCACAACACTAAGGACGCCATTTGCTATCAGCCGCTCCCAGAACTGTTGCCTGAAAAAACAATCCGTCGCCGGCCACTTCGGACTGTCTGAGGCGAGTCGCCGGGGGGACTCACACCCCCCGGCGCTCTTAGATCCCGGCGTGAACCTCTCGATTCACCGGGCTCCCATCATCCGGCTTGCGGCGGCGCGATCGCCGACCAGTGGGCGAAGAGCGTTGGCTCCCGTATTGCGACGTTTGCCAGGAAACTCCGTGCCCGCGTGCGGTGACGGCGCAGCGGTTTGTATTTCCGCATGGCCCATCGGACGAGGTATTCGTCGATGTGTCGAAGAAGCAGGATCAGCCGCGACTTGTAGAAGCAGCCGTAGTAGTTGATCCAGCCTCGCACGATTGGGTTGATCTCTCGTGCGAGGTCGGTGAGGGTCTTTCCGCTCCACAGGTGAAGCCGCCAGCGTTTGATCGTGCGCCCGATCTCCTTCGCGGCGCCGTCGGAGACTGCCGGGCAGAAGCTGACGAAGAGACCGCCAGCCCTGTTCCGTGCAAGCCTCGGACGGAACGTGTAGCCGAGGAAGTCGAACCGCTCGTGCTCATGAGAGCTGCGACGGTTCGAGTCCTTGCAGTACACGATGCGCGTTTTGTCGGCATTGAGTTCCAGACCGACCTGCGCCAACCGTTCGATGATCGCGTCGAGCACGTCGTGCGCTTGCTGCTCGCTCTTGCAGTGCAGGATCTCATCGTCCGCGTAGCGTTCGAATGGGACGTCCGGGAACTTCCGGACGAGCCACATGTCGAGCGCGTAGTGCAAGAAGATGTTCGCCAGCAGCGGTGAGACCGCCGAGCCCTGCGGGCTACCGCGATCCCTGGCTTGCAGGGTGCCGTCCTCCAGACGAAGCGGTGCTTCGAGCCACCGCTCGACAAAGAGAAGGATCCACCGCAGTTCGGTGTGGTGAGATACCGCTTTGAGGACAAGCGCGTGGTCCAGCGAGTCGAAGAACGACCGGAGATCAAGATCGATCACCCAGTCGTATCTCCAACACCGCTCCCGGCAGCGTCCCACCGCGTCCAGGGCTGACCGTCCCGGCCGGTACCCGTAGGAGTCGGGGTGGAACAAGGGCTCCACCTCGGGCTCCAACACCAGCCGCACGACCGTCTGAGCAACCCTGTCTGCGACAGTCGGCACGCCGAGCGTTCTCACGCCTTGCCCGCCCTTCTTCGGAATCTCAACCGCCCGAACCGGCGGCGGCATGTAGCTCCCCGAGGACATCCGGTTCCAGAGCTTGTAGAGGTTCCCCTCAAGGTTCGCCTCGAAAGCCTGGATCGTCTCCTCGTCGACTCCCGAAGCCCCATCGTTGGCTTTGATCCTCAGCCACGCCTCCCAGACCAGCCGCTTGGAAATCGCAAATGGCTTGCCTTCAGGCTTCGGTTCGCCCACCGGCTCCTCCCACGTCACCGCGGTTGACCAGCCAACGAACCAGGATGATCCGCCCCCGTCGCTCCACCCGCGTTACCGGGCTTCATAGCTACCACGGGGCAGTCCGCCCCTGCGCTACGCGACACTACTCTGGCCCTCACGGATTCAGCCGCTTGGACGTCTCGCTCTTGCGACCAGTCGCAGGCCAGCACTTGCACCACTGACCGGCCGCGGTATCGCAGCGCAGGTTCCCACGTTCCACACCGGAGCCCGAGCCAAGCTCGCGCCACCTTCATGCCGGACACCGCTTGGGCAGTAGGCAGGTAACCCCCAGGCTCATCCCGAGACAGGTCCTCGGCCTCGGTTTCGATGTCGTCTTTTCTCTTTCGACACGTCATCAGTGGATCGCTTCCGCTCGCCTTCTTGGCTCTCACCTGACGCGCTCACGGCGCGCCTTTTCCGCAACGCTCACCACCACGGCTCTTGACCGCAGCAGCTTGCGGTGGTTTGCGGCCTCCCCCTGCAGGACGGCCACGGAGGATCACCAACCCAAACGGCCGGCCCCTCCATCTCCGATACAGCACCGCACCAATCAGCCCGACCTCCTACGTCGCACCTCCTGACACGTTCGTGGTCGCACAGGACCCTGAGAATTCTGGAGGCGCTGAGAGGCCATTCGCCCGATGAGCGGGCGGCGACAATAGCTTCGTCGCGCGGAGGTCAGAGGCCGCTTTGAGCGTGAGCTGCCTTGCCGCGGCGAGCGCTGAGGGCGATGTGAGCCGCCGCGCCGAGCACGAGCAGACCCAGAACCGGATGCAGGGCGCGTAGGCCGGCAGGGCCCGCGAACTCGAGCGCGGCCTGGACTACGAGCAGCACGAACAAGGCAACCGCCGTCAGTTGCGCCCTACGCCCGATCTGAGCCGCGAAAGCGGCGACGCAGAGAAGCAGCCCGATGGCGAACAGGATGTCCGCGACCCATCGACCGCCGCGGGTTTCCCGATCGCCAGAAAGGCATTCCCGGTACGGGTGCTAGAATCGAGATGGTAACGTCAAACAGCTTTTCGGCGTAGCAGTTCCACCGCGAGGTCTTATCAGCAGATCTCGCAGAGATGTCCTCCCTCAGCAGCGTGGGTCGCAGGTCGTTGACCACCACTTTCGGTCGGCGACACATGTTTGACCTTGCCGGGAGGCACACCGTGGTACTTCTCCTTACAGAAACGCTTCTTCTCCAACCGGATCAAACGGGGCTACGTGGCGTCTCCGAAACGGGACGCGAGTCGACCTCGATGCGCATCGTCAACACAACGATGCGGGAGTTGTCGGGGTCGTTTGCGTGCCGCGAACCGATCGCGTTCTTCTGCGAATGCCACGACCCGAAGTGCTTCGGGGTGGTTTGGATGACGGCGGATGTGTTCGACGCGACGATCGCCGGCCACACGGGCTGGATGCTCCTCAAGGGACACGAGCCATCAGCGCTCTGGCACACGAGAGAGCCTCCGCCGGCCCCCGCGACGCGCCGGGGCCTACGCGCAGTACCAGACATCCCCGAGGAAGCTCCGCGGCCGATCAGGAAACCCCGGAGCGGGTCACTCCACCATCGCCTCGCCCGCGCGAGTTAGGTCGGTGCGTTGACCGCGGCCACCGCTCCAGCGCCACTCACCCCACCGCAAGCCGCGAGCGCCGCTACCCAACGAACGGAGACCGGAATGGAAACCGCGGAGCGCTCCCTTACCGATACGACAGGCGACACACCCGCTCGGCTGACCGATCCGAGCGGCGAGACATCCACGTCAGCGGAGCTTACGCGTGGAGGCTTCTAGACATGTTCTTGTTCTTCCTGGTTCGCCGTTTCGGTCCTCGCGGCCGAAAGGCTCGGGTCATGTTGGCTGTTGCGCTCGTCACTGTCGCCGTCGTGCTCGACTTGGTCTTCTCGTCCCATCCCGCGCTGTCCATTGGACTGCTCGTGGTCGTCCTGGCGATCAGCACGGCGGTGCACCTGTTTCGGATGCGCCGGACGCGGCGAAAACCCGACCGGGCCGAGCGTCAGCGAATAAGTTCCAACGGCGGAAGCGACCCGCACCCAAGAAGTAAGACAGGCCAAGCGCGCGCGATCGTCGACGCGCGCGAAACGTCGGATCAGCTGTTCCCTGCCGTGATCGCGCCCGAAGCGGCTGTGACCGCCGTAGAGCTGACTCGACGTTTCGGGCACGGGGATACCGCGGTGGACGCGCTCCGCGGCGTGTCGCTCGTGATCGAGCGCGGCAAGTTGACGGCGGTGATGGGGCCGTCGGGGTCGGGCAAGTCCACGCTGATGCACATCCTGGCCGGTCTCGACGCGCCGACAAGCGGCACGGTGACGATCGCCGGGGAGCTGATCACCGGGATGAACGACAACGAGCTCACCCATCTGCGCCGCGACCACATCGGCTTCGTGTTCCAGTTCTACAACCTGCTGCCGATGCTCACCGCCGAGGAAAACATCAAGCTGCCGCTCTCGGTTGCCGGCCGGCAGGTGGACGAGGCGTGGTTCGCCGAGCTTACGACGAAGGTCGGACTCGCCGGTCGCCTCGGGCACCGGCCGGCCGAACTCTCCGGGGGTCAGCAGCAGCGGGTCGCGGTCGCACGTTCGCTGATCAGCCGGCCGACGGTCGTCTTCGCCGATGAGCCCACGGGCAACCTGGACACGAAGTCGAGCGCTGAGATCCTCGAGTTGCTGCGGGAGATGAGCGTCCATTACGGCCAGACGATCGTGATGGTGACGCATGATCCGCGCGCGGCGGCGGTTGCCGACCGGATCCTCTACCTGGTTGACGGCGAGGTCGTTCTCGACCGCCGTGGTGAGAGCGAGGCGGAGATTCTCGGGACGATGAACGGGCTCGAAACGCTCGTGCCGGCGTGATCGGCGTTTCGCTCAAGGGCATCCTTGGGCGCAAGCTTCGGCTCGTGCTGACCTCGCTCGCGGTTGTGATGGGCGTCGCGATGGTGAGCGGAACCTACGTGCTGACCGACACGATCGACTCCGGAGTACGGTCGGTCTACGCCGTCGCCTACGCGAACGCGGACGCCATCGTCACCGGCAAGGCCGTATTCGGGCATGCGGCGGCGCCGTCGTTCCCGGCGGCGACGCTCGCCCGGATCGAGCATCTCCCCGGGGTCGCGTCCGCATCAGGCTCCGTCGGCGGCAGCGCGCAGTTCGTCAACCCAAACGGGACCGTCGTCGCGCATGGGAGCGCGCCCGGTCTCGGCCTCAGCATCAACCCAACGGGAGCTGTGCGCCTGAGTCCGCTCAAGCTCGTGAGCGGCAACTGGCCTTCGACGCCGGGCGAGTTGGCGGTCGACGCCAATACGGCCCACCTCCAGCACTACAGGCTGGGTCAGCGTGTCAGCGTGATCGTCAACGGCGGAAGCGAACACCGCTACACCGTCTCGGGGATCGCTGACTTCGGAAACTCGGCCTCGCCCGCCGGCGCGACGCTCGCGATCTTCGATCTCCCGACAGCCCAGAAGCTGTTCGGCGAGCAGGGCGAGCTCGACCAGATCGACGTCGCCGCCAAACCCGGGGTGTCGAACACCGCGCTCGTCTCACAGATCAGACTGGTGCTGCCGCCGCATACGCAGGCGCGCACGAGCGCGCAGCAGACCCAGACCGAGGTCAACAACGTCGGCTCGCTGCTCTCGACGCTCCGTTACTTCCTGCTCGCCTTCGGCGGGATCGCCCTGTTCGTGGGCGGGTTCGTGATCGCCAACACGCTCTCGATCACCGTCGCGCAACGGACGCGTGAGTTCGCGACGCTGCGGACACTGGGCGCTAGCGCGCGGCAGGTGCGGCTGGAGGTCCTGCTGGAGGGGTTCGTGACCGGGCTCGTCGCTTCCGTGGTCGGCCTGTTCGTTGGGCTCGGGCTCGCCAGAGGGCTCGAGGCGCTGTTCGCGGCGACCGGTTCGACGCTCCCCCCGGAGGGCCTCGTCTTCGCGACACGCACGGTGATCGTCTCGCTCGTCGTCGGTACGGTCGTGACCGTCCTCGCGAGCCTCCGGCCTGCGCTGCGGGCCACGCGCATCCCCCCGATCGCGGCCGTACGCGAGGGCTCGGTACTGCCGCCCTCGCGGCTTGCGCGCTTCGGGCCGGAGATCGCACTCCTCGTGTGTGCCGGTGCCGTCGCGCTCATCTGCCTCGGCGCCTTCGTCTCCGGACTCGCGACCGGCCCCCGCCTGCTCCTGGTCGGCGTCGGTGTGCTCGCGGTCTTCGTCGGGGTTGCGATGGCAGCACCGACGGTCGCCCGCCCGCTGGCGCTCGTGCTCGGCTGGCCCGCGACCCGGATCGGCGGCGCCGCCGGGAGGCTCGCGCGCTCCAACGCGACGCGCAACCCGAGCCGTACCGCCTCGACGGCCGCCGCACTCATGATCGGACTCGCGCTCGTGACAGCCTTCGCCGTGCTCGGCCAGGGGCTCAAACAGTCAGTCATCGGGTCGGTCAAAGACGAGTTCCGAGGCGACTACGTCCTCACCTCCGTCAATGGCTTCACGCCCACCTCGACCGCCTCGGAAACCGCCCTGCGCCAGGCCGGGGTCGCCACGGTCGTTGCCGGAGAGCGTTCCGGACAAGGCCGCGCGTTCGGCCAGACGCTGCAAGTCGCAGGCCTCGACCCCGGCCTCTCCAAACTCCTCCAGCTCCGCTGGAAGGCAGGCACCAACAACGCCATCGCGTCGCTCGACACGGACGGAGCGATCATCGACAACAGCTTCGCGACCACCCACCATCTCACCGTTGGCTCACCGATCAACCTTGAGACAACAACCGGTCGCACAGTCCGACTCCACGTCGACGCCATCTTCACACCGCCCGAAGCCGAGGATCCACTCGGGACGTTGTCAATCTCCGCCCGCAGCTTCGACGCGCTCTACCCACACCCGGAAAACGTGTTCACCCTCATATCGACCCCCGGCGGCGTCACAGCAGCAAACACAGCCGCGCTAAACCGGACCCTCGCCCCGTTCCCGAACGCAAACCTCCAAACCGAGCAGCAGTTCATCAACTCACAGGAAGCATCGATCACCAACCTGCTCAATCTCCTTTACATCCTGCTCGCACTCTCGATCATCGTGAGCCTCTTCGGCATCGTCAACACGCTCGTTCTCACCGTCTTCGAGCGCACACGCGAACTCGGCATGCTCCGCGCCATCGGCATGACGCGACGCCAAACCCGACGCATGATCCGCCACGAAGCGGTCATCACAGCCCTGCTCGGCGCAGCCCTCGGCATCCCCGTTGGCGTGGGGCTTGCCGCCCTCTTCGGCCGCGCGCTCAAGAATCTCCCCTTCTCCATCCCGTGGGGCACACTCATCGTCTTCATCATCGCCGCGATCCTCGTCGGCCTCCTCGCCGCGATCTTCCCTGCCAGACGCGCCTCCCGACTCAACATCCTCAACGCCCTTCAATACGAATAAGCCGCCCACAGGAATGACCTGTCGCAGCACCAGCTCCCAGGTCACAAACCAACGGGAGGGACGGTCGTCGCGTTGATGTCGTTGGTCGCCGTGCACGCAGAGAAACTGCCGTTCAAAAGGCGGAGCTCAGCAATGTCCGCAACGCTGAAGCTGACCCACAAAACCATCGGAGCGGAGATCCGCCGCGGCACCTACGACGCAGTGGTCGACGGCAAGCCTGTCGGGTCCGTGGAACTCAACGAAACCATCGACATACCGGTCGAACCCGGACGCCATAACCTGCAAGTCCGTAACGGCCGACGCTCCAGCCGCACGAAGACCTTCGACGTCGCCGAGGGCGAAATCGCCAGCTTCCGATGCGGCGGAAAGAGCATCTTGCCGATCTTTCTCTTGTCCTTCCTGGTTCCCAGCCTGGCACTCTCGCTCCGTCGCGAGTAGCACACCATGCGAGCCACCGCCTCGCTTCGAGCCTGGCGAGCACGACACAGGACGTTTTGGCGCTTATCGCGTGGAGCCCTTATGGAACCCGGTGGGCGCAACCGATGGCAAGAGTTCTGCTATGTGGAGGCCGCTAAACCCGTTTAGTTAGGGTAATTCTGTTGCTACTGACAGTTGCAGACGAAATTCCACGGTAAGTAGGAGGTCGACGGCGGAACTAGTGAGCGAGGCCGCCCTCGCCGAGAGGCGAGATCGAAGCTCCTCCGCTTTCGGTGGCCGAAATGACCCCCAGCGTGGTTTACCGGTCGTCACAGCGCTGCAACCCGCATGAACAGAGGGATTCAGCTCGTTGGTCTGCTGTCCGACACAGCCGTATGGGCACTTGTGCCCATTCGCGAGGAGCGACCCGAGCGCAAAGAGCGCTCAGAAACCGGGATTTTGCAGGCACTTCCTTATGGGCGGTACTGGGCTCGAACCAGTGACCCCCAGCTTGTCGAGCTGGTGCTCTCCCAACTGAGCTAACCGCCCTCGCCGAGGCAGTGTAACGCATCAATCAGCAGAAACACCCGTGCGAGCCGGGTTTCCAGATGTTCGGATCGACGCTCGCCCATCCGCCCCAGTCGGGAGAGGGCGACGGCGAGCGCGACCCGTGGCGCGCATGTGGCCTGCGGCTCCAGTCGGTAGTCTGGCTCGACATGCCCGCGGAGCGATGGACAGCGGTCGATCACTACCTCGCCGATCTGCTTGTGGGCTCGGATTCGACGCTTGAGGCGGCGCTGAGCGCGAACGCAGCGGCTGGGCTTCCGCCGATCGACGTCTCGCCGACCCAGGGCAGGCTCTTGCAGCTCCTCGCCCGGCTCAAGGGTGCGCGCTCCATCCTGGAGATCGGTACGCTCGGTGGGTACAGCACGATCTGGCTCGCGCGGGCGCTCCCCGACGACGGACGACTGATCTCACTCGAGCTCGATTCGGCCTACGCCGAGGTCGCGCGCGCGAACATCGCGCGCGCCGGTTTCAGCGAACTGGTAGAGCAGCGCGTCGGTCCCCCGCTCGAGTCGCGGCAGCAGCTCTCCGCTGAGGGTCTGCGACCGTTCGACCTGATCTTCATCGACGCGGACAAAAGCACCACTCCCGAGTACTTCGAGTGGGCCCTCAAGCTCGGCCGGCCCGGCACTCTGATCATCGCCGACAATGTTGTTCGACGGGGCGAGCTCATTGATCAGGAAAGCCGGGATCCGAGCGTCCGAGGGATGCGCACCTTCGTCGAGCGTCTCGCCGAAGAACCGCGCGTGTTCGCGACCGTGATCCAGACGGTCGGCAGCAAAGGCTACGACGGCTTCGCGATCGCGCTCGTCACCAACTGACCGAGGGCAGCTCCTCACGAGCCTGGAACACCTGCCGGCAGCGCCGACGCGGGCAACCGCGGACACGATCGCGCCCAGGCATCCGAGTCAGAGCGGGAGCGCGCGAGGACGTTCGTCGGGGCGCTCGGAACTCCCGCGGTCTCGTCGCGAGCGAGAGAGTGGACTGCCGACTGAGTCATGTTCGCGGGTACTCCTGCAGAGTGACGCGCTGTTGCGAGTTCGTCGTCTCCCAAGGGAGGGGCGCACACACGACGGCCAGACGTGCCCGTGTACCACGTGCCTTCGTTCGCTATCCCCGGCAGCGCGGACACCCGCCTCGACCGACCTTACCCTTTTGGCCTGGGCTGCCGATATCCAGATCGAGTGAGTCAACCGAGGGAAGGCCATAGATGGGTGTCAGCGGACAGACAATCAAGCACGCAGGGCAGATCACAGACTTGGCGCGGCCAGAGGGAGGGCGATCGCTTTCCGAATGGTGCATCGAGGTGTGCGGCGGCGACTCGCTGCTTGCGCTCGACCTCGCCGTCAGGACATACGAGGCGATGCGGCGGTCCGGGACTCCGGCTGCCGCACGGGTTGGTTAGCCGATAATTGGCAGGGGCCGGCGCGAGATCGAGCGCGAGCCGCCGTGGGCGTCAACGGCTGAGCTGAGGCTGTCGCGGTCAGGAGCGGCTCCGACGTCTGGAGGGCCGGCCTCGCCCACGGCTCCCAGCCACCGGCCTGCCGGTCGCGACGCCGGAGTGCGCATCACGAGGGCACTCGCGCGAGTCTGCGCCGCGAACCAGAGGCGAACCGCTGGTGGTTCACCGATGTGCTGCGAGACGGAGGTGTGGGCACCCGCACCCTCCTCGCCGCCGCCGCCGTTGTGGATCGGGCGGGCAGGTACAGCGAGGGAGACGCTCTTGCGTTCGATGCTCGGGCCTGCATCACACCTCGCGCGGTGGAAGCCGCGATCGGGCTGATGAGAGGACTCGGCTGCGAACACCCCGGAGGCTTGCGTACCGAGGCGGTCGCGCTCGCCGCGAGCGAATCGACTGCAGTATGAGAGACTGATCGACCGCGGGCGGCGCAGCCTCCTCGGCTGTCGACCGCCTATGAGTTCTGGCTCACAAACTCGGCCTTGCAACGTCACTCAGCGTCGCGAGCCTCAGAGCCCGGGGGAACGGACAGCAGACGAACCGGCTGCGATAGTGGCGCCGAACGGATCCCGGCTCGCGCGCGTTGACGCGCGATCGCGTCGAACCGCTCGACGTGGGCGTGGTAGGCGGACAGCAGACGGGCGCGCTCTTTGGGACTCATCATGATTCATGGATCGACAGACCCGGCTCGCCCAACAATCCCGCGAACCGTGCTGCGGGCCTGATACATACGGAAGAGGCTGACTCCTACTACCGGCGCCGGCCCCGCGAGCCGTTCAGAATCGTTGGCGCCGGCGGGCCCCTCGCGCGAGCGAGCCTGGCTCCAGGAGCCGAGTGCGAGCGTCCTGTGGTCCTGGCCCATGCACACGAGCCGCGCGGCCCGGCCGATGATGGAGCGGATACGCACGAAGCCGGAATCGCCTCACCGCCGTCGGTCTCCTGCTCGATCGTGTCTGGGAGATCCGTTCGAAACGCGAGCGTCCCGGGCCGGATTCGCGGTGCGAAGGGTCGCCCTGCGTGGCATGCCGGCGGTGTCGAAGCAGCCGGCATCCGATCTTTCCGCCGCTCCTCATCGACCAGGTACGCGCGGCCCATTCTCGCCGCCGAGCTCGGACGTCCCCGGCGGGCGCTAGCCATTGAGCGCGACCTCGCGGCGGCACGGGCGCAGTGGTGGGAGCTGTTGGAGGAGTTCACGGCGCGCGCGCAGGAGCTCGGTGTTCAGCGCCACACATGACGATCGTCGGCGACGGCGCGCACACATCGCAAATTCGTGTGCAGCGAGGGCTACACGCTGACCAGTAGCGCGATGATCTCGGCGTCGGCGTTGCGCTACTGCCTCGCGGCAAGGCGCCGCGTTCGCGGTCCGCAGGAGGAGGTTCGCCTGGTCGACGAGCTCTCGCTCTTCGTTTCCTCGGCCGACCAGGAGCTGGGTCCGGCTCCGAGCTTCGTCGAGCAGCAGACCCCGCCTCCTCGGAAGGCTGGCCGCACATCGAGCGGCTCGAAACTGCAGCCTCGATCCTCAAACGGGCCGCGAATCACCCCTCTGGAGAGAGCCTGTTCGCACTGATGGACTGATAACGAGCGCCCAGAACTCGGGCGGCGCGGTGCATTCGCATCGAGATCAAGCAGCGGTAGGTCCAGAGGGAGGTCGCGTCCCCGAGAGCGAGCGCCACGCGGTCGGAGAGGCGCGCCCGAGATCCGCTCGACCAATCACGCCCCGCCCTTCACGCGTTTGTGCCTGCGACACGAGCTTGCGCCTTGCGCCGGCGGCTCAACCGCCGCGCGATCTCCTCGTTCCGCGGTCCCTGCGCGACCGACAGACCATCTGGCGATGCACCGCCCTCCACCGCGTCGACGTACGAGCGGGCTCACGACGCTCCCCCGCGACAGGCCGCGCCCGCGGCGTGCGGTGCGGGTGAGGGACGCTGCTCCGGAGGCGCGGCCAATTGGTGATAAAACCCTTGAGCTCGGATGGTTGGACGCAGCAGGTTGCGCAGTCGGCCGAACGATCTGGGGATGACGATTGGGATCGCTCTCGACGCTTCTACTACTCGTCGTATTCGCTGCCGGTGCGGTCGCGACGTGGGTTGCCGGGACGGCACTCTCGAGGACGACCGACGTGATCGACCGGCGTTTCAATCTCGGCTCGGCGCTGGGTGGCATGATCCTGCTGGCGATAGCCGGGACGCTGCCCGAGATCGCGATCACCGTCTCCGCCGCGGCGAAGGGCGACCTCGGCCTCGCCGCCGGCAATCTGATCGGCGGCATCGCGATGCAGACGATGGTGCTCGTTTTCTGTGATGCGGCGTCGTCGCGTCGGGACTCGCTGAGCTACCTCGTCGGATCGCTCGTTCCTGTTCTCGAGGCGCTTCTCGTCGTCCTCGTCGTGTCAGCCGCGCTGATGGGCGCCCTGCTGCCAGAGTCGACGCGCATCGGCCCCATCAGCCCCGCGTCTCTCGCGATCGTCGCGGTGTGGGTCGGGGGCCTGTTCGCGCTCAATCGCGCCCGACGATCGCCGGCCTGGCAGCTCCACACCCCCGCTGGCGCTTCGGCGCGCCCGCAACGGGAACAGGCTCGTCCTGACCAGAGGGCGACACCGATCACCGACTCGACCTCGCGGGCGCTGCTCGTGTTCGGGACCAGCTGCCTGATCACGCTTGTCGCCGGCGTGATCCTCGAGCTGGCCGGTAATACACTCGCCAACCGGGCCCACATCAACGGCGTCATCTTCGGCGCCACCGTTCTCGCCGTTGCCTCCGCGCTACCCGAGATCAGCTCCGGCATCGCCGCCGTACGGCTCGGCGACAACGAGCTCGCCGTCGCAGACATCTTCGGTGGCAACTCATTCCAGCTCTGCCTCTTCGTCGTCGCCGACCTCATCGCGGGCAAACCGGTCCTCCCGACCGCCGGGAGCCTCAACGCCTGGCTGGCGGTGCTCGGCATCGCGCTCACGGCCGTGTACGCCTTCGGGGTGATCATGCGGCACGAACCGTGCGTCCTGCGCCTCGGGCGCGACTCGCTCCTCGCGATTGTCATCTTCACTCTCGGCATCGCGGGGCTCTTCGTCATCCCGCGCTGAGACCCGCACTCTGGCGGGGAGCGGCCGAAACTGCGCTGGCTCAACGCCGCCCGGCGCCGGCCGACACCGGGAGTGTCGGCAGTATGCCGAGGCGGAGCCGGCCCTCCCGATCGCTGCGACGATCTCTCGATCGCCGCATCCTCGCGAGGGGCCGATCGACGCGAGTAGCAGCCGCGTGCTGGGACTCGAGCGCCGCGACCTCGACGATCAGCCCGCAGGGCGGGCACCGGCGAGGAGGAGCGCCCGGCGGCGGGCACCGGCAAGGTCGCGCCCTGGCCGCGGCCAGTGTCGGGGTCGAGTTTCGGGGTCGCCGAGCTCTCGGCGATCGGATCGAAAGCCGACCCGCGCGCGAGCCCCGAGCAGGCGTCACGGCACGCCCTCCGCGCGGGGCGTCCTAGGATCCCTCCGACCGCTCCCCACAGTAGACCGCAACGCGGCTCGGCGCCCAGCGGGCTTAGGCGAGGTAGTACGCGGCGAGGGCGACGATCAACAGGAACGCGAAGATGGACGCCAAGAAGAAAAAGAGCCCGAGCATCGCGATGTAGGGAGTCTCGGCGCTCTCTCCGCGCTGCTCGATCACGTGCAGATGGTGCGCTTCATCCTCGATCGCGTGTATCGGCGACAGTGCTCGCCTGAAGGTTCTCCCGTAAAGGCCCACGGCGTGCCGGGCGGCTCTACTCGTTACGCCCATTGCTCCGATCTTAGGTCACGCCCGATCGGTCTGCAAACAGCACATCGCATGTCGGCGCCGGCTTGGCTTGAAGAGTCTTCTCGAGCCGAGCGACCCGCCATGAGACGGGCGCGCGCCCGGCGAGAGCCGGCTCTCTCTCTCTCTCTCTCTCTCTCTCTCTCTCTCTCTCTGGACCGCGCGACGCCCGCCGCCAGCCTGCGGAGCTCCGGAGGATCGGGCTGAGCGTGGACACCGGCCGCGGGCAGCCAGCGAGCGGGGCTCAGCAATGCGGCTCGGGAGCAGCCACGGTCGCCGGCTTGAGGACCTCGCGGAAGGTGATCGTGAAGGTGAACGGCGCCGCGGTCATCACCTTGATCTCCGACGAGATGAACTGCTTCGTGGTCGCCGAGATACGGTCGATCTCGGTCGCGGTTCCGCTCTTGCCCCAGGGGTAGGTCGACGTGATGGTCACGACGTCGCCGCTGCGGCGCATCGGGGCGAAGTTTCCGACGACGCCGATCAACTGGCCGGCCCAGCCCCCGACGCCCGACGCGCGCGGGTTCGCGAAGTAGCACTTGCCCGCGGCCATCGACCACACGCCGCTCGAGTCCTCGATGATGCTCAGCGGCGCATGACCTGGAGCTCGTGCGGTGTCGACGTACTTGGTGATCACCCCGCCGCTCAGCAGCACGAGCAGCGACTCGCTCGCCGCCGTGAATCCGGCGGTCGGCCTCAACCCGTACTGCCAGCGGGGAACCGAGCCCTCCGAGGTGTAGGACAGGTAGCCGGTCCGGTTCTCTATGACCGCTGGCACGTTGCGGTAGGCACCCTGCGCCGCGCGGTAGAAGGCGATCGTCGCCGCGTCACCGGTCGGCCCCCCGGCCGCTGCGGCACGGTCAGCCCCGGGAGCGGCGATCCCGAGTGCGAGACAGAGAACCCCGATGCGTAGACAGAAGCTGATCTTCCGACAGGAACGCCTCGACCAGACGGTCGGGCCGTCCCCTCTACCTTGAGCTTCTACCGACAACGCCGCACCTTTCGGGATCGAAGGCTAGCGGGGCGAGCGTCGGCGGTCTGCCGGAGCAGATCGCGTCGCCTCGGGCCGAGGAGGCGACGGGGATCGAGAGCCGGGGCCGAGGGGCTCTCGATCCACCATCTGCCCCCTGAGGGAGCGCCCGATTGCGCCTACCTCAACCTGTATCGCCCTGGTCGCCTTCGCGCGGGGTCGGGGAGTCGCGGCCGCTCGCCGCTCGACGCTGTGCTCGTTGCGCCTGGACATGTGGGCAGCCGACCGGCCCGTCGCGGCTTCCCTGATCGGTCGCCGACGAGCTCGACCGGCAGGTGGGCCTGATCGGAGGGGCCCTGTCATCTCCCCGCTCGAGCACGCCGCTGACCCCGGGCTGCTCGAGCGAGACGAGGTGACGGCTCGCGTCCACGCCCCTCGCATCCGCACGCGGCACGGCGCGGGGGTCTGCACGGGCGCTGCCGCGCGAGGATGGCGCTGCAGGACGCTCGCGATCCCGGAGCTCCACGGGGAGCAAGGCCCGCGCCGGTCTCGGTGTGGGGCCCGAATTACACTGCATCACGTGCGCGGGAACGCCGAACGGCGTGGCAGCGGTCTCACGGTCGCGTCCGGCTGATGGACAAGCCGCGTGTCCTCTTTGTCAGCCGGACGCGGTACCGGCTCCCGCTGAACGCGAGCCTCGCGCGCAAGTGGGACGCGCTCGGGCAGGAGCTCGACCTCCGCGTGCTCGCGACCTCGACGGACGGCCCGCGTCGGTCAGGCCCGTTTGTCCTGGTGGCGTCCGCAGGCGCGCGGCGCCTGGGGGGCGGTGCCTTCTGGCTCCTGCTGCCGCTGCGGGTCGCCCGTCTCCTGCGGGCATTTCGGCCCGATGCGGTCGTGACACAGAGCCCGTACGAGGCCGCTGCCGCGCTCGTTGCCCGGCGGGTCAGCGGCTCGCGCGCCCGCATCGTCACCGATGTCCAGGGAGACTGGCGCTCGGCGACGCGGCTCTACGGCTCTCCCCTGCGCGCAGCCCTCGGCCCGCTGGCCGATGCGGTCGCGGCCGGCGCGCTGCGCCGCGTCGACGCGGTGCGCACGATCTCTCCCTACACGACCCGGATCGTGCGCGAGCTGGGACTCGAGCCGGCGGCGAGCTTTCCGACCTTCGTCGATCTGCAGGCGTTCGTCGAGCACGCGCCGGTCGAGCCGCCGCCACAGCCGGTCGCGCTGTTTGTCGGGGTGCTCGAGCCCTACAAGAACATCGACGGGCTTGTCGAGGCCTGGCGCCTCGTCTCCGGAAGCCTTCCCGCAGCCAGGCTGCACATCGTCGGAGAGGGGACGCGCGCCGATGTGGTCGCCGCGCTCCTGCGCGAGCATCCAGACAGCGTTCGCTGGACGCGCACGCTCGACGCCGGAGGCGTGTCGAGCGCCCTCGACGAGGCGAGCCTGCTCGTCCTGCCGTCCCGCTCGGAGGGCATGGGACGGGTCATCATCGAGGCCTTCTGTCGCTCCCGCCCGGTCGTCGGTACGCGCGTCGGCGGGATTCCCGACCTGGTCGCGGACGGGAAGAACGGCCTGCTCGTCGAGCCCGGCTCGACGGGAGCGCTCGCGGCCGCGCTCGCGCGCCTGCTCGGCGACCGTGAGCTCGCCTGCCGGCTCGGCGAGGCGGCCCGTGGCAGCGCGGAGCCGTGGCTGCAGACACCGGCGCAGTTCGCCTCCCGGACGCGCGCGCTCGTCGAGCTGGCCGGTGTCGGCTCCGCACCAGGCACACGCCGCTAGAGCACGCGCCCGACGTCATTCCTTCCCCGCCGACGCGCGGCCGACCGATGCCAGCCGGGAGGCGCACCGCCCCCGTCCCGGCATGCGCGCGCGGCGAACCGGCGGGCCTT
>Ga0302326_10007057_pt1 | contig 25106 bp, 18 predicted proteins | sample Palsa_T0_3_FD_202264 | JGI IMG/M metagenome (GOLD analysis project Ga0302326, IMG submission 202264) | Peat permafrost microbial communities from Stordalen Mire near Abisko, Sweden - Palsa_T0_3 | ecosystem: Environmental > Terrestrial > Soil > Palsa > Peat permafrost | place: Sweden: Abisko... | reverse complement strand
GGTAGTTATCATCACAGCGGGCTGGTGAAGGACTACGTGGCCAGTTTGAGGGGGAAGCTGCGATTATTCTTTCTGCCGCCCTACTCTCCGGAACTCAATCCGGACGAGCAAGTGTGGATTTGCGCAACGCGAAGGAACTGAGAAAGTATGTCCTGGCACGTCTTCGTTCGCTGCAACGGCTACCCTGGACCATCCGCATGTTCTTTCTTACGCCAGACACTCAGTATGCGTCGGCTTAAACCGCAATCTATGTATAGCTACTTATGAACGGCTCAATATGAAAGCGATATCGGCAGTGCGGGAAGGTACTTTAATGGTCAAATGGTGACGAAGGGTCATGCTGAGCGAGAGCATGATTCCCGTTTCGGAGCCATTTTCTCCTCGCCCATTTCAGGCGCTCGATCAGTTCAGGCGGTCGTGGCCATTCGCGGATGTGATCATCATTACTGTGGGGCCGATTGTGCCGTATTCCTGAACGCTCTCGAGCCGGAGGATGAGCTTCCGTGACTTCCTGACCTTTGCCGACGAGCAATCGTCCGGCCTTGATTCGCACTCCCAGTTCAAGAACCCCTCCCCTACCGGGTCATCAAAGGCGGGTGTTATGGATGTGTCTCTCATTAATTTTCTGTTCTCTGCAACTGGTGGCGGTGCTGTCGCAAATGATGGCTTTGCTCAACGCCGCGTGGCTGACGAGTCGCATGAGTGAAGACTCGCTCCCGATCACCTGCCACTCCCATCGGCGGAATTGACGGCCACTTTAGTGGTTGTTCGTATTCCCCCACTTTAGGAAGGTTCGCGACGACTCCGCGCCTGTCGACAGTCATCCATCGAAACACTTTCCGGAATACCGGCAAGAATCCGACGTTCGACCATTTTCTTTCATCGAACACGCCGTGACTTGTATCTGATGGGCCCCTAAACGGCGTCTCAACTCCCAGTTCTTCGCTCACGGGCCCTTCCGAGAGAGCATTAAGACTTCTGTCACGTCTACAATCTCGCTTGACGACCCCTATCCTCTTGTTCTACGCATTGGTTCTAGATGGGTCGGGAAACGGCTTCGCTTCAATGTCAGCTGAACAAGCGTCGCATTTAGAGATGACCACCATGACCGCGAATGAACGATTTCAGAAGGGCGCGCAAGCTTATGTCGCTTACCTTGAGACACCCGAGGGTCGATTACGCACCGACTTGGCATTCCGCAACCTGGAGGATTATCTTCCGCGCTCGACGTCATTATGTGCGCTGGATGTCGGGTCCGGCACAGGAGCGACGGCGGTTCGCCTGGCGCGTCTTGGGATGCAGGTTACACTGCTGGATTCGTCTCCAGCTATGCTGGATATAGCGACACGTACAGCACAGCAAGCAGGAGTCACGGATAAGATCGTTCTGCAACAAGGGGACGCTATGCAGTTGCCGAACTTGTTTAACGCCGCATCGTTCGATGTAATTCTGTGCCACAACGTACTGGAATATCTCGACGACCCGATTGCTGTGTTGTGCGGCGCGGCCCGGGCCTTGCGGGATTCGTCCGCGATGCTGTCAGTCCTTGTGCGGAACCGGGCCGGCGAAGTATTGAAGGCCGCTCTCCAAGCGGGGGATTTGGCTGCAGCGGAAAATAGCCTCACCGCTCAGTGGGGACAAGAGTCTTTGTATGGAGGCCGGGTACGGCTATTTACGTCAGAGGGCCTGCAAGCCATGCTGAAAGTGGCGTCGCTCTCGGTCATTGCCGAGCGGGGTGTACGCGTCCTAGCGGATTACTTGCCCTCCCGGATTTCTCGCGACGCCCAGTATGAGCGGATTCTTGCGCTGGAGCGCAAGCTAGGCAGCCGGCCAGAGTATGCGGCGATCGCCCGCTACACACAATGCTTCGCACGATTGTCATGATGGTTGATGGAGGATGGTTCAAGTGAATGACGTCGCCGGCAAATCTTCCCCCCTTCCATCCAGCGCGAGGTCGCCTGATGGCATGATTTCGCTTGGGCTCGGGCTCACCAACGAGTGCAACCTATCCTGCGCGTTCTGCTACCGGGATCCAGCACGCACGGATCGCCTCTCTCTGGATCAGGTGAAATCCGTCATGGAACGACTGCCGATCCGTTCGGTGAATCTGGGCACCGGCGAGAACGGAATGCATCCGGAGTTTAGAGCCATTCTGGCGTACCTGAGCAAGAAACCGATCCAACTTACGATTACTTCCAACGGACACAGCGTTGCCGTGTTGGAAGAAAACGAGTTGCTCGCCTTTCACGATATTGAGTTTTCGCTCGATTACCCGACACAAGCGGAGCAGGATGCACAACGCGGAAACGGCAACTGGGAACTGATTCACCGGCAAGCGGAGCGTTGCGTAAGGCTCGGCGTGCCCGTGACCATCATCGCGGTCATGATGAAGGCGAACTACGTGCGTCTGGCGGAGGTCGCGCGAGTAGCCAAACGGTTTGACGCTCCCCTGCGGGTGAACGTGTATCAGGCGGTGCGATCCGACACCTACGCGTTGTCCTATCCAGAGTATTGGGAGGGGTTCGGGCGTCTTTTTGCGGAGACCGACGTGATCGCGATTGGCGAGCCGCTGGTTCGAGCCATGGCCGGACTCCCGCCGCTCGGCAGAGGATGCGGCGTAAGCACGGTGAGGGTTACGCCGCGAGCCACGACCCAGCCCTGCGTTTATTGGCCGGGAGCGGGGGAGCCGCTGTCGGATTTGATCTCGATGGGGCTCGACATTCTGGACTCTGCACCCTTTCAGCAGGCCCGCACGCTTCCCGACGCGTGCCAGCCTTGCGAGTTTCGGGACTCATGTCATGGTGGCTGTGCCGGCCGCCGGCGCCTTCAGGGCGCCCTGCCCGAGCCCGATTATTATTGTCCGATCGTTCGCGGCGAACGACGCAACCTGCCGATCCGCATGGCCGCCACCCGCGATCTGCCCAAACTGAGCAGTTCCTGCACTACCGTAGTCATTGCCAGGTGAGGCCGCCTCCCTCTTTCCTACCGTGATTCTCGGAATCAAGGTGCGTAAACGCGAGAAGACAGAAGCGCGAGCTTTGGCAGACTCGTGGCAAGCGAAGCCGGTCTTGAGCGCCGCCTCGTCTTTCGGTTTCCTTGCCTCAAAGCAAATGACTGGTGAAGAGCTCCATCAATTTCCCGAAATCAGCCAACCAGCTGTGGGTTTGCGTGTCGGCTCATTTCGCGTCCATCCAGGTGTCGGACCCCGACAGCTTGACCGACACATTCGAAATGAAGATGTGCAGCGGCTTGCCGTCGGCGGTGCCGCGGTGCTCGGTCGAAATCAGCAGAGGACCTGCCTTTTTGTAGCCTGCCCAGGTTGCCTTGACTAGGCTCGGCTTCTTGGTCCCACCGTGGTGGAAGACAAGATACTCGACGCGGTTGTCTTTGGCGACGTAGAGTTCCCAGGTGTCGCCAGGCGTGTAGCCCCCGACCTCCGCGGGATACTTCACGGAGACCAGTTCGGCCGAGCCGTTTCCCACCGGCAGTTTGTGCATACCTTGATCGGTCACGGTCGCGCTCGTGTCCCAGTAAGCATGGAGGGGGAACAGAAGCCAATAGTTGTCGTTGAGGAAACCCGGATCGACTTCGTTTTTCACGGCGTCGGGCTGGCTGCTGAGGTCGGATCGCATGTAGGTAACCTTCACCGGCTTGCCGTCTTTATCCTTTCCCTCATAGGTGACCTTGCCGGTTTTGGGCTCCCACTCCCAGACGCGAGCAAGTTTGAAGAGTCCGGTGAGTTCGCCATTCCAGGTGTAGCGGATGGCCTCGATTTGCCCAAACGAATCGAGACCATAGGTTTTGGCGATCTGTTCGCTAATCGGCGGGCGCGTCTGCCCCCAGGAGGTTGCAGCAAGAAGCAGCAACCCGAGAGTCAGAAGACGGGAAATTGTTACACAGCTCAAATTTTTCATGGATTTCGCTCCTCGGTGAATTGAAACAGAGACTGTGCTCGTCAGCCGCTGATTATACAGCGGGGCTCGGGTGATCATGCTCTCGCTGATCATGCGCCGACACTCGTGATGTCACACAAGTTGTGCAGACCCCTCGCAAATGTCATCTATTCCGTTGAGCCTCGGATTACCGGCGGTCGTTTGAGCGAGCGCAACCCGACGATGGCAGCGGCCGTTGCCACAGATCCGTATTCGAGCAGCATAATCCAGCCAGGAACGATCCACGGACGCCCAACTGCGCGCAGGTGCCAAACGTAGTAGGTAGGCAGAACGCTCACTGTCCAGAGGACGAGCGGCACAGTCGAGGTCGACCGCAGAAACGGCAGCAGCCAGAGCAGGTACCACGGATATACGACCGGTGCACATAGAAGCGATGCTGCCATGGACCAGGCAAAAGCGTCCGGAGACCATGCCTTTGGTTCTGTTCTCAGCCAAATCGCGGCAACAAAACCGACGAGCACTGCCAGGCCAGTCACCAGCTGCGGAGCCGCCACTCGCTCAAGCATTGCAAACAGCGGATCATTAAAGCGAAAACTCCGCACAAAAGTTCCGAGCGAGCCGAACGGAATCCGGCCGTGGCTGAAAAATGGTAGGTATAGGAACCCGACCACGACTACCGCCAGCGCCGCGTCGCGTATACGGATGCGCCTCCAGTAGAGTGGCAGAAGCACGATCGGGAGAAATTTCACCGCGACAGCCAACCCGAACGCGAGCGCTGCAACCGTACGCCAGCGTCGTTCCAGTGCGGCGAAAGATACCAACAGCAGCAGCGCCCCGACGATATCGATGTGACCGCTGCCCGCCACTTCGGTCGCCAGCAGTGGGTTCCAGGCGTAAACCAGTACCCAATGCGCTCCGTGCCGACTCCTCCGCAAGATATCAAGCAAAACGAGAACGATCGCAACATCGCAAAGCACAAATGCTACTTTCAGCGTAAAGATAGACTCATGAACGGCGGTAACGGCACGGAAGAAAAGCTCGGCGCCGGGCGGATACGGGCTCGGCAAATCCGGGTTGTTCAGCGTGCGGGTCTCCCGTGTGTGCAACCCAACCACGGCGGGGTCGCTTGGAACGGCAAGATAAGGGTTATAGCCGAACCGCTGCACGCGGCCGTCCCAAAGGTAGCGATGAATGTCATCATCTGAACCGGGCGGCGTCAGTAGAAATGGAAGATGCCACAGGGCAGCCAAAGCGAGCCCGATGAATACGACGCGGCGCGGAACTGTCGGAGTCGAGAACAACTCACGCACGGAGAGAATGTAGGCAATGCCAGCAATCGCCAGCGGAATCATGAAGGACGGTGCGCCCATGCTACCAAACTTGCGTGAGCAGATCGTCAGCGCGACAAGCATGACGATGCCGAGAACATACAGCCTGCCGGATGGCGTGAGCTTCACAGGTCTCCCGAGCGAGTGGGCGACTGTGCCACCGCTGGTCCCCACTCCCTCAGCCAGACCGCCGTTCGTGGCGCCCTGGCCGGAGCGAGACGCAGTTCCGCGGCCAGCCGAGTTAAATCGCCCTCGACGTCGATATCGTAGAAAGGATCCGTGAAGCCAATCGAAAGCCGCAATTCGCGGGCGCGCGCGAGCAGAGCCTCAAGCGCGCTCTTGGTGCCCAGGCCGTCACCATCGAAAAGCGCGGGATGGGCGAGCTTCGCTCCTACCAGATAATAGCCGCCATCCTCTGTCGGTCCAACAACCAGGTCGTTCCCGGTGAGTGCGTCGAACGCACTCCGAAGAACCGAAGCCGGCAGATGCGGGCTGTCGCTGTTGAAGGCAACGACGCGTTGCCGGCCGGCAGATGCGAAGTGGGCAAACACCGAGCTCAGACCAGCTGCAAGGCCTTCGCCATGCTGTGCAACGACGCGCGCTTCGTTGCCTACCAATTGCGCCAGCTCTTTTACGTGCGAGGGAGGGCACATGATGGCCACTTCCACATCGCTCAATGACCTCGCCAGTGCCAGCGTGTCGTTCAGAAGACAGCAATAGAAAGCGGTGACAGCCTCAGGAGAAAGGCTCGGAGTCAGGCGGGTTTTGACTTCCCCCGGCCTCGGTGCTTTCGCCATGATCACGAGCACAGGATCACTCCCTGAAGAACGCACCCCCGTCTCGCTTGCGAATTTCATAAACTTTTGACGCGGACTCACGCGGATCGTGGCATTCCGGCCCTTGGATGCCGAAAATAATAGCGCACGATCAGCGAGAGGATGAACCACGCCGCTCCGATTGTGCCCCGCAGCGTGCCGCTAATCTTCGATTTTCCTATGCGCGGATAATAGCTCAAGGGCACCTCCACGATGCGGAATCCCCCGAGCGCGCCTTTTAGAATCATTTCAACCGCCCACCCGTATGTGTTCTCCTGCAGCTTAAGCCGGCGAAGGACATCGGCTCGCCCGGCGCGGAATGGTCCGAGGTCGCTGATCCTCAGACCATACAAAAGCCTGATCAGAAAAGCCGCCAGGCGGTTGCCAAACGCGGCGTGCCAGGGCAACGCCCCACGAATGTTCTGTTTTCCCAGGCGTGAACCCAGAGTTAGATCGGCACGGCCTTCGATGATAGGAGCCAACAGGAGCGGCAGCTCAGCCGGTCGATCGCTGTAGTCGCCGTCGAGGAAGACGACCACATCAGGGGTGCTCGAATTCGCGAGCCCGGTCAAACAAGCTTGACCGTATCCGCGGCGAGGTTCGTGGAGGACGCGGGCTCCCATCTTTGCGGCGATTTCGGGGGTCCCGTCGGTCGAATTGCTATCGACCACCAGGACCTCGGTGACAATGTCGGCTGGAAGATCGGCTAAGACGCGGGCGATGGACTGCGCTTCGTTGTGCGTAGGAATGACGACCGATACTCGCACTTGATCTTCGCTCAAGTCATCACGCTCAACTCACCACCATGGGGAGGACGGCCAGCGCCGCGCTAACCAGGCGTCGACGCCCCACGCTCGACCGGCCCGACCGACCGCGAGTCCGAGCGATGCGAGCACGGAAACCAGCAGCTCCCAAATCCACGATGTTCCAAGCTCAGAGATCCAAAGGCTGCCCAGGTAGAGAACCGCCACAAAGGCGACCGGGCGCGTCAACAGACCAAGGACCAGAAGGATCCCGAGAGAGATTTCGGTAATCGCCTGCAAAGGAGCGGCCATCGCAGCGTGACTCGCCGCCAAACCCATCACTGCCTTCCACGCGGCCGGCGAGTGACTCGCCTTGATGTAATAGTTGACCAGGTTTGCGTAGCCCGCTGGAGTGTAGAGACCTTTTCCCAGGTTTTCGAAAAAAACCCACACGAACATCGTACCGATCGTCAGGCGAACGATGGCCAGCCCATTTGCCGCGGGCAGTTGGTTGGCTGCATTTTGCGTCGGGCTTGCGCTCGTCATCATCGTCGACCTCCTGCCGAAACGGGATGCTGTTCAAGTTTGCTACGGGAAGAGAGGAAGTGGACATCTTATGCGATTCTTCCTGTTCCCGCTACTGGATCTAACTGGATGTTGTTCACTGGATGTGTTCGCTTGACGACGCCTCCGGCCATGGGCTATAACGATGTTCCCCAGCTCTCTGGACGCGCATGCTTATCTGCTGCAATCGCGGCTTCACTTGACGGTAGATTCTTCGACACCGCTCGATCCTTGCGCCAGTTTTTTCAACACGATTCGCATTCATCATCGGTGCACTCTCCTAGCACCAAAGAAGGAAGCCATGGATTCTCAGCAGATTCGAATCAAGCCCATCTTTTTGAGCTTCATGGCCGCCAGCGTTGCTCTAGCGATCTCCGTCCGCGCGTTTGGCGGCGATGCCTCCAAGCCGGCGGAACCCAAGCAGGCGTCGTTCAAGGTAAGAAATGATTTCAAGGTGCAAGTACCCAAAGGGGCCAAGACGGTGCGCATGTGGTTCAGCGTGCCACAGGAGGACGCTGTATCTGCGATTCGTGAATTCAGCGTCACCGCCGATTTTCCAGTCCGTTATTACCGCGACGATTGGGGAAACCGCGTAGGGTATGCGGAAGTCAACGCGCCCGCCGCAGGCCCGATCACGATCCGCGAAGGGTTCGAACTGACGCGCACCGAGACGCGCAACGACATTGACCCATCCAGAACGCGCTCGCTGACGGACCCGGAACGGGCCGCGCTGTTTGCGTATCTGCAGCCTTCGAGCCACGTCATCGTCAACGACCAGATCAAGTCGCTTTCCGCTTCGATCGTCGGGGGCGAAACAAATCCCATTCTCGGCGCTCGGAAAATCTACAACTGGACACTTGAAAACGTGGATTACTGGGTGAAGGACCCGGACCATTTGAAGGCGTCGCCGGTGGGCAGCACGGAATATTGCCTCCGGACAAAAACCGGGAACTGCACCGATTTTCATTCGCTTTTTGCATCGCTCGCTATGGCGGCTGGCATTCCCACCCGCATGGTCTACGGATCGCTTTTAAAGCCCACCTTGAATGGCATCCAAATCGACGGAAGCTATCACTGCTGGATCCAGTTCTTCGCACCGAACTATGGCTGGCTCCCTCTCGACGTTTCACTCGCGAATATCTATGGCAAAGAGTTCCCGGTCACGGATAAAAACAAAAAGCTAGTCGAGTTGACCACGGCGACCGGTTACAAGGGCCTCGATCCAAGCAAGGTGGATTATTATTTCGGGAATCTCGATGAGAGACGCGTGACCTGGTCGACCGGGCGTGACCTGATCCTGCAGCCTCCGCAGAATGATGGACCGGTGAATGCGCTTACCAAAATCTACGTTGAAGTGGATGGCAAACAATCCGCGGATTGGACCCGAGAATTCACGTATGCCGAGATTGCGAAATAGTCGTTGGTCTTGAGCCTTGAGTCTTGACGAACGGCACTGACCAACGACTGACGACTGACGACCGACGACCGACAACGAAATTCGAAACGAGAATTCCTTTCAGAGGAGATCGCACGTGGAACTTTGGAGACCTGATCCCACTTTTTATCCTTCCCCCAGAATGGCGATGAAGGCACCGCCCGAAAAGCTCGCATTTGTGGCCATGCTCAACGCGGAAGCCGATGGACGTCCGGACGCCCTGGGCATCGTCGATGTGGACCCGACGTCCAGAACTTATGGCGGAATCGTCGGTCGCGTGGACATGCCGAACGCTGGCGACGAATTGCACCACTTCGGTTGGAACGCTTGCAGCGCTTGCCTCTGCCCGTACATGCCGCATCCGCATACCGAGCGACGCTACTTGATCGTGCCGGGCATCAAGTCTTCGCGAATTCACATCATCGATACGAAACCGGATCCGCGAAATCCGAAAATCGTCAAGGTGATCGAAGCCAACGTCCTTGCTGAACGTGCGGGCTACAGCCGGCCGCACACGGTGCACTGCGGTCCTGATGGAATTTTCTGCAGCGCGCTTGGCTCCGCCACAGGAGAAGGGCCGGGTGGAATTTTCATCATGGATCCGGATAGCTTTGAGATTTTAGGGAAGTGGGAAATCGACCGCGGGCCGCAATTTCTTGCCTACGACTTCTGGTGGCATTTGGGCTTTGACACCATGATTACGAGCGAGTGGGGAACGCCGAGCATGGTAGAAAGCGGCATCAACCCGGAGATTCTCTTGAAGGGCGGCTATGGCCACTCGTTGCATGTGTGGGATCTGCGAAAGCGCCGTCACCTTCAGACATTGGATTTGGGCGCCGAGCATCAAATGGCTCTGGAGCTTCGCCCGGCACACGATCCGAGCCGTGCGTACGGATTTCTAGGTGTCGTCGTATCACTGAAAGATCTGTCCGCTTCCATTTGGGTTTGGCATCGCGACAACGGCAAATGGGGCATAACGAAAGTGATCGAAATTCCCCCCGAGCCCGCCGATCCCGAGGCTTTGCCGCCGCTGCTCAAGGGATTCAAGGCCGTGCCGCCACTGATCACGGACATCAATCTGTCGCTCGACGACCGTTTCCTTTACATTTCCTGCTGGGGAACCGGCGAATTCCTGCAGTACGACGTTTCCGACCCTTTTCATCCCAAGCGGACAGGGTCCGTGCATCTGGGAGGAATCGTGCGTCGCGCTGGACATGCGAACAATCCCAGCACGCCTTTGAACGGCGGCCCGCAAATGGTGGAGGTGAGCCGCGATGGACGTCGAGTTTATTTCACAAACTCGCTTTATGCACCGTGGGACGTGCAGTTTTATCCAGATGGAATTCGGAGCTGGATGGTAAAGCTCGATGCCAAGCCCGAGGGCGGCATGGACCTCGATCCGAAATTCTTTCTTGAATTCGGGAAACTCCGCGGCCATCAGGTCCATTTGGAGGGTGGCGACGCGTCGTCAGACTCTTACTGCTATTCATGAACCATTTCCCGCTTTGGCCCTGGGCCGCATTGTTTCTGCTCGGAGCCTACCATGGCGTGAATCCAGGGATGGGCTGGCTTTTTGCTGTCGCTCTTGGACTGCAGAAGAAGAGGGCCTCTGCGGTATGGCAATCCCTCGTGCCGATTGCTACAGGACATTTCGTAGCGATCGGACTTGTGGTGGCCGCAGCCGTGATTGCCGGCGCCGTGCTGCCCTTGCGTTCCATCAAGATTGCCGCTGCTTGCGTTCTTCTTGCCTTTGGACTTCACCGGTTAATACGGAGAAGCCATCCACGTTGGGGCGGAATGCAAATCGGCTTTCGCGATTTGTGCATTTGGTCCTTCCTGATGGCCTCGGCTCACGGTGCCGGCTTCATGCTGCTGCCCATCTTGCTGAAAATGTCAGCCCTCCACGCGGCTGCCGACCTCGGCGATTCGGTTCACCATCTGCACGCGCTCGGTTTTGCCGGATCGCGGGCGGTTGGAACTTGGACCGCATCCATCGCCCTGCTGGTCCACACGCTCGGATATCTTCTCGTCACCGGGCTGATCGCCTTCGTGGTCTATGCGAAGCTGGGGCTCGACGTTCTGCGAAAAACCTGGGTGAATTTGGACCTGATCTGGGCCGTGGCGCTCATCGCCACCGCCGGTTTTACGCTGCTGATTCCCACCTAGGACTTCCTTGTGATGCGACGCGCTTCGGCCCAAAATTCTCTCCTTTAGGTCCGTTCTTTCCTCCGGGACCAAAGCTCAGAGAGGTGCAAGTTTCGTCTAAAGGCGATCATCGAAAGGAAACTGCTTGAGTAAGCCTTCGGATCTCACAGGGAGGGGCTGAAAGCTGGCCTGACCAGTCGGAGCCTGCTCGAAAAAGCGTGGAGTTCACTTCTGTGGCTGTGAGTTATGCGGATCGAGGACAGCGCCATCCTGAATTCGGAATAGAGTCCTTCGCTGCTCGCTTTCCTCGTGCTCCAGTCGGGTGGCAATCTGGAGTTGAGCGTCAGCATCCTCCTTGCGTCCCATGCGGGCGAAGGTCAGGCCGAGATAATAGTGAGCCTCACGTAAGGACTCGTCACTGGCGATCGCCTCCTGCAACAGGTCCATCGCGTCGGCGTAACGCTTCTGTTCGAAGGCCACTCGTCCCAAAGCCGACAGAGCGCCGCCATGTTTCGGTTCACGAGCCAATACTTGGTGGAGGTTCCTAGCCGCCTCGTCCAGGTCCTTCGCATCGAGGTCGATGAGTCCGAGCCGGAAGTACGATTCGGTTTGTGCCGGAGCGAGCGCGATCGATCGCTCAAATTGTTTCCGAGCGTCGGGCACATGCTCCAAAGCCGCGAGTGTCATCCCCAGCGCACAATAACCGGAGGCATCGTCCGGGCGCACCGCGACATACCGGGCAAACTGCTGGCGCGCGTCTTCAAACTGCGATAGCCCCATGAAGGCACGCCCCAGATTGTAAAGAGTGAGCGGATCGTCTTCGCGCATTTTCAACATCCGCTGGAAGGCCTCAACCGCGTCTCGCCACAAAGACATTTGAAGCGCAATCGTTCCAATCTCGAAGCTAACATCCGGATTGTCAGGCGCGTATTTCCGGGCGTCCATCAGCAGCGCGAGGGCTTTTTCGGAGTCTCCCGCCGCAGATGCGGCGCGTGCCTGGTCCTGCAGGATGCGCACCAGAGCACCCGAGGCATCGCTGCGAGCGGGGTCAAGGCGTACGGCCTCGCGCAACTCGGGAACCGCTTCCTCCGGACGCCCCATCTGCACGTAGAGCAGGCCGAGGTGTGCGCGCGCGGGTGCGAAGTCAGGCTTTTTCTGAACGGCGAGGCGGAAAAGCTTTTCAGCCGCAATTTCACGCTGTTGAAGGACTCGGACGACCCCCAGCAGATCAAGAGCGCGATAATCATCGGGCGCGGTGCGTAAGACAGACTGTAGATCGCCTTCAGCGCGACTCAGTTTCCCGGCGGTGATGGCCTGAGCCGCATCCTGCAACAATGACAAGTTCGAGTTCTGATGCGAAACCTGAGCGGCGGATATCAGGCTCGAGAACAACAAGATGCCGCCGGATAAGAATTTATTCCGCACGTTTGTCACGAAAAGTCCAAGGGCCCGGCCTTCAATTTATTTTGACGGCTCTTTATTTCGACGACTCAGTGATGGTGACGATCCGGTCCGCCGTTTGATCGCGCAAAACCTGACGAATACCGCTCGGCCAGCGGATCTCGATCTCACGAACGGACGTTTCACCAGCCAAGCCGAAGTGCAATCGCTTATCGCTCGAGGACTGGTAGCTGCTGCTGGTAGTCACAGTGGCAAATTGTTCGCCCGCAGGAGTAGAGATTCTTACCTGTGCTCCGATGGCGTCGCGGTTGCTCTTCACACCCACCAGCTTAAGCGTGATCCAGTGGTTTGGAGTGTCCGTTTGGTTCAGCAGGACCCACGCAGGGCCATCGTTTGATGTGACGACGGCGTCCTGCTTGCCGTCATTATTAATGTCTCCGATCGCCAACCCGCGTGCGGCCCATTCCTGCCGGAACACATCGCCGGAAAGCGCTGATACATCCACAAATTTCTTCCCCTGTTGGTTATGTAGCAACAACGGCGGCTCGCGATAGCGCAAACCATGTTCACTGAGCTGAATCGTGTCGATGACATGGGACTGTGCGATTAACAAATCCTTCCACCCGTCGTTGTCATAGTCGATAAAACGCACACCCCAGCCCGAATGCAAGAGAGAAATCGCACTCAGGCCCGTGGCCGTTGTCGAATAGTCAAAGGTTCCATCCTTCTGATTCGTGAACAGCGCGTATCGCTGATTCGCGAGATCGGTGATGATGATATCGGACCACCCATCGTTGTTGTAGTCCTCAAAATCAACGCCCATCCCGGCAAACGTGTTGCCGTTGCTATCGAGTCCGGCTCCAGAAGTCAATCCGACTTCCTCGAACGTTCCGTTGCCGCGGTTGTGAAATAAATATTCCGGCATCGAATCATTGGCAAGCAGGATGTCCATAAAGCCATCGTGGTCGTAGTCCGCAATGGCTAACCCTAGCCCCTTGCCAGGTTTATCGATCCCCGCCTGATGGGAGACCTCAGTGAACTTTCCATTGCCGTCATTGTGAAATAGCAAAACCGATTCCGGTTTGAATAAATCAGGATGGCAATAGGAGCGGAATCCGTCTTTGCCAGGACGCCCACAAAGAATATCGTCGAAATCCCACTGCATATAACGCGCAACGACCAGGTCAAGCCGTCCGTCGTTGTCGTAGTCCACCCAGGCGGCACTGGTCATCCAACCCGAGCCGGCAACGCCCGCCGCGGCGGTCACATCCGTGAAAGTACCGTCACCATTGTTGTGGTAAAGCGTACTGCGTCCGTATCCGGCTACGTAGAGGTCTTCGAATCCGTCGTTGTCGTAGTCGCCAACCGCAACGCCCGTGGAATAGCCGAATCCCGTAAGGCCCGCGTGCTCCGTCACATCCTCAAAGGTTCCATCGGGTTTCTGATGATAGAGCCGGTTCCAGTACTTCGGGCTGTCTTTCCTGGGAACCGAGCCTTTCGGTGTAGGGTCATCGAGCCGCGCGCCATTGGCGAAAAAGATATCCAAGCGGCCATCGTTATCGTAATCGAACAAGGCTACGCCTGAGCCCATCGTCTCCAGAAGGTATCGTTTGCTGGTTGGAGAAGCTTGCTGGCGGAAGTGAATGCCGAGTTTTTCCGTGACATCGATGAAATGCCCAGGGAATGGCGCGTTTTGAGCGTCGGAAACTCCGTGTCCTTCGAAAGCGATCGCAAGACCAAGCCCGACGAGCACGGCAATTCTGGACAGCATCGCGTTAGACATCTCCCAGCGGTGAGAATCGCAGCGGCAACGCACAAAAGCAACAATAAGCTAATAGATGGATCGCCAGCCCCAGCCGCTTTAGGCCAAAATAGACACCGCTTAGTTCATAAACAAACAAACTTTGTATCGTTTATGGCACAAAAAGAAAGAAAAATGTTGACTATTGGTTAAGAGCGGCATTAGCATTCCGATGGTTTACACACTCTTTATCTTCGTGCACTTCACGGATCCGGGAGACCTCGCCATGACGCGAAATGTGCAGTTTTTCAAAATGGGTTGGGCCACACTCGCCTTGCATTTGATCGTCTTGCTGGTACTTCTCGGTTTCGGCTCGCTGCCGCTGCTCGCCCAGTTCGACACCGGCACCATCACTGGGACCGTGACGGACGCGTCTGGTGCGGCGGTTTCACATGCTCCGGTCACGGTGACGAACGCCGGTACCGGACTTCAGAAGAGTGTGGTCACCGACCAAAACGGCAATTTTGTGACTTCGGACATACCTTATGGAACCTATGTGGTAACGGTGAATATGAGCGGCTTCGCGACCACCAAGAGCAACCCCATCAAGCTAAGCGTGGGCGCCGTGGTGCGAGTGAATTTGGCGCTTGCCGTGGCGGCATCACAGGAGACCGTCACAGTCAACGGCACGTCCACGACCGTTGACACCTCATCGAGTACGGACGGCACCACTTTGGACACGAACCAGGTGGCGAACTTGCCGATCAATGGGCGAGACGTAAGCGAGTTTCTGGAAATCGCCCCTGGCTCCGTGGGCTCGACCGGATTCTTCCAGGGCAGCGTCAATGGACTGGACAACATTTTCACTGGACTGAATATCACCCTGGACGGCCAGAGCGCGATGCGCGGCGATATCAACGGCTTTTTGGATACAGAGGGTCAGGAAGGAGCCCGGATCACGCGAGCCAGCGTTGATAGTATCCAGGAGATTGACTACTCGAACAGCGGCTACACCGCCGAAAATGGACACTCGCTCGGTCCACAGATGAACATCATCACTAAATCCGGGACGAACGCCTTTCACGGGGAGTTGTTTGAATTCTTCCGCAATGATTATCTGGATGCGAAAGACTACTTTGCGACTGGGCCTGCGCCTTTAAGGCTTAATCAGTTTGGCGGCAATTTGGGCGGGCCCATCATCAAAAACAAGCTCTTCTTTTTCGTGAACTACGAAGGCGACCGCACTCACGTCACGCTCATAAACGCTCTGAACCACACACTAAGCGCGGCCGCTCGAGCAGAAATGGCGCAGACTCCGTCCATGGCGCCCGTACTGGCTCAGTTCGCTCCTTTGCCCGCCGGGTGTACCGCTATCCCCGCGCCAGCAGCGTGTGTGTACCCTAACCCTCAGAACCCTGGGTTCCCCGACCCTAATCCAGCGTTGGGGTCGGATATGGTTTATGACCCTGCCGCTCTTCCCAATATCGTTAGCGAGAACACAGGGTCCGTCAAGCTCGACTACAACATCTCTGACAAGGATCGCGTCTTTTTCCGCTACAACATCAACGATTCGATAACCAACGATACTTACGGCCTCAACCAGGGGCAGGTATCGCCACAAAAGCTCCGAACACAACTCGGAAAGTTTGACGAGACGCATACCTTTAATTCGACACTGCTGAACGAGTTCAGCGTGGCCTTCAACCGCTTCTATTCCGACACAAATTCGAATACCCCCCTGCCTCTGGCTGGGTTTGCCGGCTTCTTTACCGATTTAGGTTCGCTGCCGGGACCGAATACCTTCAATCAAATCACCCCGTTTACCGACATCGAGATTTTTGACAATGTCAGCAAGACGATTGGGAGACATACGCTGCATTTCGGCCCACAGATTCGAATTAACCGGAATAATGAGGCGCTCCGGCCGCAACAAACTTATGACTACGCGAGCGTTCCAGACCTGGTAACGAACTTCGTTTTCGTTCTGCAAAAAATCGGATACCCGGGATTTGTTGGCAACCGGAATACCAATTGGGATTTTTACTTTCAGGATGATTGGAAGGTCAGCAGGACTCTTACTTTAAATCTTGGGCTGCGCTACGACTACAACACGGCGTGGAGCGTGGGCCTGAACCAAGGGCAGAACTTCGATGTTGCCACCCAGTCGCTTCTTGGTCCGAGCCGGCAAGTTTACACCGCCCCCAAAGGCGATGTCGCACCCCGTGTCGGGTTCGCCTGGGATCCATTCGGCAAGGGGAAAACAGTCATTCACGGGTATGCCGGGTTGTTTTACAATCCGATGCACTTTAACTTCGCCACGACTACGAACGTCCCCGCGCTCGCGAGTTACAGCGACAATTTTTTCCAGGCGTCGATCAATTATCCCTCCCCCAATCCTCCGCTGATCGCTGGATCGCAAAACGTAAACGCCTTTCCGACAAATCCCAAAGACCCGGTTTCCACGAACTGGTTATTCGGCATTCAGCAGGAAGTGGCGCGAAACACGATTCTGACGGTCAATTATGTCGCCAACAATGCCCACCACATGCAGGCTGGGGTTGACTTCTATCCTCTCAACGCCAATCCCGCGAACGTCTTTACTGACGCACGGCCCTATTCAAATTTTGCCAATGAAGATATCGATGCCGATAAACTTGGTTCTAATTACAACTCGCTGCAGGTGAAGCTGCGACGGAGCGTGGGCAGTCTTACCTTCGAAACCAACTATACGTGGTCCCACGAGTTCGACGATATGGTCAACGTCTTTAGCCCCGGCTTTCAAGACCCGCTCAATCCTGGCTTTGATCACGGCAGCGGAGACTGGGACGTGCGGCACAATCTCACGGGCAGCGTGGTCTACAGCCTGCCCGATCTAAAGAGCTCCAGTCCCCTGGTTCGCGGAGTGCTGGGTGGGTGGCAGACTTCGGGTATTCTACAAACTCGTTCCGGTCTCCCCGAGAACATCACGCTGATCAGCGGATTTTTTGGCAACCCGGAGCGCCCGGATTACGTGCCCGGTCAGCCCCTTTGGGTACCCAATCACAGTTGGCCGAATTCAAGCTATAACATCAATGCGTTTCAGATCGATCCAAATTACACCGGAACGCCGGGAGTTGGGCTCGGGGACGTCGGGCGCAACGCCCTGCGAGCCCCAGCCTATTTCCAGTTCGATATGTCTGGTATGAAGAACTTCCCGATCGGGGAAAAGTTGAAAATTCAGTTTCGAGCTGATGTTTTCAACATCTTCAACCATCCTAACTTTGCTAATCCCGACGGTGGCATCTGTACAGGAGTCGCCGCGCCGACACCGACATCTCCAGCGACTTGCACTACTCCCAATGCCAATTTCGGGCGCACTGGCCAAACCATCGCCAGCGAGGATGGAACCCAGATCGGCGGTGGCACCAATCGCCAGATTCAACTCTCCCTGAAGTTCCTTTTCTGATACGCGAGCACGGTCAACCATGGCGGCAACAAAAAATCGTTGCCGCCATATTTTCAGGGACGGACCCAAGTCCGAGGGTAAATGTCGAAGGCATATATTTCCAACTATGATAAATATCCCGTAGTTCCAGTCTCCGACTCGCGAGACGGCTGTGAAGTTGGCTGGTCAGCCATCGCTCAGCGCCTGAAAGCTGCGGTGACCAAAACTGGTGCGCGATCCGATCGTTTCGTAATCTGCATCGAGTGTTATCCCGGCTGTTTCGAAGAAGAAATCGAAAAGCAATTCGTTAGCACTTTGGAACCCCGGCACGTGCTGCGAGCCAAAGATTGCTATCTGCCCGAGAGTGCCATTCTGTCAATCTGTGCGCGCGATCTGGGCGACGATCCGGTATTTGCCTTTATGGGCAAATACGAACTCCACGAATTCCTGGACGAGCGCGAACTCGCAAAACAAAGAACTCGTTTAAGCCAAGCATCGGGCCTTGCGCTCGTAATTGGCACAGGCGCAACCCTTGTCGCCGAACAGTGGGACCTGCTCATTTACTGCGACATGGCGCGGTGGGAGATCCAGCAGCGCCAGCGGGCTGGCGAAATCCCGAATCTCGGTTTGCAGAATTTTGCGGAACGCCCGCAGGCGAAGTACAAGCGCGCATATTTTGTCGACTGGCGCGTCGCTGACCGTTTGAAGAAAACGCTGATTTCAAGAATCGATTTCTTGCTGGACACGAATCAGCGCGATTTCCCGAAGATGGTCACCGGCGCACAGCATCTGCAAGGCTTGAAGATTGCTGCGCATCGGCCTTTTCGCGTAGTGCCTTTCTTCGATCCCGGACCGTGGGGCGGACAATGGATGAAGGAAGTTTGCGACCTTCCGCGCGAAGCGGAGAACTACGCATGGTGCTTCGATTGTGTGCCGGAAGAGAACAGCCTCCTGCTCGGCTTTGGCGAGATCAAGGTCGAGGTTCCATCGATAAATCTCGTCTTCCAGTATCCGCATGAACTTCTCGGCGAGGCGGTGCATGCGCGTTTTGGAACCGAGTTTCCCATCCGCTTCGATTTTCTCGACACCATGGATGGGGGAAATCTGTCTTTTCAAGTGCACCCGCTAACCGAATACATTCAGCAACAGTTTGGAATGAACTATACGCAGGATGAGAGCTACTACATGCTGGATGCAGGTGACGGAGGGTGTGTGTTTCTCGGACTGAGAGAGAACATCGACGCCAACCAGATGATGAGAGACCTGCTCCAGGCGCAAGATGGCGCGATTCAGTTTGACGCCGACAGGTACGTCAACCGGTTTCCGGCAAAGAAGCACGACCACTTCCTCATTCCCGCCGGCACTCCGCACTGCTCGGGCAAGAACAGCATGGTGCTCGAAATCAGCGCGACTCCCTACATTTTTACCTTCAAAATGTGGGACTGGGGGCGGCTCGGCCTGGACGGCGCTCCTCGCCCGATCCACCTCCAACACGGGTTTCGAAATCTTCAGTGGGATCGGACAACGCCCTGGGTTGAAGAAAATCTTGTCAACGTAATCGAAACGGTTGCCCAAGGCCCCGACTGGCAGGAAGAGCGCACAGGACTTCACGAACGTGAATTTATCGAGACCCGGCGGCACTGGTTCACCGGACCGGTGCGGCACTCCAACAATGGAGGTGTTAATGTCCTCAATCTGTGTGAAGGGCGGGAGGCAGTGGTTGAGAGCCCAGCCGGGAAGTTCTCGCCGCTCGTTGTCCACTACGCGGAAACCTTCATTATTCCTGCTGCGGTGGGCGATTATGTGATTCGGCCCCACGGTCGGTCCGAAGGGCAACGATGCGCGACCATCAAGGCATATGTCCGCACGAATCCGTAACCAGAGGTGCACACGCATCTACTCTCAAGGAATTTCATCCGCTCTGTGCTCCTGCGCTATCAAGAACGCAAAAGGCTACGACATCGACACTGATCGAATCGTCTTGACGGGCGATTCCGCCGGCGGACACTTATCCTTGAGCTAGCGTGGCGGTGACCGATGGCGTCGATTCCCACGTTCGAGCCTGACTTCCTCATTGCCGTCACCCCGCACGACAACACTGTCATCGAATCGCCGAACATCTTTGATCTGCGTCCACCGTGGGGGCGCAGGATGGAGGAATAAGTCGTACTGCGTTTCCATGCGCGAACCTCCGGCGATCGAGGCCAGCACGGGTGTACCAAACAAACTTCGCATCGTGCGCGCGTGGTCGAGCCCCAACGGCATGGGGCTGGTGCCGAACTCCACCCCGCGAACTCTGGTTCTTCCATTCCACGGAGCAGACGCTCGTGCGCGATTTTCTTCCCACAGCGCAATCCAGGGAAAAAGCGCGCGATCGAAGGTGTATCCGGCGACCAGTTGGTGCCGCCGATTGTGGACCGCAACAAAGGCATTCTCACGATTGGCGTCGGTGAGCAATGCCGCCACAAAGCCGGTTCCATCTCGCAGAAACGGCCGCGAGAGATCGACCGGCTCGCCATCCGTCGATTGCGCATACGGCCAGCGGTACTCAGCTCCGTCGCAGAGAATTTCATGACCCTCATATCCAACCGGCCAGGTCACGCCACGGGTGCCCGACAGAAACAAGGTGGAGTCGCCGCTTGTGAAGAAGGGCTCCCCGAAGGCTGCATGCTCCACCCATTGAAACTCGACTTGGTCGCGGCTCCGGTTGGTAACGACTTCTTTGATCCGAGCGATGAAGGCGTCCGCCGGAAGGAGAATCTCACGTCGAACGTGGAGACGATAGACAGGAAGCAAAACTTCCATCTCGAGTGATGCACAATGCTGGTCGGATCGCGCGGCAATCACATTCCACTCCGTGCTGGCAGCTTCGCCGTGCAGGGCAAGCCCTTGCTCAGCCTCGGCCGACGACGGCATACCGAAGTAGCCGAGTGCCAGTGCGTGTCCCGTGTAGCCGCTCAGGAATCTGCCAGCGGGGCCATCCCCATAGAGTGCGGCGTCGACACCGGAAGAAAAGCTTGGTGGTTCGATCGTCGGCCAAGGAGACTCCCAGAGAGTATTGAGCTCGGAACCGCAGCGACGAAAATCCGCGATGTGCCCGCCCCCCAGCAGCACCGTGAGCTCGACCAGACCATTCGAGAGACGATATGCGCGGCGCTTTTTCCACCGGACGGCATCGGCGACACAACGCGACATTCAGATGCTCAGGCCCCCGTCGATTGCGAAAGCGAGCCCGGTCACAAATTCCGACGCGGACGAAACCAGATAAAGCGCGGCCTGTGCAATCTCTTCCGCAGTCCCGAACCTCCCCATCGGCTGGCGCGCGATGAAGCTTTTCCGGGCTTCGGCAGGATCAGGAAATGCCGCGAGGCGCTGCGCCAGCGAGGGAGTATCGACCGTGCCTGGGCACAGGCAGTTTACCCGTATATTGTCGCGGATGCAGTCAAGCGCCATCGATTTGGTGAGTCCAACCACGGCCGCTTTCGTTGCCGTATAACATGCGCGATCCACTACCGCGCGTAAAGCGGTCGCAGAAGCGGTATTCAAAATCACGCCTCCGCCCTGTGCCCTAAATTTCGGAATGACCTCATGGCAGAACAGATACATGCTCTTCACGTTGATGGCCATGGCGCGGTCCCATTGTTCTTCGCTGATTGCCTCGATCTTGCCCGTTGGAACAATGCCTGCATTATTGAAAAGAATGTCAACACGCCCGAATTTCCCGGTCGCCAAACGGAGCGCATTCTGTACGTCATCCCGTTTACTAACATCGGCAGTGACGACAAAGCAATCGCCACCTGCTCTTTTGATCTGACCCGAAAGCTGATCCAGCAGCTCGCTCTCGATGTCAACCGCGACGATCTTTGCTCCCTCCCTTGCGAATAGTGTGGCGGAGGCGGCGCCGATGCCGGCAGCCGCGCCGGTAATGATGGCCGTCTTCCCCTCAATCTTCATTTGTGGGTCGCGGCCCCCGTGCCGCCTTCTTGAAAGCCCATACCGCCGGCAGGCACGAGCATTCCGCCATCCACGATCAGAGCCGCCCCGGTAATAAAGGAGGCCATCGGCGACGCGAGATAGACGATCGCGTCGGCGACTTCCTCGGCTTTGCCGACACGGCCCACCGGGTGCATGCGATTGCAGACCTCCATCACTTTCTCGGGATCGTTCGACAAACCGGCGGCCCAGCGGAGCATGGGGGTGTCGATTGCGCCGGGGCACACGCAATTGACCCGAATTCCCTTCTGCGCGTAATCGAGCGACATGGCCCGTGCTAGCCCCAGCAAGCCGTGCTTCGAAGCGACATACGCGATCGAGTTACCGATTGCTGTCATGCTTTGCACCGAGCCAACAATCACGATGGCGGCCCCCCCGCGCCCGAGCATGTGTGGGACGGCAAACTTCGAAGCCAAAAAACATCCCTTTAGGTTGATTCCCAACAACCTGTCCCACTCTTGCTCTGGAGTGGTTACCGCATCCCCGTAAAGTTGAATGCCAGCGTTGCTGACCAGTACGTCGATGCCCCCGTGCTTGTTGGCGGCGGCGTCAACGGCTTGCGCGACCTCGGCGCTGACGCTGATGTCGCATGGAAAAAAATCGCATCTTGCACCGCTCTCCCGGATCGCAGCCGCAGTTTCGTTCCCGGCGCTACGGTCGACGTCGACAATCGCGACCGCCGCGCCGAGCGCGGCCAGTTTTCGCGCCGTGGCTTCTCCAATGCCCATGGCACCTCCGGTAACGATGGCGGCTTTGCCTGTGAAGTCAATGTTCATCGAGCGTCGCCCGCTGGAATGTGCGGTGCTGTGCGAAGTCTGAGGGTAACCGCCTGAAATGGATGGATCGGGACCCTGAGATCGCCACCCCCGGTTTTGAGTTCGGACTGATTCTGTTCCAGCAAATCGCACAGCCACGCGTGTTCAAATGTCAGGTACTGGCTGTGAATCCTGACCTCCGATGGCTCACCCATGGTGTCTTGTAGCCGCACGATGGTTCCATCGCCGTCTTCCGCGCGTTTCCACGTCAGCAATGTTACGCCGGGATTGGCAATCTCCAGCAAGCTTGCTTCACGATTGGGCAGTGAAGACGCATCCTCTGAAGCCGCCAGATCATCGTATTCGAGAGGAGTCAATGCTTCCAATCCAAAGCGCGTCAGCGACTGCGGATGAAACTGCGAATCGCTGGTGATGGTGTATCGAAATGTGAAATCTCCGCCCTGCCAAGCAGGAAAATTGGTTCCCCAATAATTATTCATGAGCCAGGAAAAGATCGTGCCGCTCGTCGGCTTGAATTCCGCGGGCCAATTGCCGCGAACGATGTCTCCGAAGGCGACCAGAGGGGCGTCGAGCGGAACCACCGCCGCGGTCAGTTGGGGATTGTAAACCGAGGCCCAGGTCGTGGCCAGATACCATTCACGGCTTCCCCCGGCAAGCTCGTCTTTCGCCGGGTTTACCCACGCCGTCTGAGAACCGTATGTGAACTCCGGATTGGGTACGGAGAAAGGAAACGCCACGTACGCTGATTCTCTCGTGAGTACGCGTTCCTTGTGCAAGCGATACGAAATCAGAATGGCTTTTTCGGAGTCCGGCATTCGGATCTCGGTCTGAATGGCTGGCGTGTTCGGTGCCGAAGAGCTCAGCGTCGCGACAATCCCGATCGAGGTTTTCTTGATGGAGACGAGCATCCCCGACTGCGCCGGGTGAACCGTCAACGATGGGGGGTTCAGTCCAGATCCAAACCGGTACAGGGAGTTCTCGGGATAGCTGTCGCCGCCGGTCACGTAAAGATACTGGCCAAATTTGTAAGGGCTCGATGAATCGACCAGTTCGCGTCCCAGTTGCTTGTCAAAAACGCTTGCCATCGAGCCCGATGACGGGTCGAGCGTAACTCGATAGAAGCGGTTCTCAATGACGCTCCCTCGCACTTCCACCGACCCAACGGACTGTTTCGCGACTGGCTTGACGGTGTACAGCTTGTATCCCACCGCCGGCACATCAGACGCCAGGAAGCGCACCCGAACATTGCCTGGCCCGAATCCTGGCAGTGAAATCCCTTTCCCTTTCCAGAGTGCTTCGACCGGAACCTCAGCGCCGGTTGAGGGATCAACCAGCATCGTCCCCTCCGGCAAGTCAGTCTCAACGGTGCCGCTGCGCGGCCAGTTCAGAGAGTTGAACACCGCGACGGAATTGTCCTTGGTTTTTACGAGCGCCTCCAGTTGCGCCCACTCGCGCTGAATCGATTCACCGATATCGTCGCGTGCCCGCGACACGCGAGCACCCTTGAGCGCGATTTGGTCTTCACTTTGGTGATGCTCTGGCTGGGTTGTCGCGCCCACGTAGGTCCAGGTGTGTTCGTCATAAGTGAGTTCGTTACGCCACGCATCGTCGAGCATGGCCTTGTCGGGGCGAACTCGCGGGTCGATCGAGGAAACAGCCGATCCAATGATCTCGGCAGTAGCGATCCGGTGTTGGTTTTCCCGGTGAATCGCAGTGTGCGCGGCTTCCGAGCCGTATCCATCCTCCCAGTAGGGTCCGAAATCCCCTCGAAACACTGGAAAACTGCCCTTCCACTCGCGCTCGATCTTTTGCATCGCGGAGTGAACCGTGGAAAATTCGAATTTTGGCCAGGCATATTCCTGGCTGACACTCGAAACGATTTCACTCTGCTCGTTCTCGAGCGGCGTGTTTTCGAGCTGTGTGCCAAAGACAATCACGGTACTGGCCGTGTAGTCAGGACGGGTATAAGCCTGCAGAAAAACTGGAAGCGAATCGCGGATCGATTCCATTCGCCACGGGCCGCCAAACAACGTGTGGGCTTGCAGGTATGCGCGCGAGTACCACATCAGCACGCGGCCGCCATCCGGTCCTTCCCAGTAGAAGGGCGATTTTTCATTCCAGCGCCCGAGCAGCATCACCGGAGCCCGCCAACTGTTGCTTGCCGCCACGAAATATTTGATGCCCGCATCATGCAACAGGGAAGCATAGCTCCACGTGTAGGCAGGGACATCCACAATTTGAGCCGCGTCCGCCGCCGGCAGCTTGTATTCGTCGACCAGCCGATGCTGGCCGTATAGTGAACGAGCAAGCCCTTCCCACGAGGCGTTCCCGGTATGTTGATTTGCGAACTCCGGTGGAATCACGATGCTGCCATCGCGAACGCGTTCGAAAAATTGCTGTCGTGCCTCGGAGCTTCGTCCATTCAGATATTGATCGGCAACCCAGCTTCCATCGAGCGTCCAGCGAAAGTTTGGAGTCCGCCTGATCAGGTCCATTGCCTGGTCGATCGATTGCGAGTGCAGCTCGGCCACTTTAGCGGGATAGTCCGTGAATCCAACGTCCAAATGCTCGTGTGGTATGAGGTCGATCGTCCACTTTTTCGCCGGTTCTATGTTCACCTCAGCTGCTGCGAGTTTGCCCAGGCGCACCGTGGCTTGGGCAGAGCCGTTCCATTCTGGAACTTCAAAGTCGAGCCGCAACTCGCCGAACTCATTTCTGGTTGAAAAAGCCCGGCGGAAAGAATGCCCGGCGACTCGCAGTTCGGCAGAGCCCGAGGCGGGAAGCGTCGAGCCACTTAGGAAAACATCGACCAATTCCACCATCCCGGCTGTGGTTTCGCGATAGAAGA
>Ga0302326_10007046_pt1 | contig 25131 bp, 18 predicted proteins | sample Palsa_T0_3_FD_202264 | JGI IMG/M metagenome (GOLD analysis project Ga0302326, IMG submission 202264) | Peat permafrost microbial communities from Stordalen Mire near Abisko, Sweden - Palsa_T0_3 | ecosystem: Environmental > Terrestrial > Soil > Palsa > Peat permafrost | place: Sweden: Abisko... | reverse complement strand
ACTGGCCGTCGTTCTCCAGGTTGTTGCCGCCCTCGTTGCCGTTGTCCCAGAAGAGGATGCTCGGATGGTTCACATCGCGGCGGACCATTTCGCCGATCAGGCTGCGGCCGGTGGGCGTGTCGTAGGCGCCGTGCCAGCCGCCAAGCTCGTCGAGGACGTAGAGGCCGAGCTCGTCGCAGGCCTCCAGGAAATCGGCGTCCGGGGGATAGTGGGACATCCGCACCGCGTTGTTGTTGGCCTCCTTCAGCAGGCGGACGTCATCATAGCAGATCTGGCGGCTGAGCGTGCGCCCGCTCTCGGGCCAGAAGCTGTGGCGGTCCACTCCCATGAGGCGGATCTTGCTGCCATTGAGATAGAGGCCGTCGCCCGCCCTGACTTCAAAGGTCCGGAAGCCGAAGGTGGTCTCGATGGTGTGCTCCGGGACACCGCCGCGCGCCAGGGTCAGGCGCAAGCGGTAGAGATTGGGCGTCTCCGCGGTCCATAGCTTCGGATGATCGAGCAGGGTCTGCAGCACGAGCTTGGTGGCGCCCGGTGAGACCGTGCCGACGAAGGCAGTCCCGGCTGCCTTCCCGTCCGCGTCGAGAATCTGCCCGCTGACGTCGCTACCGGGTGCGACGCCGGAGTCGACATAGACCTCGGCCGCCAGCCGGCCGTCGGCCCTCGCGTCGATCGCGGTGCGCTCGATGAATTGGGCCGGCACCGCCTCGAGAAAGACGGGGCGGAAGATTCCGGCAAAGTTCCAGTAGTCGGCATAGCGCTCGGCATCGTTGACGCTGGGGTTCGCCGATTTCTCGCTGACGGTCACCTCGAGGAGATTGGGCGCGTCGAATTTCAGGAGTGCGGTGACATCGTAGCGGAATCGGTAGAAGGAGCCCTGGTGGATAGGCCCGGCCGGCTTCCCGTTCACCTTGACGTCGGCGTCGGTCATGACCCCGTCGAAGACCAGCCGGACATGACCGGACTTCCAGCCGGTGGGGACCTTGAAGGAAAGCCGGTACAGGCCCTGGTCGGCGACCATTCGGTCGCGGGACGGGTTTTGCTTCGAGGGCCGGTGCTCCAGCCCATACTCATAGGTGCCAAAGCCCTCCTGCTCCCAGCAGGAAGGGACATGGATTTTTGTCCAGGTGCCGGCTTTTCGACCGCCGGTGCAGAAGAAATCCCAGAGTTTGCCGTCGTCCTTGCCGGTGCCCGAGAGGTATTGGATTTGCGTCTCCGGCGCCGCCGCGGCCAACCGCGACGCTCCGGCGACACCCAGGCCCAGAAATACCAGAGCTGCGCCCGTGGCGCGGAATAGACCGGGGGTTCGCGGTCGCGGGGGTTGCATTGCGAACCTAATCTCAAAGCTCGGGACGCTGGCGACTGTCAACAGAGGACCGGCCGGACCTTAGGATTTGGGCATATTTGCCATTAATCTGGGCAGAATGGGCGGGAAAGTTACCCTATAGTGGTGGATACCCCGCCGGTTCCCGGCTTGTGAAGGTCCCGCTTCCTCCCCCACAACCCTCGCTCGCATGAAACCTTTGGAATCCTCCCTCGGCGTCATCTTCGGCAATCGCGATTTCTTTCCGGACAAGCTGGTGGCCGAGGCGCGCGCCGACCTGACGAGGCTGTTTCAGGAAACCGGCCGCGAGGCCGTGATGCTCGACCCGGCCGAGACGAAGCTGGGGGGCGTCGAGAGCCACGCCGACGCCCGAAAGTGCGCCGAGCTGTTCCGTCGAAATCGCGACCGCATCGGCGGCGTTCTGGTGGTGCTGCCCAATTTCGGCGACGAGAAGGGGGTCGCCGACACCCTGAAGCTCGCCGGTCTCAACGTGCCGGTGCTGGTGCAGGGGTATCCCGACGACCTGGACCGCCTCGACGTCGTGCGGCGGCGCGACGCGTTCTGCGGAAAGATCTCCGTCTGCAACAATCTCCGCCAGGCGGGGATTCCGTTTTCGCTCACGACCAAGCACGTCGTGCACCCCCTGGAAGCCTCGTTTCGCACCGACCTCGCCCGGTTCATCGCGGTCTGCCGCGTCGTGCGCGGCCTGCGCCGGGTCCGCCTCGGCGCGGTGGGCGCGCGTCCCGGAGCCTTCAACACCGTGCGCTACAGCGAAAAAATCCTCGAACGCAACGGCATCAGCGTCACCACGGTGGACCTCTCCGAAATCCTCGGGCAGGCCGCCAAGCTCGCCGCCGGCGACGCCCGGGTCACCGGCAAGGTGGACGAGATCAAGGCCTATGCGGCCACCAGCGGCGTCCCGCCGGACAAGCTCGTGCAGATGGCCCGGCTGGGCGTCGTGCTGGACGATTTCGTGGCCGCCCACCACCTGGACGCCACCGCGATCCAGTGCTGGACCTCCCTCCAGCAGAATCACGGCTGCAACGTCTGCACCAGCATGAGCATGATGAGCGAGAATTTCCTGCCGAGCGCGTGCGAGGTCGACGTCACCGGCGTGCTCACGATGTACGCCATGCAGCTGGCCGCGAGTTCGCCGAGCGCGCTCGTCGACTGGAACAACAATTACGGCGCGTCCGACGACAAATGTGTGCTCTTCCACTGCGGCAACTGGGCCAAGTCGTTCCTGCCCGATGCCAAGGTGAGCACCGCCCCCATCCTGGGCACCATCGTCGGGACCGAGAACACCTATGGCGCGCTCGATGGCCGGACCCCCGCGAGCCCGCTCACCTACGGCCGGCTCACGACCGACGATCCCCGCGGCGTCATCCGCGCGTATGTGGGGGAGGGAGAGCTCACCAACGACGCACTCGCGACCTTCGGAAACCGCGCGGTTGCCCATGTGCCGCGGCTGCAGAAGCTGCTGCGGCATGTCTGCCACGAGGGCTTCGAACATCATGTCGTCATGAATGCCTCCCATACCGCCGGCGTCCTGGCCGAGGCCTTCGGCCGCTACCTCGGCTGGGAGGTCTACCACCATGGGGCCCCGGAGGCCTGAGGCCGCCCATGCCCACCGACCAGCAGCTCGCCCGAAAATCCCTGCGCTACCGCCGGGACATCCTGCGCTGGATCAAGCACGCCGGCGCGGGCCATACCGGCGGCAGCCTGTCCTGCACGGACATCCTGAATGTCCTCTATAACCGCATCCTGCGCGTCTCCCCCGCCACCGCTTCCGATCCGGGGCGGGACCGCTACGTGCAGAGCAAGGGCCACTCGGTCGAGGCGCTTTTCGTGGTCCTGGCCGACCGCGGATTTTTTCCGGAATCCGAGCTCGCCTCGCTCTGCGGATACGGCTCGCACTTTGTCGGCCACCCCACGCGCAAGGTTCCCGGCATCGAGCAGAACACCGGCGCGCTCGGCCACGGCCTGCCCATCAGCACCGGGATGGCCCTGGGTGGAAAGATGGACCAGGCCGGATTTCGTGTCTTCACCCTCCTGGGCGACGGCGAGCTGGCCGAGGGCTCCAATTGGGAGGCCGCCATGGCGGCCTCCCACTACCGGCTCGACAACCTCACCGCGATCATCGACCGCAACACGCTGCAGATCACCGGGCGCACGCGGGACGTGATGAGCACCGAGCCGCTCGAGGAAAAGTTCGCCGCTTTCGGCTGGGCGGTGCGCACGGTCGATGGCCACGACCTGGCCGCGCTGACGGCCGCGCTGTCCGCCCCGCTGGAGGCCGGCCGCCCGGGCGCCGTCATCGCCAACACCGTCAAGGGCAGGGGAGTCAGCTTCATGGAGGACGTCGGCCGATGGCACCACGGCGTGCCGAGCGACGAGGAGTATGCCCGCGCCCTGGCGGAACTCGACGCGGCGCTCGCGCAGCTCCCGGAGGCCACCGCATGAGCGCGCCCGCCGCGTCCATGCATTCGGAGGCTGCGCAGCGGACCGCGGCGGGACTGGGCTTGAAGATGGGGCGCCCCAACCTGGAGGAATTCGCCGACACGCTGCTCGCGCTCGCCCAGGCCGACCGCCAGATCGTCGCCGTCACCAGCGACTCGCGCGGCTCCGGCAAGCTGGGCCCCTTCGGCCAGGCGCTGCCCGCCCAGATTGTCGAGGTGGGCATCGCCGAGCAAAACCTCGTGGGCGTGGCCGCGGGCCTCGCCTCCGTGGGCAAGACCGTCTTCGCGGTATCGCCGGCGTGTTTTCTCACGGCGCGCTCCTTCGAGCAGATCAAGAACGACGTCGCATATTCCGACAACCCCGTGACGCTCGTCGGGATCAGCGCCGGGGTCAGCTACGGAGCGCTCGGGACCACGCACCATTCGCTGCACGACTTCGCGGCGCTGCGCGCCGTGCACAACATCGCGATCGTGGCCCCCGCCGACAACGCCGAGGCGCGCGCGGCGGTGCGCGCCGCGGCCGCGGCCCGGCATCCGGTCTATCTCCGCTTCGGCAAGGCCGCGCTCTATGACCTGCCCGCCGCCGGTCCCTTCGCCCTTGGGCGCGCCCGCATGCTGCGCGCGGGCGCCGACGGGGCGTTTATCGCCACGGGCGAAACCGTGATCCATGCGCTCCTCGCCGCCGCCTGCCTCGAGCAGCAGGCGGGCCTGCAATGCCGCGTGCTCAGCGTCCCATCGGTGAAGCCGCTGGACCGGGCCGCCATTCTGGGCGCCGGCCGCGACTGCCGGGCGGTGATCACGGTCGAGGAGCACATGGTCAACGGCGGGCTGGGCGAAGCCTGCGCGGGTGTGTTGGCGCAGGCCGGCGTGGCGCCGCGGTTCAAGATCGCCGGCATCCCCGATGAATACACCGCGACCGGCAGCCAGGCGGATATCTTCCGCCACTACGGCCTGACGATGGAAGGGCTGGCCCGGGCCATGCGGGCGCTGCTCCTCGGCTGACGACGGCCATGCCCTGCATCCTTGCCATCGATCAGAGCACGTCGGCGACCAAGGCCCTGCTCTTCGACGAGGCCGGCCGCTGCCTGGACGCGGAAGCGCGCGATCACCGGCAGCACACTCCGCGGCCCGGCTGGGTCGAGCACGACGCCGAGGAGATCTGGCGGAACACGCTGGCGGTGGCGGGGGCGCTCCTCGGGCGCCATTCCGAGGCAGCGCGCGCCCTGGCGGGCGTGAGCGTGACCAACCAGCGGGAGACGATCGTCGTCTTCAGCCGCGCCGACGGCCGGCCGCTCCATCCGGCCATCGTCTGGCAGTGCCGGCGCGGCGATGAATACTGCGCGGAACACGCCCGCGCCGGCCGCGAGCCGATGGTGCGGGCCCGGACCGGCCTGCGGCTCGACGCCTATTTCTCCGGCTCGAAGCTGCAATGGCTCGTGCGCCACCGGCCGGAACTGCGCGGCCCGCTCGCCCGGGGCGAGGCGCTGATCGGAACGATCGACACGTATCTCATCTACCGGCTGACGGAGGGCCGCGTCTTCGCGACGGACGCGACGAACGCCAGCCGCACGCTGCTCTACGATATCGGCCGGCTGGCCTGGGACGAGGACCTCTGCGCACTTTGGGAGATTCCCCGTGCGGCGCTGGCGGAGGTGCGCGGCAGCACGGCCAAGTTTGGCGAGACGACGTTGGGCGGAGCGCTGGCCCGGGCGGTGCCGATCTGCGGGGTGATGGGCGATTCGCAGGCCTCGCTCTTCGCGCAGGGCTGCTTCGAGCCGGGCAGGGCGAAGGTCACCTTCGGCACGGGCTCCTCGGTCTTGCTGAACATTGGCCCCGTGCTCCGGCACTCCGCCAAGGGCATCGTCACGGCCCTGGCCTGGATGCACCGGGGTGTGCCGACCTATGCCTGGGAGGGAGTGATCATCAGCTCCTCGGCCACGGTCGCCTGGCTGCGCGACCAGCTCGGGCTCATCGCCGATTTTGCCGAGACGGAGCGGCTCGCCCAGGCCGTCCCCGACACCGGGGGCGTCTATTTCGTTCCGGCCTTTGCCGGCCTCGGCCTGCCGCATTGGCAGCCCGCCGCGCGGGGGGCGATCGTGGGCTTGAGCACGGCGAGCGACCGGCGGCATGTGGTGCGGGCCGCGCTCGAGTCGATCGCCTACCAGCTGCGCGATGTCCTCGAGGCAATGCGGGTCGAGGCGGGCGTCCCGCTGCGCAGCGTCCACGGCGACGGGGGCCCGACGGTGAACCGCTTCCTGATGCAGCTGACGGCCGACCTGACGGGCGCGGAATTGCGGATCTCCACCGTGGCGGATTGTTCGGCGCGCGGCGCGGCGCTGGCCGGACTGCTCGGCCTGGGCTTCTTTGGTTCGCTGTCCGACTTGGAGGCCGCTCCCCGCGAGGAGGTCATCTACCGGCCTGCCATGTCCGAGGCCCGGATGCAGGGCCTCTATGCCGGATGGCAGGCGGCCGTGCGCCGCGTCCTGCCGGAAGAAGCTTTACTCGCTGTCCCCTGACCATCGCCCCAAACCGAGTGTCGGTCCCAACCCCGCCCGCATGACCCCAGCCCAAAAAACGCCGTCGTTGGTCGAGCGCCTCGACGCCCTCTACGAGTACGACCGCGAGCCGGTCACGACGAAGGATCTGCACGGCTGGAAGATCTTCTGGGCCACGTTTGCCGGCGAAAACATCGCCGGCACCGAATTCATCATCGGTCCGCTCTTCGTCATGCACGGCTGTTCGGCCACCGCGGTGCTGCTGGGCCTGCTCATCGGCAACCTCCTGGCCGTGTTGAGCTGGGCGCTGGTCTGCGCGCCGATCGCGGTCAAGACCCGGCTGACGACCTACTGGCAGCTCCGCAAGCTGGGCGGCCCGTGGCTGACCGTCGCCTACAGCGCCGCCTATGGCGCGGTCATGTGCATCCTGGCCGGCTCGATGCTGCGCGTGTCGATGACCTCGATCGCCCTGCCCGTCGAGCATGTCCTGGGGACTCCGGGCCAGCTTCCGCAGGCGGGCTGGACGGCCCTCGCGGTGATCGTCGGCTCCGGGATCGCGCTGCTCGCCGTGCTGGGCTTCGAAGGCATGGCGATCTTCTCGAAGATGTCGGCGCCCTGGATGGTCGCGGTCTTTTTCATCGCGGCGATGGCGACGCTGCCGTCCCTGGGCTGCGGCGCGTTCGGGGATTTCTGGCGCGTGGCCAACGAAAAGATCTGGATCGGAGTCCCGAGCCTCGATCCAAATTCCGGGCGGCCGCTCTCGCACTGGACCATCTGGCACGTCATCGGCTTCGCCTGGCTCTGCAACATGCCGCAGCACTTCGGCATGGGAGACCTCACGATCCTGCGCTACGCGCGAAAGTGGCAGATGGGCTTCTGCTCTTCGGCCGGGATGTACCTGGGCCACTATTGCGCCTGGATCGCGTCGGGCATCCTCTGCGCCGCGGCGATCAGCCGCGGGATCCCGACCGATCCCGGCCCGATCGCCTATCTCGGAGCGGGCATCGTCGGCGCGCTCTGCGTCGTCGTCGCCGGCTGGAATGTAGCGAGCCCCACGCTCTACCGCGCCGGGCTGGCCCTCCAGGTGACGACGCCGAACTGGAGCCGGTGGAAGGTCACTCTCGTGGTCGGCGCCGTGATGATCGTCTGCGCGTGCATTCCCGCGATCCTCACGCACCTGGATCTGCTGCTCGCCACCAACGCCCTGCTGCTCCTGCCGCTCGGGGCCTTCATCTTCATCGACATCTGGCTCTTCCCCCTTTTTGGACTGAGGTCCAATTACGCGGAGAGGACCGGTTTGCTCATCAGCTGGCCCGCGGCCTCCGCCTGGGCCGCGGGGATGGCCGCCTCGTTTATCGCCTTTTCGCGCGGGGCCGAGCCGATCTTCCTCGCCCTGCCCGAATGGGCGATCTGCGTGACGCTTTACATCATCTTCAGCGCCATCCAGCAAAAGATGGTGGCCCCGGCGGAACCGCCGCCCGCGCACGCCTGACGTGAAGACTCTCCTGAAATCCCTCTCCTTTGTCGGCCTGGCGGTGATGCTGGCCGCGTCCCTCCTGGTTTTTTCGGGCGTCATCACCCAGCACAGCTATCGGGTGATCGCCATGGCCGGCACCGCTCTCTGGTTCGGCACCGTGCCATTTTGGATGAAGCGGCGTCTGCATCACTCCGAATAACCGATGAAAGCCTTGCGGGTAACGGGGCTGCGCTGCGAATACCTGGAAAATCCGCTCGGCCTGGACGAGCGGGTGCCGCGCCTGAGCTGGCGGCTGGAGGCGAATCGCCGCGGCGTCCGGCAGGCCGCGTGGCGCGTCTGGGTCGCCTCCTCGCCGGCGAAGCTCGCGGCGGGCGTGGGAGACCGGTGGGACAGCGGCCGCGTCACGGGCGACCGCACGCTGCATCTTCCGTATGGCGGGGCGCAGCTGGCATCGCGCCAGCGGTGCCACTGGCTGGTCCAGGTCTGGGACGAGACCGGCGCCACGGCCCGATCCCTTCCGGCCCATTGGACCATGGGCCTGCTCGAGCGCGCCGATTGGCGGGCCCGCTGGATCGCCGCCGATCCGGCGGTAGGGCGGGACGATCCCGCATCGAGCCGCGGAACGCGCACCGAACCGGGCAGCCCGGTCTGGCTGCGGAAGGAGTTCGTGGCGCCGCGGGGAATCGTGCGGGCCACGCTCTATGCCTCCGCCCGCGGCCTGTTCGAGCTGCAGCTGGGAGGGCGGCGCGTCGGCGAGGACCTCCTGGCGCCGGAGTGGACCGACTACCGCCAGCGCATCCATTACCGGACCTACGATGTCACGGCCCAGATCGCGCCCGGCCGGAATGTCCTCGGCGCGGTCCTGGGCGACGGCTGGTGGAGTGGCTTCATCGGCTGGCAGGAGACGCGCGGGCGTTACGGCCTGGAGAACAGCCTCGCCGTCCAGCTCGAGATCGAAACCGCGCGGGGCCGGGCGCTGGTCGTGGCGACGGACGGGTCGTGGCGCTGCCGCACGGGCCCGATTCTCAGCTCCGATTTCATGATGGGGGAGACCTATGATGCCCGGCGCGAGCGGGCGGGTTGGGATCGGCCGGGCTTCGGGCAAAAGGGCTGGCGGCGCGCCCGCGTGCTGGCGCCGCCGCGGGTGCGGCTCGTCGCCCAGCGCTCCGAGCCCGTGCGGATCACCGAGACGCTGGCGCCGAAGTCCGTCGCCGAAATAGGCCCGGGCGTTTACATCTGCGATCTCGGCCAGAATATCACCGGCTGGATCCGGCTGCGCGTGAAGGGGAAGAGCGGCACCCGGGTCGTCCTGCGGCATGGCGAGCGCCTCAGCCCCGACGGCACGCTCTACACCGAGAATCTCCGCCGCGCGAAGGCCACGGACGTATACATCCTGAAGGGTGGGGGCCGGGAAGTCTGGGAGCCCCGGTTCACCTTCCACGGTTTTCAGTACGTCGAGGTGACCGGGCTGCCCGCGGCCCCCGCGCCCGGCGACATCACCGCCTGCGTGGTGCATTCGGCGACGCCGCCCGCGGGGGCATTCGCCTGCTCGCACCCGGGCGTCAACCGCCTCTGGCTGAACGGGCGCTGGTCGCAGCGCGACAATTTTCTCAGCGTGCCGACCGATTGCCCGCAGCGGGACGAGCGGCTCGGCTGGACCGGGGACGCCGAGGTGTTCATGCGCACGGCCGCGTACAACATGAACGTCGCCGCCTTCTTCACGAAATGGATGATCGACGTGGAGGATGCGCAGACGGCGGACGGGGTGTTTCCGGACACCGCTCCGCGCCTGCGCGAAGGGGGGGACTACGTCGGGCTCGATGGACTCGGCGGCGGGGCGGGCTGGGCCGATGCCGGAGTCATCGTGCCGTGGACCCTCTGGCGGGTCTACGGCGACGAGCGCGTGATCGAGCGGCACTGGCCCGCGATGCGGCGGTGGCTCGATTATCTCGAGCGCACCAATCCGGACGGGGTGCGGAGCCGCGAGCTGGGCAACAACTACGGCGACTGGCTCTGCGTGCCCGCCGACACCGCCTTCCGCACGCAGTCGCCGATGAAGACGCTCCTGGCCACCGCCTACTGGGCGGACGACGCGGCCAAGATGGCCCAGATGGCGGCGGCACTGGGGCGGAAATCGGAGGCGGCCCGCTACCAAGCGCTCTTCGAGCGCATTCGCGCCGCCTTCCAGCGGGTGTTCCTCAAGCGGGACGGCCGCCTCTCGGTCCAGGCGCAGACGGCCTATCTTCTGGCGCTCGCGATGAATCTCCTGCCGGAAAAGGTTCGCGGGCGCGCCGCCGCGCATCTGGTCTCCGACATCCGGGCGCACAACTGGCACCTCAGCACCGGGTTCGTCGGCATCCGCCATCTCAATCCGGTGCTCACCGACTACGGCCATCCGGAAGTCGCCTACCGGCTGTTGCTGCGCGAGGACTACCCCTCGTGGCTCTACCCGGTGCGCCACGGCGCCACGACGATCTGGGAGCGCTGGAACGGCTGGACCGAAAAGGACGGTTTCTTCAATCCGCACATGAATTCCTTCAACCACTACGCCCTCGGCTCCATCGGCGAGTGGCTCTACCGCCATGTGGCGGGCATCGAGCTGGCCGAGCCCGGCTTCAAGCGTGCGCTCCTGCGCCCGCATCCCGGCGGTGGCCTCACCTTCGCGCGCGCCCACTACGAGACTTTGCATGGCCGCATCTCCAGCGCGTGGATCCGCTCCGGACCGCGGTTCACCTGGAAGATCTCCATTCCGCCGAACACCACCGCGGAAGTCTGGGTGCCGAGCGCGGCCGGCACGGCGGTCACCGAAAGCGGTGTCCCGATCGAGTCATCGGCTGGCCGGCGCGAGCCGGGCTTCCTCGTCTGCGAGGTCGGGTCCGGCAAATACGTCTTCCGCAGTGCCTGGCGCGGCGCAAGTGCGAGGTAGGGCGGGTTGTTCCAAACCCGCTGGCGGCTCCGTCTACCGCTAACGTTTGTCAAGCGCGTTGGGGACAACGCCCGCGACCATGAGCGCCTTGGGGATGCATTCGGCGGGTGTCCGTTGCGGGGGGGCTGAATCTCGGTAGGCTCTATCGTATGCCGACGCCTGCACCTGAGAACGCGTCGGGAGGACTGACCAGCAAGGAAGCCGAGAGCTTGCTGGCGAAAGTGGGTCCGAATACGATGCCTGCGGAAGGGCTCCACCCGGTGCGCCGGGCCATCGACAAGCTGTGGGCTCCCGTTCCTTGGATGCTTGAGGCGGCGGTCGTGCTCGAGCTGGTGCTGCACAAGCTGACCGAGGCGGCGATCATTGCCGGGCTCCTGGTCTTCAATGCGGCCGTGGGATTTTTCCAGGAAGGGAAAGCCCAGGCCACGCTGGCGGCCCTGAAGTCGCGCCTGGCCTTGAACGCATCGGTGCAGCGGGACGGCGCCTGGAAGATCGTGCCGGCCGCGGATCTGGTGCCCGGCGATCTGATCAAGCTGTCCCTGGGAGCGGTGGTCGCCGCCGACGTCGCGATTGTGGGTGGATCGGTTCTTCTCGATCAGTCCATGCTGACGGGGGAATCCGTGCCGGCCGAGGCCGGAGCGGGCGCCCGGACCTACGCCGGCGCGCTCGTGCGGCGAGGAGAAGCCACCGCGAAGGTGGTCCAGACGGGGGCGCGCACCAAATTCGGGCGCACGGCGGAATTGGTGCGCACCGCCAAGGCGGAGAGTTCCCAAGAGAGGGCCGTTCTCCACGTCGTGCGCAATCTCGCGATCTTCAACGGCGTGCTCATCGTCGGCCTCCTGGGCTACGCGAAGCTTCGCGGCGTGGACGGGGGCGAGACCATTGCGCTTCTGCTCACCGCCGTGCTTGCGGCCATCCCGGTGGCGTTGCCGGCGACCTTTACGCTGGCTTCGGCGCTCGGGGCCCGGTCTCTCGCGAAGGTGGGAGTCCTTTCCACCCGGCTCTCCGCCGTGGATGAGGCGGCGAGCATGGATGTGCTCTGTTCGGATAAGACGGGGACTTTGACCCGCAACGAACTGGCGGTGAGCGCCGTGCGGCCGATGGCCGGGTCCGACGAGGCGCGCGTCTTGACCCTGGCCGCCCTGGCCAGCGCGGATGGCGGCCAGGATCCGGTGGACGCGGCCATTCGTGGCGCCGCCAGGGGCAAGACCGGACAAAATCCGCCCAAGTTGCTGAAATTCATCGCGTTCGACCCGGCCAAGAAGATGTCGGAGGCCAGCGCCACCGACGGAAACGGCCAAGAGTTGCGGATTGTGAAGGGCGCATATGACACGATCGGCGCCCAGATGCTTCCTTCCCCGGAGGGAGTGGCTGCCGTCGCTGAGCTCGAGAAACAGGGCAGCAGAGTCCTGGCCGTTGCGGCGGGGGTCCCCGGACAGAAGCTGCAACTCGTAGGGCTCATCGCGCTCAGCGACCCGCCGCGGGCTGACTCGATTCTGCTCATCAAGGAGTTGAAGGCCCTGGGTGTGCGCACGGTCATGGTGACCGGCGATGCACCGGCGACCGCGGCCGTCGTGGCCCGTGCGGTCGGACTGGACGGGCCGATCTGCCCGGCCGGCACAATTCCGTCGGGAGTCAGCCCGGAGCAATTTGCCGTCTACGCCGGCATCTTCCCGGAGGGGAAATTCGACCTGGTGAAGGCCTTCCAGAAGACCGGACACACGGTCGGAATGTGCGGAGATGGAGCGAATGACGCGCCCGCCCTGCGCCAGGCCCAAATGGGCGTCGCCGTGTCCTCCGCCACGGACGTGGCGAAGTCGGCCGCGGGAATCGTGCTGACTGCGCCCGGACTCGGCGGCATTGTCGCCGCCGTGAAGGAGGGCCGGGAGGCCTTCCAACGCATCCTCACCTACACGCTCAACTCCGTGACCAAGAAGATAGCCAACGTGCTCTTCCTCTCGATCGGGCTGATCGTCACCGGGCACGCCATCCTCACGCCGATGCTCATGGTGATCATCATGCTGACGGGCGACTTCCTCGGCATGTCGGTGACCGCCGACAACGTGCGCCAGTCGGCGACGCCAAATCGGTGGCAAATCGGCAAGCTGACCGCGGCCGGCTCCATCCTGGGCGGCTGCTTTCTTGGATTCTGCACGGGAGTGCTGATTCTGGGCAAATACCGGCTGGGACTCGGCCTTGGCGCTCTCCAGACCCTCGCGATGGTCGGCCTCGTTTTTGGCGGCGAGGCCGTGCTTTATTCGGTTCGCGAGCGCCGGCATTTGTGGAATTCCCGCCCGGGCACCTGGGTCATCGCCGCGACCATCGCCGATGTCGCAATCATCTCCACCTTGGCCCTGCGCGGCGTGGCCATGCAGCCTCTGCCGCCCGCAGTAGTCGCCTCCATGTTTGCGGCGGCCATAATCTTCGCTTTCCTATTGGACTTGATCAAGGTCCCCGTCTTCCGGCGACTGCGGATAACCTAATTGGGAGCCATTTAAAATGCAGAGCTGCGGGCGTGGCCCCCATCAGGTGGGCAGGCGAGGCTCCGGGAGCGCGCGTGGCGTTTGAGTGAGAGGCCCTGCCGCTCGATCATTTCCCCCAGCCGATCAATTGGAGTGGGTTTGCTGAGAAAGTCGTCGAAGCCCGCGGCCAAAAGGCCGGTGCGGTCTTCGGCAAAGGCATTGGCCGTGACCGCGACCATCCGCGGCGGGGGCTGGGCAAAAAGGCGAATCTGCTTCATCGCCTCCGTTCCGTCCATCACCGGCATCTGGATGTCCATGAGGATCAGGTCGTAGGATTTCCTCCTCGCCGCGTCGACGGCTGCCTGGCCGTTCTCCGCGAGGTCGGGCTCATAGCCCATGCGCTGCAGGACTTGCATGGCCACCTTCTGGTTCACGACGTTGTCCTCGGCGACCAGGATGCGGAGGGGAAAGCGCCGGCTCCACTGCGGGATGATGCCGTCGTGCGACGATGGAGCCAGCTTCGCCCTGGCCCGCCCGAGCGCGGCGGCGATGGCCTCGAGGAGTTGCGGGAGTTTCGCCGGCTTCATGATCCGCGCGGAAAAATAGGACTCGCCTGGCTCGGCCCGCAGCGAACTTCCGGAGGAAAGCAGGATGAGCGGCAGGGTGGCGAACCTGCGATCCCGCCGGATCGCCGCGGCGAGCTCCACCCCGCTCATCTGCGGCATCTGCAGGTCGGTGATGACCAGGGCCACGTTGGGGTGGACATCGAGGAGGTGGAGCGCCTCCGGCGCGGAGGCGGCCTGGAGGATCGCGAAGCCCTGGCCCGAGAGCTGGCGGTCGAGGATTCGCAGATTGGTCGCATTGTCGTCGACGACCAGGACGGTCTCATTTCGCGCCAACGGGGTCGGCCTTGGCCCGGGCCGAGGCGAGGAGGCCGGTGCGCTTGGGAGCCGGACGGTGAAGGTGAACTTGGATCCCGCCCCCGGCACGCTTTCGACGTTGATCGCTCCGCCCATGAGCTCGACCAGGCGCTTGCAGAGCGCCAGGCCCAGGCCCGTGCCTCCATAGCGGCGGGTGGTGGACGAATCGACTTGCTGAAACGAGGTGAAGAGGAAGCGCATCGCCTCCGCCGGTATGCCGATGCCGGTGTCGGTGAGCACGAACTGAAGCTCGACTTCGCCCGACGCACCGGCGTCCCGTAGGGTCACGGTCAGCACGATCTCGCCGGTGTCCGTAAACTTGATCGCATTGCCCAGCAGATTGACCAGGACTTGGCGCAGGCGCACGGCGTCTCCCACCAGCGTGGCGGGAACGTCCGTCTCGATTTGATAGACGAGTTCGAGGCCCTTATGATGCGCGGGCAACGCGACGACGTCGAACGCCTGGTCGATCGTCTCCGCGAGTTCGAATGCGGTCTTTTCCAGGTACATTTTCCCGGCCTCGATCTTTGAAAAATCCAGGATGTTGTTGATGACCGACAGCAGGGAGTCGCCGCAGCTCCGGATCGTCTCGACATACTCGCGCTGAGCGTCGCTGAGGGGTGAATCGATCAACAGGCTGGTCATCCCGATCACGCCGTTCATCGGCGTGCGGATCTCGTGGCTCATATTGGCGAGAAAGTCGGACTTTAGTTGGGACGCCTCGACCGCCGTCTGTTCCCGCACGAGCGCTTCCACGCGCAGCTTTTCGGCCGCCCGGCGTTCATTTTCCGCGGCATTCAGGCGCCGGGCCACGATCCACGTCAGGAGGGCCAGGCCGGAGGCGCTCGAGGCGACGAGCAGGGCGACCGTGAATCCGCCATCGTAGAGCCCGCGGCTTTGCCCCGCTTGGGTCAGTGCCCCAAAGATCACCGGGAGCACGATCGCCCAGGGCAGGATCCTCCGCGCGACGAAGCCTCCCGGCGAATCGGCGACGAACACCCGCATAAAGCCGTGGTCGCAGCGCATAAACAGCAAGCCGAGACCCAGCGAAACGAAGGCCGCCATCGTATTGATAGCCATCCTCGTCAGGGCGGACACGGTGACGAAAATCTGGGCACCGAACAGATAGCCGATCAGGGCGGTGCCGGTCACCACCAGTCCCAGCAGGGCCAAAAACTGCGCCAATTGCACGGCGCCCCTACCGCGGCGCAGCAGAATGATCGCCAGGCCGAAGAGCATGAAACAAAGGGCGGAGTTCGGCGCCATGCGGCCGGCCTGCGAGGTCCAGGGCGTCAGCAACGGGTCGCGAAACAGCAGTTCGTCGATGCCGAACGAGACGCCCAGCCCATATTGGGCCAGCGTGAGACCGCCGATCGCGATCGCGGCCGCGGCGAGGAGGTCTCCGGCGAGCCCGAGGGTCTTCCGTGACTCGAAGACCAGGAAGGCGCCCCCGGCCCCGGTGCCGATGAAGGCGAGGGCGGAGTTGGCCTTCATGCTCACAAATCCGGGCAGAATGGTTTTCAGCGCCCCGACATCGAATATCCACCCGATCATCACGCTGAATCCGATGGCGGCGGCCGCCGCGCAAAGCAGCGAGGCATTTCTATCCCGGCGGCTAATAGATCTGGTTGGACGACATGGCATTGCAGTTCGAACCTTGCGACATCTGCGCCGCGCATCGGCCGCTGGGGTAATCACCCACCCGATCTTCACGCAATTATTCCGGGGGTTCGTGCTTCTGTTGGAGAAAACGGGTGGTATTCTAAGGCAGTGGTTTCCTTCGACCCGAGCCGGCCGGATTTTGCGCCCTACGGTCTCACCTGCGTGCGATGGAATCCGACACCCATGCGTCGACCGGACCGGCACAACGAGATCGAGCTCAATTTCCTCGAATCGGGCTGGCTGACTTATCTCCTCGGCGGACGGAAGGTGCGGGTGGCGCCGCAGCGCCTGAGCATGTTCTGGGCGGCGATTCCCCACCAGATCCTCGAATACGCTGACGACACCGAGTACTTCGTCGCGACGCTGCCGCTCGCCTGGTTTCTGCAGTGCAAGCTCCCCGAGAGCCTCGTCCATCCGATCCTGCACGGGCACCTGGTCAGCGAGCCCGAGAACCGCTCGTCGCAGCCGGACGGCAAGCGCTTTGTCCAATGGGCGAAAGATCTGCAGGGCAGCGGCGCGGGCCTGGAAAAAGTGGTGCTGTTGGAAATGGAGGCACGGCTGCTCCGACTGGCGCACGAGCAGCCTTCCGCCGAGGTCACGCGCGGCCGATCCCGCCGGCGATCGCTCGTCCTGGGCGAGGGCGGCCTGAGCAAGGTGGAGCAGATGGCCTGCCTGATCGCGCAGCGCTACACGGAGCATCTGACGGTCACCGAAATCGGACGTGCGGTCGGACTGCATCCCAATTACGCCATGGGTCTTTTCCAGAAGACCTTTGGCACGACCTTGATCGACTATCTGACGGAGCACCGGGTTTCCCATGCCCAGCGCCTCCTGGCGACGACGGACGAAAAAATCATCTCGGTCGCCCTGAGTTCCGGGTTTAATTCGATCAGCCGCTTCAACGAGGCCTTTCGCCGGGCCTGCGGCTGCACGCCGAGGCAATACCGCCGGGAACACCGCTCATGACCGGAGGGAGTCCGGTCGCGGCATCCTGGAAACGTCGTTTTAGCGGCTGGCCGGCCGCGGGGTTTATTCTCGCAGCCTTCTGGCTGCTCATGCTCGCCAGCCTGCGCGAGAAGAGCGTCACGACCGATGAGATCGTCCACGTGACCGCTGGCTATTCCTACTGGCGCTTCAACGACTACCGGCTGAATCCGGAGAACGGCAACCTCCCGCAGCGGATCATGGCGCTGCCGCTGCTGGCCGGTCCGTATCGCTTTCCCGCGCGTGAGTTGGCGGCGTGGCGCGCTTCCGACGCATGGGCGGTGGGCGATGCCTGGTTCTACCGGATGGGCAACGATGTCGCCGGCCTGCTGCGGCGCGGACGGGCCGCGAGCGGTCTGCTCGCCATCGCCCTGGGGGCGCTCGTCTGGGGTTGGTCGCGCCGACTGTTTGGCCGGTGGGGTGGCATGCTCTCCCTGCTTCTCTTTGTCCTCAGCCCTTCGGTCCTGGCCAACGGGGCGCTGATGACCTCGGACACCGCGTGTGCCCTCTTCTTTCTCGCGGCCACCTGGGCGCTGTGGCGAATGCTGCAACGATTGTCCGCCGGCCGCGTGGCCGCGAGCGCGCTGCTGGTCGGATGCCTCTTCGTCGCCAAGATGTCAGCCGTCTTGATTCTGCCCATTGCAGCCGTCCTGGTTCTCTGCCGACTGCTCGACGGCCGGCCCCTCCCCGTCGCCTGCGGTTCCTGGCGCCGGGACCAGGCCGGTTGGGGCAGAAAGGCCATCGTCCTGGCGGGGGCCGCTTTCGTGCATGTCCTGGTCGGGGCGGCGATCGTCTGGGCCAGCTACGGCTTCCGTTATTCGGCCTTGAGCGGCTCTCACTCCGAGGGCGGCCACCTGCGGGATCCGTGGGAGCATGTGCTGGGGATGCCCGAACCGGTCGGCGTGCTCGATTTGCTCGATCTGCGCCCGGCTCAGCACCTGGCGGCTCAGCGGATCCTGGGGAAAAATGGGGTGCGGGCCGATGCCTGGACGTCCGAGGCGGTCGCAGCCATGAATGAGATTCGCGGGACCGTGCTCGATCCCGCGCAGGTCCGGCGGCTGGATGCGGTGATGGCGGCCCCGCCGCCCGCCAGGGCGGCTCGGCTATTTGATTTTGTTCGGCGACACCGGCTGTTGCCGGAGGCCTACATCTACGGCTATGCCACGACCTGGAAATATTCCCAGTATCGCGGCTCCTTTCTAAATGGAAGATTCAGCCTCTATGGCTGGAATTCCTTCTTTCCGTACACGTTCCTGGTCAAGACGCCGCTACCGGTCTTCGCGTTGATCCTGGTTGCGGCGGCTGCCGGGGCGGCGCGGTGTCGGCGGACCGGCCCAGCGTCCCGGCGCTGGGCCCTGCGGAGCGCCTACGAGACACTTCCGCTCTGGACGCTGTTGGCGGTCTATTGGGCCGCCGTCATCCCGAGCCATGTCGACATCGGCCATCGGCACATTCTGGCGACCTATCCGCCATTATTTGTGCTCTGCGGCGCCGCGGGGTCATGGGCGGGGAGGGCGCGGAGCCGCGCTCCGGCGGCCTTGCTTGTTTCTCTCCTGATCCTCCTGGCGGGCGAGATGGCCCATCGCTTTCCAAATTATATCGCCTATTTCAACATCCTCGACGGCGGTCCGCGCGACGCCTATCGGCACCTGGTCGACAGTTCGCTGGATTGGGGCCAGGATCTTCCGGGCGTGCGCAGCTATGTGGAGGCGCATCATCTGGCCGGCCCGGTCTATCTTTCCTATTTTGGCGCGGGCAGTCCCGATTATTATCGGACGCCGGCGCGGCTCCTCTATCCGCGGACCCAGCCGATGCTGGCCTTGTCCTTCCCGGCCGACCGGGAAGGGTCCCTCCGGGAGGAGATCCGGCGGACGCATCCGGACTATGAGATCGCGGCCCGGGCCATACGCGCGGGCGTGGAAACCGTCACGCTTTTGAAAAAGCCGGCCGCGCTGAGGCTGACCGGCGGGACCTACTTCATCAGCGCCACCCTGCTGCAGCCGCTCGAATACAACGCTCCGGGCCCCTGGGGTCCTTGGAACGCGCGGTATGAAGCCACCTATCGGAGTCTGGCGGCCCGATCCGAGCCCTTCCTCGAAGACGATGCGGCGGGTCGCCGGAGTGCGCTGGAACGCCAGTCGCTGGCGGGAGCGGAGCAGACGCTGGATGATTTCGACGCATTTCGGTTTGCCCGCCTGACGGCCTACCTGCGCGAGCGCAGGCCGGACGACGAGGTCGATTTCTCGATTCTGGTCTATCATCTCACCGACGCCGACATCACCCGCGCCCTGGAGGGGCCGCTCGAACTCAAAGACGAGCGGTAGCTGACGCTCGGTCCCGGGGCGGGGAAGGCCGCGGATAGTGGGGGTTTCACCCCACTGGGTTTGACCCCATATCCGGGGGGGTTGTTTTCCCGTATGGTCGGGGGCATGAAAGATAAACCTTCAGCTTCACTCCTCGCCAGCCGTCCCGCTGCCGTCCAATCCGCAGCCAGCCCCGACCTGGTTGCCGGCGGCAAATGCCAGACGCAAAGTGCGATCGATTTGCATCGGATCAACCGATTCATGGATGGCGATGAGAACGCCTTTGTCGAGATCATGGCCGATAACCGCGACCGGATCTTCAATATCGTCTTCAATATGCTGCACAACCACGGTGACACGGAGGAGATCGTGCAGGACACCTTCATCCGGGCGCATCGCAGCCTCGCCACCTTCCGCCGCGAATCGTCGCTGCGGACGTGGCTCTACCGCATCGCGATCAACCTGGCCCGCAATCGCTATTGGTACTTCCAGCGCCGATTCCGCCACGCGACGCTCTCGCTGGACCGTCCGCTCGAAGGCGGCAATGAGGAGTCCTCGCGCGAGTTCCGCGATCTGATCTCAAGCGGTACGCCGGACCCCGCCCACGAGGCCTCGCAGAAGGAATTTGCCGGACTCATGACGAGCTGCCTCGCGCGACTCGACCCGGCCCACCGGATGATCCTGAGCCAGCGCTTTCTGAAGAACCTATCCTATGGAGAGATCGGCGCGGCCCTCGGCATCAGGGCGGGGACGGTCAAAAGCCGTCTGGCCCGCGCCCGCCAGCGCCTGCGCAAGCAAATGACCGAGGCCTGCCCGGAAATGGCCATCAGCGAATGGAGCCGGCCCTACGTGGAGAAGCACGCCGGATCTCCGGTCGCGGTCGCCTAGATCCCCTAGTCGTTCAGGCCCTTTCCTTGGAGGATGGGCCGCAGGCATCTTTCGATCCTGGACTCCCGAGTTTGGGATTGTTTGGCGGCCGAAAAATAGAGGATGTAGGCTCTTTGCCGCCCTGGCGTCAGCGCGGCAAAGGCAGTCTGCAAGGCGGGGACTTCAGCGAATTTGCGCTGGAGTTCTTCCGGAACGGGCTCTGCCGTCCTCTTAAACTCCACTTTCAAGCCGGCCTTTTCCGCGGCAATGGCCTCGTGAATATAGGCCTGCAAGACGGGTTTCTGCCCAACAATTTCCCGAACACCGGTGAACCGGATCTGGCGGGCGGCCTGCGTGTTTTCCCCGGGCTTTTTAAGAATACCCTTGGCATCGGCCAGCAATGCGCCTTGGCAAAACATCAGCGCGCAATATTCCTTGAATCCTTGAATGATCAGGACGTTGCTTTGCTGGAACGTGTAACAAGGTTTGCCCCACTTCAATTCCTCGGTCAGCCCGCACTCGAGAATGATCGTCCTCAGTTTTGCCGTTTCCTCCCGCCACTGGTCGGCCTCCCGCAAAAACAGATCAACCTTGGGGCTCTTTTTGTTCATTTGCCGATTTACTGAAATGAATTTCCCCTCCGGACCCAAGCCCCTATTTCCGGGGTGAGCCCTGCCCAATCTCGGCCTCCAACGCCGCGATCTGATCGTTCAATTTCAGGCGCATGGCCAGTGACTCCGCCGTCGATCCATAGCTTTGATCGCGTAGCTCCAAAAGTTCCGCCAGGAACTTTAGATCCTTAAGAATCGTCGCCCAATCCGGGTGCATTGCATTGCATCCCATTGAACTTCCGAGGTGGCCGCAACTTCGATCTGGCTGCGCCGGGCGCTCGTGGTGACCGGTCCGGAGAATATTTCGAAGCCCGCACTTCACTCCAGACGCTCGTCAAATTTGAAGGGATGGGGCCCTTCGACCCAATCGAGCCGAAAATGCGGATGCAGGGGATTCACCAACGCGTTCAGGCCGACCGGCAGGATCGCCGATGGAATGACCAGGGCGACGGCGGATTGGTCCGCGACGAACCGCGTGCCGAAGTCGCGGACGCCGGGAGGAACCACCGGCTCCCGCCAGCCGCCCGGAAGCTCGGATGTGGCGGGGCGGCGGCAATGCCGGTCCGGAAGGTCGAGAATGTAATAAAAGCCGGGCGCGAAATGGCGGGGCAGGGGCCGGACGTGAACGAGGCATTCCAAACAGGCGAGGGCGAGACTGTCCGAACAGTACACCGCGCGCATGGCGGGTCGGCCCCAAGTCCAGCGGTGGTTGGCCTTGGAGGCCCCAAGGCCGCTGAAGGCGCGGGCCGGCGTGTCCAGGCCTGCCCGGGCAATGCGGAAAAACCTCACAGATAGCCGCCATCCTCGATTCCGGAGAGCACGTCGAGCACCTCGTTTGCCCCGACATCGCGCTGGAGAAACTCGATGGGCTTCTTTTCTCCGAGCGCAATCTGGGGAGTGCCAAGCCAGGCGGTGGCCGCGGGTTCGCTGCCCAGCACCTCAACCGCCCGGCGAAAGACGCGATAGGCGCGGAAACTGCGCTCCGCCTCGTCCCCGGTGAGCTTGCCAGATCGATTCCGCAGCGTGCGGTCGCTGATGCCCAGCGCCCGGGCCAGCCCCTTGGTGGAGAGGGAGAGCCTGGCGGCCAGCGCGGGAAAAACCGATGCGGGAAACCCCGCGTTCAGCCGCGCCACCAGCACCGGGCCGGGCGTCCGGTAGAGGTCATCGAGGTAGGCCGTGGTCATAGCCAAACCATTGCGGCAATTATGCCGCTGTCAAGCGGCAAGTCGGCCTGGTGCTACATCACGCCAACGGGCTGGACGAGGGCGAAGATGAGTTTGATCAGAATTACTAGCCACACTCTGTTTGAGATGCCTCGAGGAACCGCGTATCCGGCTTGACACGAGTCTCGGTTAAGACTCAGTCAAGACTCGTGAAAACCATAAAGATTTCCGAAGCTAAGCGCAATTTCACACGCATTTTTGCCCGGGCCAAACGCGGTGAAACGATTATCCTGCAAAACGGTGACGACTACATGCAGCTGGTCCCCTGCGCCGTACCCGATCCGGTGGCCGTCTATCCCGTCGGGGCTTTTCACCACACCGCGGATGAAGTTTTGATGATCAATGAGGCGCCCACGGATACCGGACCGCTCCGTTGATGAGGAACAAGCACAACGTCGAGCTGCGGCAGTGGGCCGTGGTGAAGGTTCGATTCCGGCCGACGGATCGCGCTGAGCACCCGGCTGTCGTGGTTTCAAACGACGAGCATTGCGCCGATACGCGGCTAACCCGACTCAATGTGCTTTACGGCACGAAGACCTCACCTGGGAATACGCCCCGTCTCCATCAGGCTCTTCTCAATTCAGCCGATGGCTTGGATCTTTTGACCGTTGTCGATTGCAGCTATTTTTACACGATCGACAAGGACGCCATTACATCGGGATTGGGGAGCGTCAGCCCCGAGCGCCGACGTGCTTTGAAGCGCACCATCATTGCCTCATACCGATTGCTTTAAGGGCCGAGCAACGGGGTCAGGCCTTGGATTCTGTAATCGCATTCCTACGCCCTAGGAAAGCGGATGCTAGGCCTTCCTACCGACGGCCGACTCGCTCGACAGAAGGTTGAGGGATTTGAGTTGTGCCGGGCTGCAAGATGACTATTGTGACCATTATGACCTATACAGTGCCACCGGACAAGGTTTGGACAGTGGCTGAAGCCAAGGCGAAGTTCAGCGAAGTCATTGAGCTGGCCAGATCAGAGACTCCGCAGCTCGTCACGCGTAATGGGCAGCCGGCAGTCGTCATCGTGTCCGCTGAGGAGTGGGAGCGGAAGACGAAGCGCCAGGGAACACTGGTCGACTTTCTATCGGAGTCGCCTCTCAAGGGCGCCAAGCTCGATCTCCGGCGACCCAAGGAGAAGCCTCGACCCCTCGGCTTGTGAATTACCTGCTCGACACCAATGTCCTTTGCGAGCCAACGAGGCCAGCGCCGGATCCTGGGGTCTTAGCGTGGCTGGCCGAGGTCGACGAGGACCGCCTGCACCTCAGCGCAGTAACGCTGGCCGAAGTACAACGCGGCATCTCACGATTGCCCCGAGGAATGCGAAGTGAGCGGATAGGGCGCTGGCTTGCGCGCGATGTTCTCGACCGGTTTGGCGATCGCATTTTGCCCGTGAATCAGGCTGTGGCCGTCCAGTGGGGGCAAACCATGGCGGAGGCCGAATCGAAGGGACAGACGATGAACGCGCTCGACGGATTCATCGCAGCTACGGCAGTCGTGAACGACCTAACCTTGGTCACCCGCAATGATGCCGACTTCCGGGAAGCCGTAGCGCGGATCGTAAATCCCTGGCGAGCATAAGGGCTGCAAATCGAAACCACTGCATTCAAAATAGAGACTGAAGTTAACGTCTGATAAAATAGGTTATCAGACGTTGAGTGTTTTCGGGGAATCAAAACAGGGAGGGGCCCTGGCAGTCGCCGGCGGGGGAGGGCGGCAGCTGTCCGACAGCCAGTTTGCCGAACTCGAGGCGGTGCCTCCTGAAATTGAGTGGTTCGCCAATCTGACCAACCCCAATACCCGCCGGGCCTACAAGAGCGACGTCCGCAGCTTTACGGCCTTCCTGGGAATCCAGCGCCCGGAGGAGCTCCGCCGGGTCGGCCGGGCCCATGTCCTTGCCTGGCGGACGACCATCGCGGGGGCGGCGCCGGCGACCGTGCGTCGGAAGCTGGCCGCGGTATCCTCGCTTTTTGAGTACCTTTGCGACCGCAATGCGGTGGCTGCGAACCCCGCAGCGGGCGTCCAGAGGCCCAAGGAGGGGGCTAATCAGGGAAAGACGCCCGCGATCAGCGACAAGCAGGCCAGGGCGCTCCTGGCGGCCCCTCCTGAGGGCACGGTGGCCGGGAAACGGGACCGGGCGATCCTGGCCGTGTTCCTGTACCACGGGCCGCGCCGGGCGGAGATTGCCGGATCGCGGGTAGGGGACCTGGAGGACCGCCGCGGCATCCCGCATTGGACTTTTCGGGGTAAAGGCGGAAAGATCCGGTACCTGCCGGCGCATCCGGTGGCGGTCGCCGCAGTCCGGGAATACCTGGCGGCTGCCGGTCACGGCGAAGATAGGGGAGGGGCCCTCTTTCGACCGATTCGGAACCGGAGCTCAGCCGCCGGGACCGCCGCCGCGCTATCGCCCGATTCCCTGTGGCGGCTGGTCATGGGCTATGCGGAGCAGGTAGGGATCTCAGTGGACGGCTTCGGGCCCCTGCGGCGTCAGTATGCCGAACTGGGGTACGCACGATAAAATCGTCGGTATCGCCAGAAAATAGAGGCACAAGTCTCGGCCTAAAAAGCCACTTTCGAAATGGCTCAGCAAAGACCGCCGCCAAAGCCCCTACAAACGCCGATCCGGCCGCTATTATTGCAGTAGCGACCCATGACGGGGGCACAACAGCAGGAAAAGGGGGAATGGGGGCCGCCATGAGATTAACGTTCAGCGAAGTAAAGGGTGGCACTTGCGTTGGAATATACACAACGAAAAAGCCTTTTACTGTGAGCCTCGATAGCCCGCTCAGAGGCTCAGCAATGACACTTTCAAATAACCTTTTTTCCTGAGAGACCAGAGCACGTGAAAACCCTAACTCTAGTCGGCCTTGTCTTGAATATGATCGGCACCGCGTTGGTTTGGCGATTCGGCCTTCCCAGAAATGATGTAAATCGGGAAGGCTCTGGCGCTCTTCTCGCCTATACTGGCGACACCAAGATGCAGCGGACCGCGAAATGTTACGATTTAGTCGCCAACGCCGGGATGCTTTTGATCTTCGGTGGCTTTGTTCTGCAAGCGGTCGCCCTGTACCTACCGAATGGAACTAGGCATCCGTAGATGGCAAAGTAGGGGTCTACATCAATGCTGGGACCTGCCATGATCCCAAGCCAAAGGGTTTGGGTGGACTTTCACTAGGTAAAGTTAATCGACATGAGGATGCCGTTTATCCAGCGACACAACCACTCGTTTGCGATAATGTGCATTATCGCTTCGCCTCGTCAGTCAGTGGACACGGAAGCGGAGCGGTAGGAGGTTAACCTTGCGACTCGGCAGCCGGTGGCTGTTGGGTCGCCCCGCAATGCTGTCCCAACAGATGAGGGTTGGTGTGATGTAAGTTTTTTGTCCTTAAGGTGAACCGGATTGGAAGAGGTGCTCACGATTTGAA
>Ga0302326_10007044_pt1 | contig 25133 bp, 22 predicted proteins | sample Palsa_T0_3_FD_202264 | JGI IMG/M metagenome (GOLD analysis project Ga0302326, IMG submission 202264) | Peat permafrost microbial communities from Stordalen Mire near Abisko, Sweden - Palsa_T0_3 | ecosystem: Environmental > Terrestrial > Soil > Palsa > Peat permafrost | place: Sweden: Abisko... | reverse complement strand
TTTTTTGGAGGGATGTCTGAGCGTCCTGCTGAAACTTCTGGATTCCTTCCTGAAGTTGCATCAACTCTGTCTCTTTATCCTTTTTAATGGCGTCCGGCGTATTGGCGGGAAGCCCGCTATAGACATTTAATTTTGTCTGGTATTCGGTCTGTTTCGCTTTCGACTCGTTATCCAATTGCGTGGCATATGTCTTTAGCTCATTTTCGATTTGTTTAGCCTCCGGTAACTGGGTTAGAATATAATCCGGATCAGCATGACCTATTTTCTGAGGTCCTGATTGACCTTGAGCCAGCGATGCGGCCAAAACAAAAAAAATGACAACTGATTTTCTCATAACACATGGCACTGAGCTTGCCCGTTGATCAGGCGAATTGACAAATAAAATCCCTGGTACCCAATATTTATGCCAGATTTATAAGTGCAATTCACCCGCCAGATGTGTATAAACGGCTAGTTTTCCACTTTAGTACAGCGATCCGAAAGGTAAAAACACGCCGGGCTATGCATCTTAGTAATTTGCCCGGGTGTAGAGGTTGATTCGACGAGTCCTCAATCAGGCCCAAATCGAAGATTATTAACCCAAGTAAGATTTTAATGTCTTACTTCTTGAACTGTGCCTGAGTCTCCGGGTCGCTTTTTCCTTGATTTGACGTACGCGCTCACGGGTGAGATTAAACTTTTCTCCGATTTCCTCCAGGGTCATGGCATGGGCTCCGTTAAGTCCAAAGTAAAAGGCAATGACATCGGATTCCCGCTGAGTCAAGGTTGAAAGCGACCGTTGAACTTCTCTTCGTAAGGAGTCGACCATTAATCCGGAGTCAGGCGTTTCCTCACTGTCATTCTCCAATACATCGAGAAGACTATTTTCCTCTCCCTGGACAAAGGGTGCATTCATGGAGACATGGCGTCCGGCTATTTTCAGCGTATCTATGACTTCGGCCGTCGTTACTTCCAGAACATCCGCTAGTTCTTCCGGTGAGGGTTCGCGCTGAAATTTTTGCTCGAGATCAGAAAATGTCTTGGAAATCTTATTCAACGAACCAACGCGGTTCAACGGAAGTCGCACGATGCGCGATTGCTCGGCCAACGCCTGCATGATCGATTGACGTATCCACCAAACGGCGTAGGAAATAAATTTAAATCCACGTGTTTCATCAAAGCGTTTGGCCGCTTTGATCAATCCGACATTCCCTTCATTGATGAGGTCGCCCAGCGACAGGCCGTTGTTTTGATACTGCTTGGCCACGGAAACGACAAAGCGAAGATTGGCTTTGGTGAGCTTTTCCAGAGCCACCTGATCGCCTTCACGTATCCGTTTTGCCAACTCCACCTCAACTTCCGACGTGATCAAATCTACCTTTCCAATTTCTTGTAAGTATTTATCCAGGGATTGGCTTTCCCTGTTGGTGATTTGTTTACTGATTTTTAATTGTCTCATGGGCTTTCGAACAAAAGGATTGCGAATTTAGTTCAAAAAGCCGACTTTCTCATATCACGGGTTTATTTGGGGTATCCCGATCGGACGAAAACCAACCTTTTGCAGCTAAAATGACCACTGAAGCACCTTTATACGCTTCGATAAAAATAAATTAATACCATCCATTTAACGTAGAATTTCGTTGATTTGTTCTAGTTCTTCATTGACAAAGCCGGGACTGGAAAGGCATTTTAACGAATCGGTTATTTGTGCCGGTTTGCTGGCTCCGATCAGCACAGACGTGATGCGGTTATCTTTCAAGATCCAGGACAGGGCCATTTGCGCCAGCGATTGGCCACGCTGACCAGCTAGTATGTTCAGCCGGCGGATTTTTACCAGTTTTTCTTCCGTTACTTGATCTTGTTTAAGAAAACCATTGGGGTTGGATGCTCTGGAATCAGCCGGAATCCCCTGTAAATACCTATTAGTGAGCAGGCCCTGGGCTAAAGGCGAAAAGGGTATACACCCTACCCCCTCTTTTTCCAGCACATCCAGCAACCCTCCTTCTACCCACCGTTCAAACATAGAATATTTTGGTTGATGGATAAGGCAAGGAGTGCCCAGGTCTCGTAAGATTTGAATTGCGTTGGAGGCCTCTTGCGCCGGATAGTTCGATATGCCGGCATACAACGCCTTCCCCTGACGAACAATTAGATCCAGCGCAGACATCGTTTCTTCCACAGGAGTGTCCGGGTCGGGACGGTGATGATAAAAAATGTCAACGTATTCGAGCCCCATGCGTCGAAGACTCTGATCCAGGCTGGCAACAAGATATTTTTTAGAACCCCAATCCCCATACGGACCATCCCACATCGTGTATCCGGCTTTGGAAGAAATAATCAACTCATCTCTCCTTCCGCCGAAGTCCTCTTTTAGCAATTTGCCAAAGTTTTCTTCCGCCGAACCCGGCGGCGGTCCATAATTGTTAGCCAGATCAAAGTGCGTGATACCCGAATCGAAGGCGAGTCGTAAGATTTGACGGCAATTCTCGAATGAATCGACATGTCCAAAATTATGCCACAACCCAAGTGACAGGGTGGGCAATTTCAGTCCGCTATTTCCGCAACGGCGGTAAATCATTGACTTGTACCGGTCAGGATTTGGAGTATACGCCATGAACCTTAATTTAGATTTCGATTTTAAAGGTAGAAGCAAAAGCACAAGAAACAAACCAACAACCATCAACATACAGCGAACCAATGAAAACCATAAAAGACCTTCTCCTCCTCGGCAATCCCCAACTCTACGAAGTTTGCGACCCGGTTGAGGAAAGCGAAGTGCCACTCATCAAGAGTTGGGTGGCCGACTTGGAAAATGTCTTACAGGAAATCAGGGCCAAATACAATTTTGGACGAGCAATAGCTGCCCCACAGTTGGGAATAATGAAACGGCTCGTTTACATGAACATTGATAAACCTGTCGTTTTTATTAACCCTGAGCTTCATTCTTTAAATAATGAAATGTTTGAATTGTGGGATGACTGCATGAGTTTTCCAAACTTATTGGTCAGGGTAAAGCGACATAAATCATTGACGATTAGATACACTGATGAGCATTGGAAGCCAAAGGAATGGAAAATGGAAGATGCCTTGTCGGAATTACTTCAGCACGAGAATGACCACCTGAATGGAATTCTTTGCACCCAGCGGGCGATGGACAAAAAGTCGTTCAGTTGGAGGCAATGACAGATAGCAAATGTATGTTTTCAAATAGCTAACAAGAAGTAAAAAAATCAAAGCGAAAGGCAAAAGGCTAAAAGCCAAAGGCCCTGAAGGAACAACGATCAATTAATTATTGTTTTTCGTTTTATTTTTCTCTAATCTCAAGCTAAAATTAACGTAACCAGTAGGGACTTCGGATGGCCGGGTTTAGCACAGCGCGAAAAGATGTATGGTGGCTGCGTCCCCTTTTGGTTTTTCTGGGCCTCTCCTCGTTTATCGTTTATGCCACCTGGGCGGCGTTTCAAGGCGACCATTATTCTCTGGGACCGTATCTTTCACCCTTTTACTCACCGGAAATCTTTGGAAGTTCTCCCCACAGTTGGTTTGGCCCAAAACCATCCTGGTGGCCTTTAATCTTACCCTTTTCCCCGGCTTTACTAATTCTTTGGGCGCCCGGTGGTATGCGGCTGACCTGCTATTATTACCGCGGTGCTTATTATAAATCATTTTGGGCGGACCCACCGGCTTGCGCGGTTTCAGAGCCTCGCAAAAAGTATCTGGGGGAGAATTCCTTACCGCTGATCTTGCAAAATGTGCACCGGTACTTTCTCTACCTCGCAATCATCTTCGTTATACTTCTTATCCATGATGCATGGACTGCCATGTGGTTTACTGATCCGGCGACAGGGGCCAAAACATTTGGAATTGGCGTGGGCACGCTGGTATTGACACTCAATGCTTCTCTCCTTGGCGGCTACACATTCGGGTGCCATTCCTTCAGGCATTTGGTGGGAGGGTTTAAAGACCGGCTTTCCAATTCACCGGTTCAACGGAAAGTTTACAACTGCGCAAGTTGCTTGAACAGGGGTCATATGAACTGGGCCTGGTTTAGTCTTTTCGGAGTCATGTTTGCCGATCTTTATGTACGTCTTTGCTCAATGGGAGTCTGGACAGACTGGAGACTATTCTGATGACTCCCTACGAAACATATCATCATGATGTCCTCGTTATCGGCTCAGGAGGCGCCGGGCTTCGCGCAGCCATTGAGGCAGCCACCGCCGGAGTTTCCGTAGCTGTAATTTGCAGGTCATTGCTAGGCAAGGCCCACACGGTCATGGCCGAAGGTGGTGTGGCGGCCGCCCTGTCCAACGTGGATGACCGGGACAACTGGAAAGTACATTTTTCGGATACGATGCGCGGTGGCCAGTATCTCAATAATTGGCGAATGGCTGAAATCCACGCCAAAGAGGCGCCGGAAAGAGTAAGAGAACTGGAAGCTTGGGGGGCTGTATTCGACCGGACAGATGATGGCAGGATTTTACAGCGAAATTTTGGCGGGCATAAATATCCAAGACTTGCGCACGTCGGTGACAGGACAGGATTGGAAATGATCCGGACCCTGCAAGACTTTGCCATTCATCAGAATATTGACATTTTTCAGGAGTTCACGATCGTAAGCTTGTTAAAAGAGGGCGATAAAGTGGTCGGGGCCTTTGGATATGATCGTGAGAAGGGCTTATTCAAAGTATTTCAGGCGAAGGCAGTTATCATCGCCACGGGTGGAATGGGTAAGATTTATAAAATTTCCAGTAATAGCTGGGACTGCACCGGCGGTGGTATTTCATTAGCTTACCATGCGGGTGCAGACCTTATCGACATGGAGTTCGTTCAGTTTCATCCCACCGGAATGGTTTGGCCACCCGGCGTGCGTGGACTCCTGATCACAGAAGGTGTTCGCGGCGAAGGAGGAGTACTCCGCAATAGTCAGGGTCGGAGGTTTATGTTTGATGACGTTCCGGAACTTTATCGCGCTCAGACCTCCAGCGATGAAGAAGAAGGTTGGAGGTATACGCAAGGCGATAAGAATGCAAAGCGTCCGCCGGAATTGCTGACCCGGGATCATGTCGCCCGGTGCATTATACGTGAAATAAAAGAAGGCCGCGGTTCCCCCCACGGTGGAGTGTTCCTCGATATCGCCTGGATCAAAGAAAAAATTCCGAATGCTCCGGAACATATCAAAAGAAAACTGCCGAGCATGTATCACCAGTTTAAAGAGTTGGCGGGTGTGGATATTACGAAAGAACGTATGGAAGTAGGACCCACAACTCATTATATCATGGGGGGTGTACGTGTGGACGCCGATACGCAAATGACCAGTGTGTCAGGACTATTTGCTGCCGGAGAATGTGCGGCGGGGCTTCACGGTGCAAACCGGTTGGGTGGAAATTCGCTTTCGGACTTACTGGTATTTGGGAAACGCGCTGGCGAGTATGCGGCAAAATATGCAAAGGAGAATCCGGCTGAAAAAATTGCAGAAAGTCAAATTGAGGAGAACGCAACGTTGGCGTTGGCGCCGTTTGAAAGAGAATCAGATCCGGAAGGACAGAACCCTTTCCAGCTTCAATCTCAGTTGCAGGAAATGATGCAAAACCTCGTTGGAATTGTCAGGACAGGGAGAGAGTTGGAGAGTGCTATTGATGGCATCCGGGCCTTTCAGGAAAAAGCAAGGAAAGTAGCCTGCGGCGGCAATCGGGGTTACAATCCCGGCTGGCATACGGCCATCGAACTGAAACATATGCTCACCGTCGCCGAAGCCATTGCTAAGGCGGCTGTGGAACGAAAAGAAAGCCGGGGTGGCCACTTTCGTGACGATTTTCCGGATAAGAGTAAAGAGTTGGGTAATGTGAACATACGTATTCGCAAAAGCGAGAACGGAAACATGGAAGTGATGCAAATACCCAAAGTGAAGTTGCGTGAAGACCTAAACCAAATCATTGAGGAGATGAAGTAATGGCCAGCTTTACGTTCAATATATGGCGCACCCATTCCGGGGGCGGGGGATTTCAGGAGTTCCAAACTGAAATTACGGAAGGTATGGTTGTGCTGGATGCCGTTCACCAGATACAGGCTGAGTCGGCCAATGATCTAGCCGTCCGGTGGAACTGCAAGGCAGGCAAGTGCGGTTCGTGCTCGGCGGAAATCAATGGTCGTCCTCGGCTTATGTGCATGACCCGAATGAGCGACATGCCGGAAGGCAAACCCGTGAGTATCCAACCGATGAAAGCATTCCCCGTCATCCGGGATCTTGTCACCGATGTATCTGTCAACTACCGGACCAAAAAGAAAATAAAAAAGTTCAAGCCTCGTCCTCCGGATGCGCCCGATGGCACGTGGCGCATGGCACAAAGCGATATCGACCGCGTTCAGGAGTTTCGAAAATGCATAGAATGTTTTCTTTGCCAGGATGTTTGCCATGTGTTGCGCGAACATGATTTGCACGAGAAATTTGCCGGCCCCAGACACATGGTGTATACGGCCGCGCTCGAAATGCATCCGCTGGACATCGAAGATCGACGGGGTGATTTAAAAACCGATCAGGGAATTGGTTTTTGTAACATTACTAAATGCTGTACTACGGTTTGTCCGGAAAACATTCACATTACCGATAACGCAATTATACCGTTGAAAGAAAGGGTGGCTGATAAGTTTTATGACCCCATTTTAAAGCTTTTTCGTATATTTAGTTAAGAAATAAATTAGGTTTTGAGTCATGAGATCATCGTCGCACACTACCGAGCCGCCTACCTTCGAACTGAAACCCCTTTCCAAAGAAGGCGTCGAGGCTGCGCACAGCAAGGCGGAACATTACCGTCTGCTCAATCAACCGAAGCTGGCGGAAAGCATTTGCCTCGACATCCTGGAAATCGACCCGGGGAACCAAAAAACACTTATTGTTCTTCTTCTGGCCATCGCCGACCAATTCGGGCAGTCTTCTTCCAAGACGGCCAAGCACGCGCTTGACTTGGCCAGCACATTGAAAGATGAGTATTCAAGAATCTATTATACCGGTATTGTTCATGAACGTCAGGGATCAGCCGCATTAACTTCAACGATCCCCGGCTCCGACTTTGATGCCTATGAGTGGTTTCGCGAAGCCATGGAATTTTATGATAAAGCCAATGCAATAAATAAAGGGGAAAACAATGACCCCATTCTCCGATGGAATACCTGCGCCCGAATTATCATGGAGAGCCATCTCCGGGAACGACCAGACGATGGTCATCAGACGTTATTGGAGTAAGCGATAATAAGTAATATGTCGTAATTAATCCCACTTGTCATGTTACTCCCAAATGAGCCAGATGCCCTCCTGGGCCGGGCGGGCCAGGCATTCGGGTAGATGGCTGGATTATTTCTCACCCGCGAGCCGGCCGCGAAAAAATCAGGCCATCTCCGCGAATGCTGAAAGTTTTAGTCAGCAAAGTGGTTTTTTGACAACATGACGAAGTTAGATTAATAGTTCACCGATTACCGTACCGTATCTACTGTTGCGAAGGAACAAAGGCCGGTAGTTTTATGGTAAATGTTGATCCCTCTTTTATCGTGCTGGAAACGTCGATGCTCCCACCCATTTTTTCAACCGCCGTTTTTGCGAGAAATAATCCAAGTCCGGAGCCCCTTGACAAAATAGAGGCACGATAAAACATGTCAAATATCTTGTTCACAGATTCCTCGGACATTCCGATCCCGTTATCCGAAACTTCCAGAATATAATTTCCGTGTTTATCCTTTGAAATGTGAATGTGTGTTTCAGGGTCGTGCTCACGGGAATAAAGGATTGAATTCTCAATTAATTGAAATAACACGGTCGATATCATTTCCCGGTCTGTAAACACCGTGTCGTTTACCTCCTGGTGGATTATGAATTTTACTTTTTTGTGTTCCGACATCAATTTCTGGGATTGAAGTACTTGTTTCAGAACCTCATTGATCTCAACTGATTGGGGGAGTAAATTATGGCCCCGGATGGACATTACCTTTATCAGGTTAAGCAGCATTTTGTTTTGCTTCAGTGCTACTTCGTTTACCATTGTAAAATAATTCAGTGCTTTCTTTTCTTTTATTTCAGCCCGGGCTACGTTGATCAATCCTAAAATGGAAGCGATCGGGCTTCGTAAATCATGAGAGGCCTTATAGATGAACGTTTCCAGATCCTTGTTGGCCCGTTCAAGCATTTTTTCTTTTTCGGTTAATTCAGTCACGTCAAGAGAAATGCCATATAGCCTAAGGGGCTTTTCTGATTTATCAAGCTCATACTGACCTATGGAGAGCAAATTCCGTACAACGCCGGTGTGCAATACGATCCGGTGATAAACCGAGAATGGAATAAGCAGTCGCCTGGAATTCTCCATAGCCGTCCTGACCATTTCAATATCTTCCGGATGAATATAGTTCAGAAAAACCTCCTCGGAGGGCGCAATTGAACCTGGTTCCATCCCGAAAATACGGAATGCTTCATCTGACCAACTGGTCTTTTGTGTAGCAAAATCAAGTTCCCAATGCCCGAGGTGAGCAACCTGCTGCGCTTGTTTGAAGCGGCTCAGAGTTAACTCAAGGGCTTCTTCAGCAACCTTTCGTTCGCTTATGTCACGAAAGTTAGCAACAATGGCATTGACACTAGGGTCATGGATAAGATTAGTCAGAATTCCTTCAATCCAGATGAAGTGCCCTTTCTTATGTCGGAAACGATATTGAAAAGTAATCGGGTGACGGGGGTTATTCTTTAATTTCTCATTTAGTTCAAGAAAGTCAGTCAGGCTTTCAGAATGAACATTGCTCTCCGCCGGTTGGCTGACCCTCTCTTCAATCGTATATCCTAAAATCCGGGTGACCGAGGGACTCTGATAAACGAGGGTTGAATTCGCATTGACCAGGGCAATCCCATCCGAGCTATTTTCAATGAGCGCCCGGAACCGTCGTTCACTGGCGGCTAATTTTTCCGCCGATACTTTTCGTTCAGAGATATCACGGGAAATTTTTGAGGCTCCAATGATATTTCCTTGATTGTCCTTGATGGGTGATACGGTAAGGGATATGTAAACCAGGCTTCCGTCCCTTCTCATTCGTTGTGTTTCGTAGTGATCTACAGATTCACCGCTTTTGATCTTCTTAATGATTTCGGGCTCCTCATTTAAACGGTCCGGGGGAATCAATATGGAAACATTTTTTCCGATGACCTCTTCCGGAGAATACCCAAAAAGCTTTTGTGCACCTGGATTCCAACTCGTGATCGTACCCTCAAGGGTTTTGCTCAAAATGGCATCGTCGGAGGAATTAACAATAGAGACAAACAAGGCTTGCCGGTCCTCCAGCTTTTTTCGCTCCGTGACATCCCGTGAATTAACAACAATTGCATTGACACCGGGGACATTTAGCAAATTTGTAATGACACCTTCAATCCAGATATAATAACCGTTTGTGTGACGAAACCTACTTTGGATGGAGATTGGGTAGCCCGGCTTTTGTACCGATTCCAAAATGGCTTTTTTTACGATAGGAACGTCATCCGGATGTGAATAATTAGTTCCTGGGTTGGCTTGCCTTTCCTCAGCGGAAATTCCCGTCATCCGCTCGCCGGCCGGGCTTTGGTAAAGAACATTTGCATTTGCATCCAGTAACAAGATAGTATCTGCGCTATTTTCTATCAATAAACGAAACCGATTTTCACTTTCAATTAATTTCTCTTCGGCTTTCTTGCGTTCGGTAATGTTATCCACAAGACCCACGAAATATCCCCTCTCCGGACAATACAACGAAATGGATAGCCAGCGATCCAGAATATACGTCTCAAACTGCTCCGATTTTCCGGATAAAGAAACTCTTCCAATCATTTCAAAGATCTCGGGATAGGACTCGCGTATGCCGGGGATCAATTCCGATATTTTTCTTCCCTTGACTCCCGTCAAACCGGTCAACTCTTCGTAGGCGTCATTCACCGCCGTCGCCGTATAATCGACCGCCTTGTCCTGCTCAAAAAGTACTTTGCAATACACAAATCCATGGAGCATATTTTCGAAAAGTTCGCGATAAAGTTTTTCGCTGGCGGCCAGCTTTTCGGTACGCTCTTGCACTTTTTGCTCCAGCTCATCATTTAATTTTGCCAATGACTCCTCCGTTTTTTTGCGAACCGAAATGTTGCCGAGGATATAAAAAAAGATAACGACCAGTAAAATGAAAACACTGACAAGAAAAATAAAGAAGGCCCGGTTAAAGGAGGCAATGTTGTTGAAATTTTCCCGCTCCTGTTGAACGAGCCGATCATTTTCCCGCCGTTGCAATTCGTCGATAAAATTCTGGATTTTCTCCATGTACGCTCTCCCCTGCCGGGTGGAAATCAATTGAAGAGCCTCCTTCAGGCGATTTTCATTCCTCAACCGGATATTCTGAAGGGAGAACCAAATACGTTTATTAACCCAGACGGTCAATGAATCCATTTTGGTGTGGTCAAAAAGGTCGGTTTTCGTCAAGTCCTTGAGTTTCTTAATGTGCGTGAATACGCTGCCTTTAGCCAACGTAAAGGCACTAAAATAACTTGAATCACCCGTCAGTAAATAACCTCGCCCTTCGCTGACAATGTCTTTCGTAAGGGATAAAACTTCCCTCGCTTCATGGAGGATATTATTGGTAAGGTCAATAGCTCGCGATGTACTGAGCCTTTTTTGATCATAATAATAAGATAGGGTACCGATGGCTATGATGAGGATGATCGCCATGACAAAGCCGGTTAGCATTTTAATTTCAAATGCGATTTTTTGCTGCAACATCGGCTGTGCAAAATAAATGGCCGTCGTGAGCAGTAAGAAACCCATAGCGCCATGAATCGCCACCCGGATATACGTGGGTATGTCCGAAATAAAATTGAATCCGACGACCATGAGAAAGGAAACAAACGCAATGCCGACCAAATAAACGAATTGGTAAATGGCCATCTTCTCACGGTTTAGCCCTAGCAACCCAATTCCGATCAACAGAAAGTTAATAGCGAGCAAAGGAGACATCCTGCCGGCATAGTAAAACGGTGTGGTGCGAAGAGTGTCCCGGACGAAAAGCTCATCGATTCCAAGGTTATACCCAATGGTATATTCCACCAACGTGAATAAGCCGATTAACAAAACAAACAGCGAGAAAACGGCGGACACACGATGGCGCAGGTTATTTTTTCCGGAGTAGTCATGCGTCAGAAGTACAATGGACGATAACACGAAGCCCAGCGCTACGTTAAATTTTACCTTGATTTGGCCCGGGACAATTGAAATCAAAAAATCATTGTGCGTATACCACCCAATGATTACCAATACCCCTATAAGCATTGTCGCAAGGATAGCCAGGAAGGAGACGAGGGGCATCTTGTTTTTCATGAGTACACGTTTGGTTTTTTAAAAAAACAAAGTATACATGAGATAATCAGGGCGACGATCTCAGGCCTAATGGTACTACTGAAGTTTGGCCTGCAGTATCAAGAAAAGAAAATAGACGTACTTGACTTAGAAATACTCCAACTAACTTGGCAATCAATAGAACTAAGAAGTAAACCTTGACGACAGCACTGGACAAGCTATCTTGAAAGGCAAATCATAAGTCAAAACTGGGGCAATTTCACTCCGATGATTCCACATCAAATGTAGACATTATTCAATGTGGACAAGAGTTTTCGAAGGAATTAACAATTAAGCGAACGGCGACCACCCTGAGTCAGAAATTTTGTCTCATTATCGATCGAATTAAGGCTGAATTGAACCACTTCCATCTCCCGTCTTGATCTTTTTAGCCGCTGCTTCATCGAGGTACCAGTAAAGTTCACCCTTTCCGGGTCGAACAAGTTGCGCTGGATATTCTTCGATGTCGAGCGAATCTTCCAGAACGTGATGTACGGCTTCCGCCTTGGCAGCGCCGTAGACGAGAAAGACAATGGTATGCGCCAAATTAATTAAAGGCGCGGTAAATGTAACCCTGTACATTTCAACTTCCTCCACAAATAGCGCTTTTACCAAAGCCGTCTGTTCATGCAAAACAGAAGTATGTGGAAAAAGTGATGCGGTATGGGAATTGTCTCCAAGGCCCAGCAGAATAAAATCAAAACTACACGGACGATGACTGAAATGATCTCGGATAGCTTGTTCATAAAGCTGGGCTGACTCATCCGGCCTCAGGATAGTATCAACGGCAAAAATGTGGTCGTTGGAAATTCCAAGCGGTGTAAATAACGCCTTCTTCGCCATTAGAAAATTACTGTCGGGGTGATCCAACGGCACATAACGTTCATCTCCAAAAAAGAAATATACTTTTGGCCATTCTACTTTATTCCGGTAGTGGTCAGAAGCCAGCAGTTCGTAGAGGTTTTTGGGCGAACTGCCACCCGACAAGGCAATGGTAAACTCTCCCTGACGCGCGATGGCTTCTATGGAACGTGTGACGATGAAATCGGCCAAGGCCGGAAGGAGGGTTTCCGGAGTATTGAAAATAGTGACCATGGATTACTTCTTAGCTTTAAGAGGCAGTGTGAACCAATGAAATCCGTCTTTGGCGATCAATGCTTCCGCTACCTCCGGACCCCATGAATCAGCTGTATAATTCGGAAAGTTCAAACTCTTCTTGCCAGCCCATGCCGTGAGGATGGGCATCAGTAAATCCCAGGCGGCTTCTACCTGGTCGCCTCGCATAAAGAGGGTCTGGTCGCCGAGCATGGTATCGAGCAGCAGCGTTTCATAGGCTTCCGGAGTTTCTCCTTTGTAGGTTCCGCTGTAATCGAAGATCATATCGACCGGATTAAGAATCATATCCAGTCCCGGACGCTTCGCCTGTACCTGTAAGCGAATGCTCATCTCGGGTTGTATGCTGATAATCAATCTGTTTTGCTGCCAACCTTCAATCGTTTCAGAAGGAAAAATCATGTGTGGAACATCCTTGAACTGAATCGCGATCATGGACGAGGATTGATGCATGCGTTTCCCTGTCCGGAGATAAAAAGGCACGCCATGCCATCTCCAGTTGTCAACAAAAAACTTGATTGCCGCAAACGTCTCCGTGTTGGATTCAGGTAGCCGGGAACCTCCTTTCCTTCAAGCCATCCTTTGCTGTATTGTCCCCGAACGGTATTCTTCTGAATATCTTCCGGATCGAACTTCCGCATGGCCAGCAACACATCCACTTTGCGGTTGCGGACTTCGTCGGCCTGAAAACTGACCGGAGGCTCCATAGCTACCAGGCAAAGCAACTGCAGAATATGGTTCTGAACCATGTCGCGCAATGCCCCGGCATCGTCATAATATCCTCCGCGGTCTCCCATGCCCAACTGTTCGGTAACCGAGATTTGCACGTGATCGATATAATTCCGATTCCAAAGCGGCTCCAGGATGGAATTGGCAAAGCGGAATGCAAGAATGTTTTGCACCGTCTCCTTTCCCAGGTAATGGTCAATCCGGTAAATCTGACTTTCCGAAAAACTGTTGTTGAGAAGCTTGTTCAGCTCCCTGGCAGATTCCAGATCATGGCCAAATGGCTTTTCGATGACAATCCTTGTTTTCTGGGGATTTACCGTGAGCTTGTATTTAGCCAGGTTTTGGGCGATGGTGGTAAAAAAACGGGGCGCAACGGCCAGGTAATAAATAACGCACGGCTCGGCTTTCCATGAGTCGCCTAATTTTTTTATCCGGTCTGCCTGTTCCTGATAGGTTTTATCTTCATTGATATCGGAGCCCTGAAAAAAAACGTGGGCGGCAAAACCATCCCATTTTTCTTTCAGCGCTTTTCCGCTCCTCGAGAATTTGTTTATGTCGCCGAGCAGTAAGTTTCGAAACTCGTCGTCGGTTTGCGGCGTACGTCCCATACCGATGACGGCAAACTTGTCTGGCATCCAACCATCAAGAAATAAGTTATATAGGGCAGGTACCAATTTGCGCGACGTCAGGTCGCCAGTTCCTCCGAAGATAAAGAAAATGGTGGGCTGCGATTGAATGGGGTTTTTAGATGAACTCATTTTCGTAAAAAAATAGAATTTTGACTTTATTTAGTAAACCATTGCGTATGGAAAACGCCTTCTTTGCCAATCAACTCATACGTATGAGCCCCAAAATAGTCCCGTTGTGCCTGAATAAGATTGGAAGGCATCCGTTCACTCGTGAAGCTATCAAAGTAACTGAGTGCAGACGCATACGCTGGCAGGGCAATCCCTGCACTGATGGCTCCGGAAAGTACGGATCGGATCGCCGGAAGAAGGCTGCTGACTTTTTGTTGAACGTTCTTATCCAACAGCAAATGTGGTAAGGCTGCATCGTTTTTAAACGCCTGATAAATATCTTCCAGGAAAGCCGACCGGATAATGCAGCCTCCCCGCCATATCTGGGCAATGCGGTCAATCTTCAGATCATAAGTATATTCCTGCGACGCCTGAGAGAGCAAATGCATGCCTTGGGCATACGCAATAATGGTACTGAAGTAAAGGGCCGCTTCCAACGAAGCAATAAATTCTTCCCGTGATCCTGAAATGGTCCTGCTTTTGTCCTTGTACAGAGCGGAAGCTTTCACGCGAAGAGATTTGTATTTCGAAAGATCACGCATGGACACGGCCGTGTCAATCAGAGAAAGGGGCGTCTGTAGATCCATGGCGACCTGGGAAGTCCACTTGCCAGTGCCTTTGGCCCTCGCTTCATCTTTAATATCGTTTAACAGCAGATGATCCGATCCGGGCTCTTTGAAGGAAAAAATGTCTTTGGTAATTTCTATCAAAAAGGACTGCAACCGGCCCGCATTCCAATCGTTGAAAACCGTTTGAATCTTTTCGTCCGGTAAGCCTAATCCTTTCTTCATTACCTCATAGGTCTCCGCGATCAGTTGCATGATTCCATATTCAATGCCATTGTGCACCATCTTGACAAAATGCCCCGAAGCGCCAGGTCCAATATAGGTAACACAAGGGTCTCCATTAACTTTTGCGGCAACCGATTCAAAAATCGGCCTAACCACATTGTAGGCTTCGCGATCTCCGCCGGGCATCATACTGGGACCTTTTCTGGCTCCCTCTTCTCCCCCGGATATTCCCATTCCAAAAAAATGCAATCCTTTTTCGCTGAGGGCTTCCACTCTTCGGTTAGTGTCCGTGAAGTGAGAGTTCCCGCCATCAATGATCAGGTCGCCCTTGTCGAGCAACGGCGTCAGTTCCTCGATGACACTGTCAACGATCTTGCCGGCGGGAACGAGCATCATAATCGCTCTGGGTTTCCGCAAACTGTCCACAAATTCATTCACGGAGCCAAATCCCTTTACATTGGCCTGGCCAGATTCTTTGCCGAGCTGCTCAATTTTTTTTGCGTCCTTGTCATGACCTGCCACCTTAAAACCATGGTCGGCCATATTTAACAGCAGATTGCGACCCATGGTCCCCAGGCCGATCATTCCGAAAACATAATTATCACCTTTCATCGCTTTAGTATTATGGTCATGCTAAATTTTCTAAGATACTTTTTGTTTGTTCAAAACCCTCATGAAGCAGAGCCTGGATACCCAGGGTAGCAGCGGAAGAAACCAACATCGGGCGATCGTCAAAGTAAATACTGTCTTTGGCTTTTGTCTGGGCAACACCGAGGGCCAGTCGGAAAATCCCCGGATCCGGTTTCCGCATCCCTACCTCGCACGACGAAATGAATGCGTCAAAACAATCTCTTAACTTAAATTTTTGTACCCGGTGATCATTCAGTTCTTTGCCTTCATTGTTGATTGATATAATGCGATGACGGGTCTGCTTTTTCCAGTTCACCAGCCAGGGAATCATTTGCGGCAATTCCTCCGACTGTGCGAACATAAACTCTTTGAACTCCTTATGCGTAAAGCCGCGGGGCTGGTTGAACACCACTGTGTCCAGGTATTCATTCAATGTGATTTGCCCGATCTCGTAAACATTGAAAATGAAGTTATGGAGAGCATCCATTTTAGTAAAATCCAGGTCAAAGTGATCGGCTGCCTTTTGTCGGGCAGGATGATCCCATCCATTGGTCAGCAAAACTCCACCCACATCCAGAAATATTGTTTTCCTCCCGTTTAAGTCCATACTTCCGATTCAGATCTGACTATCCGTTTCCAATCGCCTGACTTTTTCCAATCGTCTCTTGTGCCGCTCACCACCTATAAAATGGGCATTCAGATAGGCAGTGATCAACTCCTCTGCCATCTTGTTTCCCACCACTCTGCCGCCGAGACAAAGAATATTCATGTCATCATCCTCCACACCTTGATGAGCCGAAAAGCTATCGAAAATCAAGGCAGCTCTCACCCCTTGAATCTTGTTAGCTGCGATCGAAGCACCGACACCACTCCCGCAAATGGCAACGCCACGTTCCAATTCGCCCGCGGCAACCGCCTTCGCCAGCGGCACTACAAAATCGGGGTAATCGTCACTTTCATTTCTTGAATAGGCTCCAAAATCCTTAATGTCGTACCCTAATGAGGTAAGCCAGGATTTAACTTCTTCTTTTAAGGCGAAACCTCCATGGTCAGCGGCGATTCCTATTTTCATTACTAAGGCCTCGTTGGTCTTTTACTGGTTTGCTTAAGAAATCAATTGCTTTGCTTTGGCCACAACGTTTTCGACGGTAAATCCAAATTCCTTCATCAAATCAGCGATGGGCGCCGATTCGCCAAAGGTGGTCATCCCAAGTATAGCTCCCTCGTCGGTTACGTATTTGTGCCAACCCAACGGTGATGCCGTCTCCACGGCTAAACGTTTCCGAATGGCGGGGGGAAATACTTTTTCCTGGTAGGCCCTGTCTTGTTTTTCAAACAACTCCCAGGACGGCATACTCACTACCCGTGCGGGTATTCCTTGTTCTTTTAGTTTTGTCTGAGCCTCTAGAATCAACGAAACCTCCGAGCCCGTGGCTATTAATATCAGCTTCGGTTTCTCTTGCGAATCGGACACTATATAAGCACCCTTTTCCAGCTCCTTAGCCGAACCATATTTTTCCTGATCCAGCACTGGAAGGCCCTGACGCGTCAGGACGATCAAAACCGGACCATCGTTATGCTCGAGGGCGACTCGCCAGGCGTGAGCCGTTTCATTGGCATCCGCAGGGCGAATTACAGTGATGTTGGGAATGGAACGAAGGGAGATCAATTGCTCCACCGGCTGGTGCGTTGTCCCATCTTCACCCAATCCGATACTGTCATGCGTATAAATAATAATCGGGCGCACTTTCATGATCGCTGCTAACCTGATGGGAGGACGCATGTACTCTGAAAAAATAAGAAAGGTGGCCCCGAAGGGAATAATGCCTTTGGTTAATACCATTCCATTCAGTATGGATCCCATCGCGTGTTCGCGGATGCCAAAGTGAAAGTTGCGACCTTCATAATGACCCGGCTCAAAGGCTTCATACTTTTTAAGCCATGTGTCGGTTGATGGAGAAAGATCAGCCGCGCCCCCAATCAACGTGGGCAAAGAATCAGCGATCGCGTTCAGTACTTTTCCGGAAGCCTGACGTGTTGCCACTTTACCTTCTTCCGGTTTAAACACGGGTAACTTGTCTTTCCAGCCTTCCGGCAACTTACCACCACTTACTAATTCAAACTCATGGGCCAGATCCGGATAGGCTTTCTTGTATTCCTTGAATAATTCGTTCCAGGCTTTTTCATGCTCTGCACCTTTTCTACCTGCCGCACGATAAAAATTCAACACCTCATCAGGAACAACGAACGACTTCTCCGGATCAAACCCAAGGTTACTCTTGACAAGCTTTACTTCTGCCTCGCCTAAGGCAGAGCCATGGGCTCCCGCTGTGTCCACCTTGTTCGGGCTGCCAAAGGCAATGTGCGTACGTACTTTGATGATCGAAGGACGGTTTGTTTCCGCTTTCGCATTTCGAATGGCCTCCGCGATTGTGTCAACGTCGTTCCCATCCGGGAGCACCTGCACATGCCAGTCATACGCTTCGAAGCGTTTAGCCACGTCTTCGGTGAATGTAATCACTGTGTCTCCTTCGATCGAAATGTGATTGTCGTCGTACAGGTAAATGATATTACCTAGTTTCAGGTGGCCCGCCAGGGAAGCGGCTTCGGAGCTGACACCTTCGTTTAGGTCTCCGTCGCTGCAAATCGCATAAATATGATAATTGAAAATTTCAAAACCCGGTTTGTTATACCGTGCAGCAAGAAATTTCTGAGCAATAGCAAAACCGACTCCGTTGGCAAATCCCTGGCCCAGCGGACCGGTCGTCACTTCTACGCCTTTCAATAATCCATATTCGGGGTGACCGGCCGTCTTACTGTGCAACTGCCTGAAGTTTTTAATATCATCCAGCGTAATGTCGTACCCCGTCAGGTAAAGATAACTGTAGAGCAGCATGCACCCGTGCCCGGCCGATAATATGAAACGGTCTCGATTCGCCCAGTCGGGATTTTTGGGATTATATCGCATGGCATCCGACCACAGAACGTGCCCCATCGGCGCCGCCCCCATAGGCATACCGGGATGGCCGGAATTTGCTTTTTGTACTGCGTCAGCCGCTAATACTCTTACCGTATTGATGGCGTGTAAAACGAGATTCTCTTCATTGCTTTGCATAGCGTAGGATAGGTGGTTGAAACTTATTTTAGATAACCGAATACTGGTTGTAATGATCTTCTTTTTGCCAGAGTCTGGCCCCTCCTTTTATACCGTCAAGGTTAGTTACCGCGGTAATCGTATCGGCTAGCGTAAAATTGATCTTTCTTGAATTTCCCCCGCCGAGGTAGAGGTGGTCATAATTGAAAACTATTTTCAAAATGTCGATGACTTTCTGAATGCGTCTATTCCAATGCTCCTGACCCACTTCTTCCAATGCTTTTTCTCCAAGATATTCATCGTACGTCCGGTCCTTGGAAACAGGATGGTGTGCCAACTCCATATGGGGCAACAGATTCCCGTCGATGAGGAGAGCCGTACCAAAACCTGTGCCCAGCGTGACCACCATTTCAAGGCCGTGACCGCTGGCAATGCCTAAACTTTGCATGTCGGCATCATTTAATACCCGCGTTGGACTTTTTAACAAATCAGTGAGTCTTTTGCACAACTCCACGCCTTCCCATTTTTTGTCGTTCAGATTGGGCGCAGTACGAACGACGCCGTTTCTAATGTACCCCGGAAAGCCCACGGATACCTTGGTATAAGGTTGAAGGTCCCTGGTCAGTTCCACGATGGCCTGAATAATATGTTCGGGGTCGGCAGATTGGGGTGTTTCGATCTTTTTATACTCGGTGAGCATCTTACCTTCGACATCCAAAATAATCGCTTTAATGTGGGATCCTCCGATATCAATAGACAGGATTTTTTCGTTAGAATCAGCGGTTTTCATATGGAAAAGAGAACAGCGTTACGCAGCAAATAAATCGGCTAAATATAGTGGAAATACGTGTACCCCCTTCCCGGGAATTGAGAAAACAATCTAAAATGGATTTTGCGTACCTTGCCTGTCGGTTCAGTGGGCCGGAACCATAATAATGCGAACAGGCAAAGAATTACTTCTGGCAAGCAAGCAATTTGCGATTGAAAACCGGTTACGAAGCTGGCTGGAAGTCCTGGCTACGTTGATGTTAGCGGGTTTTGCTTTCACCGCCACCCTCATGACTAGCCTTCCATTGATCTTCCGTGTGATTTGTAGTCTGGGATGCGGTCTGCTGTACGTTCGGTTGTTTGTGATCTATCATGACTATCAGCACCGGGCCATTCTTCAGCGCTCACCCTTGGCGCGGATTCTGATGGATCTCATTGGAATTTTTCTCTTGGCCCCAAAGACCATTTGGATACGCTCCCACGAGCATCATCATAACAACAATTCAAAATTGACCGTTGCCGGAATTGGCTCTTACCCGACGATCAGCAAAACTTATTTTTTGAGCTTGAGCAAAAAAAACAAAAGGATTTATCTGATCAATCGTCATCCGCTAACGATTATCTTCGGCTACTTTACCTTGTTCATTTATTGGTTGAACATGAAATCCTTTGCCCAAAGTCCATCGCGGCATGCCGATTCGTTAGTCGCATTAGTATTTCACTTTGCAGCCGCCTTTGCGGTCTGGTATTTTTTTGGTGCAGGTACCTTCTTGTTAAGCTGGTTCATCCCTTTTTTCCTGGCATTCGGTATGGGATCTTACCTCTTCTATTGCCAACATAATTTCCCGGCTGCCCAATTCCGTGAAAATCACGACTGGAATTATGTTAACGCTGCATTGTCCTCCACAAGTTTCATGGTCATGGACCCGGTCATGCAATGGTTCACCGGGAACATCGGCTATCACCATGTACACCACATCAACTCGAGGATTCCGTTCTACCGCTTGAGAGAAGCAAAGGATAGCATGCCCGAATTGAAAGACGTTGCAACCACATCATGGAATCCGCTGGAAATGATTCGTTGCTTCAAACTCAAACTTTGGGACCCCGACCTGGGAAAAATGATAACTCTTCATCAGCTTTAATTCCTGCCGGATACGTGAAAAGTGTCACCCATAAATATTCCATTTCCGTCATGAAATCGGCAGCCATAGTCGCTTTCCTGACTTTTTTGTCGGCTCCTGTATTCGCTCAAGGCAATGATCCGCAGCAAGGTCAGATTGCTCCTGAATTAGTCGGCAAATGGTGCTATATCAAAACCGGATCGAGCACATTGGATGAAATGTCTAATTCCTGCATTACGTTGAATGGCGATGGTACCTATGAACTAAATCTGGAACGTTCGTTAATGATTAATTCAAATTCTGCTTTTCAGGGATTGCAGGAAGCCGATAGTGGAACGTGGTGGGTAAAAGACGGCTGGATTTATTATAATTCATCGTCTCAGGGAAAAGGTTCGATGCGATATGAAAAAGTGAATCATCCCCGGATCGAAAGCACGCCAACCATTGTTCTTAACGGGATTATATTTTGTCCGGCTTCACCAAGAGATCCCTGGTGATAATCGTTGTTCGTTGTCCATTTTGCCAGACTTCATTTCATCAATTCTACATCTCATTCGGCATCATCGGGGACTTGTATTCTCATCCATTAATAGAACAATCTTACCCAAATGCGCACCGCTCTCCATCATTCGGTGAGCTGCAGGCGCTTCTTCCATAGGAAATGTCCGGTATACAACCGGCTTGACTTTCCCGGAAATCAACCAGGGCCAAACCTGTTTTTCCAATTCACCGGCCAGCGCTGTCTTGAACGCGGTATCTCTCACACGGAGCGTTGAACCTGTAATAGTCAGTCTCTTCCGCATGACCAACTCGAGATTCAGTTGAGCCTCCATCCCTCTCATGAAGTTGATTAAGACGAGCCGCCCTTCCGAGGCAAGAATACCAAGGTTGTCGGGCAGATAATCTCCTCCTATCATGTCAAGGATGACGTCAACACCCAGGGAATGAGTAAGGTCTTTGATGACATCGCTGAACTTTTCTGTTTTGTAATTGATCGCCTGTTCAGCGCCAAGGCTTTCGCAGAATGAACATTTTTCAGCGCTGCCCGCGGTGGCATAAACCCTCGCGCCCCACGCTTTGGCAAGTTGAATGGCTGCCACACCAATGCCACTCGAGCCGCCATGCACCAGAAATCGTTCGCCGGGTTTTAATTTTCCGCGATCAAAAACATTGGTCCAGACTGTAAAAAATGTTTCCGGCAGGGAAGCCGCCTCACTCCATGACAAATTGCCCGGAATGGGAAGACACTGACCCTCCGGAACACTGCAATACTCCGCATAGCCACCCCCCGTCACCAAGGCACACACCTGATCTCCCGTTTTCCAACGCGAGCAATTCTCTCCGATTTCTGCCACAGATCCGGCAATCTCCAGCCCCGGTATGTCCTGAGAAGTCCATGCCGGTGGTGGGTAATGGCCTTTGCGTTGCGAAACATCCGGCCTGTTAATACCGGCTGCAGTAACGTGAATTAATACCTCTCCAGCATCCGGCACAGGTTTTGGACGTTCCTGTACTTTCAAGATATCCGGGCCTCCCGGAGCCGTAATGACAATCGCCTTCATCCGCTTAATCCTCTCTGATAGTAAATAAAAACAAAATACTAAACGTAATCCATTAAATAGCAAGTCGCTGCCCTGGAGCGTCGTGGATCTTTTAATAAATGTCTGCTTTTAATATTAATTTGCAGTCGAAAAAAAAACATGAAGATCGCCGAAATTCATACGCAAAAAGGGACTATGAAAATCAAGTTTTTTGATAAGGATGCTCCTAAAACGGTAAAAAATTTTATTGATCTCGCCGAACATAATTTCTATGACGGACTTATTTTTCATCGGGTCATCCCAAATTTCATGGTTCAAACCGGTTGCCCCAACGGAATCGGAAACGGCGGCCCCGGCTATAAGATTGATTGTGAGCTGACTGGCGGCAACCAATACCATGATCGCGGCGTCCTCTCTATGGCTCACGCGGGCCGAAATACAGGAGGTTCACAGTTTTTTATCTGCCATAATCGCGAAAATACAAAACACCTGGATCGGCAGCACACGGTTTTTGGAAAGGTGTATGAAGGACTGGACATCATCGACCAACTGAAAAAAGGTGACGTCATTGAGAAAATTGTTATCAAAGAAGCAGAGGAATAAGCCATTTTAACTTTCCGGCGCTACTCCCACATTACATTGTGCACTCCTGAACAGCCAATTGTACATATTCGGATGGTCTGTATCCCCTACTTTTTTCAATAACCTCAAAACCAAGTACTTATCAAATTGGGCATTTGTTTGCAAGAGTGAAGGCGTATGAAGACAATCATCGCCATTCTCCTCTGGTTTATTCTATTGGCCGTTTGCTGGCCGATCGCATTACTCATGCTTATTTTACTGCCGCTGGCATGGTTATTCTTACTTCCTTTCAGAATACTGGGACTTACCCTAAGCTTGATTTTTAAATTCATTTCGGCTGTACTGCTGTTTCCGTTTCGCCTGTTCAGGGCATAGGTTGTGCGTCCGTCAGTCTGTTTTCAAATAATTTCAGGTGTAGACAAAGGCGGGTGGACAGATAAAACACCAGACCGAATTCGATCACATTTTTTGAAAAAAGTATCCCATCATTTGTTAACTGGAGGGTGAGTTTTCCAAAAAACAGGTTGATCAGAGAAAATACAATAATGGACACAAAAAATCGAACCATTCTTTTCCAAAAAGATCCCTCGCTGGAGGGGAAACCGTTCCGACAAGCAAGCCAGGCACCCGCATTTACTCCGATGATTGTACCTACCAAGGAGACTTGGGTATCGGGAAGAAGCAATAACAAGAGGGGAGCTATCCAAAAGAAAAGAGATGTTTTATTTTGCCAGAATTTAAAAGCCAGCCAGTTCTCAAGAACATTTCTCCGGATCACGCCATAGAATACAATGAACACGGGAATAATACCGATGAATAATCCTCCTACTATATCGGCCAGGAAGTGTTGTGCCAAAAACAAACGCGATACGATCGTCAGAAGGACAAAAACAACGGCAGAAATCAGTACCCCCTTCTTTCTCAACAAAACTCCGGCACTTATCCAAAACGATGTGGCTGTACTGGTATGTCCGGAGGGAAAGCCATTGGATATTTCTCCACTGTTTCTGAGTTGTTCCAGTGTGTATTGGGGCAGAGTTGAGAAAAAGGAAACAGCGCCCCCGTTTTTTAGTCGCGGTACACCCTGGAGATTTTCGAAAATCCTTAACTCCGCATCGACGTGATACGGCCGGGGCATATTCAAAATATCCTTTAGCCAAACAGTAAAAAAATTTGACCAAAGCATGCATTGTAACACAATAAACCCCTTTCTGTATTCAATCGAAAAAATAAGCGCAAACAGGAATAATAAATAGAAATGATAAGAACCCAGCGCGCTGATTCCTTCCATAAAACAGGTCCACACAGGATTGTTTATATGCTGTAGAAAATGATTGACGTCGGTCTGAAACATGGGGGAACTGGCTTTTAGCCCTTAGTCTTTGGATGTGCAATAAAAATAGCTAAAGTAGTGCCGATCCAATTATTATTTCCTAAACGTACCCTAAATTTAGGGCCAGTACTTAGTCGCGAACCTACACTCCGATTAGCAAATGATAGTTGCATCGGCACCAGGTAAGAACCGCAATTTTCCATTGGCCGCAAGGCCAAAGCTATAGGCTGTTCCGCTCAAAAAAAAAACGCTACCTTTAATACAGTACTCCCTTCACTATGAAAACTTCCTATGCTTTTCTCGCACTGATTTTTATAACTCACCTATTGAGCGCCCAGGTGCCATCTGCCGAAAGTCAAATCAAATCAGCCATGTTGGCAGCACCGGCTGCGCTTCGCGACGGGGCTATGGTGTATGGCTATAATGACAAGGGCGATTTTATTGTCCTTCGCAAAGGAACCAATGAGATGGTGTGTCTTGCTGACAATCCAAACGTGACGGGCTTTAGCGTTTCCTGTTATCAAAAAGATCTGGATCCATTTATGGCACGCGGCCGCGAATTGAAAGCCGCAGGAAAATCACAAAAAGAAATCTTTGACACGCGGGAGCAGGAGGTGAAAGCCGGGAAACTTAAAATGCCCGGGCACCCTACGACCCTTTATGTTTTTTCAGCTTCGGCGAATGACTACAATACAAAAACGGGCGAAGTATCCAATGGCAAATTCCGCTATGTGGTGTACCTACCTTATGCCACAGCCGAAAGTACCGGTTTGCCTTTAAAACCTGAAGCACCCGGCATGCCCTGGTTGATGGACCCGGGAACCCATCGGGCGCATATCATGATCAATCCACCATCTGACAAAGAAGATTGATCGTGGGAGAAATCCACGATAAAAATTAATCAGTACCCCTTCTCTCAATACCCAAAACAATATTGTCCGGTCGGAGGGTAACCATTGGGTTCATTCGCGGAACGACGGCCGTGGTCGTTATGTTCAGGCGATGAATAAATGCTTGCAGAAAGATTGCCATTTCCGCCAAGGCAAAATGGTTCCCGATGCATAGCCGGGGGCCTCCGCCGAAAGGGTAATAGGCCATCTTTGGGTTCCCGGGCTTCGACCCGGTTCCTCTGCTCGCAGAGCCACTCGTCAGGTACACAAATCGCTCCGGCTTGAACGAAGATGCATCTGTCCAATAGTGTTCATTCCGGTGCAATCCATAATAAAAAAGTACGATGATGGTATTCCTGGGAAAAGAATATCCTTTAAACGTATCGT
>Ga0302326_10007042_pt1 | contig 25136 bp, 29 predicted proteins | sample Palsa_T0_3_FD_202264 | JGI IMG/M metagenome (GOLD analysis project Ga0302326, IMG submission 202264) | Peat permafrost microbial communities from Stordalen Mire near Abisko, Sweden - Palsa_T0_3 | ecosystem: Environmental > Terrestrial > Soil > Palsa > Peat permafrost | place: Sweden: Abisko... | reverse complement strand
CTCGCTGCCTTTTGACGTCACCGTCAATGAGACGCCATCGGGCGCGGTGATGTTCCACCCATCAACCACGGCCGACTCGTCGTCTTCGATCAACTTCGCCGCGGAACTGATCCGCAGCGCACCCAGACTTGCCAGTGTCGCGGCCAAGGCCACGCCGGCTTTTCTGCATCCACGGTCCATATGCTTACCTCCCTGGTAAAACAATTAGGCCACAAAAAATCTGCGGCCGAGCGATTCGATACCAAATCGTCCGATGATCGGTCAAGCCACAAATTATCCCTTAACAGCCTATAACGAATATCCCGCAGATTTCAGATTCGCGTAAAGATTGCTCAGTGAAGCCTGCAGGTTCGTCACATCCGTGCGCAAATTATCGAGCATGTTCTGCTCGTTCAGCCCGTAGGTGGAATTGGCCGTCTGTGTGGTGGTAATATTCTGAATTGAATGCGTTAGCGCGGCCGATTGAATCGGAAACCACGTATACACCTGAAACCACACGTTATTCGCATCGCTGTTTCCAGAGGTTACGGCGGAATACTGCGGAAATCCGGCGGTCATCCCCCAGATGTATTGACCGGTCGATAACCCGTTGTGCGCTGCGGTGCCGTAGGTTTGTTCCCAGTTATTGGTAATCCAGCAATTATCGAGACTTGGGAGAAATGCGGGGTTGAGACTGCTGAGCTGAAAGTTGTATCCGAAGTTGCTGCCGCTGGTGAACAACCCCTGCACAATTCGGCCATAATAGACGCCGCCGAGCGATTCCTCATACGCGCCAGTAATTTTGGCAATTACCGGACACATCGGCCAATTCTGCGTGTAAACGATCGTGCGCGGCGTGCTTTCCGCCGTATAGCCCATTACCCGCCCGATGACGTAAAACAGCTCGGCCGTGCTCGCGTAAAGAACGTGCGAACCGTTGACAAAAGGCTCGTTGATGTTGACCACCAGGGCGTTGTTGATCATAGCGCCGCTGGAGGCGGTGATCGGCTCGGGGCCGTCGGTCGCCGTCTGGTTCGGCTGGCTTTGCAACTGGAAGTTGTTGGAAGTATTCCCGGTGCTGGCCCCGTAGAGGATCGATCCCTGGTATCGCCCCCCGCCGGTTTCGACGCCAATGATCGCCACCAGCACCAGCTCACCCGGATTCCCCTGGAACCCAATGGTCGTTCCACTGGCTCCGCCCGTCATATAAAGAGGCGGCATCACGCTCAGGCGGTCCAGCCGCTCCAGGTCCTCGACCATGCGATTGTACAAATCCGGCGAAAGCGCGACGGCGTCGCCTTCGCTGATGTTGGCGCGGGGATAGGGTTTCAAGGAGTGCTCCTTAATCCAGCAGTGGGCTCAGATCCGCCGTTTGATACATCGTCTGTCCACCGCTGATGCGCGCGACCTGCTGAAAGGTCCCGACCGCGCTGGACCCGGACACCTTGGAACTGGGCTGCAGCAGGTTGTTCCACCCCGAGGCCAGATACAAAAATTTGTAAGTCATATCCCAATTCTCGGCGCCGAGCGTCGTAAGCCGGCGATCGGCATGCGCGCCGTCGAACAGCACCGTGCCGGCGCTTCCCCCAAGAAACGAAATTAAATTCACGCACCCGGCTAAGCTTTGCACCAGCGATGTCGGCAGCGCGGCGAGATTCTTTCGCGTCTGCACGATCGTGACGATCCCCACGCGAATCGGAGGGCTGTCCTGCGGCGCCAGCGGCGTGCCATCGGGAAACTGATATGTCGGCACGCTGCGCGGAAGCCCAATCGTCTGCGTCGCAAAATCCAGCGACATCGTTCCGTTGGTCACGCCGTCGAAATAATCCAGGCTCTTGTAGGTGATGCGCAGGCGCGCGTATTTGTACGCCACCAGCCCATTGGGCCCGACCGAAAGCCCATTCTCCCCCGGCAATCCCTCAACATGAACCGAATCGAACGGAAGAAAAGTCGCATCGGGATAGACGACTGACGGCGTATAAAAATAATATCCGCCGACTTCCTCGCCTCCGCCGCGGATCTGGTTGATGATCGTCACGCGGTCTTCCCACGCGCAGAGCATGGTGCGCACGGCACTGCTGTTGCCGGTGCGGACGAAATGTTCCTCGGTGCCTTCATCCCACACCTGCACGCCGAGGAATGTGATCGTCGTGGTTGAATCAAGCGCCATGTTTCAATCCTTGAGCAGAATCAGCTTTTGCGAACCAGCGATCATTTTGTCGAGTTTCCCCGCCGCATCGTTCAGTTTCCGCGAGGCGTCGGTCACTTCGGTAACGAGAGCGGAGCAATCACCGCCATCATGTGTTGTATTTGTCGAAAGTGCCGTCGCTTGTGTATTTGTCCGCTGCAATTCCTTCTGCAGGGCATCGCGCTCTATTTTTCCCGCACCCGCCGCTGCATCGGCTTCCCGCATTAACTGCGACTTTCGCGTTGAATCGCTCTCGGCATCCGCCTGCTCGCGCAACTCCCGCACGCGCTGCTGCGTTGAGAAATTCAATGCCGAAACCCGTGCCTCGTCATCCGTTCCTTCGCCGCGCAGCTCGGCGTCCTTACCTTCTTCCTGCAGCGCCCAAATTCGTTCATTCGACTGGGCTGTGTCGAAAACGCGATGCCGTGCGTCGGCAGCATCGAAATTCGCCAGGGTTTGCTGTTTAATCGCGCCGAACTGCTGCAAACGCTCCTTGTCATTGGGATCGAGTGAGTATTCTTCGATATTGAGCTGATTTTCCAGAGTCGCCCGCGCCGCGCCCGTCGTATCCCCCGCCGCCGATTGCTTCAACACCTCGAGCGACTCCTGGCCGCTGGCCAACTGAAACATCCTCGCCCGCCACGCCTTATCGAATTCATCATTCTGAATCGTTCCAGCGGTCTGCTTCAAATTCTCGGCAAACGCATTGGCCTCGGCCTGGCTCTTGAATCCCTGACTCTGGAATGTTTTGTTATTTTCGATGCTGTCTGCGGCCTGTATTTGTGCGCCATAGTTTTGATTGATGACCTCCAGCTGCCGCTGGAATTCAGACTTCGTTTCCGCCGCCACAGTGGCATTAAGCTGGGCGCGCAACTGTTGCAGGCGACCGCTCTCCTGCTGAGCGCTGGATTCGGCGGAAAATTTCGTGTCTCCCCTTGACGAATATCGCTCAGCATCGCTGAATTTGTTCATTTCCTCCTGATAGGAAGGTTGACCGAAAACAGTGCTGTAAACATTACTCCACAGACCGCGGAGCCCTTCGTGCTCACTTTCAATTTTGGCCCGCTTGTACTCCAGTTGCTGCTCAGGATTGGTTATATCCGTTTGATCGAACCATCCGGCATTGCCAATTTCGCCCGTTAACTTATCGAGATTGCTCGCGGCAAAATCGATTGCTCCAGCCACATTGGCGGCATTTGAATCGGGATCAGCCGGCATGGCATGCGCCTCGCGTTAAGTGCGGTTTGAATCGGGTTGATTTGGTGATAATGTATTTGGCGACATCAGGAGCCACGCATGTCGCCACGATATCGTTGGATCAAGCTCTTCAATATCGCTTTCGCGATTTCAATAGCTGTTGTCTATGCCGTCTTAATCGTGATGTATTACACCACGCCGCCAAAATACCGAGAGCCGCTGAGCTTCTGGCAGATAATAGGTTCAATTCTCCTCCCAATACCCATGTACCTATTTTGCTTTCTAATTGTCGGCATCGGTTTCGCACAGCGCCAGTATCCCGTGCAGTTGGAGCTTGAGGATCTCAAAGAACAACAGGCAAAAGCCAATCCGAAGAGCACTTCCCACGATTATCCTGGCGTAACCGTGATCCCCGACTACTCCATGCCCGCGGATGGACCTGGGACCTACCGCATTCAAGGCGTCAACCGCGAAAACAAAATGGATGCAACGCTGAACATTCTCGCAGACAGTGCGGCAAACGCGAAGGTCAAAGCAGAACTTGATGGCATCGTAGTTACCACCGTGACGCGGATCGCATAGATATCCAAATAAATTCGCTACCAACCATTCCGCTGATCCACATATCGCCGCAAACTCGCCAGCAACGGCGAGATCGCCGGCGCCTTACCTCCGCCTCTGGTCAACTCGACCAGATCATTGGCAGGAATTCGCAGCAGATTGATGGGCAGACAACCCCGGAGCTCAACAATTTCATTGAAGATCGCATCTTGCGCTCGCCTGAGTCGCTCGGCGAGATCGTCTTCGCGCTTCGCTGGATCAATCCCCAGTGCATGCAGCAATTGCGGCCAGGTGAGTTCCGCCGCCTGCGAATAAGTTAATCCGCTTCCTCCCGCCCCCCGGCCGGTGAGGCGGGCGAACACGCCGCGCCAGTCGATGGCCCCGCCGCCGGCATTTCCGCGGGAAGTTTTTCCGCCGGCGGCGCGATTTTTTTTGCGGGCTTGTATCCCCACAGCGACCAGACCACTCCCACTTTCGCCGAATATTCACCTTCGCATAAAAGCTGCGATGCTTCGCTCAGCGTGATCTTCGGATGCCTGATGCGAAGCAGAAGCCAGGTGAGAAACGGCGCTGCCGACATCGACAGCGCCCACTGATCGAACGCCGCCGAGCCGTAACTGAACGGATGCGAGCGAAGATTATCCACCGCCCGCTGATGCAGGGCATCGCGCACCGGCGCCGGCAGCGCCGCCGCCGACCGGGCGATGGAGCGGAGATATTGCGCCGCCGCTTCTTCCTCCGCCTCGGCAAACTCGATCAGCCGCGGAACGGAAAGCGTGTGCCCGGGAAAAATATTTGAGTTTCCCAGCGCGACGAGATCCTTCAGTTCGCCCATGATCACCTCTAAAAATGCGGAGCCCCGGATGTACATCCGGGGCTTCCTCTTCTCCTCACTCGCCTACGACACCGGCGTATAACTCCCGTTCCCCTTCGCGGTAAACCGCGTGGTGATCTGCCCATCCACCTGCAATTTCTGCGGCGTGGAATCGACCACCAGCGAAGAAAACGTCCATGCCAGCCCGTCGAGTTGGCCCGCGGCGCTTTGGTGCAAACACAGTTTCACGTTCGTCAGCATCGTGCCCGGCTGGATAGAATACGGCGTCTGAAAGGGATTGTTGCCGAAATCGAAATCAACATCGATCACGACGCTGCAGTCCTTGAACGTCGCTTCACGCAGAACATATCCGCCGCTCTTGCTGTTCTTGAATTCGACAAGCTGCGCCGTCGGCTGCACGGTCCAGCCGGTGACCGAAAGCTCATTGGTTCCCAGCGCCGCCGTACCAAAAGATCCGGAATGAAAAACTGAAGCTGCCATGAATATACTCCCGAAATGAACCCTTCACCCATAACGCCCACGGCGCTGCCGTGGGTTATTTCGCATTCACGCCGACCGCCCCAACACCGTCACCTTCCCCGCGACATTCGTTCCCGACGCCACGGAAATCTGCAGGGTATCGCTCGTGCCCGAAACGACCGCATATCCAGGATTGGGATTGACGATGCACACCACCCCGCCGTTGGCCTGCGCCGTCCCCTGATCCGTTCCCAGCACCGGATGAGTGCCTCCGCCGACAGTGAAATCCTGCCCCGCGGTGGTGCTGTCGTTTTCCACCAGCACCGAGGTCACATGCACCATTCCCAGCGCATTGCCCATCGGATCGGTCGCCGTCGCGACGTTGATCGTCAGCGGCGTTCCGGCCGTCACGGTAAATGCCTCGCAGAAACAGCGATCGACATTGCCCGCCGTGTTGCCCGCGCCGAGCGAAAAGTTCGGCTGATGATTCACCTGCGACATCACCACTGCCGGCGCCGCCCCAGCCGTAATCTGGCATTTAAGCTGCACGCTGGCGATGGGATTGGATAAAACAGTTGCCATTTCGATATCTCCGGAAAAAGAAGGTCACGTTAAAGACGCAAGCTGTTCGCGCGTCATCGACATGCTGACATGAATGGACAGGACGCTCACCCACCGTTGCGTGCCGCGCCGCCACTGTTTCTGGCCCAGGGCATCATCTTCGCCGGAGCCGATTTGCCACTGGCGCACCAACCCGTCGAGTCCCAGCGATGGACCGGCTTTGGACAGCGCGATCAACGTCTGGAATTTCAATCGATTCACCGGGCACACCCGCAGCGAATCGTGCGTCGCGATCAGCCCGAACGCCTGCTGCATCTCAGCAATGCGGCTGCTGGGACCAAACGGCTTGAGCGCGAACGCCTCCTGAAGCAGGATCACTTCCGGCGTATCCGCCGATTGAAGCTGCGTCCTGAATCGCTCAAACGAACTCGCCGTCATGTCGATGATGTTGCCCGCCTTGACCATCCCCACCCAGCCGGCATCCGCCTGCAAAGCAGAGAGAATCGCGCGAGAAATTTGTGTAAACGGGTCGGTCATGGCGGTGTAAGTTACGGGTTGCGATTGACATGCTCTAAAACTGCACGGTCGCCACAAAAATCGCGCTCGGCACTTTGAGCACCGGTAAAAACGTGTCCCCATAAACGATCTTCGCCGTGGGCGGGTCAGCGCTGGACATGCCGTAGGCGAACATGCCAGCCCGCGTTTCCATACTGGACGCCACGGCCGGCTCCGCGGGCGTAATAATTCCCGCCTTGGTCGGCACCGGATACGTTCCTTCCAAAAATCCGATCCAAGCCGTGCTGGGCTCTGGTGTGAAGACAATCTGATTGTCGCCCACCAGCGACTGGCGATTGCCGTTCTGGTCGTAGAAAAAACTCTGGTACGCCTTATGCCAGGTTAATCCCAGCAGCGGATTGGGAATATCCGCCGTCGCAATGAACTGCGGTCCAAACGCATCCGCATTGTAGCTGTCGCGGAAGAAATAATTTCCCAGGTTGGTATTGCTCGTGAGGTACGTGGGAATGTTCTTGCCATAAAACGCGTGCTTCAGCTCATATCCCGTGAGTTGCACGGCCGCCTGGTGCAGCGCGCGAATCTGCGTGTCGATCGTCGTCGTCGCGGTTGACCAGGTCGAGCTGATGATGGGACTGCCCGTGTTGAAAACGTCAAGCTGATTCTGATTTCCCGCCGGCACCGCGTAATCAACGGTCGTCTGCGCGCCCGTGGAACTGGGCAGCAGATTTCCCAGCCCGTCGTAATAAATCTGCGTCTTGAACAGCATCGACGTGAGAGCGCTGATGCGCAGGTTGTCCTGCGTCCAGCGCGCCTCGCGGATTTGCCGGCTCACTTCGTCGATGCCCAGCTTTTGCTTGGACAGCTCGTTGTAGTTCAGCAAATTGATATAGTCCTTTACGGGCAGGACAATGTTTTCAATGCTGTGCAGCAGCTTGACCGCCTTGACGGCAATCTCGCGGAGCTGGCGATTTTTCGACGGCGCCCCGTACGGAGAGATGGTTGCATTGGTGCGCGAGCCGCTGAACACCTTGTATTCGCCGGTGTCGCCGTCCACTGTCTGATCGACCTGAAAAAAGGCGGGCGGAAACGGATTCGGAATCCCGCTGACGGTGCTCTGGATGATCCCGCAAAGATTGGGCGCGCCCAGAATGTCGTTGATGGAAACGTATGCCATGATAAATGTCCTTCAATTTTGAATTTCTGAAATAGGAAATGGGAAATAGACTCCGGCGGCCTGCCGACTTTAGTCGGCAGGTAACCGCCTACCCAGTAATGTCATCCAAAAACGTGACCCCCGGGCACATCGCCTTCAGCGCCGACTTCACGTACGTCTTAAGGCTCGAATCACTGGGATAATTCACGATCATCCCCGTATTAATCGTTCCCCCGCCGGCCAGCAGCGTGCCGCAGAAAACATCCACGCGGTTGGTGTGGGTCTGATCGACGATCTGAAGACCATTCGTTTCGCAGAGCAGGGTCAGGATCGTTTCGCTGCCGTCCGTGGGCTGAATGAGCGAAGCAGTTACCGCCGCGGCCGAAAGCGCTGTACAGGTGATGACGCCGGTGGTGGTATTCACCGCGGAATAGGTGACGACCTGCACCGCCACCGTGCCGCCGGGCGTAGGCGGGCCCGTAAGCTTGAACGTGCCGCTGGCGCCGATCCGGCGAACGATCTCCGCGGCCGTGTTCACATCCGTGGTGATCGACGTCGCCCCGCTTGTCGCTGCCGCGGACGACAGGCCCAGGATGCTGTTGGCGTATTTTGCCGTGGCGGTGATACGTCCCATCGGCGTTCCCGCCCACAAGAGCCACGTGTAGGGCGAATTCAGTGGATTACTGGAATTCGTCCCATCAATCGTCACCGGCGGCGCCCAGAACTGCGCGAACTCGCGCCCCGAATAAAACACCTCGCGCGGCTGCGAGTCGTAATAACCAACAACACCGGGTTTACCCTGTGGATTCGAAAACATGATGATCCTTTCAAAAATTGAATGTGATTTGACGTATGCGTCCCCTTCGCCTTTATCCAATGAGAGGGCGGCTATGAATGTTCTTCGCCGATATCCCGCTTCGCTCTCTTCGCGTCTTCGCGGTAAATCTGACTTTCGCATTCACCCCGAGACGCTCGCGATCTTCGTCATATAACTGCGAAGCTGGTCGATCGGCGAAGATTCATCCCCCGGAATCTGCCGCGGCATCGCCTGCAATCCGGTGCGCTCGCCAAGCGAAATCGGCTCGTTGTCGAGCAGCGCATCCGCAACCGCCATCGCCAGACAGCGATCGCCGCCTGATGTGGATACGCGTGACAGCGCAATCAGATTCGGCTTCGCATCGGTCCCCCGCACGAGCAACGAGATCAATTGATCCCTTACCCCCGGCGAAACAAATCCCCGCTCCACCGCCAGATCGAATTTCGCGGCGGCCGACTCGGCCAGCGCCACCTGCACCTCCGCGGGCATCGCCGGCGGCGATCTCAACGAAAGCTGGAAAATCTCCTGGCGTGCTGCCGCAAGCTCCGCCTGTAAATCCGTCGTATTTGACGTATTGGATTCTTCGCGCGATTGCAGCGCCGCAATGATTCTCGGCAGGCAATCCTCGGCGGTCATATCATCGCCCATGAGCGATCGTAATGTCTGCAACTGCTCGGCCGTACACGAAATCGCGATCGGCGCTTCATCATCCGGGGCCGTATCATCCGCAGGGACAAACTGGTCCTGATCCGGCACTACCGGCACCGGCGTCAGCGCCAAATGCACGATCGCCTCGCCCCACTGCCTTCCCTGCCCATCCGTGAAATCCGGATCGATGCCGACGGAAACAAGATTCCGCGCCGCCATCAGCGCCGCATCCTCGCCGATGAATTGGCATAGCCCCAGCAGCCGATCGCCGTCGAGCTTGAATTGCTTTACGTATCCGACCACATCGCGAGCCGCATCGGAATGATCGCAATTGATCGGCACCGCCACGCCCGCCGCCAGCAATTGCCCGCCCGTGTCAGCCCACCGTCCAAGCCGATCCTGATCCACCGCCAGCGAAAAGTTCTTCGCCGGATGAACATAATTCCCGGTGTGGATCATGTCCTTCCAGAAATAACTCGCCGGCGATCCCGCGACCTCCGCAGGCAGATCATCGGATGGCGCGACAACCGCATCGGCGGACAAGTCGAGGGAGCGCAGTTTGAATGGTGTGTTTGGTTGAGTCATAATTGTCTTGGTTGGGACCCAATTTTCAAAAAGGGCTTACAAGAATGGGCCGTCGCCGCCTTCCCGACGGCTTTGTCGCTATTCTTGATGACCAGGAAACCCTGCGTGGAGCTATTCGCGAATTGCACGCGTATTCAATTCAGAACAGATCGCCAAATCGCCCGCGGCGCGGCATCATCTTCCGAATCGTCACTGACGTTGAACGGCAAGCGTTCCTGACAAAACTAGAGCGGATTTTTGGCCCCAGGAATTTAAGCAGCCAGGAATCCATTTATGGATACCCAGTCGGCCACTTTCATTTTCTCGACGATTCGTTCATGTCCCACGTCACGAACCGACATTCCATCGAAAGCGCTGCGGGTCATATCGCGGTCGGCTTGGACGATCTGCTGCAAATACCCCATATTGTGAATCCAAGGTGGATTGCAAACTTCGCATGCATTAAACAGATGCCGCTACGAGCGCACCCATGGCGGTGCGACGATTGTCGTGATTCAGGAAATTCAGGCCAAAGCGGGATTGAATGTGAAAACGATCTACAGGAAAAAATAAAGGTCGTGGGGGACATCTGGCCGAAGGATGGTTTTTCAACCGTCCCTCTTTACGTCCAAAACGAACCAGCGTGCGCCACGACCTTCTTATATTATCGGCGCAAAATACACAATTCGCAACAATGTTGCGGATTGTAAGGCGTGATGCCGTAACCCAAGGCGCAAGTGGAATTTATGAGCTTACCCGCGGCACCGAAAGTTGCTCCAACACCGCTCCCACATCAACGGCAGCTGCCGCCTGCCCATCCCCCTTCGCCAGCAATGTCGTGAGCACACCCCGCAATACCCCCAGCCCATCCGCCTCAATCGGCGCCGGCTCAATCGCCACCGCCCCGCTCGCCTTCCGCCCGAAATTCAGTACCAGCAGTTCGTCCACCACGTCGCGCGTTACCGCATCGGCGATGTCGCGGTCGATCATTTCGCAGTCCAGCGTTGCGGTATCCGTATGCGTCTCGGCATCGGCCTTGCTCCCATGGCGTGATTCCAGTCCCGATCTCTCCGGCCGAAGCCAGCCGCGGAAAATCAGCGCGTCGTAATATTCCAACACCAACTTCATTCCCGGCGCATGATCGGCCCAGTTCGCCTCCAGCGTCGAAAGCTGCCAGGGACTTTTGCCAGCCAGCTCGAACGCCATTCGCAAATCGCTGGTGGAAGCGAAACCGTTGGGAAACATCACGCTTCGCCCCGCCGACACCGCATCCAGCACCTGCTGGCCAAGCCACTGGTTGGGCCGCTCGGCCCCGGACGAATCGCGGCTCGTCCCCTCGGGATAATGTAACTGCACGATGATCCCGGAAATCTTTTTCATGTACTGCGCCAGCCGCAGGCGAATCTGCTCGCTTTCCGACCAGGCCTGGCGAATATTCTCGTGACGCGACCGCCCGTATGGATTGGCCGCCTCGCCGTCGTATGAATACAGAAAATATTTCCCGGCCCCGAGAATCACCGGCTGCGTGCCCGGCGGACGATTAAGCAACCCCGCCGGATTGCCATGCTCATCCACGAGAATTTCCGTGCAGTCCCACAGCAGCGGTTTAAGCCGAACAAGAACCCGCATGCCGTTTTTCACCTGCCATATTTTTTCGAACCCCGCCCATCCAAACTCCAGCGCCCGCAGCGCATCGCGCACCAGCGATTGCCGCAGCGGCCCCAGTACCTGCTGCGCGAAACTCACCCATTCATCGGGTACATCCGCCCGGCATTTTTTCCATCGCCAGGTATTGCCGACGATCGGCGCCGCGACAATCCCCCGCACCAGCGCGCTGGTGGGATGCGCCGAAATTTGCCGGTACGTCTGATACGTCCCCGGCGCCGCCGCGAAAAATCCCGCTAACCCGCCCATGCTCGAGCCGGGAAGCCCCCCGGTTGTTTGAGCCAACGTCGTTTCGCCCGGCTTGGCCGAAGCGGAATTCAATTCCTGCGGCACATTCGGAAGCGGCGTGATGTTCTTAATGCTTTGCGTCATGTTGAAAACCTGATTTCACCGCTGGACAAAACCCTCGGCGGTTCGACGGGATATTCACGTTCCACGAAATATCGGAACCATGCCAGGGCGTGTTGGTTGTCGAGATTTCCCGGCCAGACTGCGCTGCGCAGATCTTCGATCAACCGCACGCAATGCGGATCGATGACCAACCGGCTGCCGCCCGCAGCGCTGCGCAAAATCGCACGCACCGCGTTGATCGTGTCCTTGATCGCCGGATTGCTCCGCGGCACCTTGTAAATCGGCGAAAGATTGTGCAGCCGGCGCTGGACGATCACCCAGTCGGATCTCCCGCTGGTGCTGTCGCGCGCCCAGCCGGAAGCATCGCCATAAACCACAACGTTGCGCAAATCCCACCCGCGCCGCTCGGCCGTCTCCAGCAACGCATCGCATGCCGAATCCGTGTCCGTATCTTCCAGCGACAGCTCGGCGATAATCCTGACACGGCCATGATCGTGCTGGATGATTCCGCTGCACATCGGATCGATGTTGAAATCCAGCGACCAGCACAGGTGCAGTGAAGGATCGTACGGCGCTGGTGCAACGTGGATCCGCGAATCGAAATCGTCGAACGCCCGACCGCGCGCGATCACGAACTGGCCCAGATATTCCTGTTGAAAGATGCGTGGATCGAGCCACCGTCGGGCCGATTCAATCTCTTCCGGAGCCAGAATATCCCCCGAGGGCCAACTGAAACATCTCCATTCCGACTCGAGACCGCCCTGGGCAAGGCGGACGATTCTTTCATATTCAATCTGCCCGGGCGAATCCATGTCTGGCACCCCGATGAGCCATGCCCACCCGCGCCGATCCGCCAGCGCCGGTCGCACATGCGCATCCCAGATTTTCGGCCGACAATTGGCCAGTTCGTCGATAACGCAGCCGTCCCACGGGCTCCCTTCGATTCTCTGCGGGACTTCCAATCCAACCACCCAGAGCTGTACCCCGCGCCTCGTAACGATCCTGCAATGCGTTTCGCTGATGGACTTTATCCAGCATCGCGGAATCAGATCCTTCAAATCGTCCCAGAAAATTCGCTTGGCTTGATCGTGCGTCGGCGCGGCCGCGAAATATCGGCCCGGCTGGCCGTGCCAGGTCCTGCGAAACAGGTGCTCCACCAGCCGGCGCTTGGCAAGTTCGGTTTTTCCGCTGCGCCTGCCGGCGGGAACGACTTTGAAGCGCGTCTGATCATGCCAAAGCCGAAGCTGCTCGACGTGCGGACGAAGTTCAACCCACCTTTGGGTCCAGTTGTGGTTCGGGCCAATCGTCGTCGGCTGGGGGCGGGTGCGTCTGACCAAGTTCATGCTTGCCCAACAAAGACAACATGCCCGTGCTTCCGTCGATCGCCTCCAACGTCTGCCTCTTCAGCAACGCAATTCGCCGAGCCGCCCGTGCCTGCACTAATGTCGCGGCAAACTGCCCAAGCTCTTCCTCGGACATTTCCAGATATTCACAGATATCGCGGTCACTCGCCCCGACAGAAGCGAGATCGCGAATCTGCCTTTGGCGATGTTCCGGCGGGTCACCCATTTTGTACCCCGATGCCAAATCCCCGCGCCATCTCAGCGCGCGTTTCGCCGGCATATTCGAAGCTGGCGGTCAGCCTCTTACTGCTCAGCGTTTTGTCCCACGCCGACATCGCTCGATTTCCGCAAATCCCCCGTCGGATTCTCGATGGCTCGCGGATCATCCGCCAATTTTTCGATCGCGCCCGGTGATGGATCATCGCCGGATGGCTCGTCACGCTCCAATACGGTTTTCCCGTTGCGGCATACAGCGACGCAACAAATTCACTCATCGCGTGGCCGATCCCCACGCCCTGGAAATCCGGCAGGCAAACGCAGCGATGCTCGCGCCAGCCGCTGCGCACCGGATGCGGAAACGGCAGCACCGCCACGAACGCCGCCGGCTGGTTTTCGATCAATCCCGCAAAACACCGCGCCGATTGATGCAGCTTACCGCTCAGATAGTGATGACGGCTAAACAATTTCCACGCCGCGGCACTGCAGCGCACGATCTCCATCTGGATGGCCGGCCGGCGAAAGACATCCGAGGAAGCATTCTCCTCGCTCCTTTCCTGCAGCGATCCATCGGCCATGTCCAGAATCCAATCCGGCTCCAGCCAGGGAAGAATATCGTAATGACACGACACCGCGACCAGACGTCGCCCCGAGCGTCGCACGGCACGGCTAATCGCACACGAGCCGATCCTGGCCACCGTGCGATCGACCACGCTGGTAAACTCATCCACCACCGCAAGCTCCGGCATCTGCGCCAATGTCCGCGCGAGATTCACGCGAAACTGCTCGCCGTTGCTGAGCAGATGAAACGGCCGCATCCACGCCGGCGGTGAGCTGAACCCCACGCTCCCGAGCAACTGCGTAATCTGGCGAATCCCCATCTCCGCGGGAAAGCCGTCAAGGATGCTTCGATCGGCCGGCCAATCCCAACGATCGACGATTCGATCTCCGAACGCCCTGCGCGCGATCGTCGTTTTCCCCGACCCGCTGGGCCCGACGATGACGCCGATGTTCCACCGACTTTCCAGCGTCGGAATCTTCACCGAAAATTCCGATCGCAATCCCGCGCCGACCGCAAGATCGAACATCCCCGCCACCTGGCGGGTACGAAAGCTCTCCCGCAACGGACATTCAACTACAGCGTGAACAGTCTGCATGAATATCCCTCGGCAGCGAGACGCTCGAACAATTCTTTTTGCTGCTCCTCATCGCGGCACTCGGCCACGACCTCGAACGTTTCATGTATCTCGCCGCCGGCCCCCCGCGCTTCGGTCGTGATGCGATCGGATAATTTCTGAATCTCATCATTCGAGAATCCCAGATCACCCATTTTCGGATCGGCCAGCAGCCGGCCCAGGACATCAGCATCCCATTCGGCAAGTTCCGCCGTGCGGTTGTCGGCGATGCCGAAAGCCGTCAACTCCGCCGGCGGCAATTCGGAGCGAACGATTTTGATTTGCGTCCATCCCAGCGCCTTTGCCGCCGCAAGCTGACCGTTACCCGCGCGAACGATGCCGCGCGAATCGACCACGATCGGCTTCTGCTGCCCAAATCGCCGCAGACTCGCCGCGATGGCGTCAAGGTTTCGCTGTCCATGCCTGCGCGCGTTGGCCGGATCGGGGCTGAGGCTGTCGATGGCAACGGTTTCGACGGTCATCGATTCAATATCCAGTTGGCGCTGTTGCCGCTGGCCAGCGCCGCGCGGCATTCAGCTTCTCGTTTCCTCGATATCGTCGCATGTCCGCTTCTACGTCGCTTTGCAGGCGGGCGATGTGATCGCCTTGGGCATCATCATCCCGAATCCCGCGTGATTGATACAACCACGCCCCGGCAATCACCGCCGCCCAGCGCGTTACCAAAGCGATATCCGTCCCCATCGGCGACAGCGGCGTCACATAATTTCCGAAATTCGCGAACGTGCTGATGATCTTTCCATCCGCGTAGTTCAGCGCCTGCTGAATCCGCGAAATGTCGGCGCTGCTCTGCGTGTTATCCAGTTGCGACCAGACCTGCACGTTGTCGATGCCAAACTGCGATTCAATATCGCCCTGTGCGGCGTAAATTCCGGCGGCCGATCCGGCGGTGATGGGTGTTGCGGTGACGGGCATGACCATACCTCATGAAAATCAAACCGAAAAAGGCGCGGAAACGTCCGGGCCATCAGCGCCAATCTTGGTGAAGACCGCGACGTAGGTGCCGCTGCTTACAAATGCCGGGGAAAGCCACCGGCCGTCGCTGCCGGTCACTGCGGTTGCCTGCACCCGGCTGGGGTTCGCCGGCCAATCGGTCGCGAGATAGATCAGAATATTCGCTCCCTCGACCCCATCACCGGCGCTATCCACATAGCGAAGATTGTCGGTTCCACCCGTGTTCTGGTTGACGGCAATCGGACCGCCGCCGCTGAGATTCGCGGCCTGCACGCTCGGCAAGCCATCGCTGAGCGCCACGGTGGTTCCGTTCCAGCTTGTGACATTCACGTTCATGCCGCTGCTTGCGGAAGTCAGCGGAAACGCCTCGGCCGATCCCGTCCAGAAGAATTGGCCGCCGAGCATTCCATTGGTTGGATCACTCACCGCCGGCGAACCCGCGGATTGCTGGCGGAACAGAATGCTGTAGACACCGGCCGCGGAAACTGCGACCGGAAAAATGCCTTCGTAGATTCCCGTCAGATTTCCCGCCGTTTGCTCGGTCATGGCGATCGCATATTTCGTCCAATTCGCAACGGTGGGCGTTTCAAACGCGTTCGTATTGTTGTTCCACGCCTGGCCCGACGAGTTCAGCGCGATCGCATAGACCGTCTGGCTGGAAATGAATTGTGTGAACAAATTGGCCATGGTTTTCCACTTCGGGCCTGTACGCCGTTTGTGCCTAAATCCCGCTCACGTATCCCGTTAAATCCCACTTCGAATTGTCCGCATCGTAAATGTAATCCAGATACGCCCGCTTGCCCGCGGCGATCATGGAAATCGAAAATGCGCCGTTGTTGTACGTGGTGCCGAATGCCAGCGTCATTGCCGTGCTGCTCGCGTTCGTGTTCTTGATCCGAAGCGTCATCTTTTGCCCATCGCCCAGCGGCACCGTCGTCGCCGTGACGTTCGCGATGGTCAGCGTGTCAGAGGTAAGCGTTGCCGCATCCACCGCGACCTCAAACAGCGCATCGCTCGATTCGCCCCACAGCGTTGCCGTGCTGCTGGAAATGCCGACGGTCAATGGATACGAATGCGACAGCAGAGACGGAAGTGTCTGATAGAGATTCGCATTGGTATCGCTCACCTGCGGGCTGATCGTGCAGCCTCCGCCGATCTTGGTCACGGCCGTATTGCTGAGCGCCCAGAATCCCGGATTGCTCCCCGGCGTCGTGGTGAGCGGCGCTGCCGGAAGATTCGGGAAATTGGTGATGATGTGCGTGCCGTAAAGCTCCAGCGGCTGGTCGGAGTCGATCGCCTGGTAATTTACAGAACTCCACGAAGTGTGTGCCGTATCGGTCATGGAGAGCACACAGCCAAACAATCGGGCACCGGCCACAGCTTCAATGAATAGACATTCCCCAATCGACGAATCGCCGACGCTGGCGTTGTAGGTGAAGATGAACTGGCAGCGGTGAAAATCCGCCTTCAGCATCCCCGGCGACATGCTCGCGATCGCAGCGCGAAAGCTCCCTTGGAAAATGCACTCTTCGCAATACAAATACGATGTGCCGGAGGTGGCCGAAGCCTCGTAATACAGACCTGTTGACCCGCCGACGGCCTTCACCCGGAAAAGCGAGGGATTAAGTCCAAAATTTCCATCGAGAGCGCCGATGCATGAAGGGTTGGCGGAGCTGCCGGAATTGTTGATCGTCAGATCGGACACCACCGACCCGTTGCCCACTACGATGAATGGAGAGACGGCCGATGTGTTGGTCGATGCGATGGTCGTGACATCGATCCCGGCGCCTTTGAGGTGAACGCCGGCGGGCAGCACGATCTGCGTGCTGGCGGATTCATTGTAGGTGCCGGGAAGCAGGAAGATCAGATCGCCGCTGGAAGCGCTGCCGACCGCGCCGGCCAGAGTTTGAAATGGATTCAGAATCTGGCCGCTGCCGTTCGCATCGCTTCCGTTCGTCCCGTCCACGTAGAGGACCGTGGGCGTGAATCCAGAGATGATCACTCCTCCGGTAACCTCGACCGGACTGGTTCCATCATTCTGCAGCAGGTCGGTGATCGAGACGGTGCTGCTGAGCGTCGTGGCTCCATTGAATCTCGCAACACCAGCCACTGTCATCGAGTTGTTGATCGTGACCAGGTTGGGGCTGATATCGATCTGCGCGGTGCCGTTCCTGTCATAGATTTGTGTGTCGGTAGTGCCGGAGCAAGTCATCCGAATCTTTGACGGCGACTGGTTATCTCTGATGGTGACGACGTTCGTAATTGCATTGCCACCCATCGAGAGCTGCCCGCTCATCGTCCCGCCGGACATCGCCAGCGCGCCCAGGTTGGTGATTGCCGCGGCGGCCGTGATCGCGCCGGTACCGCCGTTGGTAATCGCCACCGTACCCGTGACATTCGCGGCAGTCAGAGATTGTCCGATGTAGCCACCAAGCATAATTGAGAGTGGGCTTGTCGCCCGGGGTCTGAGATCTATCGAAGAACTATTGCAACCGAGGCCTCGGCTTCAATTCCCCGTCACCGGCAGAGAACTCCCCGCCGCCTGTCCTGAGCCTGTCGAAGGGACCGCCTGCCATGTCGCGCCGAAATTAATCGCCTGCACCGTGTTCGTTCCCAGTCCGTAGGTCGAGTCGAATTTCGGCTGTCCCATCCACGTCCCATTCACACAATCCGCCGACGATGAGACGTTCGAGCCGTCGTACAGCACATTCCCACTGACCGCGGATAGCGCTTTCACACTTACCGAGCCGGTATAGATAAAGGCATTGTCATATTCGCCGTAACCCACGTTCGGAGCATCGTACACACAATTCACCACCGAGACGCCGCTCACGCTTCCGCCATAGGCAAAAACGATGAAGCCGCACCCATCGCCATCCGTGCTCTGGACGGTGTCGTTGCCAAAACAGAGATTGGACGAAACCCAGGTAACGTCTGAATAATCGCCCGAGCCGTCAATCCAGATCGCATTGGTGTCCGGCGGATGGATGACGTTATTCGTAAATTCCAGACCCTCGGTGTTAGGGCTCACCAGCATCTTCGCGTTCTTGAACACATTGGAATCGACCAGCACATTCGAGCACGTCGCGGTCTTTGGCGTTTGTCCATCCACGCCCGGGTCCAGTGGCCCCGTCTGCATGGCGCCGTTGGTGAACGTGTTCGCGTATGTGCTGGAATAGTCCACCCACATGCAGGTCCAGCAGTTCTTGTAGGTCTGCCCCGCCGGCGAGGTTTTGGTCAGACTATTGAAGCTGAGATTCACATCCCGCGTCCCCGTCGCATCGGCGCGAATCTCCGCCTGGCTGATCGAGTTGGCAACACTGTTGCCGATGATGTTGATCTCCTGCCCCTGCACCCAGGCGAAATAGCCGTCCATCGTGGTCTTAGTGGCGGTCGCCGAGCCATCCGGCACCGTCCATCCCTGGATCAGCACGTTGCTGGGATTCTGGTTGAGGTTGAACCCGTTCTCGCAGGCGGTGATCGCGCCGCCGGACGAGTTCAGCGAGCCCAAAAACGTCAGCCCGTTGCCCACCGGATCGCAGCCATCCGCCGCACCATTGGATCCCACCGTGAAATTCACACCCGCAACCGTGCAGGCTGAAGTGCCGGCGCTGCCGGTCACGCAGTTCTGTTTACCGCCGTTGATCGTCGCGCCATTACCCCGAATAAGCACATGCGTCAGGCCGGAAAGATTCGCCGCCCCATAAGTTCCATTCGTCGCCAGCGAGTAGGCCGTATTCGACGCGAGGTTTTGCAGGCTTCCGCCGCTCTTGACCGCGACGACGGGCCGCATGTCCTGTGCAACGGTCACGGATTGCGTTGCCGTGCTGACCGATCCGCCGGTTAAGGTGATCGTCAGCGTAATGGTGTAAGTCCCCGGCGATGCATAGCAATGTGCCGCGCTGAATCCTTTCATCGTGTTCAGAGGACTGCCCGGGTCTCCGAAATTCCAGAGAATATTCGATGTCAAAAGCTGAGCATCGGAAAAGCTGCTGCTATGGCAGTTCACGAACACGCCGTCCAGCGGATAAATCGGCCCCGCGGGATTGGTAACGGTGATCGCCGCGCCATTAATTCCCGTTACCGGCGGCGAAGGCTGCGTCACCGGAACAATTGGCGGCGGAGCAACCGGCGACGCGGGCGCCGTCACCAGCGCCGGTGTGATCGCCAGAGTCCCCGAGGAAGTCTTTTTCCCCGTATTTCTCAGGCCGATCGTCGTCTGCGTCGTCGGCGCATTGGGAAGCGTGTAAACCACCACCCCGCTGCTGCCATCAGAACCGGCGACCGTCCCCTGGTAGGTCACCTGCGAAACAGCTTGAACCGCCAGGACCACCAGCAGCACAAATGTGAACGCAATCGCTATGCGCTGCGGCATTTTGCAGGCGAGCTTCGCGGCCAATTTTCTATTTGCGTTTAATTTCATGACCTCATCCACCCGGAACTATTTCGAAACGATCTCAATCCATCGCAGGATCGCGTCCACGATAATCGGTATCGACGCACCGGCGAAGCCAAAACCCGCGCTCCAGATCGCCACCTTGATTTTCAGCCAGGTGACATCTCTTTTCACGTCCGCCAGGGCCTGTTCCAGCTTTTCCAGGGTATTGTCGATGCGCTCCAGGCTCTGCGTCACATGGATACGATATTCATTCCATGAGCCGACGGACGAATCAAAGACATTTTCCCTGCGATGGCTGGGCGACATAAACGCACCTGCGGCAAAATGGAAATCGGCGTGAGCGCTTCATTTCAATACCACAGAGGCCGCGGCCGGGACCGACGAAAGCGTCTGCGATGCCGCCTGCAAGCCAGTGTTGACGGCGCTGACCACCTGCTGAGCGCTGTTTTTGGAGATGGTGCTATGGGCGACAATCCCGGCGATGACGCTGATAGCCCCGAGCACGCCGGCAAGGATCTGCCCCCATGGCGCCGGGGCCGCGGCCGCCACCGTTGCCGCGACCGCTCCGGTGACCGCACTGGTCTGTGCCAGCGCTTGCGTGGTGGGATTTCCCGCCGCCTGCATCGATGCACAGGCCGACGACATCGCCATCACCGCCAATGCCAGGGCCAGACACGAAGCGCCAACGATTCTCATTTTCATATCGACTCCCATTGGATTGTTGTTGGAAATAAGGCGGCGGAGTTGGCGCGGTAAGGAGGCGACCCGTGCCCAGGCTATGCCTGTTTCTCCGCCGCCATGCGAGGCGACGCGGCTCACCATCGCCGCGACGATGCCGTACATGCTATGGCTCTATAATTAGGTCCAGAAGGTGAAAGAATTGGACGTGTTTTCCAAAAATCCGCCGATTTTTCCCAAAAAAAATTTCGGGCCGTGGAAATTCGACGGGCTCGACCGGTCCCAAGCTATCGGACGGACCGGCGACGGCAATCGAAAAGATCGGTCGGCATTACCAGACCTTTCCCGCACGGGCCGTCATGAGTTGCCCATTTACTCACGCCAACTGGAATTGAAAAAAATGGTTACCATTGTGCGCGTTGACAGCCGCCCCAGACCGATCATAATCGGAGTATCGCGAGAAGACGCGATCCTGGCGCAAGCGCCCGCAGAACCGATCGCCGAGGAGAGAAAGGCGGTTTTTCGAATGGCTGGTCCGCAGTTCATTACCCCCCGTCCTGTGTCCCCGTCCCGTTCCCCCAAGAAATTTAAGCTGGCCGAGGCCAACCGATCGCTGCCCCTCGTGCGCCGCATCGTGGGTGACATCGTCAAAACTCATAAGAGCGTCACCGCCCTGCAGGCGTCGCTGGAATCAGCCAAGCACAAAGACCAGCAGCCCATTCAGGCTCAACTCGACCGCCAGGTTGAAATTCTCCAGGGTTATGTCGATGAGCTGCACGGCATCGGTTGCGACCTGAAAGATTATCAAATCGGCCTGGTCGATTTCGTCGGCCGCCATCGCGGGCATGATGTCTGCCTCTGCTGGAAACTCGGCGAGGAGACGATCGCCTACTGGCATGAAATCCAGACCGGATTCGCCGGCCGACAACCCGTATCGATCCTCGAAGAGGACTGATCGCCCAGGCCTCCTTCAAGTTCCGCGCTTATTCCCGTACAGCATCACGTGCAATCTTGGGCAAAAGCGAAATCCATCGCGCTTGCAGATTTCACTGATCCAACCCGCGCGGGCATCAAGGGTCTGGCGATCCGTGCCTTCCGGCATCAGCAGCACATCGCCCGACGACCAGCCCCGAAGCTTTGCCAGCAAATCCCTGATCTCCCCCAGGTCGTTTGGATCGGTCACGACAAACTTCAGTTGAAAATCCGGCGAATGGTCAATGAACTGCTGGACAACTTCTAGATTCAATCGATGATCTTCGTGACCCCGCGCAAAGCGCCCGCCGTCGCGGGCTGTCGGCGTGGAATTCGACAGCTTCGGCGACAAGCTCGCCAAGTGCAGCTTCACCGGCTCGAAGAGCGTCGCGGCCGTCTCAATTGTGATGTGAAGATTGTGCTGATTTAATTCGTCGCATAACTCGCCCAAATCCTTCATGATGAACGGTTCACCCCCCGTGATCACCACATGCCGGGCGCCTGTTTCCAACACCTGCTCGACAATCCGCTGCACGCTTTGCTCGGTCCCCTCGGGGTTCCAACTGGCATACGGCGTATCGCACCAGACACACCGCAGATTACACCCGCTCACGCGCACGAAAACCGATGGCACGCCCATAAGTTTCCCCTCGCCCTGAATCGAATAGAAAATCTCTGCAATGCGCATGGGCCCAGCACTGTATATCAGTGCACCGCGCAGGGAAATTGTGAAATAAATCACAATCTTCCCGGGCCACCTCCTCCGATCCCCGCTTTTTTTAATCCAATCCTCTCGTGCCATTCGCTAAACTATCCTCCGCTGATCTCCGGTTGTCTTGAAATCATCAGCACGATCTGCCCAATGTCGAACGTCCCCTTACAACCTCAGCCGGGTGGTTTCGAGCCCACGCAATGGACGCTCATCGCCGAGGCGAGCGATCCCGCTCATCCGCTGCACAATGAAGCGCTCGCGGAGTTGCTTTGCACCTATCGCCCGGCGCTTTGTTCGCATCTGATCCGCCGCCGCAGGTTTGCGGCCGAGCAGGCCGATGACATTGTTCAGGAGTTCATCGTCAGGAAAATCCTGCAATACAACTTGCCCGCCCGGGCCGACCGGTCGCGGGGGAAATTTCGAACACTTCTCCTGACCGCGCTGGACAATTTCGTCCGCACCCGCAGCGCCGCCGATGAGCCGTGCGCTTCGCTTCCGGAAACTCATGATCCGTCCGATGGTTCGCTTTCTCCCGATGAGACATTTGACGTCCCCTGGGCGCGGCAGGTCTTGCACGAAGCAATCCGACGCATGCGCCTGGAATGTCAGCACACCGGTCGCGCCGATATCTGGGATGTGTTTGAATGCCGCATCATCGCCCCCACCCTGTCGGGCGCCGAGCCGGTGGATTACCAGACACTTGTCATTCGACACAAGCTCCAGTCGCCGATGCAGGCTTCCAATATCCTGATCACGGGTAAGAGAATTTTCGAGCGTACGCTTCGATCGGTGATTGCCCAATATGCGGAGGATGAAGATATCGAAACCGAGATTGTTGAGCTGCGCCAAATTCTTTCGCGAGCCGCCGTGGAATAGTTCATTCCCCCTATGGAATCACGACACAAGACCGATCACGACCTGACAAAAACTTCACCCAGCCAGCTCGCGCTCTTAATGGGCCTGGATGAAACGCAGTCGCTCTGGTCGGACAGCGACCACGCCGCGATCATGCGCCACCTGCTGGATTCGCCGATTCCCCACCCTCTTCATTCGTCGGCTCACAGCCAGACTTTCGGCCATCTGCTGCAATCTGCACATCCCGATGTCGAGCAGCTTCGCCACGTGAAGGATTTCGCCAAATCCTGCCGCACCAATCCGCAGGGAGAGCTTCCGGATGAGGTGGCGACGGCGCTCTACTATGCCGCCATTGCTGCGGCGCGCCTCAGCGGGCATCGCATCACCCAGCTTTCCCATGCCGAAGTGCATGATGGGATCACATGGGCGCTTTCGCGAACTTGGCTCCCGGAGATTCTCAAGCATCTTTTTCAAACCGCCATCACGAAACTGCCCAGAGACTAAATTTTTTCTTCGCGCTCTGCGATCACGCCCGGCCCGGTCGGGCATTGGGCCAGGATCGGACAGCGTTCGCACATCGGCCGTCGCGCCTGGCAAATCGCACGACCATGATGAATCAGCAGATGCGACCAGAGCGTCCACTCATCCTGCGGAACGATCTGCATTAGATCAGCCTCGATCTTCACGGGATCAGTGTTGCGCGTCATACCCAGGCGTTGGCTGAGCCGCGCGACGTGCGTATCCACCACCACACCCACATTTTTGCCGAACGCGTTGCCGAGCACGACGTTGGCCGTTTTCCTTCCAACGCCCGCCAGTGAGGTTAATTCTTCCATTGTCTGCGGAACTTTTCCGCCGAATTCCTTCAGCAGCGACGACGCCATTGCCCGAAGGCTTTTCGCCTTGCTGCGGAAGAAACCGGTGGATTGAATCTCCTTCTCCAGCACACCTTCTGGCGCCTCGGCGAAATCCCTGGGTGTTTTATATTTATTGAAAAGTGATTTGGTCACCAGATTCACGCGCACATCCGTACACTGCGCCGACAGGATCGTCGCCACGAGCAACTGCAGCGGCGTGCGATAATCGAGGCTGCATTTGGCGCCGGGATAAGTCGCCTTGAGGATCGGCAAGATCACCGAAACCCGTCGTCGCCTCTCCTCCACCGTTTTATTGGGGCGTTTGGCCATGAATATGAATCAATCGCCGCTGTGGAAACTGAACGCCGGGGGATGGATGTTTCCGCTGAATAAAATGATCCCCAGCAGGAGAAACACCTGGATCATCAGCAGCATCTCGCTGTCGCGCTGGAGGCGATCCAACTGCTCGCTGGCGGGATTGGCTTTTTCAGGATCGTCCGCGTTGTCGATGAAGGTCTGTCGCGTCTTGATGATCCTCGGCCACAAAAACCACCCGTCGTAAATCACCACCCCCGTGGCCGCCAGACCCAGCGCGCAGCGGACAAACTCCGAGCTTTTCGTCCACGGATCGCCCAGATCGATCAGAAACCACTGCGAACCCATCATCACTAGCACGATCGCCGCGCAAACGACCTCAATCCGCGCCAGCGATGAAATCAACTCACCAATGATCGACCCGGCCAAAAGCATCGAATGCTGACCCTCAAGATTGACGCTGAGCACCTGCGGCAGAATGGGATTATTCTCACGCACCGTGCGGTGGATTTTCTGTACGGCCAGCCCGATAAACATCGCCCCCCCAAACCAAACCGAAAGCCCCAGCCAGTACACCGTCTGCACGAACTGAAATAGCATGTCGAAAGACTAGAAGGATGCCGGGCAAAGTCAATTGCATGCTACCGCGCAGCGATATTGCCATTGACCCAGCTCGTGCTGCCGTCGCTCCACACCTCTTTTTTCCATATCGCCGCCTCGGCCTTCACACGGTCGATCAGAAATCGGCACGCCTCAAACGCCTCGGCACGATGTGGCGTCGAAACGGATACCACGACCGACGGCTGCCCCACCCCCACGATCCCAATCCGATGAAGCAGCGCGAGCCGAAGGATCGGCCATCGCATTCTCGCTTCGGCCGCGAGACGCTTCATCTGTTCCAGTGCCATTTCCGGATACGCTTCGTAATCCAGCGCCACCAGGTTTCGCCCCGCCGCATCGGTTTCCCCTCGCGTGATTCCCAGAAACACGGCCACTGCCCCGCCACCGCCGGAATCGATCAGACTGCCGATTTCCAGCGGAGTTGATCGCAGTGCAATCAGATCTTCATCTTTGTCAGCGCCCATCGGATCAGCCTCCGCTGACGGGTGGAATCAGCGCCAACTCATCCCCATCGCGCAGCGGATCGC
>Ga0302326_10007041_pt1 | contig 25136 bp, 19 predicted proteins | sample Palsa_T0_3_FD_202264 | JGI IMG/M metagenome (GOLD analysis project Ga0302326, IMG submission 202264) | Peat permafrost microbial communities from Stordalen Mire near Abisko, Sweden - Palsa_T0_3 | ecosystem: Environmental > Terrestrial > Soil > Palsa > Peat permafrost | place: Sweden: Abisko... | reverse complement strand
CTGCCGACTGGTGGGGCTTCCGATCACAAGCGACCGGTCTCGGGACCGCTGTCGCGTCAAGCCGGCTCCAGCGTCTAGAGTAGTACTTTCTATTAAGCTAACGTTAGGTTCATAATCCTACAATGGAGCCAGTGAACGAGGCAGCAAGTTTGATGGGCAAACGCAGCGCCGAGGCCCGCGCAAAGAAATGGGGTAACCGGGAGTTTCTTAAGCGGATGCGGGAATGGGGCAAGCTGGGCGGCCGGCCGAAGGGTAGCGGGAAGGAGAAGGCGACAGATACGAAGAAAGGCGGTAAGTAATGGCAGTCTACAAACCAACGCGCAAGGGCGAGACTTCGAAGTTTTATATCTGCGAGTTTGTTTATCAGGGCAAGCGGTTCCAGGAATCGACCGGAGCAACCACCAAGACTCTGGCGAAGGAATACGAGAAGCGTCGGAGGGCGGAAATGGAGCGTGCGGCGGCGGGCTTGCCAACGCAACAGAGGGCCGCGCGCATCCGCACGGTCAACGATGTCGTGGGACCTTACCTTGCTGCCTACAAGGTCAGCCACCGCCCGAAAAGCATTCTGTTCGCCGAAGGCCGTCTGGCCCATGTAAAGAAGGCCCTTGGAAATGTGGTGCTGTCCGATCTCACGGACGACCGCGTACGGGACTACATTCGCCAGCGCCAGAGCGAGAAGGTTTCGGGCCGCACGATTAACATGGAGATTGGCGAACTGTCGCGGGGGATTGGTCGCACGTGGCGAGAACTTTGGCCGCGTGTGAAGCGACTGGAAGAACGAAAGGATGTGGGCCGGGCACTCTCTGCGGACGAACAGATGGCTCTACTTGATGGCCTGAAGAACCGGCGAACGCCCCACTTAGGCACGATAGTTCCCTTGCTGCTCTTGACGGGAATGCGCACTGGTGAGGCGCTCTCTCTGACCTGGAGACAAATCGATCTATTGGATAAGACTCTGCGAGTAGGCCGCGCCAAAACGTCGAATGGAACGGGACGCATGATCCCAATCAATGATGATCTTGAATCTGTCCTCGTAAAGCATCGCTCTTGGTTTGTCGAAGAGTTCGGCGAGCCAACTCCATCACATCACCTGTTTCCATGGGGAAAGCCGGTTCCCTCGGACCCGACGCGCCATGCGACCGATATTACATGGAGCTGGGACGAATTGCGGAAGGATACTGGCGTGTCTTGCCGCCTCCATGACCTCAGGCACACCTTCGCCACGCACCTGGCCGAGAACGGCGTTTCGGAGTCCACGATGCTCGCGCTGATGGGCCATATGAGCCGGGCGATGTTGGAGCGCTACAGCCACATTCGGATGACTGCGAAGCGTTATGCTGTGGCGGGCGTGGTCTTGAGGCCGAAGGCCAAAGAGACTGACAATTCGGAGCTAGTCCCTGTGAAAGTCCCTGTAGTAGAGCAGGTGGCCACAATTAAGCAGCCTCTAACTGATTGATTTTAGTGGTGAGCGCGGTAGGAATCGAACCTACAACCTACTGATTAAGAGTCAGTTGCTCTGCCAGTTGAGCTACGCGCCCGATCGAGACTCGCTGAAGAATTTCGGCGCTCGTGAATCACTCGCGCCAACTTTTCGATTGTAGCACTGACAATCATCTATCTCCAGCTTCCTTCGGCGCGAACGATGCCGCCGCGATTTGCGCGATGTCGAGAAGCTTGGGCGCCGTCGCGGAAACTCCCGTTAACGCATCACGGAGCATCGTATTGCAGAACGGGCACGCGGCCGCCACCACGCTAGCGCCTGTACCCGCCAACTCCTCGGCGCGCTCCACGCTGATGCGTTTGCCTTTCTCCTCGCCGAGAAACGCCAGCCCTCCGCCCGCGCCGCAACAGAACGACCGCTCGCGCGACCGCGGCGGATCGATCAGCGTCCCGAACTTGCCAACCACATCGCGCGGCTCATCGTACACGTTGCGATAGCGGCCAAGGTAGCAGGGATCGTGATAAACGATCTTCTGGCCGTCGCCGGTTCGCTCGGGCAGCTTATCTAAATTCCGAGCCAAAAACTCGCTGTGATGCTCGATGGGCGGGGCTTGTCCATACTCGGCCCAATCGGTGCTCATGGTCCGCACGCAATGCGGACAGATGGAGATGATTTTTTTCACTTGGCTTTGCCGCAGAGTTTCGAGATTACTCTCCGCAAGCTGTCCGAACGCCAGGTCGTTGCCTAAGCGCCGCGCCGGATCGCCCGTGCATTTCTCCTTGCGGAGCACGCCGAATGTGACATTTAATCCGCGCAGAATGCGCGCGAGCGACGCGATGATCTCCCTGCCCTGCGGATCGTAGCCGCCCATGCAGCCGAGCCACAGGCAATACTCCTGGGTGCCATCGAAGATGGGCAGTTCCTGCTTCTCGACAAACTTGTCGCGCTCGCTGGAGGAAAACCCTAGCGCGTTCCCATTGCGCTCCATATTCAGGAAAAGCTTGGTTCCGTAATCGTCTTCCCATTTGCCGGTGTTCACCGCGCCGCGCCGCAGCCCGATGATCATGGGCAGATGCTGAATTCCAACCGGACATTGAAACTCGCACGATCCGCAGGTGGTGCATTGGAACACGGCTTCCTGGGACAGATGAACGCCAATGAGCGGTTGCTCGCTCTCCGGGCCGAATTCGTTCAAATAGCGCCGCACTCCCAAGGCGATTTCTTTGGGGTTGAGAAGCTTGCCCGTATTCGTTGCCGGACAATATTGGCTGCAGCGGCCGCACTCGACACACGTGAATGCCTGCAGCGCGATCAGTTCGGTGACGTCTTTGCCGGTATCCAATCCGAAATCGTCGTCGCCCGCGAGCGGCGGGATTTTGCTGAACGAATCGCGCTTCATGAAGACCGTCACCGGGCTCAACACCAGGTGCAAATGTTTGGTGTGCGGGATCAAAGGCAGAAAGGCCAGCAGCGTCAGCGTGTGCGCCCACCACAGCAGCCGGCTCGATTCCCATCCCGGAACGAACGTCGCCAAGTATGTGATCATCAGCAGAAAAATCAGCAGCGCGATTATGCCGGATTCTTTGGATAGTGGTCCTAGCCATTTTGGACGCACGACAAATCGGCGGAACGCGAGACCGCTAATGGAGATCGCGACTGCGATCGCAAATACGCCCGCAAAATCGAAATAGAACGTTCCAAAAATACCCGTCCGATCGAGAAACCCGATATGAAGAGCTTCAGCGAAATGGTTGGCGGTGATGAGCGCGAACACGCAAAATCCCCAGAAGACCAGCGCGTGCGCCAGGCCGGGCAGAGGCCGCTGCCAGATCACCTTCCCTTGCAGCAATACTTCCCAGATGAAATCGGTGACGCGCCGGCCAACGGGCTGAATGCGGAATTCGGGATCTTTCTTAGAGGCGCGAACCGTTCGCCACACTTTACCGAATCGCAGCCAAAATCCGTACAGCGACGCTGCCAGCAAGACCAGGAATAAGCCGGATTCCGGCCAGGACAGTTGGGGCACCAACTGCGAGTGTAGCGCAGGCCATCCGATGGGAATTCGGTAAAGCTGGGCGTCCTCCGGTACGATAGATAAAGTGGGAGCTAAACATTTGCGATTCATCATGTCTGGAGCCGCGGGATTCATCGGTTCGCACCTGTGCGACCGCCTGATTGCCGAAGGCCACGAAGTTTTGGGTTACGACAATTACATGACCGGGGACGCTCGCAATCTCCAGCATCTAGAGGGCAATCCGGCATTTGAATTTCGCGAATGGGATGTTTGCCGTCCGTTCACGGTGGATGATCCAGTGGATGGCGTGCTGCATCTGGCTTCGCTCGCGAGCCCCAAAGACTATTTCGAGCATCCCATTGAGACTTTGGACGTCGGATCGGCCGGCACGCGCAATATGCTCGAAATCGCGCGCCAGCACGGCGCCCGTTTCATGGTGACCTCGACGTCGGAATGTTACGGCGATCCGCTGGAACATCCGCAAGTGGAAACCTATTGGGGCAACGTGAATCCGGTCGGAGTTCGATCGTGCTACGACGAAAGCAAGCGCTACGCCGAAGCGCTGACCATGGCGTACCATCGCGTTCACGGCGTGCGCACCAACATCGCTCGCATTTTTAATACCTACGGGCCGCGCATGCAGCTCAAGGACGGCCGCGTGGTTCCTGCCTTCATCGATCAGGCGCTTCACAGCGAACCAATGACGGTATTCGGCGATGGCACGCAGACGCGCAGCTTCTGCTACGTCCAGGATCTGGTGGACGGGCTCTATCGGCTGACTCTGTCCGACGAACGTTACCCGGTGAATCTCGGCAATCCTCAAGAGCTGACCATTCTGGAGTTTGCCGAGCGTATCCGCCGCCTGACCGGAACCACGGCGCAACTCGATTTCAAACCGCTCCCGCAGGACGACCCCAAGCGGCGGCAACCCAACATCGCGAAAGCCAAAAAAGTGCTGGGCTGGGAACCGAAGGTCACTCTGGAAGACGGGCTGAAGGCAACTATCGATTACTTCCAGCGCCTGCCTTCACCGGCGCTAGCTCGGTCCTGATCGGCGATACCTCGATCCAAACCTTCGCGGCTGCGGCCCTGCCCAATTGAACCGCCTGACCGGCGATGCTTAGCGTCAGCGTGTCGTCATAGTTGGAAGCCATCATCCGCACCACGGCGCCGGGATGAATGCCCAGGCCATGCAGGTACTCGAGCAGACGCCGGTCCCGCTCGAACACGCTGACCACGATGAAATCCGAATCGGCTGGAGCTTCGTCCAGCGGCCGCAAGCCGCGGTCGCGGCGATCCTGCGGCGTGTCGCCTTCCACGCGATTCCCGTGCGGGCAGGCTTCACCTGTGCCCAGTTTATCGAGCAAACGCCGTTCGAAATCGGACGATACCGCATGCTCCAACTGCTCGGCTTCGTCATGGACTTTATACCATTCCATACCGAAAATTTCGGTGAGCATCCGTTCGATCAAATGATGGCGGTTCAGCAGCCGATTGGCGATGTCGCGGCCGGCCGACGTAAGTGAAAGCGTCCCATCGCGCGCCGTGCGGATCAATGCGTCCCGCTTCAAGCGCTTGATGGCCATGGTGACCGCCGGCGCCGAAACATTCAGCCAGCGGGCCAAAGTGGCCGGAATGACAGGCTCACCTTCACTCTCGGCTTCCGCGATCGCTTTGAGGTAATTCTCCTTGGAGACCGTGATTTTCACGCCAATCCGATTGTAACGTCCTGGCGGGCTAGCTCACCTGCGGCGCAAAACGCGGTCCAGCAATCCTACATGTGCATCGAAGTTTTCCAGCAGCCAGATATCTCCCTTGATACCGAGAGCCGATGTCAGAAAACTTTTTCCGTCCGGACGCAGACTGAATCCGCGGTACGGAAAATCCGACTGATACTGAGCCAGGTCCAGCACGGCGGGAGCGGGCCCAAGATCGGCGACCGTGGTTTCGCGCTCCGAAGCAGCGTCAATGCGGCCGATAATCAGATGACGATTCTCCGACAAGCCAACGCCAAACAGAGCATCCCCGTCCTTGGACCATCCATAGGTGAACCATTCCTTCTGGCTCACGATTTTCCGCTGTTTCCCATCCGGGCTGATGAGCGTGAGCTTCCCAGCGTCGTTCCATGCGATCCAGTCTCCCTTCGGCGACCAGCGCACCGGCCTGGCTGTCGCAACGTAGGTCACCAGGTCTGGAGGGTGGAGAGAGCCCACGCGGATCTTCATCACGGCGGGTTTTCCGTCATTTACGGAATAATAGGCCATTGAATTTCCATCCGGAGACCAGGAAGGGCCTCGTTGCCAGGCCTGCTGTGGATCGTCATACAGCGCCACGGGAGTATCGCCCGCCAGCGAAGATATCCAGATGCTTACTCTGGAGCCTGTGTCATAGCGGTAGGCCACGCGCGAGCCATCGGGCGAAATGGCGCAATCGAGGAGAGTATCGCCGGGAACGCCGTGCGGGAAATCAAGCGTACTGACGATGCGCCGGTCCGAACCGTCGGCTCGATTTCGCAGCCAGATCTCGTCGTGCCCATTCCGATCGGTCACGTAGGCGAAATGCACCCCGTCCGGCGCCCAACTGGGCGCAACCTCATGCCGGTCGGTTGTAACGACGCGGGTCGGCGGCGCTCCATTCAGTGGAACCTCGAGCAGCCCATAGCCAGTGTCGCCAGTCTGAAACGCCAGCGTGCGGCCGTCGGGAGAAAGCGCCGCATACTTCTCCTGACCGGCGCCCGACGTGACTTCCCGATCCGTTCCGTGGCGAAGATCGGTCTCCATCACGTGTCCGTCGCCCTCGGTCGTCCAAGACCAGAGAATCCTTCCGTCAGAAAGCCAATTAAAACCTGGCTGCGCATCCGGAATGTAATGGCCATGCAGCAGCTCCTGGGCCGTTCCGCCATTCAGCGGGACTTTCAAGAGCTCGGTCTTCTGGTTCCCACTCGTAAGGAGTCCCAAGTACTTTCCGTCTCTGGTGAACTGAAGGAAGCTGCCCCCGGGAAATGGGCTTCGGAACGCGGGGGTCGAACTCTGGGGCAGTGGCCGTGGCGGCGCTCCGGGCGGCGAGGACAACATTATCATGTACGTCTTGTCGGGCTGCAGCGCCTCCACCGCCAGCGTTTTGCCGTCGCGCGATAGGGTTGCGCGGTCGACGCCATCCAAGACTTTTTCCGCTGCGCCTCCGGCGACCGCTGACGACCAAAGGTTTTGATCCGGCCCTCCCCGGCTCACGATGTAATAAATCCTGGCGCCGTCCGGAGACCAGAAGGGATCGAAGCAGGAAGCGTCCTGACGGGTGATCTGCGTCGGCGCCGGCGAACCGATTTTACGGATGAAAATCTGAAAGATTCCGTCCACTTCGCCGGAATACGCGATCCGGTCTCCGCCGGGCGACCATGCGGGCATGGTTTGAATGCCGACTTCGGTGGCGAACGGAATGTAACGCGCCGTGGCGAGCGGAGCTTCCAGCCACAGTGCGGCGATCGCGAAGCCAATCACCAGGCCTGCAACCAGCGCCGGTGCGGCCCAAGGCCGGCGCCGGGCGGATTGGGATGGAAGCGCCGGACCCGCCGGAGCAATCGCCGCAGCCGAAATTTCCGACGCATGGTCGCGCAACTGGCGTAACTCCAGAAAAAGATCGCGGGTGGTGTCGTAACGTTGGCCAGGCTCTTTGGCCAGGCAACGTTCCAGCGACCATCGCAGCGGCAGCGGCACAGTGGCAGGTAACGCGGCCGGATCTTCGCGGATAATCGCCGCCATCGTCTCAGCCGCGGTCGGCCGCTCGAACGCTTTGCTTCCGGTGATCAATTCCTGAATGATAAGTCCCAATGAAAACTGATCGGAGCGGCCGTCCACTTCGGGGCTGCCGCTGGCCTGCTCGGGACTCATATAGGACGCAGTTCCGACAATGGTTCCCGGCTCGGTGGCAGCGATGGTGCGCGTTGCGTCCACGTGCCCTACGGCGCGAGAAATTGATTTTGCCAGGCCGAAGTCCAGAATTTTTGCCCGCCCCTCAGGCGTCAGCATGATGTTCTCCGGCTTCAAATCACGGTGCGCAATCCCCGCCGCGTGCGCGGCCGCCAGCCCATCGGCAATTTGCACTGCGATATCGAGAACCTTCTTCAGCGGCACCGGGCCGCGCTGGATCACGCCGCGCAATGTTTCGCCCGACACAAGCTCGGAGACGATAAACGCCGGCTGCTCCTGGAGCGCGACGTCGAAAATCGCCACGATGTTCGGATGATTCAGCGCCGCCACTGCGCGCGCCTCCATCTCGAAGCGTTGCTGGCGCGCCGGATCGCCGGCTACCCCGTCCGGCAGGACCTTGAGCGCAACATCCCGGCCTAACCGCGAATCATGCGCGCGATAAACTTCGCCCATTCCACCTGCGCCGAGGGGAGCGACGATCTCATAAGGTCCCAGAGGCGTTCCAGTATTCAATGGCATGGAGTTCCAGATGATTGTATCGTGATGGCGGAATAGCCTAGATGGCGGCGCGCTTTCGCTCGCAGTCACCGCACTCGCACGGCTGCGTGCGGTAGAATCAGCGTTTCGCATGAACCGAATACTCCCCGCTGCGCTCCGTGATATGCGAGAAGAGGGCTCGCTCATCTTGTCACTGGCAAGCGCCGAGTCCGCAACGCTCGCGGCAACGCTCGAAGCGGGCCGTTTGTTCTTTCAGCAGCAACTCGAGGCCAAAATGACAAGTGCTCTGCCAGAGGACTGCGGATACCGTGCGTTCGGTGTCGAGTATTCTCAAACCGCAAGCCATCCGGATCAGATCGAATCGTTTACGGCAACGGCCCGAACCTGCGTGGATCGTTTCAAGCTCTGTGACGGTCCCGCGCGGCGGCTTTATGATTGTATGCTCGACAGTATCGCGGTATTGGAGCCGTTAGCCGAAAACGTGGCCGCTTTGCTCGCTAAGAGCATCGGCAATGGAGCCGGCGAAAGTTTCCCGACGGGAAGCCTGCACCGTTGGTCACGGCTTCAAATCAACTACTCCCGCCCCGTTAGCGCTGACGGCGATATTCACGATCTGCATGAAGATGGCAATTTGGTAACAATCGCGTGTGCGACCGGACCGGGTTTGGAGATTCAGCAGCCGGATGGATCGCTTCAGGCGATTGAAGCTGCACTCCCACACGTCATCGTCATGCCCGGAGAGATCGCCTGGCTACTGTCGGGCGGCTGCGTTCGACCTGTTTGGCACCGGGTGAGACGGGTACCTTCGTGCTCCGACCGGTTGGCTTTGCTTTTCTTTGCGGATCTCGAGCCTGAGGCTTGCCAGCCCTGGTTGCACAATGCGGTGAATGCTAACGTGGACATCGGCGAGCGTACGCGGCGGAGTGTGACGCGCTTTGGACTGGAAGGCTTTCGGCCCTAAGAGCAGGATCACGATGGGAGACTGGACGCTCGCGATCGGCGGGTCAGAGCACGATGCCTCGGCGGCGCTCATGCGCGGGTTGGACATTCGCGTTGCGATTGAACAGGAACGGCTGTCGCGCAGAAAACATGGCGTAGCTCACTGGTACGAAAGTCCAATCCAGAAAGCCGTCGAGTATTGTCTTGCCTCCGAAGATATTTCACTGCACGACGTGGGCCGGGTGGTTGCGAGCGATAGCGTACCGGCCCGCATTTATCGTGAGCTGTCCGGTCTGGACGTTCGCACGTTTCACCATCACCTTTGTCACGCTGCTTCAGCCGCCATGATGCTGCCGCGGGACAGTGTCGCGGGCATTCTGGTGTATGACGGGTATGGATCGATCCGCGGACCCGTGCCAGGCGCCATCCCGCGGAATCTTCGCGAAACCTTTTCATTCTTTATCTTCGGTCCACAGGGCTATGATTGTCTGGGCACGACTCTCGGTCTGGCCTACATTGAAATGGACGAGTTCCCGATTGGGGTAACGAATTCCATCGGGACGCTCTATGAACAGGTCACTGGCATGCTCGGATATGACCTGATGGAAAGCGGCAAGACCATGGGTCTCGCGGCCTACGGCGTACCGCGCCACCTGGAAACGCTAGAACGTTTCGTACGGTATAGTGACGACCCGTCGAATTGCTTCTACTGCGCTGCCGATGATCCGGCGTTGACTGTGACGATTGAGGAGATTCTGTTGAAGGACCGCGGAAGCTTCCGGACGAGAGCAGACCTGGCCGCGAGCGTGCAGGCCCTCATCCATAAGACGCTGTTGCACTGCACGCAGTTCTTTGCGGGGAGATCTATCGACTTCTTGTGCATCTCGGGAGGCTGTGGACTGAATACGGTGGCCAATGGGTTTCTGGTGGAGCATTCCAGGTTGAAGGTTCCGATTTTCATCCCGCCGCACTGCGGAGACGCCGGACTCGGGCTGGGAGCCTTGTGGCTGGATGAGTTCCACCGCACCGGGACCCCGCCACGGTTGACCTTCAACGGCGGTCCACTGATGCCGGGGCTGTCGCGGCCGGGGCGGCTCTATAGCTGCGCGGAGCGTAGAGAGGCCGTCCTCCAGTTCTATCCGCGGTTGGTGTTCGACGGAACAGTTACCTCGGCCGGTGACCTCGCGCGGGTATTGGCAGGAGGCCAGATCGTAGGCCTCTTCAACGGACGGTCGGAAATTGGGCCTCGCGCGCTGGGTGGGCGCAGTATCATTGCCAGCCCGCGCGATCCGATGGTCCGGGAGCGTATCAATCGGATCATCAAGGGACGCGAGCCGTTTCAGCCATTGGCGCCGATGGTGCTGGCATCGGAATACGAGGAATATTTTCTGGATGCACGGCGTGCCGACGCCTTCATGCTCAAAATCGCAGTGGCTCGGGAGCGATGCCGCCGGGAAGCGCCGGCGATTGTACACGTGGACGGCACTGCTCGCGTGCAAGTGATCGACGAAGATGGAGACCCGTTCCTGGTTGAGCTGCTGAAAGCGTTTCAACGGGAAACGAACTGCGCGGTACTCCTGAACACGTCCTTTAACCGCCGGGGAGAGCCGATCATCGAAACGCCGCGCGATGCGATGGATGCTTTTCTCGCGATGGCGCTGGATGGCCTCTATATGGACGGTGAATTCTACCGCCGGGACTCGATCTCAGCGCGCACTTGAGTTTGCACGCGAGCCTTCGGCTTTGGCTTCGCGCAGGATCGGGATCGCGGGATCGGCATCCTTCCAGAGCGTTAAGAAATCCTGGTAAGCCGTGCGAGCTTTGGCGGCGTCGCCCTGCTGGCCATAGGCGCGGGCGATACCAAGGTGCGCGAGGGCCCCGATTACCTCGTTCGTCATTACACCGGGACGGTCGAGAATTTTCTGGTACTCGGCCGCGGCCTCGTTCCCGCGATGCGCCGCTAACAGCGCTTTCCCGCGAAAGTAGACCGGATAAAGAGCGAGATTCAGGGTGCCGGTGCTGGGCAACCCCAACTCGTACGGCGCGGCGGCCTGAAGGGCGTCATTGGCCTTGGAAGGGTTCGCGCGATTCAACGCGAATTGAGCGGAAAGCGTCGGAAGATAGTTGAACTGTACCAGCGTGTCTTCCGGGAAGCGCTTGGCCAAACCATCCGCGAGCGCCTGCGCGCGAGCCGTGTCCTCCAGCAGGGCCAGCGCGAGCGCAGCTGCATACTGCACATCGCGGCCGGTGGAAAGTTTGAGGGCCGCAGCCACATGTTGCCGGGCCTCTGCGGTATTCCCGAAAAACGCTTCCCGAAGAGCGGCGCCCGCTTCGTAGCCCGCTGCGGTCTCCTTCTCTTCCACCTGCGCAGCCGAAGCCACCGCGCGGCGGGAAAACTCCCTGGCCTTGGCGAGCCGCCCGAAATACGCGTTGGTTTCCGCTTCAAAGAATAACAGCACGTCTTCGATCCCCGGTTTTCCTGAAGACCAGGCTACCTGCTCCGCCATCCGAGCGGAGTCGTTTTGCACGAAGGCAAGTTGGTAGAGATAGAAGCGCAGGGCGGGAGAATCCAGCTTCTTCGCCTGGGCTTCGGCAGCCGTAGCCCGGGCCTCCACGGGCCTATTCACATACATGTACGAGCCGGTGAGATCGGCGTAGGCCGCGCCGTCGGGGCCGAGGCGGACGGGCTCACGAAGGTCCGCAAGGTTGCTCTCATACTGGCCAAGATTCCCGGAAATAATCCCCAGGTTGATCCACGGCTCAGCGTCTCGGGGATACATTTGTCTCCAGAGGTCGTTTGCCTGGCGCGCCTTTTCCAGGTTGCCCACGGCAAACTGATAATATTCGGATTCGATGAAGAATTTCTCTCGCTCGCTTACGCGCTGGCGGAGTTCGTAGGCTTTGCTCGTGTTTGCCGCCGCCAAGGTGGTTTCTCCAAGATTTGAGTAGCTTGAGCCGAGTGACGCATATGCCATAGCGAAGTTCGGATCGAGCTCGATGGCACGCTTGAAGAGAGGCACGGCGGCGGCGTCATCGGCCATTCCGACGGCTGCTTTTTGTCCCAAGCTATAGGCTTGGAGAGCTTCGAGCGATGGTGTGGTGGCCTGCGCAAGCGGGGTATCAAGCTGCTGAACGGTGCTGATCGATTCACCCAGCTGTGCGCGAACTTTTGCGGCCGCCCGGCCCAGAGCGTCGAGAACCTTTTCTTTGCCGGTGGCCTGCACCTGCTGCTGGGCCAGCGAATCGCCGGTGGCGCAATTCACCGCGTGGATGGCGATCAGATAATCCTTCCCCAGATTGGAAATCGCACCGCCAATGTAAGCCTTGCTGCCCGCGCGCTGGCAGAGGTCGCGAGCCAGCTCGGGGGTGAGCCGCGCATCGGGGGATTGACCCATGAGCCGCAGATACTGCTGGATGAGCTTTTCGGAAATGAGACTGAGGAAGGGAGATTGTTCGAGCTGAACGGCTAGCCCCTGTCGCAGCGCGTCATTGAAAACCGGATCGCCCGTTCCGTTTGCGAAATCGGCGAGCACAATCGTGTCGTTGTGGCCGAGCACGTTCCCCTTGTGGCCGTAACGGAACCAGGCCCCGATGCCGAGGCCGAGCAGCACCACTGCCGCAACGCCCGGGAGCAAGAACCGAAGAGCGCGGCGCTTTGGGACGGCCGATAGACCCGCGGGTGCGGCGGCGCTGGACGAAGTCACGGCGCTTATGGACAATCCTTCGAGCGCGACGAGAAGTTCGCGCGCCGATTGATAACGCTCCGACGGCTCTTTCTCCAGGGCCCTGAGAATCAGGCTATCCATGCCAAGGCCGATGCTCGGATTCAGCGAACTTGGCGCGGCCGGCGAACGGTGGAGAATCGCGCCGATCAACTCCGCGCTTTGCTGCTCTGGAAACGGGCGCGTACCCGTGGCCATCTCGTAGAGCACGGCGCCGGCAGCGTAGACGTCGCTGCGCGCGTCCGCGGGAAGCGCTCGCAATTGTTCGGGCGACATGTACGGAATGGTTCCGGAAATCGTCCCCGCGTCCACTGTGATACTGAGCGTGATATCGTCGGCCACTTCGGGGTGCACCAGTCTGGCTAGGCCAAAATCAAGAATCTTCAGCCTGCCGTCGGGAGTGACGATCAAGTTTCCAGGTTTGAGATCGCGATGGATCACGCCCTGCGCATGCGCGGCGATCAGGCCCCCGGCAAGTTGAGTGCCCAGGCGAAGAATATCTCTTTCGGGCAGCGGCCCTGCCGCGAGTTTTGCCGCCAGCGTGCTGCCTTGAATCAGCTCCATCACCAGGAAGTCCAGACCGTCTTGCGTGCCGAATTCGTGGACCGTCTCGATGTTCGGATGATTCAGCTTGGCCAGCGCCAGAGCTTCTTTACGGAATTGTTTTCGGGCGCCTTCATCCGCCAGAATGCCCGTGGGGAGGACCTTCACGGCTACATCGCGGTCGAGCTGTTCATCACGGGCGCGATAGACTTCACCCATGCCGCCGGCGCCAATCTTGGCAACGATGCGACAGTGCCCGAGCGTCTGGCCAATTATGGAAACGGGAACTTCCTCGGCGGGCAATTCGGGCTGCACCTAGACTCAAGTTTTGCACGAACCGTCGCGATTCGATTACGAGGTTTAGTTGCTGTCCCGGCGGCTAGTGGCGAGAGGCAAGACTTGCTGGATCAATTCATCCGCGAATTTCTGTTTCTCTTCAAAGAACGGGAAATGGCCAGAGTTGTCAAACCAGACAAATTCTTTCCGCGGGGCCTGGATCGTTTGATAGTACGCCCAAATCAGGGCAGGCCGGGCGTACGGATCGCGTCTTCCCTCCAGAAAGACGACCGGCACGCGGAAGTCGGACCCGAGTTGGGCGAGATCGACCTTCATCGCTTGGGGAATTAATATCCCGAGCGAAAAAAGCTGGCCGCGAACAAACTCGAGGTCATCCGCGAGTGAATATTCCGGCGCTGACAAAAGGCTGGTGACAATCCTTCTGCCATCCAAAAAGGCCACTCCGTTCGCTCGCGGTCCAAGCAGCACCGCTTGCCAATTCTCGGTGACCTGGCCTTTCCTCAAATCCGGGCTGGTAGAGGGAGCCAGCTTCTCCAAATCTCGGATGGCTGGCTCATTATGGCTGCTGCGCGCTTCCTGCAATGCGTCGTGGTATGCGAGATCGTCGTTCTGCTTGGGGTTCACCGCTTGCCCGATTCCCACGTACGCGTAGAGAAGGTCCGGATGTTCGTGCGCCAGCCATAGGCCCAGCAGGCTTCCCCAGGAGTGAGCCAGTACAAAGATCTTTTCCCTTTGGAACCGGTTGCGCAGATAGTTCGCCACGTCCAGCGTGTCCTGTTCCATTTGCGGCACGTTCATAGTTCTGCCCTGAAGCTCTTTGTCGTTTGAGGCGTAGGTCTTCCCCGCTCCCCGTTGATCCCATTCGACAACGGTGAAGAACTTCTCCCAAGGCCCCTGAAGCGCGCCCGCCAGCGGAATGAAAGCGACGCCGGGTCCGCCATGGATGACCAGCAGAATCGGGTTGCTCACGTTCTGGCCCCTCACCTCGATCCACTGGTCGATGCCGCCGATGCGCACGCGCTCCAGACTGTCGATGCCCGGCGGAGAAGGAATGGCCGGTTCTTCGGCAACCTTGCGTTGCAAATATGTTCTGTACAACAGGGCCGACGAGAGGGCCACCACGATCAGGCAGACAATGCCTATTCCGGCGTATTTGAGAATCCTTCCGATCGCGAGTCCCTCCCACGGGGCCTGTCGTTCGATACGCAGGTTCCGGCATCTTTGTTCCCCGGGGAGACAGGCTCAATTGATGGTTACTGAAAGACTATTTGAGGGCGTGGTGGAGCAAGCGCTGTGCACCGTTACAGTCCAGGCGCCGGGGGCGAGCAGCCCACCAAGTGAAGCATTGATCTGACCAGAGGCGAAATCCCAGAAGTAAAGGCCGTCTGTTTCGCTGAAGACGACGTTCTGATATCCGGACCTTTGAAACACGAGCGAGTTTCCGCCCGATTGTGAAAATCCTTGACCCCAGACCAGGATCGTACCTGTGCCCGAAAGCGTTGCGCTGTAACTGCTGTTCGTCACTGTAGTCAGAACCGGAGTTGTATCCAGCACACAGCCGGAGGTCGGGCTGGTAACGACACCGTGGATCAACTGCGGCCCGAAATGAACCGGTGCGCCACCTTGGAATTGCAGCGTGATGTTCGAAAACTCGACGGTCTTTCCCCCGCTGATCGTGACCGACAATGTAGACGCCGCAAGGGGTGCTGGGCTGCCATCTTTCGTAATGCTGACCGGGCCGGTGAGTTCGAAGCCGCCTGTAGCAACCTGCGTGACTGTGCCACCCTGAATGGCGATGTGGTGGGTATGCTGCAGTCGGGAATCCGGGCCCGACGTCGAGTCGACATTCGAAGAGTTTCGGGTGTAGTCGGACAGTTCCATCGTCAGGGCGGCGGAGAAATCGCCCTTGCCGGTTCCGTCCAACGTCAGAGTCCACGACCCACGCATTTCCCACGGACCCATGGGCATGACGGTGGTGGCGGGAGAATAGTCATGGATTACCCCGCTGAATTGGGTGGGCGTCGAAGTTTGAGCCAGAAGGCCAGTAGTTACGGAAAGCAGGAGTACCGCACACCCACAAGTCTTGTTTTTCATGAATCAACCTCCAAAATTTGAGAATCGTGCCTACGTCGTCGGCCCAAACGCCGAAACGCAGACACAGCATCAATCTGCCAGGCCGCCAGCGTCAACCAGCAATGCGCGGAAACGCCCATTCGCCGTCAAATACCGCCTTTTGCAGTTACCGGGCTAGGGCGTTACAATCGAACGCGATGGGCCAACCATCCTCAGACACGCCACTGTCCGAGAAACCGCCGGAAGATCGCCTGGATTCTTGGAAGTCAATCGCCGCGTACCTTGGCCGCGATGTGACAACCGTCCAGCGCTGGGAGAAGCGCGAGGCGATGCCGATACATCGTCACCTACACGACAAGCGCGGCTCCGTCTACGCCCTGGCGCCAGAGCTCGACGCCTGGTTGGAGAGCCGCAGGCAGATCTTAGCCGAGGGACAGGAAGAGAAAGTGCTAACGCCCCAGACCCAGACGGAGGCCCCGTTGGAAGGCGATCACCCTAGAGAGAGGCTCGGGGCACGCCGCTGGATCGCTATCGCCGCGGTTGGTTTACTCGGCCTGCTGGTTGCCGCTTATGTGATATCGCGGGGCCGCCGTTCGGGGAATGCGGTACAGCCCAAGATCCAGTCTTTGGCAGTACTGCCTTTGAAGAACTTGTCCGGAGATCCAACTCAGGAATACCTGGGCGAGGGGATGACCGACGCGCTCATCGACCGCCTCTCCAGGATGCATAATCTGCGCGTTATTTCACGAACCTCGGTAATGCGGTTCAAAAATCCGCAGGTATCAGTGCCGGAGATCGCCAGAATGCTGCACGTGGATGCCATTGTGGAGGGATCCGTCTTGCGGCAGGACAATCGGATTCGCGTCACCGCCCAGTTGATTCGCGGCGCGACCGACGAGCACTTCTGGTCGGAAACCTACGATCGGGAGCTGCGCGACGTATTTGCGGTCCAGAGCGACCTGGCACAGAGGATCGCGGAAAAGGTCCAAGTTACGGCCACCGGGGAAGAACACCAGAGGCTTACCGCAGCACGTCCTGTCGCGCCTGAAGTCTACGAGAGCTATCTGAAAGGCCGGTTTGCTTTCGACAAAAGCAACAGCCGGGCTGGCATTGAGGAAAGCATCGTTTATTTCGAGCGCGCCATAAAGATGGACCCGACGTTCGCTCCTGCCTACGTGAGCCAGGCACTTGCTTTTAGTGAACTTGGCACGGTTTTTGTGGGCGCTCCTCCCGACCAGACACGGCCAAAAGTAGTTAGCGCGGCCCGAAGGGCGCTGGAACTAGACCCGGACCTTGCTGAAGCGCATGTCCTCCTCGCAAACGTGCTGCAGCAACAGTGGCATTGGGTCGACGCCGAAGCAGAATACAGACGCGCCCTGGAGTTGAACCCCAACGACGCCGAGGCTCATGCCAGACTTGCTTTGTGGCTAGTATGCCAGGGACGTACGGACGAGGCTGTGGCCTGGGCAAAGCATGGCCGGGAGCTCGACCCCCTTGCGGTCTCCGGCGAGAACATTGGGTGGATTCTGTTTCAGTCTCATCGCTACGGTGAGGCGATACGCGAGCTGCGTAGCGTACTGGCGGTGCAACCGGATGACGCAAGCGCCCTTTTATACCTTGGATTCGCGCTGGTCGCCAACAATCAACCCGCGGATGCAATCCCCGTTCTGGAGAAATCGATCTCTATTTCCAACGGTAGCCCTGCCGCCACCGGCGTGCTGATCAGAGCTTATTCCCACGCGGGACGGCGAGGCGATGCTGTCCGGCTCTTGGCGGAACTGCAAAAACGCAGCCGTGCAGGTTACGTTCCCGCGGGCGCATTTGTGAACGGTTATTTGGGGCTGGGCGAAAACGACCAGGCCTTTGTTTGGCTAGCGCAAGCCTATAAAGAACAGTCGAATATTCTGCAATTCCTAAAAGTACATCCATTCTTCGATCCACTCCGCGCCGACGCTCGATTTGCGGACCTGATCCGCCGCGTCGGGCTTCAGTAGCGTTTTGGGCGAGTCGAGCTCAATATTCGACCGACATCAAAAATAGCCCCCGCGCGGGCGCCGCCGGCCCGGGCGGAATCTCACAGCCTGGCTCCAAACGCGCCAGCAACCCTGCACGATCCACGTTTCCCTTCCCTGCCTCGAGCAGCACTCCTACGATATTGCGAACCATGTGCTTCAGAAAGCCGCTGCCGGTAACGCGATACATCAGCCGATCGCCCGCCAGTTCAAGGCGCGAGCAATAAATAGTCCGCACTTTCGAGGCTTCCAGTTCGTCGCGATCATCCGACGCGGCGAAGGCCGTGAAGTCGTGCTCGCCTTCGAGCATTGGCGCGAGCGCGATCATTTCCTCGACCGCCAACGGATACGGATGATGGCAAACATAGCGCCGCTCAAACGGCGAACAGATCTCGCCGCGAAAGATGCGATATTCGTAGGTCTTCCGCTTGGCCTGAAAACGCGGATGGAAGTCGAGTGCGGCTTCTTCGACGCTCAGCACGCGAATATCGCGCGGCAGCACACGGTTCATGGCTCGCCGTAAATTGTCCACCGGAATCGGATTCTCGATCGAGAACGCCGCCACCTGCGCGAGCGCGTGGACTCCGGCATCGGTGCGGCCCGAACCGGCCACTTGCACGGCCCCTCCCTCGATTGCCGAGATCGCGAGCTCCAGCGCGCCTTGGATGGTCGGCAAGCCCGGCTGCACCTGCCAGCCGTGATAGTCGCTTCCGTCATAGGAAACGATTATCTTGATTCGACGCATAGATCTTGATTCGACGCACCGCAGCGCCTGACGGCAAGTTTAACGTACTGTGTAACTACTGCCACTTGGTACTCGCCAAGTGATCTTCTAGGCAAACTTGGAGGTATTTTCATAATGCACTTTTTGCGTTTACGGTGGCCCCTGTTGCTGCTGCTCGTGGCCGGCTCCGCCGCCGCCGACAATGCGGTCCGGATCGACCCTGCGCAGGGGCCTCTGGTCCGCTTCACGCGCCCGTTTCGCGCGCGATCGGTTCCACCGGTGAACCTGGCCAACACGCCGCGGCTGGAATCGCTCCTGCACGCTGGTAATCTCTACCTTTCGGCGCAAGACGCGGTGGCGCTGGCGGTTGAAAACAATCTCGACATCGAAGTTCAGCGCTACGGCCCTCTCTTAGCGCAAGAGGTGTTGCGGCGCGCCCGCGCCGGCGGCGCTCTACGCAACGTCGGAGTCGGCGTGGCGAACGGCCCCACGAGCGTCAGCTTAACTGGAGTCACGGTCACGAATCTCAGCACGGCCGGCACGGCTGGCCAAGGAGTGAGCTCCGGCGGAGGCATCGTCACCCAGTTGGGGCCGCCCATCTCGTCGTTCGATCCCACCTTCACCCTCTTCACGAATTTCCAACATGCCACCAGTCCGCAAAGCAACACTATCCTAACCGGAACCACGGCCTTGATTCAAAACAGCCGCACCTATCAGGCGCAGTATCTGCAGGCCTGGGACTTCGGAATGACCGCCCAGTTTACGGTCTACGATCAGCACATCCACGTCAACAGCGCGTTTTTCGACGTTGATCCGTACACCTCCGGCTACCTGGATCTGCAGGTAACTCAGAACCTGTTGTACGGCTTCGGATCGGCGGTGAACGGGCGCAACATCCGCGTTCAGAAAAACAATATCAAGGTGACCAATCTACAGTTCAAACAACAAGTGGCCACCACGGTGTCCGCGGTTCTGAATTTGTACTGGGACCTGGTGGAATTCTGGCAGGACCAGCGCGCCCGGCAGCGCGAGTTAGCCGCCGCCGAGCAGCTTTTGGATAACAACCGGAAGCAGGCGGAGGCAGGCACTCTGGCGCCCATCGAGGTCACTCGCGCCGAGGCTCAGGTGTACGTTAGCCAGCAGGATTTGCTGGTCTCCGAGACCAATCTGCTCCAGCAGGAAACGGTTCTCAAGAACGCGCTCAGCCGCAACGGCATCGCCAACCTGGGTCTCGCGGACGCGCATATCGTTCCGCTCGATACCATCACGATTCCAGACAAGGACGATACTCCGCCCATACCGCAATTGGTGGAACAAGCTCTCGCCAACCGGTCCGAAATCGCCCAGAGCCGCCTGAATATCGATAGCGACAAGTTGAACCTGGTGGGAATCAAGAACGCCTTGAAACCCACCCTGCAGGCCTTTGCCGAGCTGACCAACAACGGATTGACCGGCGCCCTCACGCCCTACGGAGCGCAGACTCCGGGCGTGGATTATCTGGCGGGCGGTTATGACAATCTCCTGGCCCAGATGTTTCGCCGCAACTTTCCCAACTATTCGGCGGGCATCGCGCTGAATATTCCCTTGCGCAACCGCGCGGCGCAATCCGATTATGTGACCAGCCAACTCGATCTGCGGCAGAGCGAACTGGGTTTGCAACAAAACATCAATCAGGTTCGCGTCGATGTGCAGAATGCCGTGATCGCCCTGCAACAGGCCCGGGCTCGGTATGCCGCCGCCGTGAAGGCGCGCAATCTTCAACAGCAGACGCTGGACGCGGACCAGAAAAGATTAGCCCTGGGAGCATCCACGGCTTACCAGATCGTGCTGGATCAGCAGACTCTGGCGAGCGCCGAAAGTTCGGAGGTGCAGGCTTTGGCCAGCTACAGCCACGCCCGAATTGGACTCGATCAGGCTCTCGGCAGGACGCTCGAAGCCAACAATATTTCATTCGATGAAGCGCTCGCCGGAACCATTGCGCGGCCGTCGGAACTGCCGGCGACGCTGCCGAAGGATGTGCAGCCGTGAACGCTCGCAAATTCCGCTTGCTGACGCGCGCGGCCCAGCAGCAAAACCGATTCCGCTTGCTGACGCGCGCGGTTCCGTATCTCTTTTGCGCCTTGCTCGCGGCCGAGGAACCCACCATCGAACCTGTTCGCCCCTCGGCGCCGGTTGTCGTTCGGCCCTATCTTGCTCCCTACATTCCGCCCGTCCGGCTGGTAAATTCGGGGCGGCTAGCCAGCTTAGTCCGAGCGGGCATGCTGTACTTGACCGTGCAGGACGCCATTGCGCTGGCGCTCGAAAACAATATCGACCTCGAGGTGGCGCGCTACAACCCGATCCTATCGGAGTGGCAACTGGAGCGCTCCCAGGCTGGCGGAGCGTTGCCGGGCGTGCCCAGCAGCGCCGCTCAGGCCGGCAATGTCGCCAATGGGCAAGGAGTCGCCGGAAGCCAGGCTGCCGCGGGCGTAAGTACAGGAGGCAATGGAAACGGCGGAACCTCCGCCACGAATGCCACCATCGCTCAAATCGGCCCGATCAGCCAGACCCTGGATCCCACCATCCAGGAGAACACCGTGTTCAGCCATCAGACCGCGCCTCAAGCCAATGCCACGCAGACGATCCTGCCGGTGCTGGTTTCCGACACCAAGAGCTCGTCCTTCACCTACCAGCAGGGCTTTGTGATTGGCGGCAACGTTACGGTGAGTTATCGCGATAGCTATCTGAACGAGGATGCGCCCACCGACGTTTTGAATCCGTCCTCCGCGCCTAGCCTCACCGTGACGTACCAGCAGAACCTGCTGCGGGGATTCGGGATCGGGGTCAACGCCCGCACCATTCGTGTAAGTCAATTGAATGTAGAAGCTTCCGGGCAGAATTTCAAGACCCAGGTGAGCACAACGGTCAACCAGGTGCTCAACCTTTACTACGCGCTTGCAGCTGGACAAGAAGATATCAAAGCGAAAACCAATGCGGTTCAAGTCGCCGAACAGTTCTATCAAAACAGTGGGATCCAAGAACGGGCAGGAACGTTGGCCCGGTTGGACGTCACGACCGCTCAGTCTCAACTCGCGAGCGCACAATACGATTTGGTGAATTCCCAAACGAATCTCGAGCAGCAGCAGGTGCAATTGAAGAACCTGCTAAGCCGGACGGGTATTGCGGACCCGCTGCTCGCGTCCGTGCAAATTGTTCCGCTCGACCGCATTGCGGTTCCCGAGACCGACGATCTCCCGCCCCTCAAAGACCTGCTGCAAACGGCTTTGGCCAACCGTAGCGATCTGGCGTCGGAACGCCTGGGAATCACGAGCAGCGAAATCTCGGCGTTGGGGACAAGGAACGGGATCCAGCCTTTGCTGCTGGGCATCGCCAGCGAGAGCGCCGCGGGCTTATCGGGTAAGCCGCAAACCGCGGTCAGCCCCTTCGGAGTGGAAACCTCGGACCCATACTTCAACGGTGGAATCGGCACGGCCGTCGGCCAGGTGTTGCGGCGTAATTTCCCAACTAACCGTGTAGCCGGCGTTTTCCAGACCCCGTTGCGGAACGATCAGGCGCAAGCCGACTTCGCCATCGATCAGTTGCAACTGCGCCAGTCGCAGATCCAGTTGAATAAGGATCTCAACCAGGTGTTGGTCGACATTTCGAATTACTCCGTGGCGCTGCGGCAGGCTCGCGGCCGGTATCGCGCCGCCGTCCAAACCAGGATTCTGCAACAGCAATTGTTGGACGCCGAACAAAAGAAACTGGCGGGCGGAGCATCCACCCCGTTTAATGTGGTCCAGCAGCAGCGCGATCTGGCTACCGCGCAGTCGGCCGAGATCGCCGCGCTAGTCGATTTCAGCAACGCTCGCCTGGCGTTGGATCAGACGCTGGGCACGACGCTCGAAGCGAATCATGTCGCCCTGGACGACGCCCGGGGCGGCAAAGTTCAGCGCGTCTCGTCAGCCCCGGTGTCGAAAGATAGTCGCAAGTGACGTTCTTTAGGCATCCAGTACCGTATTTGCACTGCGCTGCGTTCCAATTAGGTAATTTTTTCTAGCTCTTTTGGTATGCGGCTTCGAAATAGGCCGGTTTTGCTTTTGGCGACCGGCTTGCTCTAGACCAGACGTGAAATCATTCAAAGCTCAAGGAGCCAAGGTCGTTCCTCAGTAATCTCCCCTTCGTACTCTCCATATAGAATCTGCGTTACTTACCCCCTACTGAACTCCCTCCCGACCGGCTCCTTGAGTTTAGAAATACCTGATCGACAAGGCTTACATTAGAGACATGCTCCGCATCGTTTCGCTGATCGCCAGCGCCAGCGAAATTCTTTCCACGTTACACCTCACTGGCAATCAAGTGGGCCGCTCGCACGAATGCGATTTCCCTCCCGAGATCCTTGGGCTGCCGGTCTGTACCTCGCCAGCCTTCCCCACCAGCGGCTCCAGCGCCGAAATCGACCAGCGCGTCAAGCAGCGAGTTGCCGACGCGCTTTCGGTCTACGAGGTCTCGCGCGAAGTGTTGGATGCCTTGCAGCCCACGCACGTCATAACGCAAACGCAGTGCCGGGTTTGCGCGGTCAGCCTGGAGGATGTCGAGCGCGCGCTCACCGGATGGGTCACCAGCCGGCCGAAGCTGGTAGCGCTCGAGCCGAATGCGCTGGCGGACATCTGGTCAGACATCCAGCGCGTGGCGGATGCGTGCGGCGTCTCGGAACGTGGCGAGAAAGCTGTCGCGGCGCTACAGGCCCAGATGCGCCTGATCTCGGAGCGGGCTCAGGCGGCGAGTCGGCGTCCGAGCGTCGCCTGTATCGAGTGGCATGAACCATTGATGGCCGCCGGCAATTGGGTTCCTGAGCTGGTGGAGATGGCCGGCGCGGTGAACCTGTTCGGGCAGGCGGGCGCGCATTCGCCGTGGATGACATGGCCGGAGCTAGTCGAAGCCGACCCCGAAGTTATCGTGAGCATGCCCTGCGGTTTCGACTTGGCCCGCACGTGCGCGGAAATGTATTGGCTTGATCGCAGGCCGGAATGGCCGAAACTGCGCGCCGTCAAGACGGGACAGGTTTATTTGGCCGACGGCAATCAATACTTCAACCGCCCTGGACCCCGAATCGTCGAGTCCTTGCGAATCCTGGCTGAGATCCTGCACCCAAAGGTGTTCGAACCAGCGCTTGAGGGCGCGGCATGGCGGAGGCATGTAGAATTGACTGCATGAAGTCGCCAGTGTTCGTCGCCGCTGTCTTGTCGGCCTCCATGTTGTTCGCGCAGCCCGCGGCCGCGCCGGCCATTCGCCGCGCCGATCCAGCTCTTGATAAGGTTCTCGCGCCGGACGCGAAGGTGGAGAAATTAGCGGACGGATTCCGCTTCGTGGAAGGACCGGTGTGGAATCGCAGCGCGGGTTACTTGATATTCAGCGACATTCCCGCCAATGCGATCATGACGTGGTCGCCCTCCGGCGGCGCCAGCGTCTTTCGCGCGCGCATCTTCGAAGGCGAATATCCGGATGGCGCGCAAGTGGGAACCAACGGCCTCACGCTGGATAAGCGAGGCCTGATCGTGGCTGCCGAGCATGGCAACCGGCGAGTATCGCGCATCGAGCATGACGGCGCGGTCACGATTCTCGCCGAGCGCTACGAAGGCAAGCGGCTGAACAGCCCGAATGACCTGGTGATCAGCAAGAACGGCGACATCTATTTCACCGATCCACCCTTCGGACTGTTGCGCCCCGGACAAGGGCTAGCGGACGCGGCCAAGAATCCCTTGCGCGAGCTGGATTTCAATGGAGTGTTCCGCATCACCACGGGCGGCCGGATCGATGTACTGACGAAAGATCTCGCGCTACCCAATGGACTGGCATTTTCGCCCAACGAAAAGAAGCTCTACATCGCCAATTCGGCCGGCAAAACCTGGAGCGTGTACGACGTGAAAGCGGACGGCACGCTCGCGAACGGAAGCATCTTCTACGATGCCGGAAAAGAGACCGCGCCAGGCGTGCCGGATGGCATGAAGGTGGATACTGCGGGCAATGTCTGGGCCACCGGACCGGGCGGGATTCTGGTGATTTCGGCGCAGGGCAAACTGCTGGGCACGATCGGATTCCCGGAGGTCCCCGCCAACTGCGCCTGGGGCGACGCGGACGGCAAGACCCTGTACGTGACGGCGCGCACCGGGCTGTACCGGATCAAGACCAAGGTCACGGGAATCCGGCCGTGAGATCTGCTACTTAACGTCGATTTTCAGTACGGCGTCGGAATGCTCGTGCCGCCAGTCCCAATATGCCTGCTGATCTTCGGGTTTGAGCTTGGCAAAGGCGACATACTTCCGATGGTTCTGTTTTACGTACATGTGATACGCCTTGTCTTCATGGCTGCTCCAGGCGTGATCCTCGTTGCGTTGCGCATCATGATACGTTTGGGCTTGCAACGCCATTGGTGCGATTGCGCTCGATCCCAAGAGGGTTGCGCCCAGTAACACTACATTCAAGAAACGGGACATGCGGTTCTCTCCTTCGTCGTCGATGATGCAATCAGCTTGCCAGCTTTCTGGCCTTTGATTTGTGGAAGTTCTCTCGTCGGCGTCACAGGGCAAGGTGTAAATTAGAGGGGCGCGAGGAAATAATGCGCAGGTTAGTTTTGGACCAAAACTTAGTCCAGCCCCGGGCGGTGTTACACTGATGTCTACACATCTCAATGTGTGAGTATGCCAACCAATCTCGCAATCGATGACAGCCTGATCGAAGAAGCCCGCCGAATCGGCAATCACAAAACCAAAAAGGAAGCGGTCACCACAGCGCTTTCGGAATATGTCGCGCACCGCAAGCGGCTGGAGATCCTCTCCTCTTTTGGCACCATCGACTTCGACCCGAAATACAACTACAAAGCGGAGCGCAAGCGGAAGCGCTAGGTGGCGGTGCTCGTCGACACAGGCATCTGGTCTCTAGCTCTGAGAAGACACAGCGGCCGCCTC
>Ga0302326_10007039_pt1 | contig 25139 bp, 20 predicted proteins | sample Palsa_T0_3_FD_202264 | JGI IMG/M metagenome (GOLD analysis project Ga0302326, IMG submission 202264) | Peat permafrost microbial communities from Stordalen Mire near Abisko, Sweden - Palsa_T0_3 | ecosystem: Environmental > Terrestrial > Soil > Palsa > Peat permafrost | place: Sweden: Abisko... | reverse complement strand
TCCGGCCCCCAGACAGCCTGCAGCAGGCGGCGATGGCCGAGCGCTTTGCCCTGATTGGCAACGAGGTGACGCAACAGTTCAAATTCCTTGGGAGTGAGGCGCACGGAATGGTCGCGCACGGTGACGCCGCGCTTTTCGAAGTCAATCTTAAGCTCGTCGGAAATGAAGGCGGGTGTGGTCTCTTCCGGCGCGGCACGGCGGAGGGCCGCGCGGATGCGGGCCATGAGCTCTTCTGCGCCGAAAGGCTTGACCACGTAATCATCGGCGCCGGCGTCGAGAGCTTCGACTTTGTCGCGTTCAGTATTGCGCACGGTGAGCATGATGATGGGCACATCGCTGGAGGCGCGGATTTCGCGGCAAGTCTCCAGGCCCGAAATTCCGGGCATGTTGACGTCGAGAAGAACGAGATCGGGACGCTCGCCGCGAATGCTTTCCAGAGCTTCCTCGCCGGTGCGGGCTTCGACGACGGAATAGCCATGGGAGGCGAGCGTGGTGCGCATGACGCGGCGGATTTGCGGCTCGTCATCAACGATGAGAATGGTGGCGGCGTTCATCCGGCCGCCGCTGCGCGACTGCGATCGATAGGCAAGGAGAAGGAAAAAACCGATCCGTGGCCGCGCTGGCTGGTGAGGCTCATTCCACCGCCGTGAGCGGCTACAATGGCCTTGGAAATCGGCAGGCCCATGCCAGTGCCCTGGACCAAGAAGCGCTGATCCTTGCCGCGATAGAATTTCTCAAAGATCAGGCTTTGCTCGAGATCGTCGATTCCCGCGCCGCGATCGGCCACGCTGGTGACGAGAAAGTCTCCGCTCAGCTCCGCGGTGATGGTGACGGGATCTTCGGCGGGCGAGTATTGATTTGCATTTTCGATCAGATGCGCGAGCGCTTCCTTCATCAAGCCCAAATCGACGCGCACGGGCGGAAGTCCCTCGGGCACAACGACGCTCACAGCCCGGCTCCCCAGAGTGGTCTTGCACTGGCGCAGGGCGGCATTGATTACGTCCTCGATGGGATGCGATTCGAGTTTCAGTTCCACCTCGCCGGCATCCAGGCGGGCCATTTCTCCGGCCTCGCCGACGAGGCGGTTCAGGCGGTCGCTTTCCTCGTTGATGATGGTGAGAAGTTCGCGTTTCTGGGCATCGCTGAGGCCCGGGTTCGAGAGCAGATTCGTCACCGAGGCTTTGATGGAGGTGAGCGGCGTGCGGAGGTTGTGGGTGACGGAATCGGTCAAGGCGGTGCGGAGGCGTTCTCCTTCGCGCGCGGCTTCGGTTTGTCCCAATTGTTCGATGGCGCGGGCGCGTTCCATGGCTACGGCGATGAGAGTGCCCATGGCTTCAAGCGTCTGGCGGGAAAGAATGGTGCCGGAAATTCCGAGGCTGCCGATGGGCCGGACGCCGAGGCGCACGGGCGTGAAGCAGAGGCTGTTGGGCACGTCAATCACGGGCTCCTCGCGCGCCACGATGGCTTTGAGGCTGTCGAGATCGAGACGCGGAATCACCGGGCCGGAGCGGTAAATTTTCTGTTTATCGGCGAGCAGCAAGGCGGCGGCGCCGACTTCAAAGGTATTCACGATTTGCGCGGGAATGCGATTGAGCAACTGGATGACGTTGCCGGATTCGAGCAGGCCCTGGCTGAAAGCGTAGAGCTTTTCAATTTCACGGCGGCGGTCGGAAGCGTCTTCCGCTTTTTGCCGCGCGCGAGTGGACAGGCTGCTGGCCAGAACGGAAACGACCAGAAAAGCGAAAAGGGCGACCCAGTTTTGCGGGTCGGCGATGGTGAGCGTTCCAATGGGCGGAAGAAAATAATAATTGAACGCGAGCATTGCGACGATGGACATAAACACGGAGACGGCGATGCCCCAGACGGTGGAAACGGCTAAAATGGCGAGGAGAAACGTGAGCGCGACGGTGGTGGGATTGACCGGAAGCACGCGGCGATAAAAGACGGAAATTCCGAACACGATGATGAAGGCACAAGCAAAACGCACTAAACGGCTGGGAAAAGGCTCGCGCACGCAGCCATTCTATCGTAGCTTTACGGACACCCGTAGAAGAGAATAGGCCCATGCCGAAAACCCCGGAAGAATGGCTGGCGGTATCGAAGCCGCCGGAAAAAATCAAAGGCATCCTGAAGCTTTTTTTGGGCTACGCGCCCGGCGTGGGCAAGACCTACAGCATGCTGAGCGAAGCCATCCGGCGGCACACGCGCGGCGAGGATGTGGCGATCGGGGTGGTGGAAACGCACGGAAGAAAAGGAATCGCGGAGCTGGTGCCGCAACTGGAATGCGTGCCGCGGCGGAAAATCGATTACAAAGGAACGCTGTTCGAGGAAATGGATGTGGACGCGGTGATCGCGCGCAACCCGCAGGTGGTGCTGGTGGACGAACTGGCGCACACCAATATTCCGGGCAGCAAAAATCGCAAGAGATACGAAGACGTGCTGGCGATCATGGACGCGAAGATCGACGTTCTCTCGACGGTGAACATTCAGCACATCGAGAGCATTGCGCCGACGGTTCGCGGGATCACCGGCGTGGTGGTGCGCGAGACGGTGCCGGATTGGGTGCTGCAGATGTCGGATGAAACCGTGATGGTGGACCTGACGCCGGAAGCTTTGCAGAATCGCATGAAGCGCGGGGACGTCTACGGCAAGGAAAAAGTGGAACAGGCGCTGAAGAATTTTTTCCGGCGCGGGAATCTGATCGCTTTGCGCGAGCTGGCGCTGCGGCAAGTGGCGGAACAGGTGGATCGCAGCCTGGAAACCTACATGGTGGAGAAGGATATTCGCGAGAGCTGGGCAGTGCGCGAACGCATCGCCGTGTGCATCAGCGGAAATCCGAAGGCGCAGTATTTGGTGGCGCGGGCGGCACGCATGGCGCGGCGCATGGACGCGGAGCTTTACGCGTTACACGTGGATATCAATCAGGCCGGAAACGAGCAGGACGAAAAGGCGCTGGTGGCGAATTTGCAGTTCGCGGAAAGCCTGGGGGCGAAACCGGTGAGGCTGAAGGGCGAAAGCGTGTCGGACGCGACCGCGCAGTTTGTGCGGGACAAGCACGTGACGCAGGTAATTTTCGGAAGGTCGGCGGTGGAAGGCTGGAGAAAGCTGCGGTACATGAACGCGATCAACCGGTTTTTGCGCGATGCTCCGGCGGTGGACGTGCACATCGTGACGCAGGAACCGGACTGAAAACCGCGGGAGTTAGTTCCCTATTCGTCTTCGGGCGGAACGTCAAATTTTACAAGTTCGGATTGGAAGCCCTTCGTTTTGACCGCGCCGTAGGCGATTCCCACCACCATCCAGATGCCGCCGGCAACTTTCGCGGCGGGGCTCAGATTCAGCCAAATAAAAAAACAAATCACGAAACCGAGAAGGGGCGAAACGAGGTTGCTCCAGCGCTTTTCCTGGGCGTGCAGATAATAGCGGACCCAGGCGGCGGCGTTTACGCCCATGAAAGCGATCAGCGCGCCGAAATTGAGGAGCTCCGCGCCGCGCTCGTAGTTGATCAGAAACGCGCCGACCAGAGCAATGACGCCGACGAAAATCACATTGTTGCGCGGGACGTGATTTTTGGGCTCAATCGCGCCGAAAAACTTTTTGGGGATGCCGTCGCTGCGTCCCATGCCATAGAGCAAGCGGGCGGCGCCGAGTTGAGAGCCGAGTCCAGAACCGATATTGGCGATCAAGACGGTGAAGTTGATCAGATTGAATAGGAAGAAGCCTCCGGCTTGCCGCGCCACCAATGGGAACGCTGATTCCACCATTTCTTCGGGAAACGGCTTCGAGCCCCAGACAAGCTGCGCGGCGTAGACTTCGAGAGAGGCTAGTATGCCGGTGATGACGCACACGCCGACGGTCGCGAGCATGATGTTGCGGCGCGGATTTTCCACTTCTTCGGAAAGCGTGGAGATGGCGTCAAAGCCGATGTAGGTGAGCACGGCGATGGAAGTGCCGCGGAAGACGGCGCCGAAGCTGAAAGTTGCGGGATTGTAAAATGGCTGCGAAAAAAAGCCGGGGCCGAAATGGTGCAACCCCCATAGGAAGCGGATTACGAAGGCGAAGAAGACTACGACTACGATGGACATTCCGGCGGCGAGCACTTCGTTGATTCGCGCGGAAGTTTTCACGGCGCGCAGATTCAGGACGCTGAACGCGACGGCATAACCGACCGCGAGCACCCAGTACGGAGCGCCGGGGAGAATATTCTGCGTGAGCTTGGCGGAGATGATGGTGCAGATGAGCGGATTCAGAATGTAGTCCATGAGCATGGCCCAGCCGGTGACGTAACCAAGCGCGGGATGGATTTCCTGTCCCACGTAGGTGTAGGCCGAGCCGGCGCTTGGATACGCGCGGGCCATTTTTCCGTAACTGACGGCGGTGAACAGCATGGCCACCATGGCGATGAGAATGGTGGTGACGACGTGGCCGCGGGCGGCGTTACTGATGACGCCGTAAATGCCCATGGGCGCGATGGGTTGGATGATGACGATGCCGATGAAGATCAAATCCCAAAGGCCTAGGACGCGGCGGAGCCTCACGGGCGCTGCCGATGCGGGTGCAAAGCCCTGGATGGGTTCGCTCATTCGGTGACGACCGATTTGACGAGATTTCTGGGATGGTCCACATCGCAGCCATTCAGGATGGCGAAGTGATAGGCGAAAAGCTGCAGCGGCACGACTTCGAGAATGGGCAGGAGCAATTCCGGAGCGGCGGGGATGTGAATCACGCGATGGGCGAGCGACGCGATTTCGGGGTCGTCGGCACAAGCGATGGCGATGGATTTTCCTCCGCGGCTTTTCACGTATTCAAGAACCAGGAGCGTTTTCTGATATCGCAGCACGGAATCCGGGTCGGATGAATCGCGCGCGGCAAGGACGATGACGGGGAGCTTTTCGTCCACGAGCGCGTTGGGGCCGTGTCGCAGCTCGCCGGCGGGAAGACCTTCGGCTTGCACGTAGGAGATTTCCTTGAGCTTCAAGGCGCCTTCGCGCGCGATGGCGTAATGCACGCCGCGGCCCAGGTACAAAAACGCTCGGGCTTGCCGATATTCGCGGGCATAGGCGGCGGCTTGCGCGTCCCAAGAAGGCAGGGATTTTTCTATGGCTTCGGGAAGCTGCGAGAGCGCATTCAGGTGCGCGCGGGTGACTTCGGAAGTGATACGCCCGCGTTTGCGCGCGAGAAACAAGGAAAGCAAATAAAGGACGGTCAACTGCGTGGTGAAACTTTTGGTCGCGGGGACAGCCCGCTCCAAACCGGCGAAAGTATGCAGGGTGGCGCTGGCTTCGTGCGCAATCGTGGAGTCGGAAACATTCGAGATGGCGACGGTTTTTGCGCCGCGATTCAAGGCTTCGCGCTGGGCCGCGAGAGTGTCCGCGGTTTCTCCCGATTGCGTGATCACGATCACGATGGGATCGGTGCCGGCGTGCGTGGAGCGGTAACAATATTCGCTGGCATACTCCACGTCCACTGCTACGCCCGCCAGGTCTTCCATCATGATCTCGCCCGCGAGGCCTGCATTTCGGCTGGAGCCGCTCGCGGCGATAATGATTTTCTTGAAATTGAAAAGCGCGGTCTCGATGGGCTGCAGCGACTCGGCGAAAATGGTGTCGCGATCCACATTGCGGCGAATGCATTCCCGAATTGCATGCGGCTGCTCGTAGATTTCCTTGAGCATGGCATTGGGGAAGTCGTGGGGTGCGCCGGCAATCGAATTTTTATGCTCGCTGGGCATCAGCGCGTGCCGCCTGCGGACTGCAAATGGGCTGGGCCTGCACTATTCAGGGGAAGGGCGATCGGGTTGACGTTCCAGCCGGAGACGTGGAGTTCGACATCACCTGAAATATCGGCAGTGGGGAGATATTTCGCGGTCAGCTCGCGCGTTTCCCCGGGCATCAACTCGATATAATTATCATCCCAAAAGACGGGAAGGATTTCGTCGGACTGGCCGCTGCGCTGGATGCCCAGGCGAACCTGGAACGCGAGATTAGCGCTCGGATTCTTGAGCGTGACGTGGACAAGCGGGCCGTCCGCGGCTGCGGAGATATTTCCGCCGGCATCGAGGTTGACCTTGGGCAGGGTCTGCAGCGCGGTCAAATCCTCATAGGAAGAGACGGGCGTGTATTTGTAACTGGTCTTGGACCACTCGTAGGTGTTCTTCTTGGGAGAAACCCAATAAAAATTGGAGCTCAAGTTCTTTCCGTCATGCGACTGCAGCGAGAGCTCCACGAAATAAACCGGAGACTCGGGCTGGAACGCTTCGGCGGGAAGCGCGAGCGCTTTGGCCACGGCGTCCGCGTCCACGTCGATCGGCACCTGGCGCGAAAATCTTTCGTGCAGCGCGAGGTCGTAGAGCTTGGCGGTGACCGCCAGACCTGAAAACTTCTGATAGAGGCTGTTCACCACCACGATGGTGTTGTCATCGTAGGAATACAGGACGTGCACGGGCTCGCAAGCTTTCTTCGTGCCGAAATACCCACCGGCGGGCTGTTGGTAATAATCGTACAGATGCCAGATCAGGGAGGGCCAGGCGTTATTCAGCATCCACTGAATGATCCCGGTCGAGGTGTACTTGTTTCGGGAATAGGCTTCGAACATGGCGCGTTCGCCGTCGTAGGCCATGGCTTGCGATTTCACTTCGTAGTCCTCGAGGCTGGCGGCCGGGCCATAGATGGATTTCATGGCGGCGTCGAAGTGGCTCAAATCCTTGAAGCCCTCTGACCCGGCGTGATAGTTCCAGAACGCGTCGGGCGGCCACAGATGATCGGCGGGCAGCATTTTCCGCAGGCTGCTCTCGGGCAGAACCGCCGGACCCGGGCCTGTTTCGGTATTGAAGCCGAACGCGCCGCCATATCGGGAAGTATCGGTGAGCCAATAATCGGCCGGGACGTAATCGTAGGGGCCGGTCATTTTCACGCCGGACTGCCCGCTCACGCTGGTGGGAGTTTGCGACGCGGAAGAGAGGTAAGGATTGGGCCAATCGGTTTCTTTCAGGACTTTAATGTATTCCGTTTCGACGTTCACGGGAGGAGGTCCATCGCTGCCGTTCAGCCACACGAGCAGGCTCGGATGGCTGCGCATGCGGTAGATTTGCGAGCGCAGGGAGGCGGATGCGATTTCGAGATCGCCGGGCTGCCAGTGTTTCCATTGCTCCCAATGGTCGCAGCAGCACCATCCGGCCATGATGAGGATGCCTTGCTCGTCGGCGAGATCGTAGAAGTCGTCGGTCTCGAGCTTGCCTTCCAGGCGAATGGCGTTGAGATTCATTTCGCGGACGTAACGAAAATCCGTTTCCAGGCGCTCGCGATCGTGGCGCAGCAGCATATCCGGGGACCATCCGCCGCCGCGAATTAGAATTTTCTTTCCGTTGACGTAGAACTGGCGGGCGCCCTTCGAATTTAAATCTGAAGTGATTTCGCGGATTCCGAAACGCACGTGCTGCTCGTCGGAAAGTTCGTCCCCCACTATAAAGCGCAGGGAAAGCTGGTGAAGATTTTGCGGACCCAGGCGATGGGGCCACCACAGCGCGGGATCCTTGATGCGCAACTGCGCGAATTCTTCCGGCGTAAAGCGGGCCGTGCGCGTTTCTCCGGGCTTGAGAATGAAGGTCAGGCGAAATTTGATGTCTTCCATCTGGCCGTCCAGCACGCCGGTGATCTGCTTGGTGCTGGCGTTCACCAAATCAGCTTCGGCGGTGAGATCGGCCTCCGCGAGCCCGGCGGAAGAAAAATGAGTGATGACCTGCGGATGCCGAATGGCCACGGGGCCGCTCGCCTGCAAATACACGTCGCGCCACAGGCCCATGTCTTTATCGGGCGGAGCGGGATTCCAGTCCACCCAATTGATCCCGAGATCCTTCTCCGTTTGCGCGATGGTTTCAACGGCGAGCGCGTTGGGCCCATCCCGATGGACGAACTCGCTCACATCGAATTCGTAGGTGCGGTAAGCCCCGGCGATATCTTTTCCGCCGGCAAGTTTCTGGCCGTTGAGCCAGATGTTCGCGTGGTTGTTGATTCCGCCAAAGTAAAGCCACACGTGCTTATTTTTGTAATTTGGCGGCAGGGTGAACTCCTTGCGATACCACCAGGAGCAGTGGAAAGGGCTGTCGCTCGGCATCGAAATATTCGAAAAATTCTTGCCGATTGGGTAGGTTGTTCCGGGAATGTCCCGCAGGTTCTTGCTGTAATAAGGATCCGGATAGGTTTTATCGCCGACCAAGGCGGCGACGACGGTGGAGGGCACGGAAGTGGAGTGCCAACCGTTGGTCTTGTAGCCGGGGACGGAAATTTGTTCGCCCGCAGCCAAAAACAGGCAGGAGGATTGCAGAGCCCAGCCTTCGTGCAGAGGCATTTTTGTTTCCGATTGCTCGTGCGCATCGGCCAGCGCCCGCGAGGGCAGAAAAAGCAGGACTAGGGCGGCGCAAAAAGCGAACGCGGGCCGCGAGAAGAAACGAGCGAGCGGGCCTGGTTTGAAAACCATTTAGCGGCCTCCGCAGAAGACGAGAATGTTGTAAGGCTTCGCTGGGCCGGCGCAGTTCCCGCCACACCGAACCGTATCTTGCGTTTATTAAAGTTTATTAAACCGACTCATTATTTCAGGCTCGCCGTTTGTGTCAAGACAAAAGGCAAGTTCCCTTTTTGTTTTGGCTTCAAGTCCAGGAAACGGCGCGCGAGGATTCCCGCACGACGAGTTCCGGGGCGAGTTTCCGGTGCACGGCTTCAAATTCGCGTTCCTCAATCGCCGCGTTGACGGCTTCGAGAACAAGTCCCACGGCTGCGCTGCCCAAAGACTCCATCGGCTGGCGAACGGTGGTGAGAGATGGAACGGAAAGGCCCGCGGGAATCACGTCGTCGAATCCGATCACGGAGCAATCTTCCGGCACTTTCAGGCCGGCGCGGGCCAGACCGCGAATGGCGCCGAAAGCGGTCAAATCGTCAAAGGCCATAATGGCGGTGAAGCGCTTCTTGTGCTTCAAGAGCTCTTCGGTGAGGCGGAAGCCGCCTTCAAAACTGGAGTTGGGATCGAGCGAGTCGGGCAGATCCACGACGAGAGCGGGATCGATTTCGAGGCCCACCGAACGCGCAAAAGAACGCACGCCGCGCCATCGCGGCGAGCTATCCACCAGCATCTTGGGGCCGCGAATGAACGCGATCTTGCGGTGGCCCAGCGAGTAGAGGTGCTCCATGGCCAGATGCGCTCCGGCTTCGTTGTCCACCATCACGGAGCTCACTCCCCCGGTGTTAAGTTCGCGGCCAATCATAACCGCGGGAATGTTTCGCTTTTCAAGATCGGCGAGAAGATCAATATCCACGAAGAGCCAGTTGGCGACGAAGATCAAGGCTTCCACCGGCCGGGCCAGCAACATTTCCAGGTAGCGCTCGAAACGGCCGCGTTGGTTGTGGCCGTCGGTGAGAACCTGAAGATAGGAGGCCTGGTAGAGCGAGTTCTCAATGCCTCGCAGAATTAGGGTGCAAAAGGGATCGGTGATGTCGAATACCATGACGCCAACGGTGCGATTGCGCTTGGCGCTGAGGAAGCGCGAGACGACTTTGGGACGGTAGCCGAGTTTTTTGGCGGCTTTCTCGATGCGATCCTTGGTGGTGAGCGGAATATATCGAGCGAGGGGCGCGTTATTGAGTACGATGGAGACGGTAGCGGGCGAAACGCCGCTCGCATGCGCGACGTCTCGAAGCGTGACACCCGACTTAACAGTCTTCCGGCGGCTCAAAGCGTGTCTCCTGCAACAGGGTTTCTGCGGCGTCGGACCGAACGTTCGAACATCTTTATCATAGGCGGCGAACCGAGGCCAGCGGAAGAAATCGGTCGGAACGATGAAACTAAGGGACGTGTCGTTTCGTATAGGAATGACAGAGGAGATTCACCTTGACCATAGACGCGGGCTCACCTGAACTGCCACCGCAAGGCGAGAACGCGGCCGCGCTTACGCCGCGCTCGCCGTTCGCAAGCATCTTCCTGGGCCCAAACGGAATTCGGGCGGGCTGGCGGCTGCTGATTTTCGTGGTGATTTTTCTGGGACTGGCGCGGCTGACGGGCTTCGCCATACATCACATTCCGGCCGTTCACGCGTGGGAAGAAGCGCAGCCGAAAGATACCATGACTGCGGCGCAGGGAATATTCGGCGAAGGCATTGGATCTTTGATGCTGATCCTCGCCACGCTGATCATGACGAAAATCGAGAAGAAGACCTACGCCGATTATAACCTTCCGCTCGCGGAGGCATTCGGCAAGCGTTTCTGGCAGGGCATTCCCCTGGGCCTGGGGATGCTGTCCATATTGATGGGAATTATCGCGGCGCTGCATGGATTTTCCATCAGCGGCTTCGCACTCGGTGGTGCTGAGGCGGCGAGATATGGAGCTCTCTTCGGCATCGTATTCATCCTGGTCGGGTTCTTCGAGGAATTTTCCTTCCGGGGATACATGCAGGCCACGCTAGCTTCGGGAATCGGTTTTTGGCCGGCGGCAATCGTGCTTTCGATCTTGTTTGGAGCAGGGCACCTGAGGAATGAGGGCGAAATGATATACGGCGCGCTGATGGCGGCGAGCTTCGGGTTGGTGGCGGCACTTTCGCTGCGGCGCACCGGGAGTATCTGGTTTGCTATCGGGATGCACGCGTCGTGGGATTGGGGCGAGACGTATTTGTACTCCGTTCCGGATAGCGGAATGGTGGCTCCGGGCCACCTGCTGAATTCTTCGTTTCACGGCCCGGCCTGGATAACCGGCGGGACGGTGGGACCGGAAGGCAGCGCATTTGCATTTCTCACGCTGGTTCTTTGGGCCGTGGCCATTCATTTTCTCTTTCCGGCGAAGCAAACGGCGACGTAAGTCTTAATTCCGCGGAATCCTTTCCGCGGCCTGCCGCATCTATCACAAGTCCGTAATTCTCCGTGTTCGTCCACAGGGAGCCAGTTAGCCACTGCCGGCCGTGGCGTTCTTGCCGCGGCGGGGAATCACTGATTTGACAAGGGAGAGAAGTAATCGTTAAAATCGTTGGATTTTAGTGAGTGTTGAAACCTCACTTAGGGACCTCGAATATGGAAAAGAAACGGCTGGAATATTACAAGAAGAAACTGGTCACGCGGCGCGAAGAACTCGTGCGCGGGATTGCCCGCACGGAGCAAGAGGGGCGCGAAGCGGACGACGATCCCACGGTGGATCTCGCCGACAAGGCCGCGAATTCCTACACCAAGGAGTTCCTCTTCGGCCAGACTCACAACGAGCGCTCGCTGCTGCAGCTGGTGGACGACGCGCTCGCGCGCATCAAAGAGAACGCGTTCGGCGAATGCATTTCCTGCCACCAGGAACTTCAGCAAAAGCGTTTGGAAGCTGTGCCGTGGACCCGCTACTGCCTTGCCTGCCAGGAGAAGATGGAGCAAGGGCTGCTGTAAGCCTTTCGCGCCGCGATTTGCAGCATGCACTGCCCGAGCTTGGGGAGGAGTGTGTTAACTCCGCTCTTCCCTTGGCGCCGCAATTAGAGTAGCTTCTCCCGGTACCCTTCGGTTAACAACGCTTCCGTGATCTTAGCACGCACGCTCGACGCATTCGCGGCAGTGCTCTTCCCTGCTCCGTGCCGAATCTGCGCGCAGGCGCTCGCGACCGCCAGCCGAATTCCGATCTGCGAGGATTGCCTCGCTTCTTTCCAAGCGATCACGGAGCCCATGTGCGAGTGCTGCGGGCGTCCTTTTGTATCGGCGGTTGCGGCGGAGGCCATGCAGCCGCTCTGCCGGCTTTGCCGCGCGGACTCCTTCGCGTTCACGCGCGCGCGAAGCTATGCGGTATATAACGACGCGCTTCACAGCGCGATTTTGCTGCTGAAGTACGAAGAAGTGACGCGGCTGGGCGATTGGTTCGCGGCGAAGCTCGCAGAAGTGGCCGCGCGGGAGGCGCGGGAATTCCGCGCGGACGTGGTGGTGCCGGTTCCGTTGCACGCCGACCGGCTGCGAGAACGCGGCTACAACCAGGCGGAGCTTATCGCGCGGCCGCTGGCACGCCGGCTGGGACTCAAGCGCGGCGCCTACCTGCTGGTGCGTACCAAGCCACGCCCGGCGCGCCTGGTGCTTTCACGGAGAGAACATTGGGAGTCGGTACGTGGCGCCTACGCCACCCGCGAGGGGGTGCAGGTTGACAAGCTGCGCGTTCTACTGGTAGATGATGTATTGACGACTGGCGCGACCCTGGATGCCTGCTCGCGAGCACTTCTTAAGGCGGGCGCAACCGCGGTGTTCGGCCTGACGGTGGCGCGAGTCGTTTCCGGCATGTCACCATCGGGTCCTGCGCAGGATAGGCAAAAAGACTCAGGTGAGGGAAACCAGCAGGGTGCCTAGAGCATCCGATAGGTGGTGAGTCTTCACACGAAGCGAAGGCGAGCACATGGATAACCGGCCGAAAATCGCGTTGCGCCCCCGGCCAAAAATCGGGCTGGCGGGGCTTGCGCCGGATGCCGCTGCCGCCAAGCTTCCGATGTCGTCCGCGAGCCGGCCTTCGGTGATGCAGGCTCCGGTGCTGGTCCTGAACGCGACGTTCGAACCCATCAACGTGACGGCGGTGCGCCGGGCGCTGGTGCTGATGCTCAAGGGCGTGGCCCAGGCGGAAGAAACCAGCCACACGGAAGTTCACTCCACGCAAAAAGCGATTCAGGTGCCGTCGGTGATCCGGTTGCTGACCTACCGGCACATTCCGCAGCAGAGCCGCGCGCTTTCGCGCAAAAATATTTTGTTGCGCGACCGCAACACCTGCCAGTTCTGCAGCCGGGCCTTGCCTGCCTCCGAGTTGACGCTCGACCATGTGATGCCGCGTTCGCGAGGCGGACGATCTTCGTGGGAGAACCTGGTGGCGTGCTGCTACGCCTGCAACAATCGCAAGGGCGATCGCACGCCGGAGGAGGCGGGACTTAAACTGCAGCGGCGGCCGCGGCCATTTACGCTGCATACCTCGCGGCAGTTGATGCGCCTGATCGGGCATCGCGATGAAAAGTGGCGCAAATACCTCTTTTATTAACCGTTTGACCCGCGCACGAATTTTGCAACCTTTTCCAGCGAATTGCGTCTAAGTATGTAAATCACTTCTAGGACACACCCCGGGAAGTGGCACTGGTTCACTCCAGTCCGCTTCCCTTCTCTTTTGCGCACCGAAAAATTTTCGACTTACTGACGGAAGACAACCTGGGGGCCCCGGCGCCAGTTTTCGTTTAGCCCGATACGCGTGAACTGAATTTCGCCCGACATGTATTTCAAGAGCGTGTCGGTGGCGGCATGGAAACGCAGGCCCGGCGCGACGAGCCAGAGCAGCGGCGGCTTGGGATCGAGTTCGACGCCGGTGAAATATCCGTGGAGCTGGAAATCGGCGTCGAGCTGGTGACGCCGGACGCGCAGCCAATAATCCACGGCCTGAATGGGCAGCTGGATATCCTCGGAAGCTTTTAACTCGATCACCACGAGGCGACCGCGATGCGTCACGCCCAGCAAATCGATGACGCCGCGATCGCCCGCGGCCAGCGCCGGAACCTGCGAATACAAATGCCGGGGATCGAGTTGCGCATCGATCTTGGAGGGATCTTCCAGGACCAGGGACTCCAGCCAGCGCTCCGGCGCCCAGCGATACAGCGGATGATTGGTATCTTCGGCGAGCGAGGTGCGGTGCAAATCGAGATCGTGCAGCAGGCGCTTTAGCGCAGGCTCAGCGGCGGCCGAAAGAGTGTGCGGCACATCGCCAAGGCCGAAAGTGACTCCTTCCTTCGTGCATCGCGCAAATTCCAGGCCGCGAAAACAAATGGCCGCATCGTTAGTACCGGCCGGGATGCGCACTTCAATGGCCTCGGACGATGTCCCCGGAGCGAACGATTTAATGCGCGTGACGCTTTCGCGCGCCGCGGCCAAGGCGGATTCCACATCGCGGCGCGAGACGAGCCGGCTCTCGATGTTTCCGCCGTCGGTGGCGTCCACTTTCTGCATGGGTCCGTCCGGCGGCTGTAGTTCGTAAATCTCGGTGCGCGCGCCGGGGGAAAGCGCGAGCAATCGCTGGCGCAGAGATTTGCTCGAGCCGGCGGGAACGAACAAATGCAATCCTTCGACCGCGCGCCGCGTGGCATGGCTGCGCGCCCAATCGAGCCACAGAATTCCAATGGCGAGGATTCCGTCCACCGCGGCTGCGTTTTCGTGCGGCGAAACCGCGACGAGCGCCCATTCCCGGGGACCTTCGTGCATGCGCCCGCGAACGTACAAGCCGGAAAAAGAATGCTCCAGGTCCGGCGCGGCGCTGAGCGAATCAATGTTCGCGTCAGGAAAACTTTCGGCGAGGATGCGTCCCAGGCGGGCGCGAAATTGTTCCCGGCTGATGCGGCCGGCGGAGCGCGGCGAATCCGTGCGCAGGAATTCCAGGCGGCCGGGTTTGGCCTGTCCGAAGCGCTGGACTTCGAGAATGATGCGGTCTTCGGCACGTTCTTTCACGCGCAGGACGCGGCGCGTCAAATTCCGCTCGTCCGACCACAAATGCACCAGCGGAGTCTTGCCCTGGCGCTGGAGTTCGCAATGCAGCGCGGCGAGGTCGGCCAGCCATTCGCCGTCCTCGCGGACTTCTACGCTGCCTGAGGCCACCATTTCGCCCAGCGCGCGATCTAGCTCGCCCCAATCATCCACAGGCGCGTTCAAGGAGCCACCGCCGATTTCTTCGACGAAACTTGGCCGAACTTGGCCCAGGACCCGAGATTCCGCGATTATTCCAGAATAAGGCCGGTCACCCTTAGGGCAGGGTTCTCGTGATTCCAGGTGGCCGGAAGATGCTCGAGGGTCATTTGAAAAGCGTGGCGCTGTCCGGCGGCGATGGGACCTGTATCGGGCCCGATCACTTGCTGGCTCTCGCGCAGAATCACCTGATTGAACGTGTCGTGGAATTCCACGGTGACTTCGAGCGCGCGCACGGCGCGGACACCATCGTTCGAAATCGAGCCGGCCACGTAGGTGAAGTCCTGATTCAGAAAATTGGTGGCATGGGCCAGCTGGATATCCAGGAAATGAATGCGCTGGGCATAGGCCTGCTCTTCGACGCCGAAGGGAAGTTTCACGGCGGTGGGCGAATGCGATTGCATGACGCGCGTGAGAAGGAACAACCCGCCAAACAGAATCAGAACGATCGCGGTCCCGGCGGCAAACGCAACGGGGAGGCGACTCCTATCCTCACGGTACGAACTCTCTCCCGGTTCCATGGGGCTTCCTGTTGAATCAGCGGCCGAACGACAGGCGCAGAATGAGCGGTTCGGGCAGACCCGCCTGCTCCATGCGCTCCTGAACCGATTTAATATCGTAGGGCACGCGCCAGAACTCGACGGTGTTATTAGGGACGTCCGCAATCGCGAACGCCGCTCGAGCGTCGCCGTCGCGAGGCTGGCCCACAGACCCCGGATTCAGCAGATAGGTCGAGCCCGGCTCGAGCGTAAGCGTGGTGGAAGGAGTGCCGGCGGCGGGCTTGAAGTGGAGCACTCCCACTTTGTTGTCGCGCAGGGTGAAGCCGCCTTGCAGATGCGTGTGGCCGAAAAACGTGATGGGTGAGGGTGCGTCCAGCAAACCGTCAAGCGCCTGTGCCGGAGCGAACACGTACTCGTCTTCATCGCGAAATGCGCCGTGCACCAGCGAAAAGCCTTCGACCGTGCTCGGCCCGGTGGGCAGCTTCTCGAGCCATTCACGATTCTCCGGGCGCAATTTCTCGCGCGTCCACAGAGCTACGTTGCGCGCGACCGGATTGAAATCGTCGGCATTGGCGATGCCGCTTCCGGCTTTGTCATGATTACCGCGGATGACCAGAGCGCCGAGCTCGCGGATACGGTCGATTACTTCGTTCGGATCGGGTCCGTATCCTACGACATCACCCAGGCAGAGCACCTTGTCAAACCGGCCCTTGGCCGCGGCTAGGGCGGCGTCGAGCGCCGTCAGGTTCGCGTGGATGTCGCTGAGGATTAGATAGCGCATTCAGACGCTCCGGAGAGCAGGATGCGGATTATAGACGAACGCGCAGCGGGTTGCACGAAAGTAGAGCATCGAAAGGAGCCTGGGCCGGGAGGGGCGCCAGGCACCTTCCTAGCGAATGAGCATGCAGTCGCCATAGCTATAGAAGCGGTATCCGGCTTCCACCGCATGCCCGTACGCCCGCAAAATATTTTCACGCCCGGCAAAGGCGGCTACGAGCGCGAGCAAACTCGAACGCGGCAAGTGAAAATTCGTGAGCATTTGATTCACGATGTGGATGGGCTGGCCCGGATAGATGAAAATTTCTGCCTCGGCCGCTCCGGGGGTGATCGCGGCGCCTCGCTCGGCGGATTTTGCGGCGGCATCTTCGAGCGCGCGCACTACGGTGGTCCCGATGGCAAGGACGGGACGGCCTTCCTTCCGCGCACGGCCAATCGCGGCCGCGGCGGCTTCAGAAATTTCGTAGGATTCGGCGTGGATCTTGTGGTCTTCGAGCCGCTCGGTGCGGACGGGCTCAAAGGTGCCCAGGCCGACGTCGAGTGTGATTTCCGCCATCTCGATTCCGCGCTCGCGCAGGCGCTTCAAAATCGCCGGAGTGAAATGCAAGCCCGCCGTGGGCGCTGCGACCGCGCTGCCCTGCCTCGCGTACACGGTCTGGTAGCGTTCGCGGTCGGAAGCCTCGTCCGCGCGCTTGATGTACGGCGGCAACGGAATGCGGCCAAGATGCTCCAGAGCCTCGTGAAAGGGAGTATTCGAAGTGAAGCGCAAAACCCGCAGGCCGTATCCGCCGCGGCCCTCCACGCGCGCTTCGAGCTCGCCATCGCCGAAAACGATTCGCTCTCCGATGGGGATCTTTCTTCCGGGCCGCACGAGCGCTTCCCACACACCCTCTTCGACTTGGCGCACCAGCAAAACTTCGATTTGTGCCTGCAGGTGCTGCTGACGCGCTGGATTGTTATCGCCGGGCTTCTGGGCGCGAATTCCGGCGCGGCGGCCAAAGAGCCGCGCCGGCAACACCCGCGCGTTGTTCAGGACCACGAGTTCGTCGCCTCGCAATAATTCCGTGAACTCTCGGAACTCCCGATCTTCCCAAGCGCCTGATGCACGATCCACCACGAGCATTCGCGAAGCATCTCGCTCGGCGAGAGGCCGCTGGGCGATGAGTTCCTGCGGCAGATCGTAATCGAAGTCACTCAGGTTCATGCAGGTCGCTCTTTATCGGCAGCCAATTTACGCGAACAACATCGCACTCGGACGCGGCTGGCGCAACTTCCGCAATTGTGTTAAGAAATCGTGACCGTCTGGCATCGGGCCTTCCGTCTAACCTGATTCTGGGCGGCAAACTCAGATTCGCGTCCCGAAGCCATTCTATCTGACCGACCAGCGCGCGTCGCTAAGGCAGGGAATCCGTGGAAAGGCCCGCAATCGCCCGTTCAAGCGGCAAGGCAACGCCGGAGGAGTGCGTAACCATCACCGCGCGCGGCGTTGAGCGGCTACGCGCAGGCCACCTGTGGGTCTATCGCAGCGACGTTCGCACGGCGCAGGCAGAAGCCGGCTCGATCGTTCGCCTCACCGACGAGCGCGGGCGCTATCAGGGCCGCGCATTCTACAGCGACAAATCGCAAATCGCCATCCGGCTCCTCACTCGCCAGGATGTCCTCATCGATCGCACCTTTCTCGCTGAGCGCATTGGCCAAGCCGCTCAGTATCGCAAGACCGTGGTTCAGAACACGGACGCGTACCGGCTGGTTTACGGCGAAGCGGACCTTTTGCCCTCGCTCATCGTGGATCGCTACGGCGAATACCTCGTGATCCAAACGCTGAGCCAGGCCACCGAGCGCGTGAAGGGCCTCATCGTCGAAATCCTGGTCGAGCTTTTTTCGCCCAAGGGCATCCTCGAACGAAACGACCCGAAAGTCCGACTACTCGAGGGCCTGGAGCAGCAAATCAGCGTCTTGTACGGGGAGATCCCGCCTGAAATCCAGGCGGAGGAAAACGGCATCAAGTTTGTGTACGACCTGCGCCACGGGCAAAAAACCGGCTCCTTTCTGGATCAGCGCGAAAATCACTGGGCGGCGCGGCGCTATGCCTCCGGCGAGGTGCTCGATTGCTTTAGCTACCAGGGAGGTTTCGCGCTCACTATTGCCGGGAACTGCGAGCACGTCGAGGCCATCGACATGGCTCCCGCGGCCCTCGGAGCCGCCCGGCGAAACCAGGAGTTGAATTCGATCGCGAACGTGACATTCCGCGAAGGGAACACGTTCGATATTCTCAAGGAGTACGACGAAGTGGGGCGGCAATTCGACATGGTGGTGCTGGACCCGCCTGCCTTCGCCAAAAATCGCGACAGCATTCCGGCGGCTCAGCGGGGGTACAAGGAAATCAACCTGCGAGCGCTTAGGATTCTAAAGCCCGGCGGCTACCTGGTGACCTGCTCCTGCTCGTACCATATTTCCGAGGCGCTCTTTCTGCAACTGCTGGCCGAAGCCGCAAATGACGCAAGGAAGGCGATTGCGGTGGTTGAGCGGCGCACGCAGGCTCAGGATCATCCGATACTGCTGACGGTGCCGGAGACGCACTACCTTAAATGTATAATAGTAAAGGCTTTGGAGTGATTTATGGTTATTTTTGGAGTTGAATTAACTTGACAAATACACACGCATATTTTATTATGCCTTTACACTAATTCATGAATTCAAAGCACCGGGCGTTACCCGGGGCCTCTGTATTCTTATTAGCGAAAGTGAGAATATTGCTTTATGGCACGACTCGACAAACTGACGATTAAGGCGCAAGAGGCGCTGCAGGCGGCCCAGGAACTAGCGGCACGTTCGGGTCAGCAGCAGATTGAGCCGCTCCATCTGCTCGGGGCTCTGGTGGCCCAGGGCGAGGGCGTGGTGTCGCCGCTGCTTGAAAAGCTCGGAGTCTCGCCGGCGCAAGCGACCCGCGAGATTGAAACGCAGATCGAGCGGCTGCCGAAAGTGTCCGGCGTCACGGACCAGTACCTGAGCCCGGCGACAAACAAAATCCTTGAACGCGCATTCGATGAAGCGCAGCGCCTGAAAGACGAGTACGTCTCGACCGAACATATTCTGCTGGCCATCGCCAAAGCCGATCGCGACCCGGCGGGACAGCTGCTCGCGCGCCTGGGCGCCACCTATGACGCCATTCTGCAGGCCATGGCCGCGATCCGCGGGAGCCACCGCGTTACGTCTCAGAATCCGGAGGCGACCTACCGGGCGCTCGATCAATATGGACGCGATCTTACGGACCTGGCGCGTCGCGGGAAGCTCGATCCCGTAATCGGGCGCGATGAAGAAATTCGCCGCGTGATGCAGATTCTGGCGCGGCGCACGAAGAACAATCCGGTGCTGATTGGCGAGCCGGGCGTTGGCAAGACGGCCATCGTCGAAGGGCTGGCCCAGCGGATTATTGCGGGTGACGTGCCGGAAGTCCTGAAGCCGAAGCGGATCGTTACGCTGGACTTGTCCGCGCTGGTTGCCGGCGCGAAATATCGCGGCGAGTTCGAAGACCGGCTGAAAGCGGTGCTAAAAGAAGTCACCGAATCTGAAGGCCAGATTATTCTTTTTATCGACGAGCTGCACACGCTGGTCGGCGCCGGCGCTGCCGAAGGCTCCATGGACGCCTCGAACATGCTGAAGCCGGCGCTCGCGCGGGGTGAGCTGCGCGCAATTGGCGCGACCACGCTGAACGAATATCGCAAGTACATCGAAAAGGATCCGGCGCTCGAGCGCCGCTTCCAGCCGGTGTACGTCGGCGAGCCCTCGGTGGAAGATACCATCGCGATTTTGCGCGGGCTGAAGGAACGCTACGAAGTGCACCACGGCGTGCGCATCAAGGACGCGGCCATTGTCGCGGCCGCCATGCTCTCGCAGCGTTACATCACCGATCGCTTCCTGCCCGATAAGGCCATCGACCTGGTGGACGAAGCCGCCGCGGGCCTGCGCATGGAGATCGATTCCCTGCCCGCGGAGATTGACGAAATCGAGCGGCGCATCATGCAGCTCGAAATCGAGCGGCAGGCGCTGCGCAAGGAATCGGACACGCACTCGAAGGACCGCCTGAAGCAAATCGAAAAAGAACTCAGCACGCTGAAAGAGCAGTCCAACGGCCTGAAGGCGCATTGGCAGACGGAAAAGGACGCCATCGGGCGGATTCGCAAGCAGAAGGAAGAAATCGACCGGCTGAAGACCGAGGAGCAGCGCTTCGAGCGCGCCGGCGATCTGTCTAAAGTGGCGGAGATACGCTACGGCAAGCTTTCCGCCGCTGAAAAAGAATTGAAAACCGCGCAGGACCGGCTCGCGGAACTTCAAAAAGATCATCCCATGCTGAAGGAAGAAGTCGGCGAGGAAGAAATCGCGAAGATTGTCAGCAAGTGGACCGGGATTCCTGTGGGGCGATTGTTGGAGGGCGAGGTTCAAAAGCTCGTGCACATGGAAGAGCGCTTGCGCGACCGTGTGGTGGGCCAGGATGTTGCTCTCGCGAGCGTGGCGAACGCGATTCGCCGCAGCCGCTCGGGATTGAGCGATCCGAACCGCCCGATCGGCTCGTTTCTCTTTCTGGGCCCCACCGGCGTGGGCAAGACGGAGCTCGCGCGAGCGCTGGCGGAGTTTTTATTCGACGACGAACGCGCGATTATTCGGCTGGACATGTCCGAATACATGGAAAAGCATTCCGTCGCGCGCATGATCGGCGCGCCTCCGGGCTACGTGGGCTACGAGGAAGGCGGACAACTCACCGAGCAGGTGCGCCGGCGTCCCTATTCCGTGGTCCTGCTCGATGAAATCGAGAAGGCCCATCCGGATGTGTTCAACGTGCTGCTGCAGATTCTCGATGACGGGCGCTTGACCGACGGCAAAGGACGCATGGTGGATTTCCGCAACACGGTGATCATCATGACGTCGAACGTGGGCTCGAGCGCCATTTTTGAGCTGGCGGAGAAAGATCCGAAGAAGGCGCGCGAACAGGCCATGGCCGCGCTGCGGGAGCTCTTCCGCCCGGAATTCCTGAACCGCATTGATGACATCGTGCTCTTCCGTCCGCTGGGGAAAGACCAGATCGAGCACATCATCGAGTTGCAGATGCGCAGCCTGACCAAGCGGCTGGCGGAGCGGCAGTTGACGCTGCACTTGACGCCGGCGGCCAAGGGCCTGCTCTTCCGCGAGGGCTTCGATCCCGCGTATGGTGCGCGCCCGATGAAGCGGGCCATCCAACGCCTGATTCAGGACCCGCTGGCGCTGAAGCTTCTCGACGGCGAGATTCATCCCGGCGATGCGATCCGCGTGGATGCGGACACGAAAACTGACGAAATGAAATTTGCACGTGATACGGCGAAGGCGGGCGCGGCTTAATAGCCCGGCAGGTTGGGGACCATGAAAACTCTAAAGACCACATTTCTACTGACAGCTCTGACGCTCGTTCTCCTCTTCGTGGGCGAAGCCTTGGGCGGCCCGCGCGGCATGACCATGGCGCTCGTCTTCGCGGTGCTCTTGAACGGCACGGCGTACTTCTTCTCCGACAAAATCGCCCTAGCTTCGAGCGGCGCGCAGCCCATCAGCCGGGAGCAGGCGCCGCGCCTTTACGAGGTGATGGAGCGCCTGGCGGCCAAAGCAAATTTGCCGATGCCGAAGATGTATCTGATTCCGCAAGCCGCTCCGAACGCCTTCGCTACCGGCCGCAATCCGAGCCATGCTTCCGTGGCCGTCACGCAGGGATTGCTCGAACTGATGAACGATGACGAACTCGAAGGCGTAATCGCGCACGAGCTTTCGCACGTCCGAAATTACGACATTCTCACTTCCTCGATCGCCGCCACCATTGCCGGCGCCATCACCTGGATTGCGCGCATGAGCTTTTGGTTTGGTGGCGGCGGGGACCGCCGGCGCGGCGGTGGAATCGGCGCAATCTTGATGCTGGTGCTGGCGCCGATCGCTGCCGTGCTGCTGCAGCTGGGCATTTCCCGGCAGCGCGAATATCAGGCGGACGCCTCCGGCGCGAAAATGGTCGGGCATCCTTACGGGTTGATCAGCGCGCTCGAAAAATTGGGCGCCTACAACAAGAGAATTCCCATGGACGTTCCTCCCTCCACTTCGGCGCTTATGATCGTGCAACCGCTGACGGCGGGCGAATTGTTCTCGAGCTTGTTCAGCACGCATCCACCGCTGGCGGACCGCATCGCGGAATTGCGCAGCATGACCATCACGCGCTAAATCGCCAAATCAATCTGGCCTGAAACCTTGAACCACGCGCGCCCGAAAAATACGTATTTCCTCACGCATCTAGACCACGCAGAAAACATTACAGCCACGTAAAAATTGCAGCATCGCCACCGTACCGTCGGAACTTCTCTTCTCCATTTGACTCTACTAAGTATCCTTATATCAATAGCTTGGCGCGTACCTGCCCGGCGTCACGGGTTTGGTTCCGCGCTTGCTCCTACCACGCCCGAACGGGCTTCCCCCGGAGGAGAAAGAAATGAGCGAGGAAAGACAAGAAATTATTACAGAGGACGCGGCCGCGCCCCGCTGGGTCGGGATCGTTGTCGTCGCCCTGGCAGTGGTTTCCTTGGTGGCGCTAGGCGCGGGTTGGACAGCCTCTACGCGATCGAAGGAACTTCAGCAGAGCGTTTCGACGCAGAACCAACAGTTCAAGCAGAACGAAGACATCTTGAACCAGAGGCTGGCCAAGGCCGAGGACACCAATGCGCAGCTGCAAGGCGAGCTGAGCGTGGTGACCGACAAGATGAAGTTGACCGAAGGCGAGCTAAATCGGGCGCGCTCTCAGGCCAAGAAAATCAAGGAAGAAGACGCCAAGGAATTGTCCGAGTTACAAAATCAGACCACCGCGCAATTGGCCACCAAGGCGAGCGTTGACGACGTCAACAAGCTCGGCACGGACGTCAACGGCGTGAAGTCCGATCTCGACGCGGAGAAGAACAACTTGCAGCTGACCCGCGGCGAATTCGGCACTCTGATCGCGAAGAACCACGACGAAGTGGAAGAGCTTCGCCGTCTGGGCGAGCGCGATTATTACGAATTCACCATCGACAAGCGGAACAGCCGCGAGAAAGTCGGCAACCTGATGGTCGAACTTCGCGGCACCAACATCAAGAAGAGCCAGTATGCCGTGACCATCTTTGTTGACGACCAGCGCCACGAGAAGAAGAACCTGTCGGCCAATGAGCCGCTGTACTTCTTCGAAAACGGCGCCAGGTCACCCCTGGAGTTCGTGGTGAACCAAGTGGGCAAGGACAAGATCACCGGCTACCTGAGCGTTCCGAAGGTAAACCAGACGCATGCGCAAGCGGCGTCCGGCGGCAACTAACTAACACAACACCGCGCACTGGCGGGCGCGGCGGATTGCAGCAAAGCGGAGGCGTCCTGGCGCCTCCGCTTTTTTTATTCGGACTTCTTTAGCGCGCGCATCTTGCGGCTCAGGAATCGCTTGGCGAGTGAGGACAACTGGTCGTGCTTGATTTTCCCCTGCTCGTACAGCTTCACTCTTCCTTTAGCGACTTTGCGGCGGCGGCGCTGCCGTTTTTGGGCCACATACCGCTTCTCGTTTGCCATTTCATTTCCTCCCGTCGTTAGGCGCCACTTGATTGTATCGGAGAAGGAAAAGGATGCAAGGCTCGCCTGTGATTTTGCGGCAGAGTTCGCGTAGGATTGATTGGACATGACCATCACTGCCATCCACGCGAGCCGCATTCTCACGCCGCAGGAGGAATTCCTCGACAGCGTCATTTTGGTGGAAGGAAGCCGCATCACGGCCATCGGGCATCGCGACGAAGTAAAGATTCCCGAAGGCGCCGTGGATTACGTCGCATCCGGCATGACCGTGGTGCCCGGGTTTGTGGATGTGCACATTCACGGAGCGGGAGGCCACGACGTGATGGAAGCGAATGCGGACGCGCTCGATCGCATCACGTCCAACGTAGCGCTCCACGGGACCACCTCCATGGTCGCCACCACGGTCACCGCGCCGGTGGATCAGACCTGCAAGAGCCTCGCAGGCATCGCGCATTACATTCACGCGCATGAAAAGCCAGACGATACGCCTCATCTCGGCGCCGAAATCCTGGGAATTCATCTCGAAGGTCCATTCATATCCAGGGCGCGCCGCGGCGTTCATCCCCTGGACTCGATTACCCGGCCTTCTCTCGAAATCTTCGAGAAATTTCGCCAGGCTGCCGACGGCCTGGTGCGCATTCTAACCATTGCGCCGGAGCTTCCGGGCGCGCTGGAATTAATCGCCGCGGCGGTGAAAAGCGGAGTGGTGGTGGCCATCGGCCACACGGATGCGGATTACGAGCAAACCATGGCTGCGGTGAAAGCCGGCGCGAGGCACACGGTGCATTTTTACAACGCCATGCGGCCCTTTTCGCATCGTGATCCCGGAGTCATTGGCGCGATTCTCACCGATCCCGACGTGACCGCGGAAGTCATCGCGGACGGCACGCATGTCGCAGGGCCGGCGATCCAGGTTCTGCTCGGCACCAAGGGATTCGATACCGTAATACTCGTGAGCGACGGAACCGCCGCTACCGGCATGCCCGATGGACCTTTTCGCCTGGGCAATTTCGAGATGATGGTGAAAGACGGCATATGCCGCAACGCGGAAGGAAAACTTGCCGGGAGCACCTTGACGCTTGACCGCGCGCTCAAGTACGTGGTCTCGCTCGGCGTGCCGCTGGTCGATGCCGTGCGCATGGCTACGGTGTTGCCGGCCCGGAGGCTCGGCCTCGCGGGAAAGAAAGGCATCCTCGCCGTGGGCGCCGACGCAGACCTGGTGGTGCTCACCCCGGATCTTCGCGTGGCAGGCGTCATGACGCGCGGTGCAGGCCTGGCATCCTAGGCGTTGGTTACGGGATATTTTCTTCGGGAATAAAATCGAAACGGCGGCTTACTTATTCAGCGGGATTTTCAACTCTTCTGCGATTTGATGCGGATCGAACGGGCTGCATGCAAAGAAACGTCCGTCGATGCCAATGGTGGGCACCTTGCGGCGGCCGTCATTGACGCGCATCACGAGTTCCTCGGCATCAGGCGACTCGTCGATGTTCACCTCTTGGAATGCGATCTTTCGCTCGCGAAGGAACTGTTTCACGCGGCGGCAATCGCAGCACCAGCAGGTTGAGTACACTACGAT
>Ga0302326_10007038_pt1 | contig 25140 bp, 26 predicted proteins | sample Palsa_T0_3_FD_202264 | JGI IMG/M metagenome (GOLD analysis project Ga0302326, IMG submission 202264) | Peat permafrost microbial communities from Stordalen Mire near Abisko, Sweden - Palsa_T0_3 | ecosystem: Environmental > Terrestrial > Soil > Palsa > Peat permafrost | place: Sweden: Abisko... | reverse complement strand
AGATGAGTGTTCTCGAAACGCACTCGTCCTTCCGTGCCGTCGGCAAAGCGAACGGCAAGTGTCTTTGGCGGCACGACTTCGACGGAAACCACGGTCCAATGCATGTCGTTACTCCAGCGGAGCGATCTTGAGCGGTGGCTGTTGCGCGCGGCAGAGTTCCCAGTCGTTAAGTAACTCGGCTCGATGCAATTCGACCCAGGTCGAAGACCAGCCCAAGAGCCCGGCGCGGCAACGAGCCCTCCATAACTTGCAAGGGCTCGATGCGAATCACCGCCTCATGTTCGTTGTACAGCGCATGAAAATGAGGCGGAGCGTGATCGTTGAAATACATTCGAATCAGGATGCCCAAAAACTGGCTAATCGTCGGCATCGATTGATTCTCCTCGTGTCATTCTTATTCTCTCAGAGACCGGGATGTTTGAAGAATTTGGGCAGCACGGAAATTTACTTGATCACTCCGCGCTGGCTGCGCTCGATGAAGGAGATCAGATACGCCACATCTTCGCGTGCGTCTTCCGGGCCTTCCAGCTCTTTCATCTTTTCGACGGCGGAGGTGGTATTCAGCTTGGCCGCCAGGAGCAGCCGGTAGGCCTTCTGCAGCATTTGCAGCCGTTCAGGCGAAAAGCCTTTCCGCGCGAGGCCGACCTTGTTGATGCCGAATGCCTTGTTCTCGCGCCGCGCCGAGGTGAGCGAGTAGGGCAGCACGTCTTGCGTAACGATCGTTCCGCCGCCGATGTAGGCGTGCGCGCCGACCGTGCAGAACTGGTGCACCGGGCTGAATGCGCCGACGGTCGCATAGTCCTCGATGATCACATGGCCGGCCAACGTGGCGGCGTTGGCCAGAATGCAATGGCTGCCTACCCGGCTATCGTGGCCGATATGCGCGTAGGCCATGATCAAACATCCCGACCCGATGGTGGTGATGCCGCCGCCTTTGGCCGTTCCACGCGAAACGGTGACGCACTCGCGGATGGTGTTGTCATCGCCGATCGAGGTTTCCGTGGCCTCGCCCTGGTACTTGAGATCCTGCGGCGGGATGCCGAGCGAGGTGAACGGGTAGATGGTGTTGCGGGCCCCGATGCGGGTGCGCCCGTCCAGCACAACGTGCGAGATAAGCCTGCACTCTTCGCCGAGAACGACTTCGGAGCCAATCGTGCAAAACGGTCCAACGGTGCAGGAGTCCGGCACGCCGGCGCCGGCTGCGATCACCGAGCTGGGATGAACGTTCACTCCGCAGGCCCCGCTTCAGCTGCCGCGTCAGGTTCAGTCTCAGCCCGCCGTTGCCTGGGGACGACCGCGCAGGTCAGCGTCGCCTCGCAGGCCACTTTGCCGTTTACGATGGCTTTGCCCTTCATGCGCCCGGCGCGTGGCCGGAACGAGAGTACTTCGACCTCCAGCCGGAGCTGGTCGCCCGGGGTGACGGGACGCCGGAATTTGGCCAGTTCGATGCCGGTGAAGACCACCAGCTTATTTTCGCGGTCCGCAACTTCCTTCAGCAGCAGGATGCAGCCGGCCTGGGCCATCGCCTCCACCACCAGCACGCCGGGCATGATCGGATAGCCGGGGAAGTGGCCGTTGAAGAACGGTTCGTTGATGGTGACGTTCTTGATGGCCACGATCCGCTTGGCGCGCTCGAACTCGATGACGCGGTCGATCAGCAGAAACGGATAGCGGTGGGGCAGAAATTCCATGATCTGCCCAATGTCCAGTGTTTGATTTTCCGACGTCATTCCAGGCTCCGGTGGCGGAATTGCTGCGCACTCCGGCGCAAGTCGGAATTATAAATGGCCGATGGTTGTCTTATAAGAGCAGGAGGACGCGAATCAAACCAAGCCAAAGAGCGGGTCGGCGTCATACGAGGGATCGACATCCACATTCGTAAAGGCGTCGGCAAAGACAGATCTCTGCTTCTGTTCAGGCCAATCGAGCAGGAATTCCGTGAATCGCTCCGATGGAACGGGACGCTGAAACAGGAAGCCCTGTCCGGCCTGGCAGCCCATCTGCTTCAAGATTTGAAGCTCGCCTACGGTTTCGATCCCTTCGGCGACCGTTCCCAGCTTCAAGTACCGGGCCATGGTCATGATCGTCTTGCAGAGCGATTGCGCCTGGCTCGACCGGTCGACGCCGTGGACGAAGCACCGGTCGATCTTCATCGTGCTCAGGGGCAGCCCCTTCAGCGCGTTGAAGCTCGTATAGCGCGTCCCGAAGTCGTCCAGCGAGACCTTGACCCCGATCGACCGCAGCGACTTGAGCCGCTCGACAAACAGGGGCTCATCGTCCATCATCAGCGATTCCGTCACTTCGATGTCCAGTTGCGAATATCCCGGCGGATTGACCTCGATCTCCCGCATTACGACGGCTACAAAGTCTTCGCGCCGCACATTGGCCGCGGAGGCATTCACGGCCAGCGATGGAATTATCAGTCCAGCAGATCGCCATCGGGCTGCATCCGCCAGCAACCGGTGCAGCGAGTGCCGGAAAATTTCGTCGATCAGGTTGGATCGCTCGGCAACCGCGATGAACTGCGCAGGCGAGACCGGGCCGCGCGTGGGATGGTTCCAACGCGTCAGGCCTTCCACGCCGATCACCGTGCCGGTCGCAAGGTCGATCTGAGGCTGGTAGACCAGACTAAGCTGGTTGTCGCGGAGCGCCGCGCTCAGATCCCGTTCCAGATCCCGCTCCATCTGCAAGGCTGCGTCCATCTCGGAATGAAAGAGGATCGGAGCCCGACTCCGCGAGCGCGTGGCCGAGACCGCAGCCAGGCTCGCAAAGCGGATCAATTCACTTGGCGTCGTCGCGTGTTCCGGAAAGAAAGCCACGCCCGAGGCGATCTCCGGCTTTCCTTCCGATCCGCTGGACCCGAATTGAGAGGCAGTTTCCACGATCATGTTGAGTCGCTCCGCTGTACGTTCATCGCGTCTTAAAGCCAATAGAAAGCAGTGCTCGCCGAAACGGCAGATCAGCTCCCCTGCTCCCACCCAGGGCCGCAGCCCGTCGGCAACCGCGCATACCAGGCGATCCGCGCCTTCGTCTCCGGCAATTGAGTACTCCCGCCGCAGGTTCAGAAGGTCGACCCAGAGCAGGGCAATCTCCCGGCCATCCGTAAGAGCCCGATCCAGCAAACAGCGTACCGATGCGCGAAACGAAGCGCGATTTGGCAGGCCGGTGAGGCTGTCGAACTGCATGCCGAAATCCTGGGGATGGCTTCGAAAATCCTCTTCGATTGCCAAGGACGTACACGTGTTCATCGATTGACCCCATGGATGCGCATCGGATTGGCGTGCTCTGGCCGGGCTCCGCTTCAAACACCGAAGGGCTCTTTTCCCAAGGTGAAGACAATTCCTAGTAACCGAAGTCTACGCATGGCGTGGTTACCTGAGACATACCACGGTCATGTCTGGGTAATCACGAAAGTTGTATGGGTAAGAGGTAGCCGGAAGCCAACTGGGATTGCGAACACGTCATAGGATGCACTGGGTCAGGCCCGTAGCAGATCGCGAGTTTATGCGGTGCGGTCGGAGTCGGAGCCGCGTTTTACGCGTGTTACTTCTTCGTCTTTACGATCTTGGCCGCTGTTGCATCCACGTTGAACTCGTCCGCCGGCAACGTCTGGTTGTAGATAGCCTTGAAGAGGAAACGCTGATTCACCATGTCCCCGTTTCGGAAGCGGGTAATGTTGAAGGGAGTCTGAAATCCATCTACCGGGCGGTAGTTGTCATACTCTTCGGCATCCTCGTCCTTGTCTTTATAGATAGGGTCGCGCCACTGGAAGGTGCGGCGCAGCGGCAGATGGCTTTGCGAATCCATCTGGATGGTCACGGCCTCGTTCTGGGCTGAGATCAGGGTTACCTGGTCGGCCATGTGGCTTTCCGCCAGATGCTGGCCTTCATAGATCAAGATGGTGGCAGGATCCTTGAGCCAGGTCTTGATCACCGTTTCGATCGAGTGATCGCGGCGGCGCAGAGACTCCTCGACCTGATCTTTGGGCAGCTCTTTCTTGCCGGAATAGATGACCTCCCAGCCCTCGCGGCCGGTATAGATCTGCACCACATCGCGATGCTTGGTGAACTCCATCCGGTCCTGATCCGGCCACTGGTGAATCTCCCAGTACTCCACCGTCGCGCCGGAGGGCTTGCCATGATAGAAGGCGGCGCTGCGCCCCTGGTACTCGCGATTCTTCATGTTGAGCCACGCGTCTCCGCCGAGAGCCTTGACCATCAGGTCGAGTTCCGCGCGAGCCTGCTGGGCATTCTTGGCCGCATCATCCTGCGTTTGAGCGAAGTTTGCCGGCAGCGCGGCAGCCATCCCAAGAGCCAACAAGGCCGGCAAAAATCTCAACATGGATATTGTTCTCCCCAAAAGCAACTCAACTAATCAACTAAAACCGCTCCGCTAGCCAACCAGAACCGCTCCGCCGTTCACATTCAGCACTTCGCCGCTGATGAATCCGGCAAGCGGAGTGCATAAAAACAAAACCGGTCCGGCAATCTCTCGCGTACTGCCCGGCCGTCCCACCGGAATCCCGGCCGCGATCCTGGCCCCAATTTCAGGATGGCCAAGCGCAGCCGCCGACATCTCGGTCGAAACCCATCCCGGAGCAACGCAATTGACCATAATCCCCTGAGGCGCCAGCTCGCTCGACAGGCTCTTGGTGAGACTAATCATCGCGCCTTTGGTCACGGCATAGTCGGCGTGATTGGCCTCGCCGCGCTGCCCGGCGGTGGAGCTGATCAGCACAATGTGCCCGCGAGGCGCACCGGCCACCAGCCGGTCCTGGGCGAGCATCTGCGCGACAGCCGCTTGCGCGAGGCCAAAGACCGAATCGAGATTGACTCCCATGGTCTGTCGCCACTGCGCTTCGCTCATGGTGGCAATCGGTGCGTCCTCTGGAGGCCAGATGCCATGATTGACCACCAGCACATCGAGACGTCCAAAGGCAGCCACAGCGGCTTCCACCAGCGCCCGGCCATCGGCGGGCGTGGCCAGCTCCTGCTGCAAGGCGCGGCAATGATCCGGCCCTCCGCAAGTTGCAGCCAGCGCTTCGGCCTGCGGACGCGCCTTCGCATAGCTAAAAGCCACGCGGGCCCCGGCCAGCGTAAACAGCCGCACCGTCTCGGCGCCAATTCCTCGCGAACCGCCGGTAATCAAAGCAACTTTTTCGTCCAGTCTCAGCGCAACACCATTCATAGCGTCCACGCTATCGTAGCCGACCGAATGGGTGCAAACACGGCGTCCAATCCATGACAAAGACGCAAGATTTCGGCTTGACCTCTGTCATGATGCAAGATTAAGGATAGTAACGGAGCGGATTATGTCCTATATGTCGTCGTTGCGGTTAGTGATGCGCCCGCATACGTCCGACGCTGAGCTGGCACAATCCCTGGCGAACCTCTGGCCGCATCGATGGCACGAATCGAACTGCCTCTTGAATATCCTTTGCTCGGTTGGATTGCATCGCTGGATGCAACTGGATTTGAGCGCTTTCGTCCCGGATAGAGAAGTAAGGTTCTGCTTCTGGTGCGAGAAGGTCAAGCTGGATGGGGAGATCTACGGCGATCGCAGCGTTGCAGAATAGAACCGCGCAACTGCGAGCAATCCCGGGAGACACTTCTGGAAGACGGCCCGAAGAGATCTGCACAAGTTTTGGGCAGCGGATACTCCGTCGTACGGGCCATCGCGGCACGAAGGATGCGAGCAGACAGTTCTGGCGCTAAACGGCCCGCAACAGCCGGGCCGGCAGGAAGATAATCCCAGCTACGAGTTGCAAAATTCCCTCGACCGCAATTCCGACAATCCGGAACGGCAGAAGGAACAGCCAAACCAGCGGGTAGAGCACGAGAGCAGCCAGCGCCAGCGGCCAGCAGAAGACGAAAAGAAGGCACCACAGCAGAAATTTGATCATCGCATTCCTATCCTTGGAGCCATGCGCACAACTGGCCGGAAGGGCTCCTGACGCATGGTACGCGGATCGGCTGGAGATAGTTCCCAACCCTGCTCTCAACGCTCCCCTGTGCCAATTGGCGTGATCGGTCTACTTTTCCTTGGCTTTGGCCGCCAGCACTTTCTTGCGTTCGCGAATGAGCTTGTTTCGTTCTTTTTCCGGCATGGCCAAGATGGTTTTGGTGCGCTTGGGCAGTTTTTCGTAGATGAGCGTATGGGCTTTGCGCAGTTCGTCTTCAAATTCCCGCTGCCGCAGCACGTCCCAGCGCTCGACCATGACCCAGAAGGCGCGGGCGGAATATGGAGCTGGCACGATTCCCTCGATCTCAATCAGCTGGTGGAAGCGCGCCGCGCCACAGTGGAACGACAGGACGCCTGAGCCGGTGTTTTCGAGATCGATGACCGCGAACATCTTACCGCCGATGTCTCTGTCGCCGACCCAGAAGACGAGATCGTGGCCCCAGTTCACCGTCTCCGCAACATGCGGCAAACTCAGGCAGAATGCGCGAATGCGTTCGTTGTCCATACGTCTGTGAGGGTTTGAAGCTAGGCTTTCTTCTCTTTTGCCGCCAGCGCCTTTTTGCGTTCGCGAATCAGCTTGTCTCGTTCCTTTTCCGGCATGGCCAGCAGAGTCTTGGTGCGCTTGGGCAGCTTTTCGTAGATGAGCGTGTGAGCCTTGCGCAACTCTTCTTCAAATTCGCGCTGGCGCAGTACATCCCAGCGCTCGACCGTAACCCAGTGCGCCTTGGCCATATACGGCGCGGGAATAATTCCTTCGGTCTCCAGCAGCTCCTGGTAACGCTCCGCCCCGCAGTGGAACCACACGACGCCGGTTCCTTCCCCGTCGAGGTGAATGAGGGCAAACATCTTGCCTCCGATGGCCTTGTCGCCCACCCAGAAGACAAGATGATGGCCCCAGTTCACACTCTCGGTTGCATGTGGCAAACTTAGGCAAAACTCGCGAACGCGTTCGTTGTCCATAAAGTTAAGTACCTTAAACGGCGGGACCAGTATTAGCTTCGCGGCGCCGAATTCGAAAATAGGTCGCGACCCAAAATATTGAAGCAAATAACCAAGGAATCGCTAAAGCTACTGCGAACCAAAACATGATTGTTTGAAAAAGGCGATCGTACTGGCCATCCGAGAGGTGGTGATTTGTGGGGCCGCGAACTATCAACGCTAGAAGAAAGAACCCACACATCGAGATCTTCAACAGGAGAGGCCGAACTTGGGTTGAATTTTTCCTAGCGGCCCTATCCAAGCGTTCAGTTAGCCAATTCATGTCAGCGAGTATAGCTCAGCTTTGCTATAGCTAGGCCCAACCCCTCGTAACATCGATGATGTTTTCCAGCGCCAACGGCGCGACGTTATCCCAGCCCAGGGCAACGCCCTGGGTCAAAATGCCGCGAGAGACACAAGGGCTGAAAGCCCGGTTTATCCTCTCTCCATGCCGCAATCGCTCTCCTACCTCCTCGTCCACATCGTCTTCAGCACCAAAGATCGCGCCCCAATACTCGATGCTTCAGTACGCCCTGCTCTCCACGCCTATCTCGCTGTGGTCGCCCGCAACGCCGGCTGCGAATGCTATCGCGTGGGCGGCGTCGCTGATCACGTACATTTCGCGGTCCGAATCTCTCGCACAATTACGATTGCTCAACTGATCGAGGAACTGAAAACATCGTCGTCGAAATGGCTCAAAACCCAGACGCCCGACTTGGCCCATTTCGCGTGGCAAAGCGGGTACGGCGCATTCTCTGTAGGTCCGGCTGACCTGGAGACATTGAGGCAATACATTGACACGCAGGAAGAACATCACAGAACACGGACATTCCAGGAGGAATACCGTGCGTTTCTAAAGCGATATGATGTGGAATTTGACGAGCGTTATGTCTGGGATTGACCAATAGCGCGGGCTTTCAGCCCTTGGCGATTAACCTGCACCCCCAACCCAGGGCGTTGCCCTGGGCTGGGATAGCGTCGCGCCTTCGGCGCTCAAAATCCAAAAGCGCGATCAGATGATGAGGAGTTTTACACGCCGGTCGTGATCACTACCCGGAAGCGTGCTTTGCCGCTCATCATGCGGTCAAAGGCTTCTGGAGCCTTCTCAAGCGGATAAGTCTCGATCCTCGGCCTGACCCCTGTGAGTGCGCTGAAATTCAGCGTGTCCTCCGAATCCATGCCTGTGCCCGAAGCCCAGCCGCGGACTTCGCGGTTGCCCATGATCAGCGGAAGCGTGTTGACGGCGATCGGCTTTTCAGGAACGCCGACGATAATCAGCCTGCCGCCGGGAGCGAGGCCGCCCACGGCTGTTTCGAGAGCCGCAGCATCGGTCAGCGTGGAGAGAATCACCGCGGCTCCGCCCAGCTTCTGCAACTCTTCCGCGAAATTGGTGGCCTTGTTGTCGATATAGTGGTGCGCTCCCAGCTCCTTTGCCAGCGCTGCCTTCTCCGGTCCGCGCGCGATGGCCACGGTGCGATAGCCGGCTTTGGCCGCGAACTGCACGCCAAGATGCCCTAGCCCGCCGATGCCCAGGATCGCCACGAGATCACCCGCTTTGGCGCCTGAGTGGCGCAGGCTGTTGTAAGTCGTCACGCCCGCGCACATCAGCGGAGCGGCGTCCACGTCGGCCAGATCGCCGGGAATCGCGGCCAGCGCATTGGCCGGGGCAATCACGTAGTCGGCATAGCCGCCGTCGTAGCTGATGCCCGCTATCTGCTGGTTCTGGCAGAGGATGAAGTCGCCTCGCCGGCACTGCTCGCAGTAGTTGCAATGTCCGCCATGCCATCCCAGGCCGACGCGCTGGCCAACTTTGAAGACCGGTACATCCGGCGCAACCGCATCGAGGACGCCGGCGATCTCGTGGCCAGGGACGCGCGGGTAGGCGATGGGAAAGATGCCGAATTTGGTGATGCTGTCGCTGTGGCAGACTCCGCAGGCCTGCACGCGAATGCGCACCTGTCCCGGACCGGGCTCGGGAAATTCGCGCTGCACCAGCTCGAACGGACCGCCGGCGGAAGTTACTTGAAAAGCACGACCAGAAACGCTTGGCATGGGGTGGTTCTCCTCCGGGTTGAATGTGTTATTGGGCTTTCAGATGCGGCCAGATTTGTTCGATGAAGATTAAATTCGCTTGCCGGTATCCAGGTCAAGCGCGAAGGGCAGGTCTTTGTCGATCATCAGGTCCCAGCCTTCGCCGTGGAGGATTTTGCCCTCGATGCGCAGGTTCGCGATTCCTTCCCAGGAGAGCCGGCCGGATTCCCAGGCTTCTCCATCGCGGCCCCAGGCCAGGATGGAATGATGCCCGACAAACAACAAGAGCCCATCGGACGAAGTGCAATGATCGTTCGGCAGGTAGCAATGCACGTCAAGCACGGGGCGATAACGCAGCATGGTGAAGTTTTCCGGATGGACGACATCGATCAGGTACGCATAGCCGCCCGAGACGGCGCACAGCCAGTCAGGATTTGGGCAGGACCAGAGACCGGTCGGCGCCGCCGGATCGCGAAAGCCGAGCGCACAGGTGGCCAGGAATGGCAGCGATTCTGGCGAGCCCGGCTGGACGAACTGGACAAGCACTTCCAGAGCGCCCCGCTCGACTTCCTCGACGATGGCGGGATAGACGTAATGGCGGCTGGGCAGGATCATGGGCCTGTTTGGCAAAATCTCCGCCGTCCAGTTGTGCGGAAAGCAGCCGTAGAATGTGGGGGCGGTCATGCGTCTACCCTATACCGCAAAATCCAATCCCGCTGTTCAGGTGTATCTGGAATCGTGCAACCACGAGCAGCTTCAATTGCGGCCAAGGCTTTTTCTGGATTCCAGCCTAAGTGAATTAATGCGCACGATGTTGTGATGCTTGCTCTGCCGATACTTCCTCGGCAATGAATTCCCATGCGCTCGCCAGCTTGGAGTCGTTTTGTCAGAATTTTCACGAATTGCCGAAAGCCGGCGGAATCGGGAGGAGTGTGCCGATCGGGGATAGGGTATTGCAGATACGTCAGTCCGACTGTCGTTGCCAATTTTCTTTCTTCGCCGAGGCCTAGTTCCAACGCTTCCTCATCTTCTAACAGTGAAACGAGCGTTGTGATGCCAGCGCGTTTCATCCTCAATAGTTCGTCTTCGAGCCAATCTCCTCCGCGTGGACGCAAGACGATCGCAAGTCCCGGCGGTGGATTTCCATCAATCCAGAAGATCTCCGATGAGGCCATCGTACTTTTGTTTACTCCTGGATGATTTCTGGCCGGATGGTTTGGCGTTCAGTCGGCTACTGGCAGGTCATGCGACTAGCTGTAGCGCTCGAGTTCGGCGGCGTAGCGGGTGGTTAGAGCTTGGATGTACTCGTCGGCGCTCCACTCTTCGTTGATCTTGTTGAGGTCGAGCAGGTGGCAGGCGGCTTCGACGACGCCGTAGGAGACTTCTTCCTGCTGCAGCAGTTCGATCAGGTCGGGAAGCACCCGGAGTTCCTTGCGCTTGCCGAGACCGGCGACGGCCTCTTCGCGGGTATCGGGGTTGCCGTCGTCGAGCCGCTCCAGTAGCGCCTCGCGAATCTCCGGCGTATCGGCGTTGCCCTGGACACCCAGGCCAAAGGTGGCCCAGTCGCGGATGTCGGGGTCGGAGTCGTCCATCAGTTCGAGCAGCACGCGGATCGCGTCCGGGTGGTCGGCGAAGCAGCTCAGGGCGAAGGCCACGGCGAAGCGGACATCCGGGTCGGAGTTGGCGCGGTGTTCGAGGATGAGCGGCACGGCCGCAGGGTTGCCGAGATGCCCGAAGGCGACCAGGCAGGAGTCGATGACTTGAAGATCAAGCTCGTCCTCGAGAACGCCGGCGATGACGGCGTAGCTTTCGGCGGCAAATACTACGTCCGGATGGTCTTCGGTTTTGCCTAGCTGGGCGAGAATGTCCACGCCGCGGCGGCGCTTGGCCGGTTGTTTATTGCGGCTCCATTGCACGGCTTTATCAAAAACCGGCCGTCCTGCAACTTCGTCGCTGGCGATGGCCTGCAGCTTGCTGACTGCCTCCCATGGGCCGCCTTCGTCGTCTTCGTCGTCGTAGTCGCCTTCGAGGGTTTGCCGGAAGAGCTCGTCGATTTCTGCTTGCGTCGCCATAATCACCGCCCTCTATGAGCATAAGCGCTTGTACCGCAGATTGGCGCGTAGATATGGAATGCGCAACCTGGTCCAGCTGGCGGGAATCTATTAGGCAGGCCAGAAAGTTACGATAATCTTTCACCAAGAGAGGTTCCTACGTGCCGTTACGCGCTCCTGTTTCAATCGCTCTTGCCCTCGTTCTAGTTGCAATCCCGTTCTCTGGCTCTGTTTTGGGCGCAGCCGCTGCTGAGCAGGAGACTGCTCAGACCATCTCTCAAAAGATCAAAGGGCTGGAGCGGAAAGACGGACTCTTTCCGCTGGATTGGGATGTAAAAACCGGCAAGATGTACCTCGAAATTCCTGAGACCGAGAAGGATTTTCTGCTGCTGGACCAGTTGCCGTATGGGCTGGGCTCGAATGACGTGGGCCTGGATCGCGGGCAGCTTGGCGCGGGGCGCGTGGTCCATTTCACGCGCGCCGGGAACAAGGTGCTGCTGATTGCGCCGAACCTGGCCTATCGTTCGAGCGCGGCCGATGCCGCGGAGAGAATCGCGGTGAAAGAGTCTTTCGCCGAGTCGGTGCTGTGGGGATTCAAGATGGAGGCGGAGGAGAACGGCCGACTGCTGGTGGATGCCACGGATTTCTTTCTGCGCGACGCGCATGGCGTGGCCGAACGCATGCAGGCGGCGCAGCAGGGCAACTACAAGCTGGACCCCAGCCGCTGCGCCATCACGCTCGACAATACCAAGAATTTTCCCAAGAACACGGAGGTTGAGGCGATTCTCACTTTTGCCTCGGATGGGCGGCCGCATGGGGAGTTTGTGGCCTCGGTCACGCCCGACGCGCATTCGGTCACGCTGCGCGAGCATACGTCTTTGATTGAACTGCCAGGGCCGGGCTACACGCCGCGCCGCAACGATCCGCGGTCCGGGTTCTTCTCGGTCGATTATCGCGATTACTCTGTGCCGCTGGGCGAGTCGATGGACCAGCATTTGCTGGTGCGGCATCGTTTGCAGAAGAAAGATCCCAACGCTGCGGTGAGCGAGCCGGTCAAGCCGATTGTCTACTACGTGGACCGTGGCGCGCCGGAGCCGATTCGTTCGGCGCTGGTGGAGGGCGCGAATTGGTGGAGTGCAGCCTTTGAGGCGGCGGGATTCAAGAATGCCTTTCGCGTCGAGGTTTTGCCTGAGGGCGCCGATCCCATGGATATCCGCTACAACATGATCCAGTGGGTGCATCGGCGGACGCGCGGCTGGAGCTATGGCGAGGCGGTGACCGATCCGCGCACAGGCGAGATCATCAAGGGCCAGGTGACGCTGGGCAGCCTGCGCGCCCGGCAGGATTACCGGATTGCCGAGGCGCTGCTGGCGCCTTACATGGAGGGCCAGCCGATTCCGCCGGAGATGGAGCAGATGGTGCTGGCGCGGACGCGGCAACTGGCTGCCCATGAGGTGGGCCATACGCTTGGGTTGCAGCACAATTTCGCGGCATCTTCGGTTGCACCGGGGACTTCGGTGATGGACTATCCGCATCCGTGGATCACGCTGGATAAGGACGGGAAACCGGCCCTGGACAAGGCTTACACGGTGGGCATCGGCGCGTGGGACAAGGCGGCGATCCGCTATGGCTATTCTGAGTTCGCTCAGGGAACGCCTGAGGGACCGGCTCTCGACCAGCTTTTGAAACAGAATGAGAAGGACGGCCTGCGCTACATCACGGATGAGGATTCGCGCCCGCTGGGCAGCGCGCATCCTTACGGGCATTTGTGGGACAACGGACCGGATGCGGCTGCTGAGCTGGAGCGCGTCCTGGAGGTGCGCAAGGCGGCGCTGGCGCGCTTTGGCGAGAACGCGATACGTCCCGGTGAGCCGATGTCCGATCTCGAAGAGACGCTGGTGCCGTTGTACCTGCTGCATCGTTATCAGACTGAGGCTGCATCCAAGCTGATCGGCGGCCTGGACTACCGCTACGCGGTGCGCGGCGACGGCGCGATGGTTACGGAGATGCTTGCGCCGGAGCGGCAGCGCGCGGCTCTGAGCGCGGTGCTGCAGACGCTCGATCCTGGGGCCCTTACGTTGTCGCCCGAGTTCCTGGCCATGTTGCCGCCCAACCCGCCAGGTTATCCGCGCACCGTGGAGGCATTCAAGGGTTATACGGGCCTGACATTCGACCCGGCCGGTGCGGTGGAGGCCGCTGCCGCCCTGACGGCGTCCTTGCTCTTTGAGCCTGCGCGCGCCAGCCGGCTGGTGCAATACCATGCGCAGGATGAGAAATCGCCGGGGCTGGATGAGGTGATCGATCAGACGCTTCAGACCACTTGGGAGGCTCCTCGGCGGGACGGCGTGCTGGGACAGACGCAGTTTTCGGTGGAGACTGTGGTGCTCAAGCAGCTGATGCAGTTGAGCGTTTCGAAGGCGGCTTCTCCGCAGGCGCGGGCGATTGCGACGACGAAGATCGCGGATCTGGAGAGCTGGCTGACCGACCAGCTTGAAACCGATGCGCCGGTGAGTGTGGAGGCGCACTGGTCCGCGGCGCTGGACGATATCGAGCGATTCTGGAAGGAGCCGGAGAAGTTTGTCGTCGATCCGCCGCTGGCTACGCCGCCGGGCCAGCCGATCGGCTCGGAGGAAGACGAGGACGACTTCTCGGTGCGGTGAGCTGTTATTTGCTGGCGGAAAAGTGTTCCCAGCCATGCGGTTCGAGCGGCTCGACGCCTTTTTCGGTTCGAAGGGAAACCCTTGGTTTGCGGGGATTCGCGCGTAGAATCCGGCCAATCGCAGTGATTGGAACTCCTGCAATGCTTTTGGGCAGTTTTGCGGATTGCGGCGCCGTGAAGAGAAGCTCGTAGTCTTCGCCGCCGTGGAGAGCCATCGCCAGGGTGGCTCCTGCTGCGTTTGGCAATGCGATAGCGTCTACTTCGGCGGCTACGCCGGACTCGGCGCAGAGGCGGCCAAGATCGGTCGAGAGGCCGTCGCTCAGGTCCATGGCGGCGGAGGCCTTGCGATGTTTGCGCAGCCAGAGTCCCTGCGCGAGGCGGGGTTGGGGGTAGAGATGCGGCGCGGTCTTCGAGGCTTGCGTGGCGCTCAAAAAACTTTGCGGCGACTGCTCCACCGCCGCCAGTTCGGCAGCGGCGCCCCCTAAGCTGCCGGTGACGTAAATGCGGTCGCCGGGGCGTGCGCCGCTACGCAGCAACGCCTGGCCGCGCGGAACGGAGCCGGTAAGGACGATGTCCGCGACGGCCAGCGGCGACTCGGCCAGGTCGCCTCCAGCCAGGGGCACGCCATGTTCGGCGGCGAGCGCGAGCAGGCCGTCGAAAAAGCGGGCAACCCACGTCTTGGGCCAGGGGCGGGAGCTGCCGGAAGCTTCGGTCAGTTCGCGGGGTAGGCCGAGCGAGAGGAACGCGGCGACGGGGGTTGCTCCCATGGCCGCCAGATCGCTCAGGCCTCGGGCCAGGGTGCGATGGCCTACCGACTCGGGAGGGTGCCAGTCGAGCCGGAAATGCCGGCCTTCGAGGGAAAGATCGGTGGTTACCGCCAGTTCGTCGCCGGCGCGCAGCCGTAACACGGCGCAATCGTCGCCGATACCCAGCCGTACTCGGGATTTTGTCTGGGCCGGCTTACCCTTGGCCGTGGGTGCGGCTTCCGCAGCCCTGGCGCGGATGGCGCTGAGTAGTGCCAGCTCGCCGTGAACGTGCTCCTGGGGCCGATTGGGCAGCGATAAGGATTTGCGCTTTTGCAGCATACTCGATTGCACCGTGGATGAAGCATATCTTGCCACCCGACGAGATTGGGGCTAGGATTCCTGCGAATGTTCTAAAGATTTCCTAACAGAATGAAAGTGGACGGGGAGGGATCTGTGCCCGATTGCTCTACAATAAACGTTACCAGTTCCGATTACGTCTGTTCAGCTGGAAAGAGTTCTGAGCGGGGCTTGGTTCTCTTCCTTGGTTCCCTGGGATTTTGTCCTGCGGAACGAAAGTTGCTGGCGGAGGTGATGTTGAGGGAGGTTTATGCTACGTAAACGCTATTACATTTTGTTTGTTGCCCGGGATGAAGACGGATGCGTCCGCAAAATTTCGCTTCCGGTTCAATACGTCTATGGATTTGTCGCCGCGGCGCTGGTGGGCGCGTTCACGATTGTCGGCCTGGCCGGTTCTTATACGCGCATGTTGCTGAAAACAGAAAGCTTCAATCAGATTCGCCAGGAGCGTGAGACGCTCCGCAAAAATTACAAGCAGATGGCGGAGATCGCCCACGAACGGGATATTCAGGTTGCATCTCTGGGAGCACTGGCCAGCGAAGTCACCGCGATTTACGGCTTGAAGCAGAACAAGCTGGCCGGTAACGGCAGGCATGCGGCTGCAACCGCGGCAACTGCGCCGACTCCATCCACTCTGGCGCTTACCGACGATGTCAACCAGCAGCAGGTCAAGCTTTCTCTCGACCAGTTCTACAACCTGCGCAGCCAGGCGCTTTCGGGCCGTGTTTCGCGGGCTCTCGAAGGCGGCCTTACCTCCGGGATGAGCTCCGGTCTTTCCGACTGGACCCAGGTTGCCGATGCGCCCGCGCTCTGGCCTGTGGAAGGCACCGTGACCTCGAGCTTTGGGGAACGCGAAGATCCCTTCAATGGAGAAGGCGCGTTCCATGCCGGCATCGACATCTCTGCTCCATCGGGCACCGTGGTCCGCGCAACCGGGGACGGGGTGGTGGATTCAGCGGGCATGAGGAATGGGTACGGGCGGCAGGTAGAGATCGATCACGGGCACGGAGTGCGCACTTCCTATGCTCATCTTTCCGGGATGACGGTCGTCGCCGGGCAGAGCGTCGTACGTGGCCAGGTAATCGGGTATGTTGGCCGCACCGGCCGATCCACCGGGCCGAATCTGCACTACGAGGTGCGCATCAACAACGTGCCGGTGAACCCGCACAAGTACCTGCGCACGACCTTTGCCGAGATGACGGCCAACAATCTGCCGGCGCCCGCACCGGCCGGCACCAAGTAAAGCAGGCCAATTCAAGCACAAAAGACAAGGGACAGGCGATGAGCCTGTCCCTTGTCCTTTCCTGTGGCTTGGTTTACTTGCCGGTGTAGGCTACGCGCCATACGCTGCGCGTGCCGTCGTCAGTGACGTAGAGGGCTCCATCTTTGCCCGTTGCGACGCCTACGGGACGGCCCCAGACCTGGCCATCCTGGGTGACGAAGCCGGTCAGGAAGTCTTCGTAACTGCCTTCGGCGTGGCCGTCATGCATGGGTATGCGGATGACTTCGTAGCCGGCGCGGTTGGCGCGGTTCCAGGAGCCATGTTCCGCGGCGAAGCCGTCTCCCGCGTACTCCTTGGGAAACTGGCCGGTGGGCGGATAGAAGGTCAGCTCCAGGGATGCCATGTGGGGCTGGACAAGGACGTCGGGGGTGAGGACCTTCGAAGCCAGGTCGACGCGTTTGCAGTTTTTCGCCTCATCGGCGGTGAGCGCCGCCGCCTGCAGGTTGGGGCCGGTGCCGTTGGCGCATGGCTCGGGCAGCCGCGGGTCCTGATGGCCGCCCATGTAGTACCAGGGCCAGCCGTAAAAGCCGCCTTCCTTGACCGAGGTCACGTAGTCGGGAACGAGGTGGTTGCCAAGATCGTCGCGCTCGTTGGTGGAGCACCAGAGCTGGCCGGTGATGGGGTTGATGGCTTCGCCAACGCAGTTGCGGATGCCGGAGGCGTAGACTTCAACGAACTTGCCCTCGGGCGTGTATTCGAGGACATCGGCGCGGTGGAACTCCTTGGGATGGGTGTCGGGATCGTCGATGTTGGAGCCGGAGCCCACGGAGACGAGCATGCGCTGGCCATCCTTGGTGAAGACTACGTCGCGGGTCCAGTGGCCGCCGCCCATTAGCTGGGCGTAGCCGGGCACATCGGGGACGATGGTCTCGGGAGCGCCGGTCGCATGCAGATCGCCGGAGCGATAGGGGATGCGCTGGATGGTGGTGGCATTGCCGACGTAGACATAGCGGGGATTGTCGGCGGGATAGAAGGCGATGCCGAAGGGGTGGTCGAGGCCGCTGGCGAAGGTTTCAATCTGGGCTGCCTTGCCGTTGGCGCCGAGGCCGCGGAGGATCAGGATGGAGCCGGCTCCGGAGTCGGCGAGGAAGAGATCGCCGTTGGGCGCGGTGCGGATCAGGCGCGGCATGGTGAAGGTGCCGTTGCCGCGCGCCATATGTTCCTTATTGTCGGCGCGCTGCATGGGGGCGGTGTCGCCGCCGGCGTAGAGGGTGACGGTGAATCCTTTGGGCGCCTGCGGCCATGCTCCGTCGGGGCGCGGGATCACGTGGGGAGTATTGTTGACGGCCTCTTCGGGTTTGGGCACAGGCAGGTCGGCGAGAGTGATCTTGCGGCGTATGCCGGGCTGCTGCTGGTTCCAGTCGGCAAAGGCGGCCTGGCCGGTCTGGGTCTGGCCGGCCTGGGTAGTGCCGCCGGCGGCCGGGTTCGGCGTTGCTCCCCTACAGGAAAGAACTGGGAGAAGGGCTGGAGTCAGGCAGAGGATGGCAAGTCGAAGGGAAACAGGACGAGAAAATGAGGCAGACATGGAACTCCTTGGGAGGAAAGTATCCTGCTTTATCGGACGCATTTCCGCCGGGGCAAGACGCAATGATTGTAAGGAATTGAACTGGCGCCGCGGAAGGAGTGGGTAGAAAAACGGCAGAGTACAGCGATTTATTTCGATTCGCTGTTTGCGCCGCTGTCGCTCCCGGCGCCATTCAGCAGCGCCACGGGCAGGTTCTGGGGCAGGGTGGCGTTGGCTACGACGCGGTTGCGGTGCTGGGAGACATCGGCGGTGCGCAGCACCTCTTTCAGGCTGTTGTTGGCGGCGTTCGAGCCCAGGCCGGCGGTTGCGCCACGCGCCACGGCCAGCAGCAGGTTAAGGCTTGCGGCCTGGCTAGCGGCGGTGGCATCGGTGGCGGCAATCTCCTCGACGCGCAGCTTGAGCGCGCCAGCCCAGTGGACGCTGGCGAGAAATGTGGTGTCCGGTTCAATCGGCAGTTCCATGCCGAGCACGTGAATGCTGCCGTCTTCGCTGAAAGGCAGGCCGATCTCGCCCATGCCCCAGGCAATCGAAAGTAGCGGCATCTCGGAGTAGTGCTCGGCCAGCAGCGTCGATCCGGAGAAAGGCAGCGCGGCGGTGCGATGCCGGTCGAGCATGGAGTGGATCTGCTCGGTGCTTGGGTAGTTGGAGATCGCGACCGTGTCGTAGGCGATCTGGGCCACGCGCACCGTGCGGCCCTCGCTGGGCAGACTGTAGACGGTGTGCCCAGCGTAGATTTCCTTGCCGTTGGCATGGGCCTCAAGGTAGCGAGCCAGGCGCTTGCCGTCGAGCTTGCCTACCAGCACGGTCGAATAGGCTACCGGGCCGTTGGGGCCGTGGGGATCGGGCATCCGGTGCAGGGCGACGGCGGCTTCTTCGAGGTCGCGTTCCCAATCGATGCCGGTGGAGTCGATGAAGGCTTGATACTCCGGGGCGCGAGAGACTGGATTGAGATTCTTGTGCAGCAGGGCGCGCAAGGGGCGCAGGTTGACGTAGACGATGCCGTCGGATTCCGGCAGCAGGCGCGCTGCCTCGGGCGGAGCCTTGAAACGCAGATAGATCGCCGCCGCCAGCACTAGAAGCACCAGGGCTACGATCCAGAGGGTTCTGCGGGTTCGTCTGAGCATTCGGCAGTCGTCAATGAATACGGTATCACCCAACCGTGACGTATCCGAGCGTCTTGCAAGTCAACGACCTGCTTCAATCGAACATTACGGCGAATTAAGCCGCGAAATTTGACGCCTGCAGTTAAAGCCGATACTATCCGCTCACCTAAATCTACTAAAGCTATCGAGCAGCGAAGGAGAAGAAGATGAGGAAGTTGTTTGCTTTGTTGTTTTGCGTGTTGTTGCCAATAACCGTAATTGCAGAAAATACCGGATATAAAGTTACCTACGATGGTGGTTCCCTGACAGATACAAAGGCGGGAGTAGGGGTAAAGCTCTATATCGAAGGGGATCATATTCGTTTTGTCAGAGACGGTCGGGATCTTGCGTTGATCCCCGCAGCCTCCATTACCGAAATCAGCTACGGGCAGGACGTTCATCGCAGAGTAGGCACTGCTATTGGCTTGGCGGTGTTCAGTCTCGGAATCGGTGCTCTGATGCTCCTCTCCAAGTCGAAGAAGCACTATGTAGGGCTGACCTGGGCAGATGGAGACAAAAAGGGTGGTTTGGTAGTTCAGGCGGACAAAAATGAGTATCGGGGTATCCTGGCGGGTTTGGAAGGCGTGACGGGCAGGAAGGCTGTCGATTCAGATGCAATGAACGTCAAGAATTGATCTTCAGAAACTGATTCGCAATTCTTCAACGAATCATTGCCAATTTGCAGCTATTTCTTTAGAGCAGGACCTCGAGAACATGCCGAGATAGGAGGCTCAATAAGAACGGGCTTTTTCCTCGATTGCTACTTGAGGGAAAAGCCCGTTCTTGCTGAAGTTTGCAGAAGCCGCAGCTTTGCGGCTTCTTGATCACTCTACGTCGGTAACTTTGCCGGCTTTGAAGACGACTTTCATTCCGTCGTAGTAGTAGATTGTCTTCGGTCCCAGGTCGGCGGTCTTGGTGGGGTTGCCGAGGATGGCTTTCACCTGGTCGGTTGTCTGACCCAGTGCAACCGAGGGCGGCGGGCCGGAAGGAGCAACCGAGCCGATGGGCGAACCGTTCTCCGACGAAGCCGCGGCCACTACTTCCTGTTCGGACTGGTCGGCGTCCTTGTTGGCGGCCTGCAGGTCGGCTGCATCCTTGGGGTCTGGCGGAGGCGCAACCGCGGCATAGGGCGATTCGGTCGGCGCGGCCTTTGCGGACGGCGGAGCTGCCGGCAATCCACCGGTGCCCTGCTTGGCCTGCAGATCTTTCAGACCCATGTCGATGTTCTCGCGCATGTGGTTCTGCATCTCCTGCAGGTCGGTCAGGTTGACTGCCACGGTGGCCGTCCTCTGGCATTCCTTGCCGCCCTTGCTGGCGAGAACGACCAGGCTGGCGGTGGTGGCATCGGCGGGCGGCGGGGTTACTAGCTGGAGGGCGTCGCCCTCGCTGACCGCGCACTCGGCGCCGGTGCTGTCGGTGAGATCCAGGCCGTCACCTACGACGAAGACATGCGAGTGACCGTCGGCGAGCATACGGGCAACGCCGCTGGAGCCGGCGTCCACGTCCTGGTTCTGGGCGGTCTGCTGGGCTTCGGCGTTTTCAAGCGCCAACTGGGCCTTCACTTCGTCGGCGATCTGCTGCTTTACTTCGGGAGTGAGCGCGGGAGGGCCGCCGGCCGCGGCTGCTTCGCCGGCTGCGATGGCAGCTTCCTGGTGCGCGGCGTAGGCGGCCTGCAGATCCTGCGAAATGATATAGTCGGTCAGCCAGAAGGCGGCGCTGGGATAGACGGGGTATGGGTTAAAGAAGCCGCCATAGAAGCCGACCCAGGGAGCCGCTCCCCATCCCCAGCCGAAGGCGATCGGAGCTGCCCAGGGATTGTAGGCCCATCCGTAGAAGCCGGGGCCGTAGTAGTAGCCGGGCGCGTAGACATTCAGGTAAAGGCCGCGATAGCCGTAGCCTCGGTAATAGCGGTTGTATTCATGGCCGTGCCAGTAATAAGCGCGACGGCCATAGTCGTGGCCGTGGAAACCGTATCCGCGCTGCACGTAACCGCGCCGTCCCCGTTCGGCAACCATGCGGCCATGACCGGGCAGATCGTGAGAGACGCGCCGGCCGCCGTCGAGGCCATGATGCACGTCGATGCCGCGCTTGGCGTCGTGAACATCGGCGACATGGCCGTCGGCGCGGGTGCGCACCGCGCCGCCATCCTTGGTGGCGTGTTCGGTGCTTCCCTTGGGCGTGCCGGAGCTGAAGTGCTGACTGGGAGTGGTGCCTTTGGCTGCCGTTCCGCCGCCCGCATTATGTCCTGCCCCGCCTGCGCCTGCTGTGGTGTGACCGCCAGCGGCCGTGGTGGTATGGCCGCCAGCCGCAGTGGTGGTATGACCAGCGGTCGTGGTTGTGGTGTGTCCGGCGGTTGTTGTGGCGGTGTGGCCCGCAGTCGTGGTCGTTGTGTGTCCAGCCGTAGTGGTGGCATGGCCGGCCGTGGATGTGCTGCCATGGCTGGCGGACGATGCAGCCGGGTGGGCCGCAGGAGCTGCTTTGGGCGCAGCGGCGGCATGGGGCGCCGGCGCCGACGGCTTGGTTCCGGCTAAGCCCGGTAGAGCGCTCCATCCAAACAACAGCGCAAGAGCGGTCACTGCCAGACCACCCTTGCCAACGCGTGAAGAATTTTGCATGATCATCGGAATCTCTCCTCTTTCTCTACTACGGATCCCGTGCTCGAACCCAGATGCCGGGAAGCCTGCAGCGTATTTGCTCAGTTATGCGATTTCCTATTCAACATTGCTAACTTTCCCGGCGGTAAAGGTCACTTTCATGTCCTTGTAGAAGTAAATCTCCTTGGTTCCCGCCAGCTTTGCCGTACGAACTGGCTGACCGAATCCGGCGACTACCTGGTCTTTGGTCTGGCCGATGGCGATGCTCGGAGGCGGTGTATCCGCGGGCGGCGGAGGGGGTGCGATGGCCTGCATCGGAGCTGCGGGAGCCGCTGCCGGTGCAGCTGCAGCAGCGGGAGCACCCGCCGGAGCCTGCCCGGAGGCCTGATCGTTCTTGTCGCCTTTATCCTTGTCATCCGCGGGCTGGACGGTGATGACTTCCGATACGGTCTTCACAAAGGCATCCACCGGCGGAACGGGAGCTCCCTTGGCAAAGGGAAATTTGATTTCGCCGTAGTAGCGCGTGTCGTTGTAGGGATCGCTGAAGGTGCTTACCAGAATACCGTCTTTTTGAAGCGAGATGTCTGTGACCCAGAACTTCTCGCCGGAGACGAATTTCCGGGTCGCGCAGCCATTATTGGCCGCGTCCATGGCGCTGCCGCCAGTCAGCTTATTCATGAACCCATGCTTCAGTGCGTCCACCGCGCGGTTCTTGACATTGGCTGTAAAGACCCCGTTGGCATACATGTTGGTAAAGGGATAGGAAGAAGCCGAACTGCACATCATCAATCCATCTTTGTGCAAGACAAGGACGTCGCCGGCGGTGACGATATCGTCGTGCGCGGCGGCGGCTTTCGTGAGCTTGATCTGGGAGACGAGTTTTTCCTTGATCATGGTCCCTGGATCGCCTACCTGCGCTTGCGCGGCAAGGACGAAACTTGCCGCGACCAGTCCGAATGCACTCAATCTACGCATCTGAGTCATAGCCTTCTTCCATTTCCTGTGTTGTTGGGGGACCCGTTGCGGGACAGACAGAAAGTACACCATGACAGTTGTCAAGTCAAGAAACTCCCGACGGCGCAAAAGTCGCATGATTTGTACCTTTATGGTTACGTTCCCGCTAAAACCATCCCCTCGCATCTCAAGTTCTGTACCTATCGCCAACGCGTGAGCCGTGCCGATATAAGTTCAGAAAACTCTTCCTATCCGCTCAGCATGGTCTCTAACCTCTAATAGCGTGAAAAACGCGGCCAAAGCGTCATCCAAAATCAATTATTTTCTTGCAACCTGCGTTCAACCCGACCTGCAGGGTTGAACCCGCGAACGCTGCAACGGTAGTAGTGTGGTGTTTGCGAGCGGATCGTTTCCCAATTCCGCGAATTATTTATAGAGATTCTTTTGCGTCTTTGCCTTGCGGATTCGTCATGATGTCGTGGTTTGCCCGTCTTGCGCCGCTGTGCTAATCTTGACTTCTGTGCCGCGATCGTGGCGGGAGTTTGTGTGCCCGCTTGGATTTGGATTTCCGGCTCAGAATCAGGGCCGGATTTCCGGTAGTTTTACGCTGGCGTAGCTCAGCTGGTAGAGCATCTGATTTGTAATCAGAGGGTCGGGGGTTCAAATCCCTTCGCCAGCTCCACTCATACGGGTGCGCGAGCCGCGCCTGAGAAGATAGGGACCGGGCCGGAAGTGCGGCACGGCAGGAACAAGTTTTTGGATCGAAGAACGGTCTGGTTCCGAGGCAACTTTTCGGGCAGGCCGGGAAGATCGATCCAGCCCTCCGCGGTAGATCCCCAGAGGCGTGGCTCCAGAGTTCCAATCAGCCGGAAGTTTCCGGACGGGATAGGATGCGCCAAAACGGGAAACGGGCGTTGGGTTGAAGAGATGGGCACAGGTGGCCGAGTGGTTAATGGCAGCAGACTGTAAATCTGCCGTCCTTTGGGACTACGAAGGTTCGAATCCTTCCCTGTGCACCAGTAGTCGCGGGTTTGGTTGTGCAGTTTTGGTTTTGCGGTTGAGGTTTTGCGGGATGCGGCAAGTTCAGGGCGCCGGCTCAGATACAATTCCGGAGGAAGTTTCGGATCTTGTTCCGGATCGGAAACCGGATTCAAATCGGGACCGGAAGTTCTGGATAGCCATGGGGGCATACGGCATCCTGGGGGCATTGATCTGGTTTACCCTGGGCGAGGGAACAGTATTCGCCTTCGGCAGGCAGGTTGAAATCAGGCTGATTCCGCTGTTCGTCATCGGAACGTTTGTCCTGCGGACCTTGGTGGCCCGCGAGGCGGACAAAATCCGGCGGCGCGGCGAGGATCGAGCGAGTTGAATTTGTAGAAGGGCTGATGTAGCTCAGATGGTAGAGCACTCCCTTGGTAAGGGAGAGGTCACCGGTTCAATCCCGGTCATCAGCTCCAGATTTTAGCCGCTAGCTGCTAGCCTCTAGCTCCTAGCCGGTGCAGTGAATCGGGCGATTTGGCTCGTGCCGGGAAATGAAGCTAAGGGCTAGCCGTTAGAAGCTAGCGGCTGTTGTGCGGGAGTAACTCAGTGGTAGAGTCACAGCCTTCCAAGCTGTTGGTCGCGAGTTCGATCCTCGTCTCCCGCTCCAGATATTGAAGGGTTGTTCAGGTTGCAGGAGTAAGGAAGCGAATGTTCGAGCAGGCAGCATTTCCGGTCCAGAACGAGCAGGGGTTTCAGCAGTTGTCGCAGCGGATTGAAGCGGCCTTTGCCGCCAATCGCGCCGATCTCTTTCTGGCCTCGGTTGCGAGCAAGAAGCTGAGGGTTCGACAGTTCGAGCAGATTCTGGATAAAGGCCTGCTGGGCAAGGATTCGCCGGAGCTTTATAAGGCGCTCCCGACCAGCGATCAGGCCTTGATCCGCGAGAAGTACCTGGCGCGGATCGAGAAGGTGCCGGTCGAGCTGCGGCAGCGGTTTTTGAAGATTTACGCTTACTACTGAGGTGCGGATCAATTATGGCCACACAGGATTTTCGCGTGCATATCTCTGGAGGAAGTGTCTCGTTGGACAATTGGGGCCTCGCGATGGAGGCGGACGAACGCGATCTTCCTCTATTGAGCGAAGCTCAAAAAGAGGTGGCGCAGAGAATCGGCATGCCTGAGCCAGAGTATGCGCGCGGAGTGCTGGCAGAAACGTTCGGCGAAAGGGAGCAGCAGAAAAAGGGAAGACGGCTGGGCGAACTCATTGGCGATGTCCTTAGTCGAGCCGGACAGGGATGGAGACTTGAAACGCTGATTCGACGAGGTACGGAATCAGTTTGGGTGGCGCGGTTTGAGAGTGAAGGCGATTCGAGTCAGATAGAGATTCCGCTTGAGATTGCAGACGATGCGGTCGACTCAGGCGGGGCTTTTGAAAAGAGTAGGCTGGAGAAATTTATCTTGGCAGGACTTGATCGTTCTGTAACGCGGAAAGCTTCATGACGTGGTTGCAGGGAAGGGTTGTACGGTTTCGTTTGTCGCCTGAGGGGAAACTAGCTCTCTCAGGAGTATTTGATAAGGAGTCTGTACTTGCCCTGGTCGAGATTGTGGATGATTTGGGGGCATGGATCGCGGTAGGGAAACCTTCCGTCGGCGGTAAGCATTCGCTGATGTTGCTCAAATGGGATTATTTTTCAACTGCTGTTCTGGAGATCGAACCAGTTGAGGAAGCGCGAAGATCACCCTTAGGTTTTGGTGTGTGAGATTTGTAGGAGAGGAATAGCGAGATGGCGAAGGAAAAGTTTGATCGCAGCAAGCCGCATGTGAATGTTGGAACGATTGGTCACATCGATCACGGCAAGACGACGTTGACGGCGGCGATCACC
>Ga0302326_10007035_pt1 | contig 25142 bp, 21 predicted proteins | sample Palsa_T0_3_FD_202264 | JGI IMG/M metagenome (GOLD analysis project Ga0302326, IMG submission 202264) | Peat permafrost microbial communities from Stordalen Mire near Abisko, Sweden - Palsa_T0_3 | ecosystem: Environmental > Terrestrial > Soil > Palsa > Peat permafrost | place: Sweden: Abisko... | reverse complement strand
GGCCCGCAGGCCTCCGGATCGGTGGGCACCTCGCGCCAACCCGCGAGCAGCAGTCCCTCGCGCTCCAGCTGGCCCTTGAACTCGGCGCGCGCGAGCGCGGCCAGGGCCGCATCCGGATTCAGAAACACCAGTCCGGAGGCAAAGCGCGCGCTGAGCTTGATCTTCGCGTCCCGTGCGATGGCCTTGAGGAATTTCTCGGGCTTCTTGAGCAGCAGTCCGCAGCCGTCCCCGGTCTTGCCGTCGGTCGCGATCGCGCCCCGGTGCGTCAGGCGATTGAGCGAAATAATCGCGGTCTTGACGAGCCAATGGCTTGGCTTGTCATCGAGGCTCGCGATCAAGCCGAAGCCGCAGCTATCGCGCTCGAAGGCCTCGCGGTAGAGCCCGCGATCTGTCGGAAGACTCATAGGACTGGGTGCCTCAAGGCCGGGTATTACAAATTTGTGCGACGCGGAAAGCTGGCGCACAAGCGTCCGCATCGCCTCTGAACTCGTTCCAATATACCGGTCAGGCGCTGGCGGTCAACGGGGGCAGGCTGCGTGGCGGCTCAGGTCAAAGTGCGCTGCCAGCCGGTTCGCAATGTGTCGGCGCGGTCCAGATACCAGGCCACCGTCGAGCGCAGTCCTGTCTCGAGGCCGATCTGCGGCCGATAGCCCAGTTCGCGCTCGATCTTGGCGCTGTCGATCGCGTAACGGCGATCGTGGCCGGGACGATCCTTGACGTAGCGCACGAGCCGTTCGCTGCACTCACCATGGGCGGCGGCTGAATCCGGGAACTGCTCGCACAGGGCCTGGGTCGAGCCCAGGTGCGCATCCACGATCCGGCAAAGCATGTGCACCAACTGGATATTCTCGCATTGCGTGCCGCCGCCAACGTTATAGATCTCGCCCGCGCGCCCCCGCAGCAGCACGGCTTCGATGCCGCGGCAATGATCCTGCACGTGCAGCCAGTCGCGAATGTTGCGCCCATCGCCATAGACCGGCAGGGACTTGCCTGAGAGCAGCTGCGCGATCATCAAAGGAATGAGCTTTTCGGGAAACTGATAGGGCCCGTAGTTATTGGAGCAGTTGCTGATCGTGGTCTGCAGACCGTAGGTATGCTGATAGGCTCGAACCAGATGATCGGAGGCCGCTTTGCTGGCTGAGTAGGGGGAATTGGGCGCATAAGACGTCACTTCCGTGAAAGGCGCATCCTGCGGACCGAGCGAGCCGTAGACCTCGTCGGTCGAAACATGGTGAAAGCGATGGCTTGGGACCTGTTTCTCCTCGAGCCACACGCGACGCGCGGCCTTGAGCAGCGAATGCGTGCCGATGACGTTGGTCTCGATGCACGCATCGGGTCCCTCGATCGAGCGATCCACGTGCGACTCGGCCGCGAAATGCGCGATCGTATCGAGCTCCTCCTCGCGCAGCAGGCGCTCGACCAGCGCCGTATCACAGATGTTGCCCTCTACGAAGCGCAATTCCGCGCGCTGCCGGACCGCTTCGAGATTGGCCAGATTACCCGCGTAGGTCAGCGCATCGAGCACGACCAGCCGATCCCCGGGATGCGAGATGAGCCAGTGATGAACGAAATTCGCGCCGATGAAGCCGGCGCCGCCAGTGACCAGTAGTCTTGCCATGCTTGAGCTTTCGCCATCTCGCAGCCGCAATGGCTCGGGCGCACATTATATAGGGCGCCTGGCGCCGGATCGGGCGGCCCCTTCAGGTCGGCGCCGGCCGCACGAGTGTGTTCAATGTCGTGCGCAGATTGACTCGCCACGGCATGGGCGTGAGTCCCAGCTGCGCCGTGGATGATCCGGTAGCCAGCACGCTGTAAGCCGGGCGGGGCGCCGCAGTCGGATACTGGGCGCTTGCAATGGGCGTGACCTGCGCCGCTTGAGGCAGCAGTCCCATGGCACTGGCGTCCTTGGCAATCGCCTGCGCAAACTCGTACCAGCTCGCCGTGCCCGCATCGGTCCAGTGCAGAGTGCCGTGAACATCCGGCCGCTGCGCGATCACCCAGAGCGCGTGTGCAATTGAGGACGCGGCTGTCGGCGCGCCGTATTGATCCGCGACCACACGCACCGCGCCGCGCTCGCGCATCAGGCGCAGCATCGTGAGCAGAAAGTTCTTGCCGGCAGCCGCGTACACCCAGGCGGTACGCAAGACCACTGCGCGCTCGCGCAGCACCCCGAGTGCGGCGCGCTCGCCCGCCAGCTTGGTGCGCCCGTAGACGCTCAGCGGGTTGGTGCGATCCGCGGGCCGATACGGCTCGCTGGCGCGACCATCAAACACATAGTCGGTGGAAATATGCAGCAGCCTGCAGCCGGCGATCGCCTGCGCCGCCTGCGCCAGATGGCGGGGACCCGCGGCATTGATCGCGGCAGCGAGCTCGGGCTCGGATTGCGCCTTGTCCACTGCCGTGTAGGCCGCCGCATTGATGATCAGCGCCGGTTGCGAGGTGAGCACCTCATCGCGCACAGCGGCCTCATCGCTGATATCGAGCTGCGCGCGCGTGAGCGCGCGCGCCTCGATCCCGCTCGGTACGCTCTGCAGCAATGCCCTGCCCACCTGGCCCGAGGCGCCGGTGATCAATACCTTCACGGGAAGGTATCCACGTCCTTCAATAGCGGTGCGATCACGTCCTTGGCCGAGAGGTTGGGTCTTGCGCCTGCCGGCAATGGCCACTGCACGCCGATCTCGGGATCGTCCCAGCGCAGCGCGCGCTCGTGCTCGGGGGCGTAGAAATCAGTGCACTTGTACAGAACATCGACCTCCTCGCTGAGCGCGAGATAACCATGTGCAAAGCCCGGCGGCACCCAGAGCATCTGGTGATTGGCGTCGCTAAGCGACACGCCCACCCATTGGCCGAAATGTGGAGAGCTGCGCCGGATATCCACGACCACGTCGAACACCTCGCCCCGGCTCACGCGTACGACCTTGCCCTGCGGCTGGCGAATCTGGAAATGCAGCCCGCGCAAGCTATGGCGCGTCGAATGACTGTGATTGTCCTGGACGAACTGCGCGGCGATACCCGCAGCGGCAAATTTGCGCTCCTGCCACGTCTCAAAGAAATAGCCGCGCGCATCGCCGATCACGCGCGGCTTGATCAATATGACTTCTGGAATACGGGTCGGTATGAACTCCATTACAGACCCTCTCGCAACAGGCCAATCACATAGGCACCGTAGTCGGACTTGCGCAACGGATGCGCCAGTTTCTCGAGCTGAGCGCCATCGATACTCTTCGGCTTGCCGGACATCGCCTGTTCCAGTGCTCTCGCAAATGCGCACTCCTCGGAACTGCTTGGCGACGTGCCAGACCCCACCGCGCTTAGTGAGTCCTGACGTTCTTTGATTTCCCACGATGACTTTCTCCTTGACGGTTTAGCCACCGGGATACCGTTGCGGCTCTTATATTCCTCGGCGGCAGCTTCCACTTCAAGGCGATCGAACGCGCGCCCCTGTGTGCCGATCCGGATCTCGGTCAGGTGCGGACGCACCTCCCGATTGAAGCGATTCTTGTCCATGCCGAAGAAACGGGACGCGTCGCGCAAACGGATGAAGCGCGGGGCCACTGGCACACAGACTTCAATGACCATCGACGACCTTCCCGCGCTCTGCGGTTCCGGTCGTTTAGGGACGAGCTGTCACTCGATGTAGATTATCTGCGGCTGATGCAAGATAAACAGTCTGAGTTTGTCGGTATTTTCAGAGAAACGTAGGGCACTCGAATTCACAACTTCAGCATTACAAAAACCGGCGTACTGAGTGATAGACCGGCGGCGCGCCAAGATAACATAACATTGCGAGCGGTCATGCCAAGCGCTGCTCCAACGGTCGATTGTTCCGAAGTCGGAACGCAGATTCTCGAAACAGATCGAAGTCGATCGGATGCGCGCCCACGGGTTGAGGACGGTCGTGATTAGTACAATGCCCCGGCTTCACCAATACCGAGTTCCACAATACAATTGGCAGCGACAGACACCCGATGGCACCGTCCTCTCTTACTCTGCGAACTGAATACGTCGTGGATGAGTCATTGAGAGGTTTGCCCGAGGGAAATTTCTTATTGTGGCGCTATAAGCTTCTAGCTTCTCTGATCTCGAAGCTGCCAACACCTCTGCGGTTGGCCGTCGAGATTGCAGGGTCAAGAAATCGACCATCGGTCTACGGACGGTTTGCAGCGCTGACTTCTTCAGCAGCTGCCCCGTAATTGCTTCAGCCAAGGAAATCATCCCCCGTGTCTCCCCCGTGTCGCCACGCCCCGCGATCATCGAGTGTAGGTCTTAGGCCGAGGAAAGCGTGACCCAGCAAGTCCGCCACATCCTGATGCGCGGCGCCGGCTATCTGGCGGCACGGCAGGCGTTGGGTCTGTTTATCAGCAGCGCAGGTATGTTGCTCCTGGCGCGGTTCATCGGGCCCGCCAATTACGGCATCTATGTCAGCGCGATGGCCATCTACAGCATGCTCGTGGGGTTCACCCAGCTAGGCCTCTCGAATCGTCTCATGTCCGAGGCGCGGGAACTGGATAGAAGTACGATCGGGTATGCGGTCGCGGTGTCGACGAGCCTTTCTGTCGCCGGGATGCTGATCGCGACCATAGCGGTCTGGGGCATCGACCGTCGGATTCCGCTGGGCGCCTTCGTTCCGGCGTTCCTCGCGATGGTGCCTGGGATCATGCTCCAGAATCTCTCCCTCGTCGCGACGGCGCTACTCGAGCGCTCGCTCGATTATAGACGCATTGCGCTGATGGAGATGACCCTTCAGTTGACGCAGATCTTCGTCGCCGTCGCCGTGGGCTTTTTCGTGCCGAGCTTCTGGGCGCCAGTTTGCGGTTTCTGGGCGGCACTTCTTTTGTATTTCGGTCTGGTCGTGTTTTACGTGCGCGACGTTCTTCGCCCGGTTTGGGACTTGCGCGCCATGCAGCGGCTCGTTTGGAGCAGCTTGCCTTTCGCCGTCAATCCCTGGTTCTGGCAGCTTCGCGATCTCGTGAATCCGATCGTCGTGGGAGCGGCGTTCGGCCCCAGCGCCGTCGGGATCGTCGCGCTGACGCTGCGCCTAGTTACGGCGATTGGCGCGATGCGGGAAATCGTTCGGCGCCTGTCACTCCCGGGCATGCGTCGCCTGATCGGCGACGAGGCGCAGCTTCGTGCTTTCGCCGAGAACGCGCGCGACGCGCAGATCTTTCTGGTCGGGCCACCTTTGCTCGCCTTCTCGTTCATCCTACCGCTGCTTGAAGAATGGGGCATCGGCCGATCCTGGCACGGCGTCACCGAGCTCTATCCCCTGCTGGCCATCGCTTATTTCATCGGCGTCTTCTCGGTCCTGCCGATTTGCGCGCTGATGATCCTGCAACAGCGCAAGCTCATGGTGGCCAACTCCGTGGCGCAGCTTCTGACGCTCGTCGCCGTGGCGGTTGCACTGACGCCGCGATTGGGCGTCATGGGCTACGGCGTCGCGGAAATAGTTGGCGCCTTCGCCTCGCTCGTCGCAGTGGCGGCCGCTCGGCGCCTCATTGGCCCGTTGAGCGCGGCCTTTCCGATTCTCACCAGTGCCGCGATCGTTGCCGGGTTTGCATGGCTCTATATCGGTCCCGTCGCGCTCCTGCCACTCGCGCTCTTGCCGCTGTCGCGTCGGGTCCGGCAGTTCGTGACCCACTCCATCGAGGAGCTTCGCGCCTTAGGCGGCGAATCGTCGTTGGACTGAGTGCTATGTCTCCTGCGCGTTACCGGGAACAACAGTGATGCTGGGTCGAGCGGTACGACGCGTCCGAATTAGATCCACCCGATGAGGGTCTCTATCGCGTCGTACACAGGCCGGCGGAAAGCCCGATGTGTCGAATGCGGACCTGACGACCCCGCGAATGGCACGCCCCAGTAGTAGAGTTCACTCATATCGTGCATGCCTCAACCGAAAGCTTGGCAAAGTGAGAGCGTCCATGTACAAAATGGGGCTCAGATCAATGAGAGCGGCCAGTAACGAAAGAGTCGTTACCTTCGAACTTCCGCGCCACACGGTGGATATGGCCCGCAAATCCTCTACTTCCAAATGGTCCTGAAAAACGACGGGGTTAAAATTCCGATGATGTTTCGTCTCAATAGCGCGCGGCCATGCGAGGGCACTAGCAGTATGCGAAAGGGTCGCTCATTTTTGGAAATCCAGATCACCCGCGTCGACATGGGTCCAAGCGCGCAAGCCGAGATTATCCCATAGAAACACCATCCTCTAGCCGAGCATCTTCCGTCCGGGAGACGCTGCGTGCGCTGAAGCGACGCTATTACAGCGACAAACGGCGCCACCTCATCAAAGCGCCGATGTGGGCGCTTAGGAATGTGGTTCAGAAGTTCAATCGTGACTGGTACGCCATAGAAATCTGCTCGACATTCGGTTTCTTCGCGTATCTTCAGACGGCGCTTTACATTCTCCTCTATTGTGACGATTACGCGCTTCGTCCGGCTATTAGATTTACTGGCGGAGCCTATGCCAAGGGCTCCGACCGCGCTGGCTGGTTGGAAAACTATTTCACCCCGAAGCTTGGGCCGTTGCCGGATCAATTTCTCTTTTTCAGTAAGATTCGGTCGGACCACGATCTCGGGCTCCACGTCAAGTACCATGACAGGTTCACGATTGAGCTAGCACATTACCTGTTCAACAAGTATTTCTCGATCAAAGATCATCTCCTAGCGGACCTCGACTCCTTCGTGGCGGAGCACTCGATCGGTGAGCAGTTCATCGGCGTCCACTTTCGGGGAACGGACAAATCGTTCGAGGCGCCGCGCGTACCATGGCAGAACGTCAGGGACGGCATCGAAGAGCTTCTGAGGGCCGATAAAAGCATCCGCGGCATTTTCGTCGCCAGTGATGAGCCCGAGCTGATCGAGTGGCTCCATTCGATACCATTTGGCCTACCGGTCGTATCGCTCGAGAATACGGAGATTTACCGAAGCGGCGTCGCGACGCATTTAACCTCAGACACGGGAGATGGATATGTCAAGGGCAAGGAGGCGTTGCTGAATTCCCTCGTGCTGTCGCGCTGTGGATATTGCTTGAAAACTGCCTCAGCCCTCTCAGGCTGGTCTAAGATTTTTAATCCTGCGCTGCGCGTCGTGATGTTGAACAAGCCGTATGACCGCTTCTTCTGGTTTCCCGACAAAAAGATATGGGAGAGTCGATACGATGCTCTCGCGACCATCGCGGCGGCGCAGTAATCCGGCGACGGTTTCTGCAAATGACGCAGTTGCGCATGGCGGTGAGTAGCCCGGCGCCTCAGGGGCCCTGCGATCCGTGGGGCGCTCGGCGCGAAACGCTTATCGGCCGCTTTCCCGCTACGCGCTCGCGTAAGCGTATACGTTGGTCCGGGACAAGGTCGTCGGCAGCATTAATCGACGCTTGGAAGCACCCGCGCGGCGGCGTAGCAACCGTGATGCCTTTACACCCTGAAACGAGCAGCGACGTCGGAAGCGGGAACGCCTTCGGCGAGGGCTCTCAGCCTTGCCTTGCTTACGATATAGAGAATAACCGGGATCATGATCGCCTGCGTCAACTCAAGATAATTCTGGATGAAACTGCACAGGAAGAGAAACCCGATAAAAAAATTACAGTAGCAGGACACGCGCCAGGCTTCACGGCTCGCAGCGCCAAGGCGGATGTTCTCGATGACCGTCTGAACAATCTTGAAGAGAAGTAAGGCGGCAAGAACCAATCCGAACTCGGTGATCACGCTCAGGGCGGAGAAGTAAGGCATGGCCATGGCGGACGTTTCGCCGTTCTGCTGAAACAAGAAAACCGGCAGCCTCATGAACCGCTCATAGTACGTCGAGGTGTCAACCATCATCTTCGGCAGGTTGACACTCGTCCCGCTGCCCGAACTTAGGATGGCGGCGCGGCTACTGAACTGGCCCAGCCCGACGCCGAGCAGCAGGTTCTTACCCTCCATCAACTCGACGGCACCGTTCACCGCGAGGCGCTTCGGCGAGGTCGGTGACAGAACCTTCTCGGCCCAACTGTCAATATGCTCGACGATTTGGGGATCGAGGAGAAAAGCGCCGGCGAAGAGTGAGCCTATGATGCCGACGGAGACTACGAGGTGACGAAATCGTCTGCCGCCCGTAATCGCAAGCGCCGGCATCAACGTCATAAAGAACAACGTCTGGTGCGCAGCCGACGCAACGAGAGCCGAGGCCAGAGCGACCCCGCAACCATACTTCATGCGGCTCTTGTGGATCCAGATCGCGCAATAGACAATCATGCAAAACAGTGTAAAGCAGAAGTTGACTTGGGAAATCGTGAGCTCGTTCGTCACCGCGTCGAACAGCCCGAAGGTGCCGCTCACGAAATCGCCATTTTGCGTGATCACCCATTGCACTGACCCGACCGCCCCTTCGAGGAGGATAAACACCAAGCCGACATTCGCTAGGCTCCAGGCGAAGCCCTCGCTCACGCGAAAATCTTTAGACAGCGACCACAAGATGAAGATCGGCAGATAGCCGATGACCCCGAAAACCAGCCCTGGCATATTCGCGTGGCTGCCATCCACCAAGTCAAACGTGATCGTTGCCAGCGACAGCGCCACCATGCCGAATATGATGCCGACGAGCCGCCAGAAGCGGATGAAGCTGCCGGCGAAGAGCGAAATCAAAATCAGTAGGCCTGGAGAAAAGTAGAACAACAACTTGCCTGGAAAGGCGACGATGATTATGAGCGCGATGAAGGCGCCGAGGCGCTTGCGCTCTTCACGCGAGATTGGGGCCGCTTCAGCTGATGCGGCCTCAAGTGCCAAATCGGCGATAGCGACCATTTGGATAACCTAAAATTGACGCTCTCGCGCACACGCCGACAAAACAAATGTCCCGGGGCAAATTCCACTGTATACCATTCAGTGCTACTCTGAGACGTCTACGGTTTTTACTATGCTACGGAGTATCGTCGGCTTTTCTCGTTATGTTTAGTTATTTATCTGGCCTGCCGCTCTGCGGTGAATTTGATATCGTGTCAGGCCCGAATTGCGGCGTGCATCGCGCTGAATTCCGTACTGGATAGGATTGCCGATCATGCAGCCGAGGGCCACCTTCCCCAGCATCGTTTATGTCCTGTTCCGCCATAAATTGGCGATGATCCTGACGTTCCTCGCGGTGATAGTGGTGGCGGGCGCCTACTGCCTGCTTGCTACTGAGTATTACGAGTCCGAAAGCGATCTGTACGTGAACTTCGGCCGCGATACGTCCTCGCCGGTCAACACTCCGAGCGGCGCCGGCCAGGCCGAAGCGACGCTCGACCAGCAGACCATCCTCAATTCACTAATCCAGATTCTCACCAGCGGGAGCCTCGTCGACGAGGTCATCACGGAAATCGGCCTGAACAAGCTGTATCCCAGCATCGTCGCGTCACCGCATTTTCGCGGGACGCCCTTGGGCGCCGCGGAAAGGCGCATGTTCAAGCACGACCTCAAGGTCCAAGTGGCGAGGAGCGCCAATATCATTCAAGTTATCTACGATCACCCCAATGCTGAGCTCGCCGCCAAGACGGCGAATCTATTAGTCAACAAGTTCATCGCGCGCGAACTAGCGTTGCTCCGCGATCCGAGAGCGGGCTTTCTGCAGGGGCAGCTCGAGCAGTACCACGCGCGGCTCGTCCAGTCCGAGGCTGCACTCGACGCATTCCGCAATCAGACGGGCATCTCGTCACTCGAGGAGGAGAGGACGTTGCTACTGAAGCATCGCGCCGACATCGAGTCGAGCGTCGCCAACAACCAGGCGCTGGTAACGGAGCTCGAGAATCGCAAACGGGTGTTGCAGTCGGAGCTGGCGAAGCTGCCGCCGAACGTCGAATTCGCCGACGAGGACGCCGCGTCGCAGTCGCAGCTCGTCCAGCTTCAGATCCAGCGCCAGGCGCTGCTGAATAACTACCGCGCGAACGCCCTGACGGTTCAGGACCTTGAGAAGCAGATCCAGAAGCTCACCGACCTTCAAGCGGGCGGCCAGACCCGCGTGTCGAAGCAGCTGCCCAGCATCAGTCACCAGGATATTGAAGTCGATCTCAATCGCGCTGAGGCCCAGCTCCGTGGGATCCAGGAGGCACAGTCAACGCTGCAGCAGCAGCGCGCGGACGTCATGGACCGGATCGCGGCGTTGGACGGTCAGAACACGAAGCTGCAGGACCTCGAGCGACAATATCAAATCGACGATTTGAACTACCGTACCTACAATCAGTATTTCGAACAGGCCCGAATCGGCGAAGGGCTCAATAAAGAGAGGATCAGTACCATCTCCGTCATCGAGCCAGCGATGCCGGCTGATCGCTCGACCTACCCTAAAGTCTCTCGGATCTTAGCGATCAGCGGCGGTCTGGCCGTGATCCTAGCCTTTTTGATCGCGTTCTTTCTCGAAGGCTTTGATGAACGGCTCAACCTACCGGTTCAGGTCGAGGATGCGCTGAAGCTGACCGTGCTGACGTCGTTCCCCAGGCTCAAGCAGGCGGGCACCGATTGACCAGCGGAAGCGCTCGAGCCCCAAGGTAAGATTGGCGGACCATGCGTCGCGCACTTCGGGTTTTGCTCTTGCTTTCGGTGCTGGGAGCGTGCAACGCGATCGCGCTGCCGCTAACTTTTGCACAGGGCATCCCAAACAATCAGATCCCAGCGATAAAGCCCGTCCCTCCGCCCAAGGTCCCGGCGTCCCCAACTGTCCCGGGCGCTCAGTACGACTGTCCTACCGGCTATACGAAGCCCGACTTGCCGCTGCGCGTTCAAAATCTCAAGGTGTGTCTTCCGGTCGGCAGCGCTGGTCTCACCCCCTCGGGCATCGAAGTCAATTCTCCAGGCGGCACAGCGGCGGCGACAATACGTGGCCAGCCCGCGCCTCCGGCTACCCCGAGCGCCGGCGCCACGACCGTGGGCCGCCCCATTCTCGCCTGTGGCGGCCGCACGGGTTTCTATGTTTGCGGACGCAACGCCATGGAATGCTGTCCCGTGACACAGGACAATCCCTGCTATGCCGGCGCCTATGCCTGCAAGGCCGATGCATCCCAGGGCGGTGCCAACATGATGTGCTGCCCCAGATGAAGCGGCGAATGCCGACCGCGCGGGTCGCTGCCTACCTACTGCTGAGCCTATTGCCGCAACCCAGCGGGTCGACTTTTGCCCAGTCGCCTTCCGGTCACGCCTACGAGCCGCCGGAGGTGCGCTTTCCTGCCGATGCCGGTGTGATCAACGTCAAGACTCAGTTTGGCGCCAAGGGCGACGGCCACAGCGACGACACTGCCGCCATTCGCGCCGCAATCGAGGGCCCCGGCGCGCAGGTTCGGGTGCTTTACTTTCCCAAAGGCACCTACATCGTCTCCGACACCCTCGACTGGCTGAGCGCTGACAAGACCTGGCGCTCGGGGCTCGCATTTCAGGGCGAGAACGAGCGTCGCACGGTCATCCGACTCAAGGACAATGCCTCAGGGTATCAAGATTCCGCCGCGCCGAAAGCGGTGATCCGTCCGGGCTCGGGCGAGCCTTGGAACAAGAGAAACGGCTCGGGATATAACGGCTTTTCCAACTACATCTTCGATCTGACGGTGGATACCGGGAGCGGCAATCCCGGGGCGATCGGCATCGATTATCTCGGAAACAACATCTGCGGCCTTGAGAACGTGACGATCAGGACGAGCGATCCGCAAAAGCGCGGTGTCGCCGGTCTTTCAATGACGCGCAATTACGTCGGGCCGTGCTATTACCGATACCTCACTATAATGGGCTTCGACACCGCAATCGTCACGGCAGCGACCGAATATAGCCATACCTTCGAGCACGTCGCCTTATCCGACCAGCGCGTGGTCGGCATCGAGAATTCGAACAACGTGCTGTCCATCCGCGATCTGAAATCGCAGAATTCCGTGCCCGCCCTTCGGAACAAGACGCCGCTCGGGCTCGTCACGCTCATCGATTCGAATTTGAGCGGCCATGCGGGTCCGAGCGCAGCGATCGAGAACGAAGGCGGCATCTTCTTGCGCCACGTTTTAGTTTCGGGCTACGCTAAATCGGTCACAGGGCACGGCGGTGCAACGCTCACCGGCGCGATCACGGAATTCGCTTCGCCATCAGCAAAGCCCGGTGCGGAAAATCCTGCCGCCTCGCTCGACCTCGCGATCGAGGAGGCGCCGGAAACGGCCAATCCTGAGCCTTCAGTGTGGCTCAGCGTGATCGCCAAGGGTGCCGATTCCAGCGGGCGCGGTGACAGCACCCAGGCGATTCAGTTGGCTTTGGATTCCGATGCACCCGTCGTCTACTTTCCCGTCGGCCTTTATGAGATCACCGACACGATTCACATCCGCAAGGGCACGCAACGAATTCTCGGCCCGTCGGCTACGCTGGTGCCACGTAGCGCCAAGTTCGCCGACGCGCAGAATCCGGCACCCGTGCTGCGTTTCGAATCGCCAACCACCGATCTCGCGATCGAGGGCCTTAGCTTTGGCAACTGGATGATGAAGTTCTATCCCGGCGCGGTGATGATCGAAGATGCGTCGCCGCGCACCCTCACTTTGCGCCATACCCACATGGAGGGTGACTATCAGGCCGCCTTTGCCACTGGCAGCGGCGGAACCGGGCGTGTCTTCATCGAGGACGTGGCCGGGGGACCTTGGTTTTTCCATGGGCCGCAAAAAATCTGGGCGCGGCAACTCGACATGGAATCGCTAGGTGAAAAGGCGGTCCTAGACGGCGCCCAGCTTTGGCTTATGGGAGTCAAGACCGAGAGGCCTGGAACGGTCATTCGCGCCGAAAATGGCGCAATGCTCGAAGTGCTCGGCGGCCTGCTTTACCCCCTCGAGACGATGCCTCCCGACCAAGCCGCGTTCGTCATCGACAACGCGCGCGCTTCGCTGACCTACGCCGTCGAGGCTTTCGGACCTGGCAAGAACTACGCCATTCAGGTCAAGGAATCGAAAAGCGGCGAGGAAGCCCCGCCCGTCACGGCGTGCACGCGGCGCGGCTATGGCTGCTTCCTGTCTCTTTATCGTGTGGACAACTGACGCGCTGAACTTCAGGGGTGTCGTCACTCGACAATTCGTCCGTTGGGCTGAATTGTTCCCCCAGCTCGACCTTCTCCGGCACGGCCTTGGCTGAATCGGGGTTCAGACGATTACGGGGCCGGGATCGAGTAGACCGCCACGAAGCTGAGGGGGAGAACTCCCTGCAGCTGAGCGAACAGGTAGGCCACATCGCCAATTGGCGAGCGCGGAACGTAGACGATGTCGTAGGACACAAGGTCGGCGTCGGTCGCGTTCCGACTGTAGCCTTCGGTCAGGCCCGATTCGTCGAGACCGTAGATATATGGCTTTCCGTTCTGCCCGCGGCGAATGAGTATCACTTTGCTGCGCGCGGCCGACATCTTGAAGCCACCCGCCCGAGCAATGGCCTGCAGCGCCGTGATCGGACCTGTCTCCACGAATTCTCCCGGCGTGGCGACCTCGCCCGCGACATAGATCCTCGTGCCAGAATAGGTACGTATCGACACGCTAACCAGCGAGTCCACCAATTCCTTGGAGTAGGCCTCGCTAAGATCCTTTGTCAGCTCCGCGAGCGTTCGGCCGGCGGCGGGTATATCGTGCGCGAATTGCACCGAGATGCGGCCGTCGGGCCCGACCACGGCCTGCTCATTGAGTTCGGGATTGCGCGGAAACCGAAGATCCAAGATATCGCCGATATCACAGCGATAAAGCGGCCGCTGCTCGGGTAATGCTAGTTCCGCCACAGGCGGCCGCGGCAACGACGAATTGGCGCAACCGATCAGCACGGAGACCGCCATCCAGCAGCCAAAGGCCATGCGTAACGTGCTCATTTGCAATTAGCCCCGCTCGACCCATCAGAATCTTGGACGTTAACTCGATTGGCGTTCAAATCTGTCGCGATCTCCGGCATAGCCGATTTTGATATTTTTAAGATCATAATCAAATTTGCCGAGCAGAAGGCTATGTTCGCCCGCGGAATAAACATGAGATTTACCAAGAGGTTGATCAATGCTCTGATGGGCAGAGCGACGAGGCGATGCGAGAACATTAGCAAACTGGTCCCAGACAGTGGATGTGCCTCACCGCCGAGGTAGACAACTTCAACACCGAGTCTAGCGGCTAAGAATTTTGCTTTTTCGCTGCCAATAGTCGTTACATGAGTGATATCTCCGTTCTGATTGATTAATCCAAACGGAGAATCCCCATTTGGGAATCGCGCAATGAAGTATCCCCCGCTTTTCAACACGCGCTTAATTTCGTCTAGAAAATCTCCCAGTTGGTCTTGGGGTATGTGTTCGAGTACGTCAAACGCAACTATGAGATCAAAGATGCTATCAGAAAAGGTTCGTAAATCGCCCGTATGAAAGACGTTGAAACCACGCCGTCTTGCTCTCTCTACTAAATCATTGTTGACTTCGGTCCCGAACATTTCCCACTTTTGTTCCTTGCCATGAGTGAGGAAACTGCCTGTGCCAAAGCCTATTTCGAGGACTTTAGATTTGAGGGCAAAGGTCGCTTTTGTCTTCTTAAGTTCTGCCGCAAAGTACTTTGCATCCAATCGCGTCCGGGTGCCGAACTTAATTTCGTGCCACGCTTTCCATTTTAAATAATCAGTTCCGTAGCGAGCTTCGACTTGATCCTTCAAGTCGGTCGGCGCATGCCCTTGCCGCGTGTCATTCATGGTCGCCTTTTTTACCTGTCTTATCGCAATCGCTCGGCTCTCGCCAAGCTACCGCTGCATCCGATTTTGTGCAAGTGCACAGAACTGCTCGACAACATCTCGTTCAGAGTCGCGCTTTCAGAGATGATGCGTATGCCTGGCATTTCGAAGGTGGCAAGTAGAGGTGCGTCCAAATGTTCGCTACGACAGATCATCACCGATCCGCCCAAGCTGCCTGATGAGGGTCGTTCAAAGAGACCGCCCTCAGTCGCATGCCACTCTGGGCCCGTCCACACCTTCGCCCCTACAGGGGCCAAAGATCATTGTTGCCGCCCCTGTATGATTTCGTTCGTACGTCCAAGCACTGCAGTAGTCGTAATTTCGCCCATGCTAATGCGCCACCTCTCGCATATTGTTTTGTGTAAAGCTTGCGCGTCTTCCATAACCTTTTGTCGATCGACTTTTGCATTTGCGATTTTTATATAGTTCGAATACGCCGCGTCGTGGGGCGGCACAAGCACTCCGAATCGCCCAAAATTTTCCCTAAAAGTTGCCCTATTTGGGACTACGGGTATACAACCGCAAAGCGCGGCCTCTAAAACGGGCATACAAAAACCTTCAAGCTGTGACGTCGATAATACCGTTTCTGATCGACGGTAAATGCCCGACAGGTCGTGATCACTTAAATTTGAAAATACCTTAATCCGTTCCCCGAGGCGCCGCGCGCGGATCTCATGATTCAGCAGAGCTACGTCTACACGCGAAATAATCATCGCTACATTTGCCGTTGCGTCAGCGATACTATGGACGTAGTCCAGCACTCCGCGATAATTCTTGTGTTCCCCCAAGGTCCCAACCCAGACGAAGTGGAAGCGTTCGCCGACAGTCGACTCATCACCCCGCTTAAGAAATTCTCTATCTATTGGAACTCCGCAGACACGGTAATTCACGCCGCCAAGAAGTCGCCTGACCATGCGCCCTGTCGAGTTGCTCACGCAATAAACGAGCGCCAACTTTCCAGACACCCAGCGAAGATAGTACCGATAATAGAGTGCGGTTTTCCTATGGCGCGGATAGAAATATTGAGTCAAGTCGTGATATATCGGAATCTGCTTTGAAAAGCCAAATGGGACTACCCATTCCTGAGATGTCGGAACCATGAGCGGATATCCAGCGCTCCGCCAGACTTTAAATGCATAGATCCAATAGATCGCTAGCCACGGAACTCGCATTCGACTGAAGAATTTTAAAAGTGGGTTATTCAGCTTCGCAATGGCGAGCTCCTTTGCGCTCAATATGATTACCCGGCAACCGAGCGCCTTAAGCGAGCCGGCCACGTGCATCAGAAAGCGCCCCATGCTGCTCCTTGACTCTCCAAAATCTACGCCCGGTGCGCATATGAGGACTACTTTCACCTTACCTCCGCTCAATGTACGGATACGCAAGCATCGCGTTGCCCTCTGGCATCGCGCGGCAGCGAAAGCAAGAGCCTTCCCCGCCCCGTGTTTCTGAAGCAGTTCAACTGGCACTCGGGTCGTCAGCCTGACTTGGACACCAGTATCCCTACGTAGTTACTCACGCCACGAAAGAACTCGAGATCTTCATAGTATTCCCTTACCGGGACGGTCACTCCACCCGGACAGATCCGCCTCAGTTCGAATCCTAACGGCGTGAGAAGCTCCCAGAAGTCTCGAAAAAAGGTGCGGCTGTTGACATTCCCTGCTCCGAATTCAAATGAAAGTGCCTTTATGTACCCCAGTTTAAGAGCCGTCGTCGCGCCATTCAGGGCGAATAGCTCGTGTCCTTCTAAATCCATCTTGAGGAAGTCCACCTGCTCTAGTCCTTTGTCGGCGATTACACTATCAATAGTAAGGACCTCCACATTGCGGCTCATGAACTCGAGTCCCTTCGAAAAACTATCTCCCCGTTGATGCAGACTGGCTAAGGCGCTCGTAGCGTCAGGGGCGTATAACAGCTGGCTTCCGTGATTTTGGCCAGCGGCAGCCTGAATCAACTCAAGATTCGATACTTGTTGCAAGAATGTTGTGCAACCCGGATTCGGCTCGATGGCAATCCATCTACCCTTGTCGCTGCCCAGCTTTCGACGAACCTCGCGTATCCACTCGCCGCGATTAGCGCCGCAATCAATGACAATTGGATCCGCGTGCGTACGTTCACGGATTATCCCTGCAGCCACTGCTTCCTCACCTTTGTCCCAGCCAGTCCCAGAACCCTTTCCGGCCAACAGATTTAGGTACGAGGCGAGTAGTTCAGTAGCGCTCGCCGCCCCCATCCAATTGATCGCATAGCCCAAGGCAGGTGTGATTCTCTTTGCAATTCTGTTGCCGGTTCCTTTGGTTCCCAGTCTGATCATGCGTGTCTCTCAACTTCTAAGTGGCCTCGCTGATGGTGGCCCAGTCGTAGAGGGATAGCCACTCTTCTTGGTATCACAGAGGTGACTCGGCCATTCTGGACAGGGCTGTGAATTGATTTTGGACCGAGCATCATCACGACCGGAGGAGCGAAGTCCATGAGGAAGTTCAGGCGTATCCAACCCGCGACGTTCAAAGCGCGCGCGGCGCCGAGGGCGATCCGGGGCGAAAGGACGGCGGCGGCGATTGCCCCGCACCAGGAACTCCACCCTACCCAAATCACAGCCTGGAGGCCTGGAACAGCCGGCTGTTAGAGAACGTGACCGGCATTTTCGGCGAGGAGGCTGTGGCCGCCGTCGGGAAACAACAGATACGCGAGCTGCACGAGAAGATTGGGGAGCTCACGGTGGAGGGGGTTTTTTGCACGAACGGACGATACTCAAGAGTCGCGATATTCTAGGTTGCAAACCCGCAAAAAAATGAACCAAGAACGCGCATTGCGTCACATCGTTTGTCGACATTTGATGACGTTCTCTAGAAGCACCTCGACTGCGCGTACCTGGTTGCTCCAAAGAAGTTCGTGCGACCTTGCAATGGCGCCAAGCGCGAGTCTTTGACGCCAACATTCATTTGTTTCGAGCGCCGCAACCGCTTCCGCAAGTGCGTTTCCGACGTCAGCGCGACTACGTCCGCATGTTGGGACCACTATGCCACATCTCTCGGTGACGATTTCAGCTGGTCCCCCAAGGTCAAGGCAGATAACCGGTAGTCCGTAACCAAGCGCTTCGACGACCGCGGTTCCACCTGCGTCATGAAGGCTAGGAAAAAGCAAGAGATGGGCTTTGCGATATTTTTCTTTCACCTCGTTTCGACTTATCGCACCCAACAATCGGAAGTGCTCTTGGAGTCCACAACGCTCGACCTCCCCTTGCAACCATGGCAAAAGGTTGCCGGCCCCGCACACTTCAATTTCGACTTTGACCCCTTGAGAACGAAATTGACAAGCGGCGTCAATTGCAAGATGAATGCCCTTCCAACCGATAAGGCGACAGACCATTAGCGTACGCAACGGTTCTCCCGCTGCCCGTTCCCGCGGCTTGAGAATAATTTCTTCGGGGTTGACGCCTATCTCGAGTTGGACTACCGCTTTGCGCCTGACCGAGGCCGGAACAACTTCCAGGCTTTGCTTGGATCTAGCGACATATAGGTCGGCTCTACCTAACGCGATCCGCAAGAACGGATCTAAAAAACCCGAGAACATAACGGTCGTTCGAAAGCGCTCCCGCAAGCGCTCTCTTAATGGAAGACCTTGATACAGGCGTGATGGCGCCCGCTCGCCACCACCAACTGGTCCAAACACAAACGGTATGCCGAGAAAGCCCAGCCATGAAGGGTACCGAAATGTGCCTATCGTTATATGTTGAACTACGTCAAATCTCCACTTTCGATGGAGACGCAAAGCCAGTGGGAAAACCGCAAGTTGCCACAGAATGTATTTTGGATATACGGCGAAGCCCGTTTCCGCAATGTGTCGAGGTAATGGAATTTCAAGATACACGAAGTGGAGGCGGGGGCGGGGCCTTAGTGACAATTCGGTCTCGATAAACGGCCGAAATCTGTCCCTTGTGAGCACGACCACGTCGTGACGTTGCGCCAGCAGGACACTCCAATGCCATCCGACACCAGGTTCGGATCCGACGTCCGGGCGGCACGCATAAGCGGATAAAAGAATCTTCACTAACTTTCCTCCGCCCGCTTGTTTCTAGGCACCGTACGGTCGCGCGGCCAAGCCTAAGGCAAACTGCTCGATTCGCGGCTTTTACCTTGGTTGCGGCGCGTCGGCGAACTCGGGCAGAGTGCGCAGCCACGCCATCGTCGCGGCGATTCCCTCGGCGAGACTGAAATGGGGTGGGCCGAGCAGCGCGAAGGTCGGTTCCATCGGCGTGGGGTAGTCCTCAGTCATGCTGCGCAGCCGCGAGCTCGTCAGCGGTGCGTGCCCTATTACCGCCTCCATGAGATCGCCCATCAGCGCGATCGTTTGCAGAACCGCGGTCGGCACTTTGCGCACGCGGCGCCCGGTGAGGGCCAGGGCGAAGCCGTCGACCCATTCGAGCAGCTCCCCGGGCGGATCGCCGACATAGAACACACGGCGATGCACGGAATCAGGCGATGCGCCGAGGAGCGCAAGCGTCTGTTCGACCACATTGCCGACATAGGCGTAGGAGCGGATCACTGCGCGGCCAGCCGGATGGAGATACAGGCCGCGCCGCAGCACTCGCCAGAACTCCTGCGGATAGCGCGGATGAAAGGCGCCCCACACGTTGGTGGGCCGAATAATCGACCAGACGAAACCCGGATCGAGCCCGCGCAGCTCCGTCTCTGCGACGACCTTGCTTTCGCCGTAGATCGTATGCGGCCTGAAATCGACATCGCTTGCGGGCAACGGACCGGGCCCGCAAACGAACTGGCTCGACGTGAGGATGAAACGCTCGACGGACCCGGCGACGCTGCAGGCCTCGACTACATTGCGAGCACCCGATGTGTTCGCCGCGTAATCGGAGAGCGTCTTCCCCAGCATGTCGGTCCGTCCGGCAAGGTGGAGCGCGTATTGCGGGGCGAAGTCGACAATCTCCCGTCGCGTCGCCGCCTCATCGGTGATGTCGCAGGAGCGCCAACTCGCGCGCAGCGCTTCGATCGGTGGCGGCTCGAGATCAAGATTGAGGATGATTGCGGACTCGGACGCGAGGCGCAGGAGGAGATTGGTGCCGATGAACCCACTGCCGCCAGTCACGAGAACACGCTTGCCGGTGAAGTCGGGTGGTTGCATAGGACGGCTCGGCATGGAGGTATTCAGCATTCGAGAGGCACGTGGAAACCAAGCTCAGCATAGAGCCGGCGAATTGCCGCATGGCCCTTCTCGGACGTAAAGAGCGCCTCGAAGCGGCGCCGACCGGCTTCTCCCATGGCACGGGCGCGCTCCGGATCGGCGAGCAGCATCCCAAGCGCTCCTGCCAGAGCGTCCGCATCGCCGGGGGGGACTAGAAGGCCCGTTACGCCGTCCTCGATCTGCTCCCGTCCGCCGCCGTTCGCCGACGCGACAACCGGCTTGCCAAGGCACATTGCCTCCATCACGACATTGCCGAATGGCTCCGGCACCACGGAGGGCATGACTGCGATATCAAGCGCCGCTGTGGCCGCCGCCACATCCTCGATGTTGCCGGTGATCTCAAAGCGATGGCCGATTCCGGCGCTCTCGGCGCGGCGGCGCAACTCATCGACATGGCTCTCGTTACCGGGATAGGCGTCACCGATGCAAACGAAGCGCGCCGCCGGAAACGCGCCGGCGAGCTTCTGAGCGGCAGCAACGAAGACTTCCTGTCCCTTGCGTACCATGCGAATGCGGCCCACGACACCCACGACCGGGCCACCCTCGGGCGCGAACCGCTGGCGCCAGGCGGCAACCTCGGCAGCGGAGAAGGTGCGAAACTCGCTGCTCGCGAGGCCCTCATAGACGATGCGTGAGCGCCGTCCGCCCGAGCTTCCGGAGAGCTGATCGGCCGTCACTTGCGAGCAGCAGACGATCCGCGTCGAGAAAGCGCCCATGATGTGCTTGTAGATCGCCCAGATGCCCGGGAACTCACTGTAGGTCTCGCGCAGATGCCACAGGTGCGGGCGCCCCGAGAGTTTCGCCGCGACGGCCGTCGACGGAATAACAGAAATGTTGGTATGAATGACGTCCGGCCGCCATCGCGCGATAATCCGCCTCTGTGCGCGGATGTCGGAGAGCACATCGCGGCAAAATCGAAGTGCGCCCGCAGCCGTCGCAAAATTCTGCCGCTCAAGCTTGGCGATCCCGGGCACCAGGAAATTCTCGACACCCACTTCGGCAAGTCGCTGCGACAGCGCGCCTTCCGCCGGCAACACCACTGCCACCTCGCAGCCGCTGCGGCGCATGTCGCGGCAAAGGCGCAGGAGGGCGCGGCTCGCGCCGTAAAGATCGGCCGGACTATGAACGAAGAGGATGCGCATTCGACATATTGAAGACGAAACGGGCGTTACATGCCCGTTCCAATGCTACGAGGTATGCCGTACCATAGTGGTATTCGTCGGTATTTGAGCCGCTTCCTCAAGCCCCGAGTAAAGAGCTACATAGTGCCGAAGGGAAGCACTTTTGGCGACTCGCAAGACTTTCTACACAGCGTTCTATGGGCTTAAGTCAAGTCCGTTCCATGTCACTCCGGAACCGGACAACATTTTACTGACTGAGGCTCACAAGCAGGCTATCGGAGCGATTTGTTACGGCGTCGTCGCCCGCAAGGGCTTCGTCGTCATCACAGGTGAGGTCGGCGTAGGCAAGACCTCTGTTCTACGCGCCTCGCTCGACCGGCTCGACATAGCATCGACGAGGATCATCTATCTCTTCAATCCCCGTCTCACACCCACAGAGCTCTATCAAACGATCTTCACCGAACTCGGCGCTTGCATGGACGAATCGCAGGAGGTACTCGCAGCGCTCCAGCATCTGCTACTCAAGCTCTACAATCGCGGACTGAATGTTGTGCTCGCGATCGACGAGGCGCAGAACGTACCCGAGCAGACGCTCGAGGATCTCCGTGTCCTCTCCAATCTCGAAACGCGCTCAGACAAGCTGTTGCAGATCGTTCTTGTTGGTCAACCGGAACTGGATGTCATGCTCAGCAAGTCAAGCCTGCGACAACTGCAGCAACGCATTGCGGTCCGGGCCACGATTCCCTCACTGAGCCTCAAGCAAAGCTTCCGCTATGTGCAGCACCGCTTGACAGTCGCCGGACGCGCGGAGTGCAATCCTCTGTTCTCGTTCGCGGCATTGTCGTACATTGCCTATGCAGCGGGCGGAAACCCGCGGAGACTGAACATTTACTGTGACAACGCCCTGATCAATGGTTTGGGCCATCGCGCGGAAGTCGTCACGCTTCGCATCGCACGCGAAGCGCTACGCCAATTCAAACAGAGCGTGCGCCCGCAGGCTTGGCGCGGGCGCTGGATTGCCGCCTCAATCATCATCGCCGTCGTGGCTGCCATCGGCGGTACGACCGTTCGCTCCCCGGTCCGAACTTGGATCGTGCGATCAAGCGAAAAGCAAATTGCCGCAACTTCCGCCGCAGCGCTGGTAGCAACGCCGGCCGCGACCATGCAGATAATCAACGCCGCCGCTCAAAAGGACGACACGTCGCGAATCAATCCGGTTGCGCCCGACGCAACCGCGGTGGATGCCGCTCGCACTGCAGCAGCGTTGCCGTCGGCTGGCAGCGAGGCGCGGGGCGGTCTGGCCAGTTCGGCAGCGGAGTCGGCTCCAGCCGTGACGACATCGGTCGAGCCGGACTCCACGCGGGAGCCGGCCTCTACAAGCGTGACGGTCCACACGGACGACGCGACGCGGTTCACACAAGACGGGAGCATAGATGTCACCGTGCGTCCCGGAGATTCGTTGCTCCGCCTGTGCCTCCGCGTCTACGGAAAATGTGACAGTGCGACGCTGCAGCACCTGCTTGAGATGAACCCAAAAATTCGTTCCGCAGACCTTATAGTCAGCGGCCAAACGGTGGTGTTCCAGCCGCGCCAGCCCACCGAAAGCGGCTCGGATTAGAAATAGCATCGGTTCCCGCGCCACCTGGGACGAGCAATGTCAAAACTTTACGAAGCCTTACAGCAGTCGGATCCGGGTCGGCGCCAACCCGGCGAAAACCGTCTCGTCTCCATCGTGCCGCACTCGGCGATGGGCGGCCGCCAATCCATGAAGGTACTCTATCAATCGCTCGAGAACGCGCTGCCGGGCATCCCTGGAAAGGCTGTGCTGTTCTCCGCTTCGCGTGGCGGCGAGGGAACGACCACACTCGTGCGCGAGTTTGCGATCAGCCTCTCACTCGTGTTCAAAGTTTCGGTGCTGATCGTCGATGCCAATCCCAATCACGGTGCCACCCGGGCTTGCGGCGTTGCCGAGGCCCCGGCGCTCTCCGATCTGCTTCGCGGCTGGCAGGCGAGCGACGCGGAGCGCACCAAAAGAGCCGGTGTCACCGTCGCCATCTTCGACCCCGAGATGGCGAACAGCGCGGCCGGGCCGGGAATTGCGGCAACCAGTCTGGGCGACGCGCTGCGAAAGTATTTTGACTACGTGTTATTCGATGCTCCGGCGCTTGGCAGTTCGGCCACTGCCGTGTCGCTTGCACGCCACGTTGATGGAGTCGTGATTATTATCGACTCGAAGCGAACGCGCTGGCCTGTGGTGGAAAATACCAAAAAAGCCTACGAATCCGCTGGCGCGAAGGTGCTCGGCGTCATCCTGAACAGGCGCACTTTTTACATACCGAATTGGATCTATAAATGGCTTTGAGGCCGCGCCGTGCCCGGGCAGGCGGCACAGCACGTCGTAATGTGGCAGTGATTTGGGCTCTGGCCTCGGTGCTTCTGGCTGGCTGGCCGAAATACGCTGCGGCAATCACCGTGCTCGATGCGCAGACGTTCTTGCTCAGCCCAGGAAAGAAAGTCCGGCTCTTCGACATTGTGACGCCGAACAGCGTGCAATGCGGCTGTGTCGCTGAATGTCTCCTTGCACAAAGGGCGCGCGCTTTTCTGCAGACGACGATGTCCCAAGCGGAAGCCGACATCCGCGTCCAATCGTTTGGTTTCGATGTCGATGGCGCAATCCGTGCGAAAGTGTTCGTGAATTCGCGCGATTTGTCCGTGCTCATGATCCAGAACGGCTTTGCGCGATTGGCGATGGGGGCCGGTGCCATTCAATGGTGCCCTGGCTAACGGATTCCCCAGCAGCATTATGCCCTAAATCCCGGCCTTGGCGTGCCTCGCGCGGCCCCCAAATGGCCTCAAATTGCGGCTTCGCTTCCCATGGGTCAGGATTTCGCGGACGCCGAAATGCGTGCCGTCATCGAGACCGAGCGACAGGCGTCTCGGCGTTGTACCCGCGCATTGCCACGAGCCAGAGAAATTGTGGGATGCCGAGTAGATAGCGTCGCCAGAGACGGCGCGGCTCAGTAAGGAGCCGGAAGAGCCATTCGAATCCCGCCTGGCGTAGCCAGCGTGGCGCCTGGAGTTTGGTCTTGCTGTGGAAATCAAACGCCGCGCCGACGCCAAGCAACACGCATCCCGGAAGCTCTGACGCGTGCGCGCGCATCCAGAGCTCCTGCTTCGGACTGCCGATCCCAATCCAAACCAGATCCGGCTTCGCCGCGAGGATGCGCGCGATATCCTCTCCGCATAGCGGCTCGTTGACGCCGCGGAACGGCGGCGAGTAACGACCGCAGATCACGAGACCCGGAAAAAGCCGCTTCATCTCGAGCACCAGCTTTTCGGCCACCGCATCGGTGCTGCCGTAGAGGAAGTGGCGAAAGCCCGCATGCTCGTTACGGCGGCAGAATTCCAGCAGGAAATCCGGGCCGTAGACTCGGCCCACCTCTTTTTTTTGCCCGACACGCCGGCCCATCCACACGAGTGGCATGCCGTCGGGAGCGACGAGGGCCGCATCACGATGCGCCGCAAGAATCTGCTTGTCGCCATTCGCCAGCACGATCCCGTTCATGTCGCGAAAAATGACATAGCCGCCCAAACGCTCGGTGATCCGCCGCCGCACCTCTCCGCACGCAATATCCATGTTGATCAAAGCCACCGGCACGCCGGCAACTTCGAAACGCTCGATCATCCTATTTCTCGCCCGGCGGGTGGGGTGGCCGGTGTCCGTACCAAGGGTGGCTTCGCCACCTCGAGCCCGGGTAGGTCCTGTGTCGCGTAATTTTGCTGGAGCAAGCCAGAATCATCCGACTTTCGTCGCTGTGCGCTTCGATTAAACCAGGCATGGCGACAGGTCGCCCACATTACGGCGTCCTTCTTTTGTATCGGGCGTCGGATGAGGTAAGACATCCATGAGGTGCTCTGCAAGTACTGCCTCGCATCCGACCGCACCGCTACGGCGCGCTCATCAGAGGTCGCATATGCGGCGCCACCGAAATCGTGTCCGAGATCGGCGGCTCGGGCGCTGCCCGCCAAGCTGCGTATATGGCTTGGCATCCATGACTCGAATCGAAGGAACATTGCTTCGGATTGCTGCGCTGGGTACAAGCCCGATGGCACACGGCGCCTGACTCTGCCT
>Ga0302326_10007031_pt1 | contig 25154 bp, 26 predicted proteins | sample Palsa_T0_3_FD_202264 | JGI IMG/M metagenome (GOLD analysis project Ga0302326, IMG submission 202264) | Peat permafrost microbial communities from Stordalen Mire near Abisko, Sweden - Palsa_T0_3 | ecosystem: Environmental > Terrestrial > Soil > Palsa > Peat permafrost | place: Sweden: Abisko... | reverse complement strand
CACACCAGGCCCCGAGCGCGACCTCGGCGGCTGCGAACACTCGCACCGGGGCCGATCCCACCGGCGGCCCAGCGGTGCTCAGCGCGCGCGCCGCCGCCCCCGGGGAGCGCAGTTTGGCGAGGCCAGCGATGCAGAGCAGGACCGCGGCGACGGCGTACGGAGCGCTCAGCGCGCCGGCCACGCCTCAGCCCCTGACCCGCGTGTCACGCTCAAGAATCGTGTTCGCTGCGGAGGCGGGATCGAGCTCGCGGGACACCACGCGGTCGAGCAGCTTCTGGACCTCGGCGTCCTCACGGACCGACTCCTCGAGCTCGCGCCGCATCCGGAAGGTCGCGATCGCGAGCACCTCGTTCATCAGGTTGCGACGGCGCCGCTGTGACAGCGTGCCCTGGGCTTCCAGGTATGACCGGTGCTCGGCCAGCTTGTCCGCGAGTTCCTCGATGCCTTCACCTCGAACCGCTTCGGTCCTGACGATCGGTACGACCCAGTCGACGTGGGGACCCAGCGCCAGCACCCCCTTGATCTCCCTCACCATCGTGTCGGTGAGCGGATGGTCAGCCTTGTTGACGACGATCACGTCGGGGATTTCCATCACGCCGGCCTTGAGCGCCTGAACCGAGTCCCCCGAGCCTGGCATCAGGATCAGTACGACGGTGTCGGCGTGGTCGATGATGTCCACCTCAGCCTGGCCGACTCCCACTGTCTCGAGCAGGATCACGTCGCGGCCGGAGGCGTCCATCAGCAGTGCAGCCTGAAGCGCGGCCTCGCTAAGGCCGCCAAGCGCGCCTCGGTTGGCCATCGAGCGGATGAACACGCCCGGGTCGAGGAAGTGATCGGTGAGGCGAATCCGGTCGCCCAGCAGCGCGCCGTGCGTGAACGGTGAGGAGGGATCGATCGAGAGCACGGCAACGGTGCGCTCACGCGCGCGCTCGAGCTTGGTCAACGCCCCCAACAGGGTCGACTTTCCCACCCCGGGGGGCCCTGTGAATCCGATCACCGTGGCCCGGCCCGTGTGCGGGAAGACCTCGCGCACGAGCGCCCAACCGGCTGGGTCGTCGTTCTCGACCAGGGAGATCGCTCGCGCCAGCGCGCGCTTGTCGCCCTCCAGGAGGCGCTGGGCGAGGGGTTGATCGGGCTGCGTCATGGCCGCGAGGCATCATGCCACCTCGTCGAGCACGGCTGAGCGCATACGATCTGGCCGTGCCCTCAGCGCGCACGGGAAAGCAGGCCCGCAAGGCTTCCGCGCCGCCCCCGCTGGTGCGGAACCCGCCGGCACCGCTGCGCGGCGGCCCGCTCGCGTTCCTGCGCTTCGCCCGCCAGCGCCACATGCTCAGACGCGGCTACATCCCGCTGGTGGCGCGCTGGGCGTGGCTCAAGCTGCGATGGCGAGGGCGTCTGCGGACCGACGGTCTGTGCTTCGTGGGACCGGGAGTGAAATTCGAGATCGGCCCTGAGGCGACGGTCACGCTCGGCCGCTGGTCGTGGATCGGCCACCGCTGCAAGGTCCGCGCCCACGAGGGTCACGTGTCGATCGGAGCGAAGTCGGTGCTGGGGCAGGAGTGCACGATCTCCGCCTATCAGCACATCTCGATCGGACGCGAGTGCATCATCGCCGATCGCGTGATGATGATCGACTTCGACCACGGGATGGTCGAGGTCGAGCGCCCGATCCGCGAGCAGGGCATCTACAAGCGCGATGTCAACGTCGGGCACAACGTCTGGATCGGGTACGGCGCCTGCGTGCTGCGAGGGGTGACGATCGGAGACAACGCGGTGATCGGCACCAGTGCGGTCGTGACCGGCGAAGTGCCGGCCAACGCCGTGGTGGGCGGCATTCCGGCACGGGTGATCCGGATGCGCGAGACGCCAGAAAGCTTCCGCTGGGGCTGATGCATCGGCTCAGGGAGCCCACCCGGCGAGATCGGGGGCGAGGTAGCGCAGCTCTGGACGCAGGCGCGAGTCGCCGTCCATGGCGCGTTGGAGTGCCCGCGAGTGGGCGCTGGCGCGCTCACGGGGATAGTCACCCGCCATCCCGCGCGAGATGAGGAACGCCCAGTCGCTGGCCTGCAGGGCGAGCAGCTCGCGTAATGCCCGTGCTCCCGGCCGCTCGGATCTTCCGAACAGTCTCAGCTCGGCGGTCCTGGCCTCCCACGCGAGGTCGGCCACCAGGGGTCCGCTCCAGGTCCGCAGATCTTCGCCCTCGCCCCAGCTGGTCACGCCGAGGTCGGTCGGCGCGGGAACCGGCTCATAGCGCCCGAGCGCGTCATCGAGCGTCGTCAGTGCCAGTCCCTGGCGAGCGGACTCCTCGCCCACGGCGCCGAGCCATTCGACGCCCTCATACCACCAGTGCCCGAGCAGCTCGGTGTCCAGCGCGCACACGCACACTCCGCCGTCTCTCACGCGCTCCAGCGCTCGAGCGACGAAATCGCGGGCGTGCACCTGGGCGAGCGCGGAGGCGGCCTCGGCGTCGTAGCGGCCACCGTCGTTGCGCCACACGCGATGATGGTGAGGGGTGAGGGCGTGGTAGTCGCGGTAGGCGGCCGCGGCCGGGTACCCGCGAGCACTCCACACGAGTGCCATCGTCTGGCGGTCGACCGGCCACAGCACCGGGCCGTCTTGACTGGCCAACGGCCGGAGATGGCGCGGGTCGCCGAGTCCGAATACGCGGGTGAGCTCGACGCACGTGGCGCGCACGCCGACCTCCTCGAGCAGCGGGTCAAGCCACGGCGCGTGCGCGCACTCGGGCAACCAGAAGCCACCCGACCAGTCTCCGAAGCGCCGCCGATGCGAGGCGATGCCGGTCTGCAGCTGAACTGCAGCACCGGTGTCGGTGGCCAGCAACGGCAGCACGGCGTGCGTGGCCGCCGAGGTCCACGTCGCATGGGCTCCAAGCGCCGCCAGCAGGCCGCCGTCGAGCTCCGCCAGACGATCGGCAGTGGCGGCGTACTCGGCCGCCGAGCGCTCGACTTCAGCGGCCAAACGCCCGTCTCCGCGCTCGCGAAACGCGCTCGCGTCGCGCAGATGGGATTCAGGCCGAATATCGCGCAGGAAGCGCAGACAGCGGGCCATTGCCCCGGGTGCCTCGAGCTGGTCGCACAGCACGGGCGTCAGCGAGAGCGTGATGGGCACTCGCCCCAGCACGTCCAACAGCGGCAGATAACACGTCGCGATCGCCTCCCAGAGCCACTCCTCACCGAACGGCCAGGTGCCAAACCCGGCCGGGTTGCCCTCAGTCCGCGGTCGCGGCCACGGCGCCCCGCCCTCGACGTAGGGCATGTGGGTATGCAGGACGAGGGCGAGTTCTCCCCGGGGAGTGTGAGTGCTCAGGGACATCTACTTACTCATTGCTAAGCTTGTCTACATAACACGGATGAAAGCTTCTAATAGCTCAGGGTCGGCGGCCCGTTCGCGTGACGACGGGTTGCCGAGCGCAAGGGAGGTTTTCCTCGGCGTCAAGCGGCAGTGCGCCTGGTTTCTGCGCTGCACCAACCCGGCCACGCAGATCGCCGTGCACCCCGATCTCGGGGAGCGGCCGACCTGCGAGCGCTGCGTGAGGATCATCCGGACCGCGAGGCAGTTGGTGGAAGTGTCCAACGGCCTCATCGCCCCCCACGCAACGTATGTGCGCGCCGTCGGGGGCGGCTCATCGCCGGCAGACGGCGAGGAAGTCCAGCGCCGCATCGAATTTGCCGGGCCGGAGTACGAAATCCTGGGTCGAAATCGCTGGGGTTAGCCGGTCATAGAACGGCTTGGTGATTCGCAGCCTCGGGTGGAGCGCATCCCAGCCAAGTTCAAGCGCTAGTTCGTGCACCCGAAGCTTGCGGGCGTGAAACAGGCCGAGCAACTCGACCTGATCGAACACCCCGCGGCAGAGTTGATCGAACTCGGCGGCTCGGTACTCCTTGAGGTGCCACGGGTTGTCGGACTTCTCGGCGCCGGGTGGGGCGAGCGTGAGGAGGTTGGGCGTCGATACGTACGCGACCGCGCCGGGCGCCAGGATCGAGCGCACGTGCTCGAGTACCGCAACCGGGTCGTGCACGTGCTCGATCGTCTGAAGAAACACGACGACGTCATAGCTGGACGGCTGGCCGTGGCGCTCGACCAAGCCCCGCTCGAAGCGTAGGTTCTGGCGCCGGTAGCGCAGCCGAGCGTGTTCATAGGTCTCGGGATTGGCCTCGACGCCGAGCACGCTGGCGGCGGAGCGCGAGAGCACCTCCGAGCCGTAGCCCTCACCGCAGGCCAGGTCAATCACCCTCAATCCCGCGACCCGGGCGCCGATGAACTCGTACACCGCGAGGTGGCGGCGAAACCAGTAGTTCTCGGCCGGCACGTCGGGCAGCGTGCGTTCGCCGGTGAGCTGGAGTGGCGGGACGCCCGGCGGCTGATCAAGCTGAACGTGCGCGTTCACTGGCATCAGGGACAGGGTAATCTGCCTGACGCCATGGAGGCGCTTCGGTCCGCGGATGAGATCCGCGACGTCAACACGAGATACCACGACGTCGCGGCCCACAGCTACGACTCCAAGTGGGGGATCGATTTTGGAGCCATCGGCCAAGCTCAGGTGCTCGGAAAGCTGCGCAAGCTGCTCGGGGATGAGCTTGAACAGAGCTACCCGCGCTCCCTGGAGATCGGAGCGGGCACCGGCTATTTCAGCCTCAACCTGCTGCAAGCGGGCGTCGTGGGCGAGGCGATGTGCACCGATATCTCGCCCGGCATGGTGGCGACGCTCGGGCTCAACGCCCAGCGCCTCGGGCTGAAGGTCAAGGCCACGCGCGCCGACGCGGAGTCGCTTCCCTTTGCCGATGCGAGCTTTGACCTCGTGCTCGGCCACGCGGTGCTGCACCACCTGCCCAACCTGCGGCGGGCGTTCGCCGAGTTCCATCGCGTCCTGCGTCCAGGCGGGCGGATTGTGTTTGCCGGCGAGCCGTCCCGCATGGGAGACCGGATTGCGTCGCTGCCCAAGCACGGTGCCCTCGCGCTCGCCCCGGTCTGGCGGGCACTATTGAGGGCCACTCCCGCCCCGCCACCAGCCACCGCGGGATCCGCCGCGGAGGTGGCCCACGAGCTGGAACGGTGCGTCGACATCCACACCTTCACCCCGGCTGAGCTCTCCCGGCACGCCCGCCGGACCGGGTTCACCGGGGTCACGGTGCGCGGCGAGGAGCTGACGGCGAACTGGTTCGGCTGGTTCAACCGCGCACTCGAGGCGAGCGCCGATCCCGACGACGTGCCGATGCTCTGGCGTCGCTATGCGTTTCACGGCTACCTGCTGCTGCAACGCCTCGACGAGAAGGTGCTCGAGCCGCTGCTTCCGCCGGCGGTTTTCTACAACCTTCTGCTCACCGCGCGCCGTCCCTAGCGGTCGCCCGACCAGGACCGTCGGGGTCGGCCGCGCGCCGCGGCGACCCAGTCCGGCCCTGGCACGAGCCCTAGACTTCTCTCATGCCTGCCCAGCTCGCGCATGACTTTCCGCTGTTCCCACTCGGGCTCGTCGCGCTCCCGGGCGAGTTGATCCCGCTGCACATTTTCGAGGATCGCTACAAGACGATGATGAGCGAGTGCCTGGCCGACGAGCGCGAGTTCGGAATCGTCTGGCTTTCCGACGACGGCCTGCGCGACATCGGCTGCGCGTGTGAGATCGACCGCGTCCTGGAACAGATGGATGACGGCCGGATGAACCTGGTGGCGCGGGGGACGCGACCGTTCCGAGTCCTCGAGCGTCAGGGACACCTGCCCTATCCCGCGGGAGTGATCGAGTTCGTGCAGGACCGCCGCGACACACTTGACCCTGGGCTGATCGACGACGCGCGCGCCGCCTATGCCGACCTGGTCAAGCGCGCGACTGACCGCGAACCGGACGAGCTGGAGCTCAATCAGATGGGCGCCTACGACATGGCCGCGACGGTCGACTTCGGCCTCGACGCCAAGCAGGGCCTGCTCGACCTCCGATCCGAGAACGCGCGGCTCCACCTCGTCACGCGACTGTTCCGCGCGGCGATCAAGCGTCTCGACTTCGTCGATCGGGCTCAGGCCCGCGCGCGCTCTAACGGCAAAGTCAGGTTTGGCTAGATCGTGTAGAGGACCATCGCGCCGCCGAAGATGAGGCAGTAGATCCCGAACGGGGTCAGGTTGCCTGACTTGAAGTACCTGGTCAGGAAATGCACGCAGACAATCGCCGTCAGAGCGGAGGCCACCGCCGCCAGCAGGGCAGCACCGCGGATCCCGTGGTCGCCCAGCGGACCGGTCAGGTCGCCAACTTTGAAGAATCCGGCGGCGAGGATCGCGGGCGTGGCGAGCAGAAACGCGAATCGCGCTGCGTCGCTGTTGTCCAGGCCGCGGACGAGACCGGCCGTCATGCAGACGCCGTCGCGGGAGATGCCGGCGATCAGGGCGGTTGACTGGGCGACGCCGATCCCCGCCGCCTCACGGAACTCCAACGTCGAGAGCCGACGCCCGCCGTCTCGCTTCATCCCCTCGCGCGCGGCCAGTTCGCGCACCTCAGCGCGCCGTCGAAACCGCTCGCCGCCCAGCAGGATCACGCCGTTGACGATCAGGAAGATCGCGGCGGCCAGCGGCTTGGCCAGGGCCTGCCGGATCGGTCCCTCCAGCACCACCCCGAGGATGCCGACCGGGATCGTTGCCGCGATGATCAACCACGCGAGCCGCTGGTTGGGAGTCTCGATCCGCCGTGTGCGCAACGTCACGAAGAAGGCGGCGATGATCGCCTTCCAGTCGCGCCAGAAGTAGATCAACAGGCCCACGGCGCTGCCGACGTGGAGCATGACCACGAACGCCAGCCACGGCGACTCGGGCTCGGACTGCCAGGCCACGATGTTATGCCAGCCGAACAACGTGGGGAAGAGGACCGTGTGTCCGAGGCTGGAAACCGGGAACAACTCGGTCGCCCCTTGGAGGACGCCGAGGACGATTGCCTGGAAGGGACTGATCAGACTGTGAGTGACTGCGAGCGCCAGCACCAACCGCCGAGAGTACCCGGCCCCGTAGCGACAGGCCGAGCGCTCAGCCGCTCAAACCGCAGACCTGCTGCGCCGCCTGCACCGTAAACGGTTGGTCGCTCAGCCGCTCAAACCGCACACCTGCTGCGCGGCCAGCACCGTAAATTGCTCCGCTTGAGCGAGCTCGCTGTGCTTGGCGGCGGCCGTGTCCGGGAAGAACAGCGTGCCGTCCTGAAGCCTGACCCGGTAGGAGAAGACGCTGTTGGCGCCGGCCACGAAGCGACGCTTCGATACCACGTCGGCGTCAAGCGTCATGGCAAGATCGCGCGCCTGCAGCAGCAACGGGTCGGGGAGCGGCCTGACCTTCCCGCCGTTGCACCTGATCGTGCCGCTGTCGTTGACCAGGAGGGTCAATGACGTGCCCTGACCGGTCCGCGTGAGCAAGAACAGGTCGGGAGACTCCACGTCGAACCCACAGCCGCACAGGACGAGGCTCAGGGCCAGCGCCAGGCCGAGGGGCTTCACGATCCCGGGACGACGATCGCAGCACCGCCCCGGCGCGGGTCCCCGCCGCCGGAGAATGCCCCAGCGGCGTCGCGCGCCGCCGCTTGCGCGCCGCCGAAGAATAGGTTGAGCTCGCCGAACCGGGCGATCTCGCGGCCGGGGGCCTGAAGCACGTCGGTGTCAATCCCCGGCTCGGCGTAGACGACCTCGTCCTCGACGTGGACCCGTGGCGCGTGGACGGCATCGGCAGCCTGCATGCCGTCGTCGATCGAGCGGATGATCGTCTGCAAGACCGCAGATCGAATGCGGTTAGAGCCCGCGCTGCCGACCACGAGCTCGACCGCGCCGTCACGCTGCACGATCGTGGGCGCCATCATGCTGGGCAGGCGGCGGCCGGGCGGATGGCGATGGAAGCCGAGCGGGTTGAGGTCCTGCTCCCCGAGCATGTTGTTCAGATGCACACCGGTCCCGGGCACCACGACGCCCGAGCAGGACCCGTTGGAACAGGTGACCGAACACGCGCCACCCTCGCAATCCAACACGGCGATGTGGGTGGTCGACCCGAGCGGGCCGCCTGCGGACCGGCTCGCGGCGTCGCTGCGCTCAATCGCGGGTCCGCCCTCCAGGAAGCGCCGGACGGACTCGGGGTCGTCGAGCCCGGCGAGGAACTCAGGCGTGCGCTCCTTCTGGGTTTGCTCCATCACCTCGACGATCTGCTCGACTGAGGGTGGCCCCGGCTGCCCGTCCAGCAGCGCCAGCGCGCGAGACATGAGGATCCCGCCGGCGGAGGGGGGCGGGTTGGTCAGCACCACCCGCGATCGGTATCTCACCCGCAGTGGCGGGCGGTCGAGCACCGCGTAGGCGGCCAGGTCCGCCTGGGTGAGCATCCCACCCCGGGCGCCCACCCACCCAACGATCGCCGAGGCGATATCGCCGGTGTAGAACGGCTCCGCGCCCTCGGTCCCGAGGCGTTCCAGGGCTTCGGCCAGCTCCGGCTGGCGAACGACGTCGCCGGCTCTCGGGACTGACCCCCGCGGAGCCAGCAGCGCACGGGACTCCGGTGTCGCGGTGACGATCCCGGCCAGGATCTCGAACACGTACGCCTGCTGAGGGGTGAGCTCGACGCCGTCCCTGGCCAGCGCCGCGGCCGGTCCGACCAACTGCGCGAGCGGCACGCGGCCAAAACGAGCCGCCGCCTCGCACACGCCCGCCGGGACGCCAAAGGTCCCCACCGAGGCCGGCCCGATGTTGAACACCTGGGTCGCGTCGCCGAACGAGATGCTGATCGGGACCAGCTCCGCCCGCGCACTCACGTCAGCGTCGCGTCCCGGCGCCGCCACGAAAAAGTCGAGCAGGACCGGCTCCTGCCCGGGCGCCACCACCAGCATGTAGCCACCGGCGCCCAGTCCGGTGAGCAGCGGTTCGCAGCTGAACGACGCCAGCATCGCTCCCAGCGCGGCGTCGACCGCGTTCCCACCGGCTCGCAGCACATCGGCCCCGACCCGAGCCGTCACGGGGTGACCAGCAGCAATCACCCCGAGCTGGGGCCCGGCTGGCTTCAATGCGGGGTTGACGAGCGGAGAGTGGGCATGCCGACAGCGGGTCCCCGCGGACTCAGGCTACGCATCTGACGGTCTAGAACCAAGCATGGCAAGGACGCAGGGAGCGACGTGTGCGCCAGCAAACAGGACGTTTGCCGCACTCGAGCGACCGAGGACGCCGCCAGGCGAAGGTTATAGGCCGTCAGATCAGCGGCGAGGGATGAACTCGGGCACTTCGAGCTCCTGGGGGGAGTCCGAGGGCCGTCGGCGCACCCGGCTGACCCGCGGCTCGCCCTCCGGCTCGCGCAGGGAGCGCCGTCCGTCCTGATCGTGCCGTGAGTGGAGCGTGGCCGGCTCCTGCTCACGGCGCCGTGGGCGCGGGTCCCCGTATCCGGTCGCCACGACCGTCACCCACACCTGATCATCCAGCTTTTCGTCGATCATCGCGCCGAAGATGATGTTGGCGTCCGGATGGGCGGCGGCGGCGACCGCCTTGGCGGATTCGTTGACCTCCCACAGCGAGATGTCGCGACCGCCGGTGATCGAGAGCAGGATCGAGCGCGCGCCCTCCATGCTCGTCTCGAGCAACGGCGAGGAGACAGCCTGTTCGGCGGCGTCGATGGCTCGCCGCTCGCCGGTGCCCATGCCGATCCCCAGCAACGCGTTACCGGCATCCGACATGATCGTGCGAACATCGGCGAAGTCGAGGTTGATCAGCCCGGGCAGCGTGACCAGGTCAGAGATCCCCTGGACTCCCTGGCGCAGAACATCGTCGGCGACGCGGAACGCCTCCACCATCGAGACACCGCGGTCGAGCACCGACAGCAGCCGGTTGTTGGGAACGACGATCAGGGTGTCGACCTCGTCGGCGAGCGCCGCGATACCCGCTTCCGCCTGGTCGCGCCGGCGCGAGCCCTCGAACTGGAACGGCCGGGTGACGATGCCGACGGTCAGCGCCCCGAGTTCACGCGCGATCTGCGCCACGATCGGCGCGGCACCGGTCCCGGTGCCGCCACCCGCCCCAGCCGCGATGAAGACCATGTCAGAACCGCGCAGCATCGACTTGATGCGGTCGTGCTCTTCGCGCGCGGCGCGACGACCGAGCTCCGGGTCCGATCCCGAGCCGAGCCCGCGCGTGATCCCATCACCGATGTGGAGCGTCTCGTCAGCAGCCGACTGCTGGAGCGACTGCAGGTCGGTGTTGATGGCCATGAACTCAACTCCGTCGATCTCCGCCTCGACCATCCGGTTGACCGCGTTGACCCCGGCGCCGCCGACGCCGATGACGCGCAGCACGGGCGTCCCCACCGATCTCGGCGTGTCGTACGCGTCGCCGGGTCGCTCCGGACGCGCGTAGACATCAGGGGCAGGATCGGGCGCGGGACGCTCGAGCACGTTCTCTGGGATGTCGGCGGAGAAGGCGTGACGCAGGCGCTCCTGCGGGGAGGGGATATGTCGCTGGACCGGCTCGACGCTCGGGCCAGACCCTCCCGCTTCCAGCTCGCGCTCAGGCGCATCCGCGGCGGGCGCGTCGACGACGGGCGCGTCGACGACGGGCGCGTCGACGACGGGCGCGTCGACGACGGGCGCATCCGCGGTGTCCTCCGCCGTCTTGCGAAACAGATCCGCGAGTGGGCCCTCGCGCATGCTCGCGCGCTTACCGTTCGGCATGTGAGAGGACCTCCTTGGCGAGCTGCCTATAAGCGTTTGCGGCCTTACCGTCGGGATCGTATTTCAGCACGGACATGCCCTTGACCGGTGCCTCGGCGAACCGCACGGTCTTACGGATCCTGGAGGCGAACACCCGGTCGCCGAAGTTCTCCTCGAGGATCTCGATCGCCTCTTTGGCATGGAGGGTCCGCAGGTCAACCAGCGTGGGCAGGATCCCCTCGATCTCCACGTCGGGGTTGAGATTCTCACGAATCATCGCCAGCGTGTTCTGAAGCTGGATCAAGCCGCGCATCGACAGATATTCGCACTGTACGGGGACGATCACCTTGTGCGCCGCCGTCAGCGCGTTGATGGTCAGCAGTCCGAGGCTCGGCGGTGTGTCGATGAACACGAAGTCGTAGTCCGGTTCAACCTCCCTTAGCGCCTTCTGGAGCGAGTACTCGCGGCCGATCATCGTCGACATCGCGATCTCGGCTCCCGCGAGGTCGATCGACGCGCAGGCCACGTCGATCTCGCGAGGCTTGATCACCTCACGGATCGAGATGTGGTGCACGAGCACGTCGTACATCGACTTCTCGAGCGTGTCGGGGTCGATTCCCTGAGACATCGTCAGGTTGCCCTGAGGGTCCATGTCGCAGCACAGCACGCGGTGCCCTTCCTCGGCGAAGGCCACGGCGAGATTGAGCGTGGTCGTAGTCTTGGCGACGCCGCCCTTCTGGTTGGCGAACGCGATCACCTTGCAGGCCATCAGCGGAGGCTCCGATGCGTGGGGGAACTCATACGCGCCTGTATTCGGACGCGAGCACTGAATTCCTCCGCGCCAGTTGCGCTCCCGGCCCCGCCGCGCGCCGCCTGATCTCGCGTCCCGCTTGACGATTTGCCCTCCTCGCTCGCGGCATCGAGGAACCCGGGTTGCACCTCCCGTCGCCGCACCTCAGTATTTTCCGGCCGGTGCCCGGGCTTCTCGATCGTCGCCTGATCTTCGTCACTGGCAAGGGCGGCGTCGGCAAGTCGACCGTCGCCACGGCGCTGGGTCTCGTCGCCGCGCGCCAGGGTCTGCGCACGATCGTGGCCGAACTCGCGAGTCAGGAACGCGTGCGGCAGGCGTTCGACCGCGAGGGCGAGCGGTTCAGCGAGGTGCAACTGGCCGACGACCTGTTCACGATCTCAATCGATCCCCAAAGCGCCATGGAGGAGTACCTGGAGGTCAAGACCGGAGGGCTGGGCCACCTGCTCGGCTCGAGCCGGCTATTCCACATCTTCGCGATGGCCACGCCAGGAATGCGCGAGCTGTTGAGCGTCGGCAAGGTGTGGGAGCTGGCACAGCTCGAGCGCCGGACCCGCGGCGCCGCCGCGTATGACTTGGTGATCGTCGATTCACCGGCCGCCGGCCACGGCGTCGCGATCCTGCGTACGCCGAAGACGTTCGCCGACATCGCGAAGGTCGGGCCGATCGCCCATCAGGGCCGGACCATCGCGGCCACGATCGCCGACCGCGCGTTCACCGCGGTGGCCGCGGTGGCGATCGCCGAGGAGATGCCGGTCAACGAAACCCTGTGGCTGCGCGATGCGCTGAGGCAAGATGGCCTGGGGCTCGACGCCGTGATCGTCAACGCGCTGTATCCGCAACGCTTCGATCCCGACGAGACGGCCGAGTTGGAGCGCGCACTGGAGCTCTCGGAGTCGCCCCTGGCCCGGGCCGCGCTCAGGGCAGCGCTGTCCGAGCACGCCCGGGCCGGAGACCAAGCCGACCAGCGCGCGCGGCTGAGCGAGGGGCTCGGCACGCAATTGGTCGAGCTTCCGTACGTGTTCGCCCCGGAGTTGGCCCGCGCGGAGCTGGAGCGGCTCGCGGATGCGCTGCAAGCAGGGCTTGATCAGACATCATGAGCGTCGCGGACCTCCTCGAGGGCAAGCGGATGTGCATCTGCGGCGGCTCGGGCGGCGTCGGCAAGACGACGACCTCCGCGGCGATCGCCCTCGGGATGGCCGCGCGCGGGGCAAAGGTGGCGGTGGTCACAATCGACCCGGCTCGACGGCTCGCCAACGCGCTCGGATTGGAGGAGCTCGAGAACGAGCCCCGCCGCGTCGAGCCAGACCGGCTGGCATCCGGGGGCCTCGAGGTCAGCGGCGAGCTGTGGGCGATGATGCTCGACCCGAAGCGGACGTTCGACGAGCTGATCGAACGGATCGCGCCGGATCCGGCTCGGGCCCAGGAAATCAAGGACAACCGCGTCTACCGTCAGCTGTCGACCGCGGTCTCGGGCTCCCAGGAGTTCACCGCGATCGCGAAGCTCTACGACCTCGATCGCGAGGGTGACTTCGACCTGCTCGTCCTCGACACCCCGCCCTCACGCAACGCGCTGGACTTCCTGGAAGCTCCCGGGCGGCTGACCTCGTTCCTGGAGGGCCGGGCGGGAAAGGCCTTCATCCGTCCGACCGGGTTTGGGATGCGCGTGCTCAGCCGAGGAGCGGCGCCGCTGCTGGCGGCACTGCGTCGCGTCACCGGCGTTGACCTGCTCGCCGACCTGTCGGGCTTCTTCGGATTGCTGGGCGACATGACGGACGACTTCAGCCGCCGGGCCGCGCAAGTCGAGAAGATGTTGCGGGCGAGCACCACCGCGTTCTTGCTCGTGACATCCGCCCAGAGCGCGCCGATCGACGAGGCGATGTGGTTTCGCCGGACGCTGCAGGAGAGCGGACTGCCGTTCGCCGGGGTGGTGGTCAACCGCGTCCACCACGACCTGCTCGGGGACAGCGACCCGGACGATCTCCTCGCCGCGCTGCGGAGCGAGTTAGAGCCAGAGCTCGCCGCGCGGGTGGCGGAAAACTTCCACGATTACCACGTGCTGGCGCGGCGCGACCAGACCAATGTCAAACGGCTGGCCGAGGAGCTCGGCGGCTCTCCGCTGCTGCTGGTTCCCCACCTCGACCACGATGTCCACGACATCGAGGGTCTGCTCCGCGTGCACCGCTATCTGTTCGCGTCACCCAGCGAGCGCGAGCAGATGATCGCGGACGTGGTCGCGTGAGCGTGTCCCCCTCGCTGCATCAGCGTTGCACCAGCGCGAGCAGAATGCCCGGCGCCTGCGCTTGCGCGGGCGCCCAGGTGCTCCAGGTGAACAGCACCGACTCCCACGCCGGCTTGTCCACCGGCTCACGTCCCTGTGCCACCACCCGTGACATCGCAATGCGCCCGGCGTGCAGCAGCTCCCAGATCGACCGCTCGGCCAGTGCGATCCGATCGCTGACGCGCCACTCGGGGTGAAGCTGGTTGACCAGGCCGACCACCTCGACGACGGCGATCTCGCCCGAGGCACACCGCTGCAGGATCTGCTGCTCGAGCTCATGGACCGCTGAAGTGGGGCTGACCGCTCCATGCGGAGCCTGGACCGCCTGCTGCTCGGCCTCGGCCAGAACCTGCTTGGTCACGTCGGTCCCGGTGCGGGTCACGTTGCCCCACGATCGTCCCAACCCCATCTGGTCGAGGGTCAGCTCGGGGCCCTCATAGATCGTCAGGCGAGCGCGTTCGGAGGACCAGCGGCGTTCGTCCAGCTCGATCGACTGCCCGGCGACCCATGGCCCGACGATCCTGGCGTCGAGCTCCTCACGGGTCAGGTTGATGGAGCGAGCGACATTCGGGAAGTGGCGCAACTCGATGTGGAACATCGCCGATAGCTTCGCACTCCGTCATCGCTCGGGCCCCGTGGGCTCGGGTCTGTTCGCGTCGGTGTGAGGGTCAGCGAGCCGCGAGAAGGGGGACACAGAACGAGCGGGCATATAGCCCGCTCGCACCTGAGGTCGCGCTCCCCCTGACTTCATCAGAGCCCCAGGACTTACGTGTTGTGCCTGGTGGGCAAAACACTCCCGGCCCCCGAGGGGACCGAGTGGGGAGCGGCCTCAGACCAGCCTAGCGGGTCAGCCATCACGTCATCAGCCAGCAGGTCGTCAGCCACGGCCGGTAGATCCGCGTCCAGGTGCCCGCACAGCGCGTCTCGCAGGATCGCGCGCAGGTGCTCGGCGAGTTCGTCCACGAGCGCGTCGGCGCCCGGTTCGGCCGGCGCGAGACCGGCGATGACCGCGCGTTCGAGCGAGATCGCGTGAGCGGTGCGCTCGGCCAGCGCCGCCCGTTCATCTGGCTTGGCGCAGATCACCGCCAGCCGTCCCGCCAGTCGACCGCTGGCGGGTCCTTCCGGCTCCAGCAGCGCGCGCAGCGCCAGCAGGTAATCGGTCAATGCCTCGAACGGAGCCAGGCGCTCGCACCCCATCTCAAACCGGGCGAGAGCCCACGCCAGCTCTCCCCCCTGTGGTGCGCGGCGAGCGATCAGGTGGTAGAAGGCGCGCAGCTCATCTTCATGCGCGGCCGGGACCAGGGTGAGGAATCGGGGCCGCCCGCTGCCGCCGATTGCCACGGGCCGCCACCGTCCACCTTCTGTGCGCACCCAGGCGACCGGGCCAAGCGAGTAGCCGCCGCGCTCGAACAGCCTCAGCGCGGTCAGGATGCGCCTGAACCGCGCCCGGGCGGCCGAGACTGGCGGCCGCGCAGCGCGCTCGTGGGCAACCGCCAGGACGGCGAGCACGCTGGGCTCCTCGCCCTCCCCCCAGACGGCATCTGCGGGGGCGTCCGCGAGCGCGTCCCCGCGGACCAGTGACAGCCCTTCGCCGAGCGGCAACTCGGTCGTCTCGGGATCGAGCGCCACCCCCAGCAAGGGCGTGATCACCGTTGCCGCACACTGCCCCTCGTACAGCGCTCGCTCGAGCTCCCCGTACGCAGCTTCGAACCGATCGCGATCGAAACCGAACTCGCTGCGCTCGGCGAACACGCTGCCCAGGAACACGGTCAGCGCCGCGGTCGCGCGCTGGCGCGGTTCGGTGGGTATCCGCGATTCGCCGTGCTCGCGCAGGTAGGCCTCGACGGCCTCCAGCGCGCCGAGCGCGCGCGCCGCCGGAACGTACGTCGGCAGCCCCGAGAGCAGTGCCTGCCGATCCCGGATGAAGTCGCCGGTGAGCGGGCGGTAGCAGTAGAGCAGCGCGCTGCCGCCGGGTTCCTCGATCAGCTCGAACGGGATCTCTGCGCCGCCCGCCGTCTCCGCGGCCAGCCTGCCTGCCGCGTCGGTCGTGAATGCCTCGAGGGCCTGGTGCAGCGTGGCGTTGCGCACGTGCGCCGTTTCTGCGTCAGCGCCACGGATCCTCCCGGAGGTGGCGAACTTGCCGGTGTGTCAGGCGCGCTCGATCACGGACAGATGAGCAATGTTCTCGACGTCCACCGCGTCCTCGCTGGCCTGTGCCCCGAGCCACGCATCGAGGATCTCGACGAGCTCCGCGTGCGAGGTGGCACGGAGGCTGAGCGCTAGCACGTTGGCGTCGTTCCAACGGCGAGCGCCCTCAGCGGTCTGCGCGTCGCCACACAGCGCCGCTCGGATGCCGGGCACCTTGTTCGCTGCGATGCACGCGCCGGTCCCGGTCCAACACGCGACGATCGCCTGCTCGGCCCGGCCCTCGGCGACGTCTCGCGCGGCGCGCTCGCTGGCCCACGCCCAATCGGAGCGCTCAGCCTCAGCGTACGCGCCATGCGAGATCGGCTCGTGACCGCGCTCGCGGAGCTGCTCGAGCACCGCCTGAGCCACCCCGGTCAGCTCGTCCGCCGCGACGGCAATCCGCATCGCTGAGGCTCAGGCGACTGCGACTGCGACTCGGGGCGCGCTGTCGGGCGAGGAATCGTCCTCGCACTCCGCACCGAGCCATTCCCGGCCGTACGCGCGCATGTCCTCGATCAGCGGAACCAGCGCAAGCCCCTTGTCGGTCAACACGTACTCCACGCGAGGCGGAACCTCGGGATAGGTTTGCCGCTCGACGATGCCCGCTTCCTCGAGCGCACGCAACCGCAGTGAAAGCGTGCGCGGGCTAATGCCTCGCAGCGAGCGCTCGAGCTCGCAGAACCGCGAACGACCGTCGGCGAGGTCACGGATCACGAGCAGCGTCCACTTGCCGCAGACAATCTCGGCCGTCTTGCACACCGGGCATGTGTCGCTGGTAGCCATCTCAAACCCCGAGTCTAGCGCAATGCTTCACGAACTGAAGTGCCGGACAGATGGCGTGCGGCCGGCGCGCGGGAGATGAAATCGCCCCGACCCTCGGACCACTGCGGTGCCCTCGCTCAGGCGACGTCGCGCAGCTTCTGCGCTTCGGCCAGCGACTGCAGCTTCTTCAGCGACTGATTCTCGATCTGTCGAATGCGCTCGCGTGTGACGTTGAACGTCCGGCCGACCTCGTCGAGCGTTCGGGGGTGCTCCCCACCCAGTCCGTAGCGCAACTCCAATACGCGCCGCTCTCGATAACTGAGATTCTCAAGCGCCTCGCGCAGGGCCTCCTTGGTCAAGATCTCGGCGGCCCGCTCGTACGGCGACTCGGCCCGCTCGTCAGCGATGAACTGACCGAACTCGGACTCCTCCTCGTCACCGACCGGCTTCTCGAGCGACACGGGAGCCTGGGCCGAGCGCTTGATCGACTCGACCTCCTCCGGCTCGATACCAGTCACTTCGGCGATCTCCTCGGCGGTCGGCTCGCGGCCGAGCTCGGTGACCAGCTTACGCTCGGCACGCCCGATCTTGTTGAGCTTCTCGACCACGTGCACCGGGATGCGGATCGTCCGCGCCTTGTCGGCCAGGGCACGCGCGATCGCCTGCCGGATCCACCAGGTGGCATAGGTCGAGAACTTAAAGCCCTTGCGGTAGTCGAACTTCTCCGCGGCGCGGACGAGCCCGAGCGTCCCCTCCTGAATCAGATCGAGGAACGGCAGCCCCTGGTTGCGGTAGTTCTTGGCAATGGAGACCACCAACCTGAGGTTCGACTCGACCATCTTTTGCTTGGCATCCAGGTCGCCCCGCTCGATCCGCTTGGCGAGATCGACCTCCTCCTGGGCCGTCAGCAGGCGCACCTTGCCGATGTCCTTGAGGAACAGCTGAAGCGAATCGGTGGTCATATCCGGCTTCAGGTCCAGCGCAGTCTTCGGCTTGCGGCGCCCACGCTTGTCGGGCGCGCGCTCGACCTCGGCAGCGGCGAGCGCCGGATCGAGCTCCTCCACGAGCTCGATCTCCGCTCGCTCCAGGAAGCCGTGCAGCTCCTCGACGTCGGCCTCGTCGAGATCGAGCTCGGCCACGGCACCGGCGATCTCAGCGTAGGTCAGGACGCCAAGCTGTTGACCACGATTGACCAGGCCCTTGATCTCCTCAAGTTCCTGCAGTTCCACTACTGACATCTGGTTCCGTTTCCGTCGTACGCGCCGGCACCTGGAGACAAGTCGGCGCTGAGGATCAGATAGCGGGAGGCACCATCCAAAGCGCAACCCCGCCACTCAAACATAGATAGCATTATAGGTACTATATTTTTTGAAGTCAATTGGAGAAATCAGCTGGTTCGGCCCATGTTCTCCGGTGATTTTGGTGGTGCCAGCGCCGCACTGGAGGCGCTTGTATTGAATCTAGTACGTCGAACTGCGGTTGCCGTTTCAGGCGGCGGCGGAATCTCCGCAGGGACGCTGCGCACGGGCTCCACCGATTGCCAATACCCGGTTTATCGGACCGCGAGCGCGAGTCGTAGAGGCGCTGAGCGCAATCGGGCTCGCTTTTCCCGCATTGTGCGGACTTTTCCGTCTCGCGAGGTCCCGCGAGGAGTCGGCCAGCCGTGGCAGCGGACCGCTCCGAGCGGCGGCGCGCCTGCCGGTGCGCGATCATGTCGGTGAGATGAGCGACGAGCCCCCCTCGAAAGTTCTCGGTGCGCTGCCGCGCACGCGTCCGCATCGCCGCAGTGACAAGCGCGCAGCCCCGGCCGGCGACCCGGTGAGGGTTGAGCTCCCACCGACGCCCGGCCCGGCCACCGAAGCTTCCATGGACAAGCCGCCGCCGGCCGGCGCGCCGATACTCGGAACCGCCGTTCAGGCGACCGCCGAGCTCGCCGAGATCGGGCTCTCGCTCAGCGCCCGGGCGCTGCGTGGCGCGCTGTCTCGCCTGCCGCGTCCGTAGGCGCCTCGGTTCCACGGCTCGAGCTCCGGCGATTGCGCTGGCGGGCCAGGCGAGCCGTTTGCGGTCGGTGGCAAACCCTCCGCATCACTATTCATAACGCGAGCGGCAGAGTTTCGTATACTGCACCAGCCACCCAGCCGAGCGATCGTCCGCACGCGGGCGATCGGCGGGGGAACCACTTGCGGGCTTCGGCCCGCGGGGGCGAATCGGTCCCGCAAAGGACCGTAGCGCTAGCCAGGCGCGAGCCCGTCAGCTCACCCCGTAGGCCCCGGGCACAATCGAATCGAAAGAACGATGAGGAATCGTCGCGCCCACGTCTATGCCGTCCTGCTCCTCCTCGGCAGCGCGCTCGCCGCGCCGTCGGTGGGCTGGGCGGGCTCGGGGGGCGCGTCGCTGCAGCCGGCAGACGGCGGCGCCAGCTCAGGCGCGGTCGTGCATGCGGGCAACGTGGCCGTCACCGCAACCGCCGACGGAGTCACGCTCGCGAGTACGGCGTCGGCGATGCTGCGTCAGCAGCTGCTGTTCACCGGCTCAGCCTCCGGGAGTGCCGCCGGCGCCACGATCGAGGTCGAGCGTCTCGGTCGGGAAACCGGTTGGTCGTGGGCTCCGACCGTGTCCGCCGTCGTCGGCGCGAACGGATCGTTCACCGCCGCGTGGCCGACGAACCACATCGGTCGCTTCTCGATCCGCGCCGTGATCGATCAGCCCGCGAGCTCACAGGCCGCATCGGCCGCCCCCGTGGTGACGGTGACCGTCTACCGGCCGTCCATCGCGACCTGGTTCGGGCCGGGCCTCTACGGCCGCAGGACCGCCTGTGGCGTGGTGCTCAGGCCCACCACGCTGGGCACCGCGAACCGGACGCTCAAGTGCGGCACCCCGGTTGCGATCTACTATCGGGGCCGCACCATGGTGGTACCCGTGATCGACCGCGGGCCCTACGCGAACGGCGCCGACTGGGACCTTACCCAGGCCACCGCGCGAGCCCTTCACACCGGCGGGATATCGACCATTGGGGCCGTGTCGCTGCCGCCGCCTAGCTGACGAGGCCCGGCTCAGGGTCTTCGGGTTCCTGCGGCAGGTTCTCCTGCGCCAGGGGGACGATCCCGATCCCGCTCGCCGTGGCCGCGAACCGAGCCTCTTCGGCCGCATCTGTCAGCTCGTCGGGGGTCCGACCGTCCTCGCCGAGCACGGCGACGCCGACGGACGCTGCCATTGGGACGCCCCGCCACGGCCGCGCCTCGGCGACCGCGTCGGCGATCCGCGACCCGAGCGCCTGGGCCCCCGCTCGTCCGGTGTCCCGCGCGATGAGCCAGGCTCGCGTGTCGGTTTCGCAGACCAGGATGTCCTGCCGGCGCGCGACTCCACGGACCGCCTGGGCGAAACGGCCAAAGGTCGTCGTGGCGTCGTCTGGCGTCTCGACCGCCAGCACGCGGTGGGAATCCTCGAGCTCGGCCAGCAGCAGCGACAGCGGCGCCCCAGACCGCTCGGAGCGCTGGATCTCCTCCTGTAGCGCGCCCACCCACAATGCCTGGGGAGCGCTCGTCGGAGCGCCACCAGCCTCCGAGAGCCCGTGAGCGCCGGCTGAGGTGGCGTGGGCCCGACCGAATCGCCCCTCGCCGACGAGCGCTCCTGCGCCGTCGCCTCGGCGCAGCGCCGCGCCGCGGACGACCTCCATCACGAGCCCGAGCCGCTCGGCGATCTCGGCGACCTGATTCCCATCGGGATGGCGCAACTCGTCGCGCAGCGCGCTCCAGACCACGGCGTGCAGGGCATCAACGGCGTGCGAGACGTGCTCAGCAGTCTCCGCGCCGGCTATCTCGCCCGCCCGCGAGACGAGCGGCTCCAGGGCCCCACCCGGCTCAAGCCGGCGCAGGTCGGTGTCGTCGGCGATCGAGCGCACGATCGCGTCGCACACGCGCGGTCCGGAACGCGTCAGGTCCGCGGCGAGAATTCGCGGCGCCTCGTGGAGCTCGTGCTGCTCGAGCAGCGCCAGCAGCCAGCCTTTGGTGAGGTCCTCGATTCGAGCCAGAAGCGTCTCGATCGGTGCGTCGGCTACCGGCCTGGCTCGGCGCCGACGGGGCGGTCCCATCTGCATCGGGCTCTTCTATCACGCTCACCAGTCGCCTGGCGCTCGGTCGCAGCGACCCGTGTGACACCGTCATCGCGCCAGGCGGCGTTGCGAATGTGGTGAACTCTCAGAGACCATGTCAACCACGCTGATCACCGTGACGCAGGCGCGGGAGCGCGTCATGCGGGCAATCTCTCCGCTTGGCGCCGAGCGCGTCGAGATCGAGGACGCGCTGGGCCGCGTCCTGGCCAGCGACGTCCGGGCCGCCGGGGACGTCCCACCGTTCCCGTGCTCGGCGATGGACGGATACGCGGTGATCGCCGGCCCCAGCGGCCGAGAACTGGCGGTGGTCGGCGAATCGCGGGCCGGCACGCCGGCGCGGTCCCAGGTGGGCGAAGGCGAGGCGATTCGGATCTCGACCGGAGCCGCGGTGCCCGCCGGAGCGACGGCGGTCATCCCGCAGGAGAACGTCTCGCGGCACGGCGAGCTGATCGAGACCGCGGCGGATGTCGTGGCGGACGAGAACATCCGGCATGCGGGCGAGGACATGCGCTGGCAGACCACGGTGCTCAGAGCCGGCAGCCGGTTGGGACCGGTCGAGCTCGGAGCGGCGGTCGCCGCCGGGGCGGGCGCGGTGATCGCCGCGCGTATGCCCCGCGTGACCGTCCTGTGCACAGGGGACGAGCTGCGGGCGCCGGGCGAGCCGCTGCGCCCGGGCGAGATCCACAACTCGAACGCGCCGATGCTGACCGCGCTCGCTCAGCGCTGGGGGGCTGAGACGGCGCGCGCGCGTCGCCTGGCCGACGACCGCGCCGCGACCGAGGCCGGGCTGACGGCGGCGCTGGAACGCTCGGATCTCGTGCTCATCTCGGGCGGAGTCTCAGTGGGGCCCCACGACCACGTCAAACCGGCGCTGGCCTCGCTCGGCGTGGAGGAGCTGTTCTGGGGCGTCGCGCTGCAGCCGGGCAAACCGACCTGGTTCGGAGTCCGCGACGGTCGCTTCGTGTTCGGGCTGCCGGGCAATCCGGTCTCGGCGGTGGTGACATTTTCGCTGTTCGTCCGTCCCGCGCTCGCCGCGCTGCAGGGAGCCAGCACGATCAGCCGGCTCGAGCCAGACGCCGTCCTGGCCGAGCGGGTCCCGCGCAATCCGCGGCGCGAGCAAGCGGTGCGCGTCCGGCTGGCGCGACGCGACGGACACACGACCGCGATTCCGAACGGCGCCCAGGGCTCTCACGTCCTGAGCTCGTTGCTCGGCGCCGACGCCCTCGCCATGGTTCCGTCCGGCCAGGGCATCCTCGAGGCAGGCTCGACCGTGGCCTTAGAGGAACTCGCCTACTGAGGTTGGCCTGGTGCGCGGGCGCACACCAACCACAGTCGTCACGTCCGCGTCCGCGCTCGCGCTCGCGCTCGCGCTGGTGGCGCGCCGACGGCGTCGGCGCAGCCGCCTGCCCGCTCACGCGGTGATCATCTCCCCGCGGGAGTCGACCGTCGTCGCCCGCGACGGCGCCGTTCGCTCGGTGCAGTCGGCGGAGCTGACGATGGACCCGGCCGACCTCGAGCGGCTGTGGAGCGCGACCAGTCTGGAGAACCTCGCCCGCACCTATTGGCGGTTCCTGTCCCGGGTCACCCTCGGTCTGATCCGCGTGGTCTACAGCGAGCACGAGCGCTCGGTCGTGCTGCTGTCCAGGCCACTCACGCTGCTGCGCTTCGACGCGCCCGAATACGTGCTCGAGGCTCAGCGCGGGAGGGTGCGCTGGCGGATCCGGGACGGCCTCCTGGTCGCACGCGGCGGACACGGGTGCGGATTCCTGGCGCTCGACGTCAAGCGCCATGCTCCCGAGGACGGGCCGGCGAGGCTCCAGATCGAGGTGGAGGTGGCAAACTTCTATCCGGCGATCGCCGTGGGGTTCAGCATGCCGGTCTACGAGGCCACCCAATCCTCGATCCATGTGCTGGTGACACACGCCTTCCTGCGCTCGCTGGCCAAGCTCGACCTGGCCGAATCCAAGGTCGGCCGGTTTGCGCCCACCGCGCCGCCGAACGCGTTCGCGGACTCCTCTGCGCAGCTGCGCTCGCCGACGCCTCAGCCGTAGCGGACGCCCGTCAGCACACGCAGCTTGGTGCGGTCGTGCCGGGCCGAAATCCGCCGCACCGTGCCAGAGCGGGAGCGCATCACGAGCGACTCGGTGGTCGCGCCGCGATCGCCCTGGTAGCGCACGCCCTGAAGCACGTCGCCGTCGGTGACACCCGTGGCGGAAAAGAAGACGTCGTTCCCGGCGACCAGGTCATCGCTGGTCAGGATCTTGGCCAGGTCGTAACCGGCGTCGATCGCAGCCTTGCGCTCGGTATCGTCGCGCGGCCACAGCCGCCCGAGTAGCTGGCCGCCGGTGGACTTGATCGCCGCGGCGGAGATCACGCCCTCCGGCGTGCCGCCGATACCCCACAGCAGGTCGACGGGCGAGTTCTCGCTCACTGCCAGCATCGCCGCGGATACGTCGCCATCGATGATCAGCCTGACGCGCGCGCCCGCGTCCCTGACCTCGCTCATCGCCTGGTGGTGGCGCTCGCGGTCGAGCATGATGACCATCACGTCGCGGATGTCGCGCCGCTTGCGCTCGGCGATCAACGCGAGCGTCTCAGACAGTGGCCGGTCGAGGTCCAGCAGGTCCGCGATGTCCGGGCCGCCGGCGATCTTCTCCATGTAGACACACGGGCCGGGGTCGAACATCGACCCGCGCTCGGACAGGGCGATCACGGCGATCGCGCTCGGCATTCCCAGCGCCGTCAGCCGCGTGCCTTCGAGCGGGTCGACAGCGATATCGACCTTGGGTGGGCTTCCGTCACCGATGTGCTCGCCGTTGTAGAGCATCGGTGCCTCGTCCTTCTCGCCCTCGCCGATCACCACCACGCCGTCCATCGAGACCGAGTCGAGCACGTTGCGCATCGCGTCGACCGCTGCCTGATCGGCGCCCTCCTTATCGCCGCGACCGACCATCCGAGCCGCAGCGAGCGCAGCCGCCTCGGTGACGCGGACCAGCTCCAGGGCGAGGTTCCGGTCCGGCCGCGGCTCCTCCTGGCGTGCCGTCACAGCACGCCCGGTGGCTTGCGCAGCACACCGCTCTCCTGCGAGCGCCAGATCGAACCGGTCAGGATCCCCAGGCCGCCGATCATGGCCACCCACCAACCCACACTGATGCTGATCTCCTCAGGGGGCGAGCCGGGCTTGTCGAGCAAGCCTCGATAGACGGTCTGGGTCAGCGCCACGAGCGCGACGACCGCGGTCAGCTCACCCCGCGGCCAGGAGAGCGCATGACCACGGACGACGATATAAGCCAAGATCGCCGGGGCCAGCGCGGCGAGCAGCAACAGAAACCGCAGGACTGAGAGCGACGCCCAGCCGCTGCACGTCGTGTCGGGTCCTCTGCAGTCGTTCAGCACCGCGTTCTCGTTGCCGAGCGAGTACCAGGGCAAGAGGAGCGACACACCAAGCAGGACCCCGCCCAGGCTGGCCACCAGTTCCCCGCGGTCGAGCTTCGTGAAGTCCATCCGCGCGGAGCCTAGTGCAGCTAGCGCCCCGGCGGCCGCGCGGGGCCAGCAGCAACTCGAGCCCCAGCCGCCGCGCGGGGCCAGGTGTAGCTGTCGTCTAAGTTTGCGGTATGACCTTGGAGTTTCGCCAGCTGCTTCCTGAACCCGGCACGGTCGAGGTCGCCGACCTGCTCGACGGCCTCGATCTGGCGGCGCGCGCGCCGAGCGGTCGGCCGTACGTCATCGTCAACTTCGTGGCCAGCGCCGACGGGCGGGCGACCTTCAGTGGGCGGTCGAGAAAACTTGGTGACGAGGGAGACCGGGAGGTTTTCCACGCGTTGCGCGAGCGCGTCGACGCCGTCCTGGTCGGCACGCGCACGCTCCGCGTCGAGCGTTACGGCCGACTGGTGAAGAGCCCCGACACCCGATCGCGCCGTCAGCAAGCCGGCCATCTCGCGGAACCGCTGGCCTGTGCGGTCACGCGCAGTGGCAACGTGCCGTTCGACATCCCACTGTTCGCCGAGCCGGACGCGAGAATCCTCGTGTTCAGCCCCAGCGAAGTCGATGCCGAAAGTTGCCCCGCGAACGTCGAGGTTGTCCGGCTCGACCCCGGACGGCTGACGTTTGGCACCGTCCTGCGGCATCTGTACGACCACCACGACGTGCGCGTGCTGCTGTGCGAAGGCGGGCCGACGGTCACGGGTGCCCTGCTCGGCGAGGGCCTCGTCGACGAGCTGTTTCTGACGCTGGTGCCGAAGCTGACGGGCGGCGGCTCGGGCCCGACGATCACGAGCGGACCGGAGTTGCCCGAGCTGACCGCGCTGAGCATCGGCTGGGCGCTGGAACGCGCAGGGGCGCTGTATCTCCGTTA
>Ga0302326_10007029_pt1 | contig 25161 bp, 20 predicted proteins | sample Palsa_T0_3_FD_202264 | JGI IMG/M metagenome (GOLD analysis project Ga0302326, IMG submission 202264) | Peat permafrost microbial communities from Stordalen Mire near Abisko, Sweden - Palsa_T0_3 | ecosystem: Environmental > Terrestrial > Soil > Palsa > Peat permafrost | place: Sweden: Abisko... | reverse complement strand
GCCCGTGTACTTCAGGCCGCTGCGAAGCGCCCGGCGCCAGTCGTCGGCGCGGCGGGACTCCAGCACGATTCCCGTCACGACGAATGGCGCGACCAGCCAGGGAGTCTGCTTGACTGCCATGGCGAGGCCCAGCAGGACAGGGCCTCGCCAGGCAGCAGGGCCCCTGGCGGACGCGAAGCCGTCCCACCGCACCGCGGCGCCGACGAGCAGCGGGACGAACAGGCAGTCGGTGATCCCGCCGACCGCGTAGCCGATGTAGACGTCCAGGCTGGCCACCACCGCCGCCACTGGCGCGAGCCGCCGGGGCAGGACCGCGAAGAGAATGACGGCGCCCAGAGCCCAGGCGGCGACGTCGACCCAGACGGCGGCCTGGGTCTTGATGCCGAGCGCCAGCAGGGGCATGTACGCCTCGAAGGACAGCGCCGGGTAGGAGAGGGTGGTGACCGGCCGGCCGTTCAGCTGGAAGGTGTAGCCGTCCGGCGATACGTGGAACTCCGGGAAGGCGGCGGCCATGGAGTGCAGATACGGGTCGATGCCATGCAGCGCGAGCTGCGCCGCGTACTGGTCGAAGGCGATTTCGTCAGTGCCGTAATCCGGGGCTGTGTAGACCTGGAAGTAGCTCCACAGGGCGAGCGCGGCGAGCACGGCGATCAGGACGGCCCAGTCGAGCTGGCGTTGCCGGCGGCGGCTCACCACGGACTCGGGGAGCCATGCGGCGATGATGGCTAGCAGCCCTGCCAGCCCGAGCACCACCACCGGGACCGCCAGCCATGGGCCGAAGGTGACGTACCCGGACAGCCGGAACGCCCAGGTCAGGACGAAGATACCTGCCAGCGTTCGCAATGCGCGTGCAGCCCATTCACGCTCGTCATGCTCGGCCGCGAAGTTGGTCTGCCCGGATTGATCGCGACTAGCCACCGCATTATTCCTAGCGGGCCACGTGCCAGTGACGAGGCGGGGAATACGGGCCGTTCGGCCATTCATGAATCGGCGGTGTCTGCCCGGCAGCCTTATAGCCATGAATGTCTTGGAACACTAGACTTTAAAAACCTGGATGTTCCCGTAGCCGGACGTCCCCACCACGTCATAGAGCCGGTTCCCGCTCGCCGAGAGGAGCAGCCCCAGGCAGTGACCTGGTGCTGGCAGGACATGGCTCACGCTCTCGGTTCCTACGTCGACGACAGCGATGTTGGCTACCGCGGTAGTGCCTTTCAGGACGTAAAGCGTGCTGGCGTCCGGACTCAAGGCGACCGACTCGCCGTCGCTGCCGACCTTGAACTGCTCAATAATCTGGCCGCGAGAGATCCCGATCTCATCGACCAGGCCGTTCTTCTGCAGCACATAGATGGAATCCTGATGGATATCTGAAGCAATTGATACCGTATCCGACGGTACCGGGATACTGCGGTTTATCTTGCCGTTCCGGAAATTCACGACCGTCACGCTGGCGGAGCTTGGCCAGGCGGTCAGGACGTAGAAGGCGTCACCTCCGGCCACTACCTGGAGGGCAGGCGCGGGAAGTGCGACTGTGTGCATGACCTTCGCGGTTCGGCCGTTCAGCAGTTCGAGCGCCCCCGAGCGGCCGGTGCCCAGCGCAAGGCCGATGACACCGGCGGATTCGGTGACCGAGCGCGCGGCATTGCTTACCCCCACGCTCTTGATCAGGTGCCCGTTGGCTGAGTCGATTTCGAAGAGGCCAGAGCCTGGCTTGCCGGCGAGTGCCCACATTATCCCGTTCGCCCGCGGCTCGCTCATGGCCATGAGGTTCTTCGGGCCGGGCAGGATGCGCTCCGGCACGATCTTGGTCATTGGTGAGTCCAGCGAGCTCGCATGCGTGCTGCCGTTGCCGCTGCTGCTGCAGCCAGCCAGCACGAGGGCCGCCGACAGGAGCCCGGTGACGGGCATGAGGCTCCGCATTGCATTGACCACGGCACGCATATCCTTCCGGCTAACTCAACTGAGCGGATTGTTCGTCAAGAGGCCGACGATGCACCGTGGCCGATGGCGGCGAATGTTTGAAGCCGCACTGGTTCCAGGACGCCGAGACCCGGCACCGGCGAGCCCGCTGGCATGAAAAGGAATGCGGCGAGTCGTTCATCAAGGAGTCCGGGCGCCTGGGCGGTGGCGGCAGACCCTGGCCGCAGCGCCACTGTGCGCGAGCGACTGATTGGCGTCAGGACCGCGAGGTGAGAGTCAGCGTGTATTATCCGGACCCTGGCTGACCGTTTCCTCACCACGGCGTGCCGCACTTTAGCGAAGACCGTGCCGTTCCAGGCAACGACGATGCTCGAACGACTGATTGATCGGGAGCGCATGCGGAGCGTAAGCGGCTTGGGGAAGGTTCCCTGGTAGGTGCAAGCATTGAGTTGGACGAGAATGCCCACCCCGCCCACGAACCGGTAGCCGGGGAATCCGGCGTCACCAATTCCGTGCCCCTGACACTCTGCGTACTTCCCGTATGGCTCCGTTATCGTGATCTGGACCGGGATCATGAAGGTGTCCCTGCGTACCCTGAGAGTGACCCGGAGCTTGTCGATCCTGAGCGGCCCGATGATCTTGCCTGCGGGGCCGACTGTCTGACTCGTAACGATGCAGTAGTAGCCACCCGGGACTGGGCTTGGCGACGGACACGGCGGGCCGTAGCCGGCCAGAGCCATGCCGGAAGTAGCGAAGAGTAAGGCGACCGTCCCGATCGCTACGATCGCAAACTTTTGTGCTGTTTTATACTGATATAACGGATACATACCCAACACAACTCATTTTCCCACGCAACAAATTTTCGCCGCAGTTTGCGACGGCTGAGGTTAGCAGGCAAAGTCCTGTCAATGGTGGCATTATCTGATATGTCAATGTACACGTGCAGTGCGCGCCGGATCTCCTCGGGCAACGTGAGACGGCGCCGGTGTGCATGATGCGGGCCGCGCTGGCCCGCGCTCTGCCCCGGCGGGTGGCTTCCGCGTGGCGGCGAAGTTGCCTGGCGGATGACGGGGGAGGGTTCGCCGTGCGTCGGTGATCGGTTTCGCTGCGGCGGTGAATCGGTCAATCTCGCCGCCGTGGACTAGCCGGCCGGAGAACGGGTCGTATGCTGCGCCAGGCCAGCCCGGCGACGGAAAGCTCCCGGCGGGCGGCGGCCACGCCCAGGCGAGCGGGACCCGCGCCGCTGATCCCAGAGCCTGGCCTTTAACACCCGGCAACGCCGTCAGCGCAGCTTAACCACAGCGTGTGAGCCGATCGCTAACATGGTCGATACTGGCTCAATAGCCGCGATTCATTCACTTGTGATAGCACCGATTACGGCAAATTGGTTATTGACACGTGTAACTGCCGTATGCGGGCTATACGGCTAATAGAGGAGCTTATACATGGGCATTCTTGGCGGATGAGATTAATGGTCGGCCACGTGCTATCCTCGACTTCAGGACACCAGCAGAAGTGCTCGAAGAGCTTCTCCTCGATGATAATTCCGAGGACGACCTCAGCTCAATTGATCCCACCGGTTGAGACCAGCTAGTGCCGGAGTGCCCCGAAGGGAGATAGCCAGTTGGCCAGTACGATCGCGCAGCCAATGGTGCAGGCCGCGCGCGCGCCGTGCATCACGGATTCCGGGGAGGAGCCCGATATCCCCGCTGCTTTATTACGCGCTTCTTGCCACCTGGAGGTTCTGATACCGGCCCTTGACGAGGCCCGGCGGTTACCGCACACGCTCATTCGCACGGTCCGGTACCTGGAGGTGCAGCCGTATTCGTCGTCTGTCGTGGTGATCGACAACGGCAGCGTGGACCAGACAGCTGACCTGGTTTCCCGGACGTGGTCGGATCGGGTGCCGGTCCGGCTCACCGGCTGCGCCCAGCCGGGCAAGGGCGCTGCGGTGCGGCGCGGATTTCTCACCTCGCGTGCCCGCTTCGTCGGGTACATGGACGCCGACCTGGCGACGCCGATCGAGACGCTCGACGTCGTCGTACCGTTGCTGGACCGCTTCCAGGCCGTCGTCGGCTCGCGCCGGATCGGCGGTGCGGCGCTCGCCAAGCGGCAACCCGTTCATCGCAGCGTCGGCGGCATGGTCTTCCGGGCAATGGTGCATCGGGTTCTGCCCGGCTTCGCCGACACCCAGTGCGGGTTCAAGTTCTTAGCCGGGGACCTGGCGCGCACGGTCGCCCGCCAGCTGCAGATCGACGGTTTCGCTTTCGACGTCGAGCTGCTCTGGGCGATCACGGAGATGGGTGTGCCCGTCAAGGAGATCCCGGTCGTGTGGTCGGACGGGGAAGGGTCAACCCTGCACGCGCTCCGCGACGGCGCGCGTTCTGTCGCGGACCTGCACCGCCTGGCGCGGCGGAGACTGGCCTGATGTCCGCGCTCGGGCAGTTCGCCGGGCGCCGGGTCCTGTTCCTGAACTGGCGCGACCTGTCCAATCCCGCGGCGGGCGGGGCCGAGGCGTATGCCGAGCAGATCGCGCGGCGCTTCGCCCGCGCAGGAGCCCTGCTCACCCTGTTCACGTCCAGGTACCAGGATGCACCGCCGTACGACTGGGCGGACGACTACCTCGTCGTGCGGGAGGGAGGCCGTTTCGGCGTGTACCTGGCAGCGGCACGCCACCTGAAGCGGTACGGGCCTAGTTATGACGCGGTCGTCGACTTCCAGAACGGCATCCCGTTCTTCGCCCCGCTCTGGGCGCCGGCCGGCGCGGCCGTGGTCTGCGTGGTGCACCATGTGCACCAGGCGCAGTTCGATATGTACTTCCGCTGGCCGGCCAACCGCGTGGGGCGCCTGCTGGAAGGCAGAGTCAGTCGTCGCGTGTACCGCGACTGCCCACTGATCGCGGTCTCGCCATCGACACGTGCCGAGATGCGGCACGAGCTGGGCCTTCGCGGGCCGGTGCACATCGTTCCCAACGGCGTCGATCCGCTGCCGCCGAGCAGCGTGCAGCGTTCGCCGACGCCCGCTATCGCCGTCGTGACCAGGCTCGTCCGGCACAAGCGGCTGCACCTTCTGGTGCAAGCGGTGCCAGACCTGCTGCGCCGCTGGCCGGAGCTGCGCGTGGACATCGCCGGCACGGGGCCCGCCCGTGACGCCCTGCTGGCACAGGTTCGTGAGCTCGGCCTTGAACAGGCCGTGGTCCTGCCTGGCCGGGTGTCTGAGCAGGCCAAGAGCGACCTGCTCAGCCGGGCCTGGCTGACCGTGGCGCCATCGCTGGCAGAGGGCTGGGGGCTCACCGTGCTAGAGGCCAACACGGTGGGCACGCCAGCGGTGGCATATGACGTCCCCGGCTTGCGGGATTCGGTGCGCGACGAGGTGACCGGATGGCTCGCGCCGCCCGGCCCGGGCTTGGCCGCAGCGCTGATGAACGCGGTGGACAAACTTACCGACCCGGACCGGCGACGCCGTATCGCGGACCAGTCCCGGGCGTGGGCAGGCCGGTTCTCCTGGGACGCCAGCGCAGAGCGCCTGGCCAGCGTGCTGCTGTCGGAAATCATGCGCAGGGAGCAGGGCAGCCCGTACCGGCGGCACGCCGTTGACCTCGCGACAGTAGCGTCGTGGCCGCCCGACGTCGCTGGAGAGTTGGTCCCGCTCTTGCAGAAGGCGCTGCGGGTGACCGACGTGATCAGCAGCGGCGAAGACGGGGTCAAGATCCTGCTGACCGGCTGCGACGAGGTCGGGGCGGCCAGGGCGCTGCAGCGGGTGCCGGTTCCGCCCGCCGCACTGCGCCTGGCCACCACCACCGGGATCCTGTGCGGTACCGGCGAGGACGACCCTGTGTGATCGACACTGCCAGGCGGGAGGAGTCCCTAGCCGCCCATGGCGCACGGTGGATCACCGTTGCCTTCGTGATCGTGGGGCTGCTCAACTACGGGTACGCCCTGCTGCTTACCCGGCTGTTGGATGTGTCTGCGTACTCCACCTTCGCCGCTGGCCAGGGCCTGATCCTTTGGGCCTCGACCATCGCCACTGTGTCGGTGCCCTGGGTGCTTGCCCAGGCCATGGTCCGCGCCCGGTCCGATGCGGAGCGGAACGCCGCGATCCGATTCGCGAGGCTGGCGAGCGTTGGGAGCGGGGTGATGGCGGCCGCAGCCGTCGGGATCATCGCTACCCGGTTCGCGGGCTCGGCAACGGCGCTCGTACTGGCCGTCAGCACCTTCGTCATCTTCCTCGGCACCACCACCACCGGCTCGTTACAGGGCCAGCAGCGCATGCGGACGCTCTCGGCCCTCTATGTCGGCGAGAACCTGCTGAAGAACGGCGCCGGGGCTCTGCTGGTCATGGTCGCCGGGCTGCGGGAAACCGGGGCGCTCGCGGCGTACGGGATCGGCGGGGCCGTCATGCTGCTGTGGTGGCCACGCGCGCCGCGCAGGTCCGGCCGGGCGTGGCCGGATGCGCTGGCCAACCGGAACCTGTGGCGCCGCGCCCTCGGCATCGCCGGGCTGCAGGGCGTCGTCTCGCTGTTCGCAGCGATTGATGTGGTGCTGGTTGCCTTACTTCCCGGCGACCGTGCCGTCGCGGCGAGCTATCAGGCCAGCGCGGCGTTGTCCCGGGTTCCGCTGTTCGTGGCGGGCGCTGTGGCCACGGCGTTCTTCCCGTCGCTGTCGCGGCACGCGACCGGGGGAGTGATCGCAGCCCGGGCGGTGCGGATGTACGCGGCGGTGGCGCTGCCGCTCACGGTGGTCCTGGTAACGATGCCAGCGCCGGTCCTGGCGGCGGTGTTCCCGGCCCAGTACGGCGCCATGGCGACGTTGCTGAAGTACACGGCTGTATCCGGCCTGGCGGCAGGGGGCGTGAGCCTGGTAACGGCGTTCTTCCAGGCCGCGGATGACTACTCCTGCATATGGTGGCTGGGCGCAGGCCTGGCCGGGTACGTCGCGGCGTTGCTGGCCGGGTGGCGGGTCGGCGGCATCACTGGGCTGGCTGCTGGCGGTGCACTCGGCGCTATGGTTGCCCTAACGCTGATGGGCTGCCGCGTCGTGCGCCGTCAGGGCAGTGAGGTGCTCGCCCGAGTCCCCCTGGTGGAACTGGTGGTGGTGGCCGGCGTGCTGGTCTTGCTGCGGCCGCATCCGGTGCTCTGGCTGGTGGCCGCGACCATGGTGGGAATGCGCGCCGGCGTGCGTTTCTTGCGGCCAGGAGCCCGCCACGCTCGGAGGCCGCGCTGGGCATCCATGCACCGAGCATGCAAATGACTGGCGCCGGGTGGGACAGACGGGGTCAGCTGTACGCGAGGCGGCGCTTCGGGGTACGACCCATCGCCGCCGACAGGAGGGGCTGGTGATCCGATGAGGCGCCGACGCATGGCTGCGACCGTACCCGGGCCGGGCCGGGCGGCGCAGGTGTCAGCCGGAGTTGCTGGGATGGCCGCTGGGCACGTGGTGATCTCGAGTTTCGACAGTCCTGGCAATCCGCATTACCGCGGCGGGGGCGCAGCCGTCGTCGAGATGATCGCCTGCTGGCTCGCCACGCACTTTGAGGTCACGGTCGTCACCGCTGGGCGCCGCGGCCGCATGGAAATGCGGGACGGGGTGCGCTACCGGCAGCTGCCAGTGGGCTGGGCGGGCCCGCGCGCCGGGCAGTTGCTTTTCCATGCGCTGCTGCCAATCTCGGCCCGGCGGTTACCGCATGACCTATGGATCGAAAGCTTCACGCCGCCGTTCTCGACCAGCTTCCTGCCCTTGTTCTCGCGCGCGCGGGTGGTGGGATTCGCCCAGAACCTCAGCGGCGAGGAGATGTGGGGCCGGTACCGGCTCCCCTTCTTCCTGATCGAGCGGTTAGGCCTGCGCTTCTACCGCGACGTCGTGGTGCTCAACCCCGCCGACCGCGCGCTGGTCCGGCGCTGCAGCCCGTCCGCCAACGTGCGGGTCATTCCGAACTGCGTCGAACTGCCGCTCCTCGACGAGCAGCTGCTCGGCCACGGTGAGCACATCCTCTACCTGGGCAGGATCGACATCTGGCACAAGGGACTTGACCTGCTGCTCGCGGCGTACGCGCGGAGCGGGCTGGCCATGCCCCTGCTCGTGGCGGGCAACGGCACCCGGGCTGATGAGCGCAGGCTCGCGGGCTTGCTGATCGCAACCGGCGGTAATGTCCGCTGGCTCGGCCGCGTCACCGGCCAGCGCAAGCAGGATCTGTTGGAGCGCAGCGCCTTTGTGATGCTGCCCTCGCGGCACGAGGCATTCGGCCTGACCGCGCTGGAGGGCATGTCCTATGGCAAGCCGGTGGTGCACTTTGACCTGCCGACCCAGCGCTGGATGGACGGCGACGTGCGTGTCCCGCCCTTTGACGTCGATGCCCTGGCAGGTGAGATGCGTGCCCTAGCTGGAGACGAGCAGGCACGCCGTGAGCTGGGCCGGGCCGCGCGCGCGGCTGCGCAGCGATACGGGGCGAAAGAGATGGCTGACCGCTATCTCAGGCTCGTCCTGCAGCTGCTTAACGCTACGGGTGCAGGCAAGCAGCCGAAGGGCGGTCCGGCATGCCAGTGAACGATGGTCTCGGCTGACCAAGGCCAGCAGGGTCGCGGCGATCCGGTCCTGCCAGGTGCAGGTGCGCGTGCCGTACCTCGTGCGCACGCGCTTGCCCTTGTTGCCGTTGTCGCTGGCGGCGTGACCCTGCTCATCCGCCTAGCGCTCCATGGCCGCTCGTTCGACCTGTTCGGCGACGAGGTCATCTATACCGACCTCGGCCGCAGCGTGGCCTCCGGCGGGTTCCCGCGGTTCGACGGTCAGCTGTTCTTCCTGCACCCGCCGGCCTTCTTCTACATTGAAGCAGGCTGGCAGCGGCTCACGGGCAGCCAGCCTGGCCTGGTTGCCCAGATTTACCAGATGCGCACGCTCAACGCGCTGTTCGCCGGGGCCACCGCTGTGGTCTTGGTCCTGCTGGCGGCGCGGGCAGTCGGCTCGCTTCGGGCGGGGGGGGCCGCGGCCTTGCTCTTCGCCCTGGACCCGTTCTGCATACGGCAGAATGACCGGGCTCTGCTGGAGACCTCGATGATGCTCTGGGTGCTGCTCGGGTACCTGGTGTTCATCTCGCTGATCGGTCGGCCGCAGTCGCGCCGGTCTTGGGCACGCGCGGTCGGCGCCGGCCTGCTGTTCGGCCTCGCGGTGCTGACCAAGGACGAGGCGACCCTGCTCACCGTGTTTCCGCTGCTCGTCGCCGCCGCGCTGCGGTGGGGGCCGCCCCGGGCTCTGACCTTGCTCGCGGCCGGCACCACTACCGCGACCTACGCCGCCTATGTGGCCGTGGTGGCAGCCAACGGGCACATAGGCGCGATGTGGGAGGCCAAGACATCGGGCATCCAGCGGATACTGGGGCTGGTCCAGACCACCGGCTTTCATCACGCCGGGACACCGTCCATCTACGCCCTCTTGTTCGCGGAGAGCAACTACTTCGGGATGACGTATGTCGTCCTGGCGTTGGCCGTCCCGGCGGTGGTGCTGGTGCACGACCGCGGCGGCCCGGTGCCGCGGATGCTGGGACTCCTGTGGGTCGTGGCGGCGGTGACGCTCGGCTACGCGTTCTTCCTGGGCACCATCGAGGAGCAGGAGCTGTACCTGATGATTGTCCCGAGCCTGCTGATTCTTCCGGTAGCTGCCACGCTCATGGGCGGCCCGAGGCCGGGCCGGAGAAGGTCCGCGGCGGGGAGGCGCCCCGGTATGCCGCAAACTGCAGTGGTCACCGCGATGCTGGTGGTCGCGCTCAGCTTCAACCTCGCCGTCTGCCTGCAGTGGCTGCTGCAGCCGGACGATGGGTACGCACAGCTGCTTCAGTACATGGCGGCACATGTCCCGGCAGGCGCCACGGTCACTGCATTCGACGGAACAGCCGAGGACGGGATCACGCAGTACGCACTGGGCGACCGATATCGCGTGGGTCGCTGGGTCACACCGGCTGCCAGGTCTCAGGAGCATGTCCGCTACGCCGTCGTGCCATGGACGGAAATCCTCCAGCACTACTCGTACTACTCCCCAGCCCGAGTCCGGAGTGTCGTCCGCAAAGGACAGTTGCTGTTCTCGTTCCGCGGACGCACCTATGGCGACGTCACGCTCTACCGGCTATCGCTGCCACCGAGGACTGCGGGTGCCCGTAGGCGGTGACGCTCAGCAACCACTACCCGGTTACGGTTACGGGCCGGTGGGACAGCTGGGAGCTGACGGCGGCCCGTTCAGGAACTGCTCAGCGATTGTCATGGGACCTGCCTGGTCTGAGTCCGGAACGTTGAGCCAGTAACCAGCAACGGTCGATCGGGTAGATGAGAAGTCCTCATCCAGCTGCGTTGCGCTGCTCACCCGCTGTGTACTTAGACCGGCGAGGATCGTAATATGAGGATTGGCCGTCCGAGCCTGCGCCACAGCCGCTCGGACGAAATTTGGATAGACCGCGGTTGCCCGATATCGCATAGACTCGTCTGACTGAGCCTGGATCTCGTAGATATCTGCCTGCCGCGCGGAAACGGCGGCGAGGTCCAGAGCGAGATACCGTTGCCAGGCTGCGGCGCCGGCTCGGACGCCTGGCTTGCTCAAACCGAATACCAAGTCCTGCGCAGGAGTAAGTATGACCTTATAACCGTGACGATGCGCTAGCGTGGCAAAAAGAGATTCGTAGCGCGCCGGATTCTGCTGCTCATCAAGAGGGGTCTCCTGCCAGCGCTCATTGTCGTACATAACCCAGCGAACGCCCGGCGAGATCGTACCCGCAATGATAGCGTTACTAAACGCGGTGTAGCTCTTAAAGTCCGCCACCGTGACCCCGATGCGACTAGTCCGGCCCGGTTGATCGAGGACGAATAGGTCATCAGGATTAACCGCGTGTTGAAACACGCCCGGATCCGCAACCTGAAGTGCACTAACTACTTTGGCGTTCATGATCCAGAACTCCGGGGTGGTCCCATCTGGGACGCAGCGTGACAGCACGTCGGCACTAGCAGAGCAAGCAGGCAGAAAGCCGAGAGCCATGACAGTGCCGAGCCGCAAAAATAGCTGTAGCTGCCGCCCGGAAAGTCTCATCGAGCGCACCCAACGCCGATTGCACCTCTGCGACCGCGGTCGCACAGCGCTCAGGCGGTGCGCCAGCGGGGCTGCGGAAGCAGCTATGGTGAAAAGACCGATTTTCACCCGGCTAAGCCCCCCAGTCATCTAATTCGATTCGGACAATACCCAAATTATTATCGTTTATGCGTAAACCACGATTTTGATCGCCCACCACGGTGCGGAGTAAGCCATGCCTTGCGAAACTGTACCACACGCCTTCTTACCGAGCGATGCTCACCTGGTAGTTCCGGACAGCGATGCTGGACTCGCGGACCGTCATCCTGTTCATGACTCGCCTTTTGAATATTTTGCCATACTTGCGTAGTAAAATCTCCCTGACCTGCGGAGACAGCGAGCTTGTATACCTTGCTGTCCTCCATGGCGCTATAGATGGCGTAATCCTCGGAGCGGACGTACGAGCCGTCAACGAGGCGTAATATTGTCAGAGAGACACGCCCGGTGCAGATCCGATCTTCAATTCGGGTACGCTGCACGGCCGACGGGTTAAATATGCCCGTCCATGCTCGTGCAGGAATTCCCGAGAGGTAGTATTTCTCCATCCATGGCGCGCTATCGGTGAGGATATAGCTTCCTGGATAATAGCTTTGCCTGATCGCCGTGACGATCTGCGACGCAACCGGAAGACTTAGCCCTCGGAACTGTACCGACTCTGTTCGCCCTAAGACCAGTGCTCCTAAGATAAGTGCCGCTCCCGCCACGATTCCAACGGCCTTTCCGTTCGTGAAGCGCCTTTCTGCCCAAGCTATGCATTCACTCACAGCATATCCGGCAGCTATTGCGACGAAAGGCAAGCCGAAGCTCATGTTCTTATCTAGCGACGAAAGCTCGTGGATACGCGCCTGATCCAGTGGCGCAATAAAAGCAGCGATAGTCAGAGAGCTGAGCATAAAGGTTACTGTCAGGACGTGCTTCCGGATACTCAAGATCATGCCCAAGATGGCGGGTAGTACAAAAACACCGGTCATGGCAAAGGCTCGCCAGAGTACGGCAGCCGGTGAGCCGAAGTTCCCTTGGACGGTACGAAAGATTGTGGTCACTTCCAGGCCACTGACGTACTGAGCACCCGCCGCAACGAGCAGGATGCTCTCAAGCGCGACGACACTCGCCACGAGCGCTATACCTCTGCTTAGTGCCTTCGCAGTACCTCTTTCGTAACTGTGTATGACGACTATTCCAGCTACGATCGGATCCCACGCTAGGGTCGCGTATTTCGCGGCGTTAGACATGACGAGAGCGCCGATGCAGGCAGCCATTGGGACTGGCTTACCGTCACGAACTAAAGTCGCTGCCCATGCACTAAGAGCAAGCAGAAACAGCGCCAGCGGATTGTATGTGGCAAAAGCTCCATTGTGGATCACCAGGCCGGACACGGAGAACATTCCAGCGGCAAAGAAGGCAGCCTGGCGGTCGAACAACCGAGAACTCGCCAGATATACCATCGTGGTCGCCCCTAGCATGAGAAGCAGGGACAAGCAGCGAGCGCCGACTAGGCCGCCAGCGGAGTCGGCCGCTGCTCCCAGAGGCGGGTAGAGGACGGGCGAACCGGAGAACCAGCTCGCGTAGTCGGGCGACCTGGCGTGGTGCAGCCAGTGTGCCCACTCCCTATTCCCCGCCAATAGGTAGAGTGCCTCGTCGGTAAACGGAGCGGTCCGCCACAGCCACGGCAGGGTCAGCACAGCCTGCGCGGTGAGGATTGCGGTCAGCGGCCAGCCGCGTAGGAGTCTTTCCCTCATACCTTCTCCCAGGAGGCGGCGGCGTCGGTCTCATCCACCGGGCCAAGAAGGAGCTCGGCGCCGTGCTGGCGCGTAGTCCAGCCCTGGCGCAGCATCGTCATGGTCCCCCACAGCCGGACTAACCTGGCTAGCACCAGCGATGACCAGAGCCCTGCTAGAGGTCGGACAAGGAGCAGCAGGATACGGTCAGTGCGGCTCTCGTCGCTTCGTTTGAAGCACAGTGAGCGCAGGCTATTGGGAATGGATAGAAGCAGCAATGCGATCAATCCGCGTTTGATAAATGGTGCGCTTGAAGGCCACCACAGTCCAATGAGCACTAGCACGCAGGTTGAGAACAAGAAGCTATATATTCCAGCTATGGTGAACCACCAGCCGTATGACAAGATCGGACGATACTTAATGCGCCAAAAATTTCGCATTGTGCGACCCCGCGCCCACCGTATCCGTTGTCGAAGGTGGTGGCCGAGTTTTTCTGGCCACATTGTCAATCCGAATGCACTGAGCTGTTGTACTGACCTACCGCGTGCGGTGGCGCAGAGGGCCAGCAGCGAATCATCGCCAAGAATGACGCGACGGCCGAAGAAAACCTCATCCTTATAGACGGGCAAGCACTCGCGCACAACGCTTGCACGGTAGAGGGCAAATGGACCTCGATTTGTGTACATGTCACCGGCTACCGACCAGGCAGCGCCGATTACCCCCTGCGCATATAACTGTAATGAGCATTGCAGGCGAGTAAGGAGGTTCGTTGTGGCGTTGAATCCCATCTCAATGCCGGCGACGGACATTATGTCACGGTGCCGGAAGGGCTTTAGCCCCTCCTCGATAGCGCTCCGATCGAGAGTGGTGTCGGAATCGACCGTCACAAAGACATCCGCCTCGTGCACTGACTCAAAGGCCACCGCGTGTGCTCGCCGCTTGCCCTGATTAGTCTGCCGCGCCCATCGGATCTCTGTTTCTCCGTGCCAGATTCTCTCCCAGTGGCGGCGCAGGATTGTGTAATCGATGTTCGAACCGTCGTCTACCACGCAAACTAGCTGCGGGAGCCTGGTCTGATTGACAAGGGAATAAAGGCAGCGATCTAGCAGTCCTGGGTCCTCATTGAACACGGGAACGGCGACGGTGACGTGAAGTCGCTCGAGCCGACGGATGTCGGCAGTTGATTTCACCGCAGACGGCTCGTCGAACCAGGACAGCATCCAATTTAAGGCTCGAAAGCCTATTGCCGGTCCTGCGCATAAACCGAGCGCTAAGGACTCCCAGCCCAGATGCCAGGTAACCCACGCCGTAACGAGGATACTCGATAGCGCCAGGCCTCTGGCTTTCTTACGACTATAGGTGACCTTGGGTATCTGGTAGTGGTCCCTCAAGGCTCCTGGAGCGGCTTCCCGCGCCGCCAGAGGAACCGCGCCGCCAGAGCAAAAATTGCCGTTACCGTGGCTGAACTGGCCGACGTTATCTCTATGGCGGTCAGCAGAGACCGGGTCATGGAAGGTATCCTTCGAGTCTCGGTAATCAGATGTCAGGAAGCCTGATTTGCTGGACCTCGCCGTAGCGTCTTCGGAGGACCGTTGTCTAGGTATATCCAGGTTATGGCCCGCAGCCAGCTCGCAGTCGAAGTTCGAAGTGTCAAGTCGCGCCACGCAGGTTTCGCTGATAATGAAGTTGACGGCCATTACGCCGGTAAAACATAGGGCGTTGGCAATCTGATCGTTCATGCTGGCGATGATGAGATAGGCAAAGACGATCCAGCTCAGCCCCTGCGTGGCGGCTCTGGTAATGAAGAACCACATACCAGGTAGTGGTCGGTTCTTCGCTGGCTGACGAGGCCATCGGACCATCGAGTCAAAAATAAACGTTAATGCCAGGATGATCGCTAGCTGGACTGCCTGGGCGGTTAGTACATTAGTGCCTATGCTGACTAATCCTTCCAAGATTAGGGCGCCCAGAACGGCGACGGGCCCGCTTCTGACTACGAAATTGAGAAAGGCTGATCCGACGCTGGAGAGAGGCCATGCGGCCTGCTTGAATTTATTCTCGTGTTGACGGCCGCTGTGCGTGGGAGATCTTGCTGCTTGAGCTAGATGGATCGGGAAGCTTTGATCGGAAATCTGAGACTTGGCTGATTGTCGAAATCGGTAACTCAAGCCTCGGATCCGGCGAGACACTGACTTGTCCTTTCGTGGGTGCCAAACAAACATCGCGACAATCGTCTGCCTCGCGCTCCGATGTTGATTGACCCGCATATCGACGACTTATTACGAATTGAGCCATTTATGATAGTAATTGCTCAACCAAAAGGGGTCTTATTGCTCGTTAAGCCAGCCTCGCCAACGACTCAGAGCGACTGACCACGGTATGACACTGTATCTTAGTTATAGCTCTGGCCGTAGCGATTCGGGCTGCAAGTTGCCTGGGGCTTGTGGCGCTATGGTTTGGATACAAGGGTATTCATGGCTACTATTGCATTTAATATATCTATAATCCGGCATCCAAGACACCGCGCCCGTTCCACGTCGGAAGCTGGGCATCGTGTGGCTTACGGCAGCGCTGACGAATTGCCCGACGGACATGGCCTTAGTTACCGATGAATCGGTTACGCGTCTCGGCGACCCTCAGGATTGGTGCCCTTAAGGCGACCGGTACTCATTTTCATTTTCGGACCGCGTATTAGTCCATCCTGTACCAGAGGCCCGTGCCGTCCCAGATGAACGCGCGAGCCGTCAGCGCCGGAATAATGTCAAGGATGCCGTCCGCGACATGCGACGTCCGGGCGGCGCTGAAAGTCAGCGTTACCGCACTCTCATTGACTATGGTCACTATCTGCCCGCCGTAAGTTCCTGCCTGCAGGGCAAGGTTCTTGATCGTACCTGTCCCGTTGACACGCGCGAGCACGAGCCCGGCTGTGATGATCGTCATACCGCTAGCTACGGTCTGCGCCGTCAGCGACACTGCTCCGCTGTTGTTCGCTATGAGATCGTGCGGACCGCTGGTGAACACTGGCAATGTGCATTGATACAGCAGGTTGCTCGTCACCGAGTTGTTGTCAGGCTGTTTCCCGGCGTTGGACTCAACGAAACCCGTGCCCCAGTTCGCTATCCGGTTGGCGTTCACAACGACGCCCGTGACGGCGGCCGTCATGCCCAGTAGCTGAACGCCATTTGACGACATTGAAGCGTTCCCGTTGATCATGTTGCCAGAGATAACGCCATCCTGAGAGTCCACCACCATGACACCGACGGCCCCTTGCGCCGCTGCGCTCGCATCAAGCGTGTTGCCCAGGATCTGAAACCCGGTCACAGGGATACCCCTATCGCCGATGTTGATGACCCGGGATCCCCGGAAGCCATCAAAGTTGTTGCCCTCTATAAGGAGGCCGCCTCCCATGCCGGCGTAGATGCCGAAACCGGTGGTATTCGCGAAACCGTGGAAGGTGTTACCGCTGATCACCACGTCCTGGTAGCCGGGAGTGGTGATTGACTGCAAATTTACGCCATGCCCGTTGCCAGACGCCGCAATATCGGCAAGCGTGTTACCCATGATAGTGATATTTGAGCAGGTGGGGCCCGATCTCGTGACGTTAAAAAGGATGCCATCATCCTGCGTCTCGTAAATGTCATTGCCTGTAATGGTGATATTTTCGATGCTATCGAGATACGGCACGAGCGTGATGCCGCGCGCACCGCTGCGCAGGACGTTTCCGGTGACCGTGATATCGGTTAGGGGCGCCCCAGATGTCAGTGCCTGGAGGCAGATCGCGTCGTCCCCGACTCCTGGTGTGGTACCCGTATCAATATTGTTGTCCGCGACCACGCACCACCTGCACCCGCTCAGGTGGATCCCGTCCTGCTGAGTCCGTCCTGAGGCCAAGGGCTCCTGCCCCGAGATGATACGGCAGAAGCTTACGTAGGAATGCGTGCACTGCACGATGAACATTGAGTAGCGAATGGCATTGACGATTTCGATGGCGCTGATCTGCAGGTTGTCCACGTTGCGTAGGTCAAGGCAATGCGAATCGACTTCATTAGCCCAATCCGGAAAGCGGGAGATATTGGCCTGGTTCCCATCGAAGGTCAGGCCGGATATGACAACGTTGGATCCCCCGGCGCTGCCGGCCACCACCAGGATGGTGAGGCCCTTCAGCGCTCCCACCTGGGCGGGTGAGAATCCGTCGGCCGCTCTGATGGTTGTAGCCCCCATGCCGTCGCCTTGCAGGGTGACACCGGAACCGATCTGGAGGATCTGGCTGATGTTGTATATCCCTGCCGGGACTAGGACGAGGCCGCCACCCGCCGCGGCAGCGGCGTTGAGGGCGGTCTGGATCGCTGCGGCGGACTCGTTCGCGCCCGTCGCGTCCGCGCCGTAGTCGCATACGTTGTAGACGGGCGTGCTCTTGGAGAGGTCCCGCGCCGACACAATCTGGTGCGGGACCGCAGTCATGGTGTTCGTGCCTCGCCGGTCAAGTAGTACGCCGAGGCCCCCTGCAAGGAGCCCGGTGCCTGCCGCCTGCGTGAGGTAGGCCCGCCTGGAGAACTGGCGGGGTAGTGGTCGTCCACCTGTCGGCGGGCCCTCTATCGGGTGCATCGTCGGTCAACTCCGATCAAGCGATTAGGTGACTGTCCCCTCATTACCGCGAGCGCATGCGGGGAATATGTACGGGCAGGAACCGGCCGACATCTGGGTGACCTGACCACTGCCTGTCGGCCGTGCCCACTCCAGGGCAGGGTGAACGGGCATGGAACTATCCAAGGAAACATTACCTGCAAGGAGCCCCCCGATATTGAGGCTCAGGATATGTCATGGGCCGCAGGCCGGCCAAATCGCGGCAGAGCGTGAAGAGCCAGGCATCGGCGACACGTCAGGTGGAGGACTTTCGGCATGAAGCGGTCCGGCTCGCGATTTCGGCACTTCTGGTCTACTATTTCGTATTAAGAAATGAGCACCTTCGTGTCGCTTAAATGTAGTAACAGATGCAATGTTGCGGGCGATCGCGTGCCATCAGACGTCCGGGACAACCGAGTAGGTGCTACCGTCCACCGTCACTATGTTGCCCCTGGCGACTGTCGGCGAGGACGACGGCGCGAAGAAGCTGCCCGCCAGCCAGAAGCTGTTGGCGCTGAACAGCGTCCCCAGCTTGGCGAGCCTGCTGGCCATCCCGGCAGCTGTCCCGGCTGCCGTCTGGGCAGCGAGCGCGTGAGCGGGCCGGGCAGATGACCTGGCGTACCCGGAGTTGCCGCTGACGTGCAGGCCGTGGACACCGTTTTGTGACGTGTCAACGCCGATAAGCGCCCATTTGTCGTCCGCCAGGACAGTCGAGTGGAACTGGTTCCCGGAGATCTTGATATCCGCCGGGATGCCCGTGCCGGGGGAGATCTGGATCGCTGATGCCGGGTAGTTGTCGAACCTGTTCGCGTCGATGAGTACGTGAGACGGCTGGCCCTTGAGCCAGATGCAGTTAACGCCGTTCGGGCCGCCGGGCGTCATGTGGTTGCCGGAGATCAGCGCGCCCGACGCGCCGTTCAGCAGAACGACGTTGTAGGCGTTGTTCTGCGGCTTCGTCCCGGAGATGATTATGTCAGTGTCGTTGACCTGGATGCCGGTGTTAGCGCCGTTGAGGCCGCTGATCACGCACTTGTCGATCCAGGCGGCGCTCCCGCCGGACCGGATGTCGATGCACACGCCCCCCGAGGCGACAGCGCGGGCCTGCGAGTCGATAAACCGGAAATGGCCACCGGTCACGGCGATCAGCGTCGGGACGTGGTTGCGCCCGTCCACGGTGAGACCCCGCAGTTCGACGCCCTCGCCCTCGATCGTGAGGAGGTCTCCGGCGAAAGATGACCCAGCGAAGATGCTGGACCCGCGGGTGCTGGCCTGCTGCGCCCACCCGACGCCCGCGATAATAACGGCGGATGCAGTGATCGGCGGCAGCGGGTAGCTGACCAGGAACTGGCCGGGCGGCAGCAGCGCAATGGGCGGCTGGGCAGCGTTGATCTGCCCGATCCAGGCGGCGAGAGCCGCGGTGTCGTCGGTAGCGCCGTCTCCGGCTGCGCCGGTGAGCGAAAGGGACTTGTATGCCATGATCGTTATCCCCTTTGGGTGCGGGTGACCGTCCCCGTGACAGGCGCAGCCCCGCATCGACTACGGATCTCGGCAGAACGGGTCATACCAGACGTATTTCTCAGGCGCTCCAGTTCGCTATCCAATCCTCGGCACTATTGCTGACAGCATCGGCAGCCTAAATGCAGTACATCTGCTCAGTCCTGTCTTTATGCTCTGTATCACGACGCCGATCTACCTGACCACGTTGCACCTATACGACCGTAGTGCCACAACACAGCCGCAGTCGCGGTGTTTGCCACCCTCGGCACCTGTGATGTTCCTCGGGGGTCACCGCTTGGGACGCCGTGGCGCTGTCCCGATGGTCCATGCGGCGTTCATCGCTGTCAAGAGCGGCCCGGCCGATTGAAGCCCGGCTTAGGAAAGGTTGACCGCATTGGATCTATCACGTGGGCCGCTGGGTAAGGTGGCCGTCATCATTCCCACCTACAACGAGCGGGAGAACCTGGAGCCGATCGTCGGAAGGGTCCATGACTGGGTTCCCGACGCCGACATCCTTGTGGTCGATGACAGCAGCCCGGATGGCACAGGCGAGATCGCCGACAGGCTCGCGGTCGCCGACGAGCGGATGCGGGTGCTGCACCGGCAGGGCAAGTCCGGCCTGGGATCGGCTTATCTGGCCGGCTTCGGGTGGGCGCTGGAGCGCGGCTACGGCGCGATCGTGGAGGTGGACGCTGACGGCTCGCACGACCCGGCTGAGTTGCCGGCGCTGCTGGAGGCGCTTCAGGACGCGGACCTGGTGTTAGGTTCGCGGTGGGTGCCGGGCGGCGTTGTGGTGAACTGGCCGAGGTCACGGCAGCTCCTGTCCCGCGGCGGCAACGCCTATGTCAGGATCATGCTGGGCATCGGGTTGCGGGACGCGACCGGCGGCTACCGGGCCTACCGCGCGGGCGCACTGCGCGCGATCGGGCTGGATACGGTGCAGTCGCAGGGGTACTGCTTCCAGATCGACCTGGCGCTGCGGGCCGTCCGGGCGGGCCTGATGGTGACCGAGGTCCCGATCACGTTCACCGAGCGGACCCGAGGGGCGAGCAAGATGAGCCGGGCCATTATCGTCGAGGCGCTGTGGCGGGTGACTCGGTGGGCCGTGACAGCCAGGCTCGGCCGGTCCCGCCGTCACGGCCTGCTCCATACGGCGGAGGAAGAAGCTGGCACGGATCACCACCAGGGCGGCCATCTCCTTGGTGATGCTGCCCATCGGACGCCGCCGGTTCAGCTGGCGGTTCCACAGCCGCCGCCCGGTGATCGCGTTCACCAGGTCCGCGCCCCTGGCCTCCACATGATGCGGCCGCCCGGCCGCGCCGGAAAAGAGCGCGGCCGGCGTGCGAAACGCTAGCGCGCGGGCGGCCAGGACCCCGATGACCGTCAATTCGTGCAGCTCGTCGAGGCTTGTCAAGACCTGGTGGAGCACAGGCGGGCCATTGCGGCCTCAGACTGATTTCGCCGCCACGTCGCGGACCCGGACATGCCCGACCGGACGGGATAGCGCCGATGCATTTAAGCCTACCAGGCGCCGTCAGACCCGGCTGAATTGCCACACACCGACATGATCCGCCAAAGATCTGTGAAGCCGTCCCGAGGCGTGATACTCTCCTGGGCGATTGTTTCCAGTTATTGACAACTTCTTTTACGATATTATCCCACATTATAGGAGCCCGACTTTGTTAAATTTACGGCGGCTTCCCAGGTGGCTATGACTCACAGGACTGTCATCTTGGGATTTATGACATGACCGGTAGGCCAGGATTAACGGTGGTCATACTGACCTACAATAGCGTTGCCACTATTGGAAGCTGCCTGGAGTCCTTAGTTCAGCAGGTCTACCAGGACTTCGAGGTCGTCGTCGTGGACGACGAATCGACAGACGGAACCCTATCTATAGTGTCGGAGTATTCATCTAGTCTGCGGCTGACCGTGACGAGAAATGGATCACATGTCATACCGCGCGGACGCAATATCGGAATTGCGTGCTGCCAGACTGACCTGATCGCGTTCCTGGACTCCGACGATAGCGCATCACCTGATTGGACGCGGGTTATCGTCGAGACGTTCCGGCAGGATGCCGGGATCGGGTTCATCTCTGGCGAGCTAGTTCCTGCCTACCGGACGAGGGTTGCGCATGCCATCGCCCTGAACGACGATGCCGTACGCCGGCTGTTCGGTCGCAGGGGGATGCTCTTCCACGTGGGGAATAGCGCGATCAACCGCAAAGTCGTGCAGGACGCGTGCTTTGACGAGGACTTCCGGTTCGCCGAGGACCTGGAGCTCTGGTCCCGGCTCCGGGGGTTATACCGCTGGAGCTACGTGCCGGGCATGAAGATACACCACTACAGCAGAGAGACGTTCTGCCAGTACGCGAAGCAGATGTATCGGTACGGGCATTTGAAGCAGTATTTTGCGTTCACCTCCCGGTCCTACCGTTTGCTGGACTTCGTTCCCCTTGCCCTGTTGGTGGGCGGGGGCATCACCAGCCTGGTTCTCCGCTCATGGTTGTTCCTGCTGCTCACCCTTCCCTTCTCGTTCCTGGAGGCGCTGTTCGTCGTCCTCTACCAGCGCTGTCCGCCGCGGGTCGCTGCGCTGACGTTCCCGGCCTGGGTCGTCAAGAACCTGTCCTGGAGCTACGGGATCGGGTACGGGCTAGTGGCGCTCGCACTCGATGGCGATACCCGCCGCCGGCTGCGGTCGAAGCGTAACGGGAGGACATGAGTAGCTCTGGTCACCTGACGTCTCGCAGCCGCCCGGCCAGCTCTGCGTTGGTCACGAACGTGACCTCGGAGTGACCGGCAATGTAGCGCAGTAGCGAGCGGAGCCGGGGCCAGTCGCCGTTGGCCTCGATCTCCCAGCTGTGCCCCCAGAGGTGATAGACGCCGCCCCCCGCGACGGCTTCCTCAAACAGCCGCCGGGCCAGGACGTCCCAGTTGCCCCACATGGCCCGTACCTGGCTGAGCGTCCGGCTCCTGCGGGCGACCGGCCATCCATCGGCCCGATAGCGAGCGGCATGAGTGGTCGTGCCCAGCTGGAGCGGGTCGGCTGGCCACTCGGTGCAGAAACGCCGGATCGTCCGGGCCACCAGGAACCCTGCCTCTCGCACCAGCTCGACGTGCTGTGAGCGATACGCCCCGTACGGGTAGCAGAAGGAGGTCACGGCCCGGCCGAGGACCTCCTCAAGCGCCCGCTTGCCTAAGTCGATCTCGCGTGCCGCGTCCTGGAGAGGCAACCGGGTTAGGTGCGGGTGGGTAAGCGTGTGGCTGCCGATCTCGAATCGCTGGGCCAGCTCGCGCAACGTCGTGCCACTGATGCGCCTCGCTGCGGGGATCTCCGCCGACTGCGGCGAGACGTAGAAGGTGCCGGCAAATCCATGGTCGTCGAGCTCGCGGGCAAGCTTCGCGTCAAGCTCGTGACCGTCGTCCCAGCTCGTGGTCACCACGACTTGTCGTCCGGGCATGCTTTCCTCGGGGAGTCGCACGGGGCGCCCTGGCGAGCCGACCTCAGCGGGCTCAGGCAGGTTACCAGCCGCCCGGGCGGGGTTGCGCGGCCAGGTAGTCGAGCGTCCGCTCGATGAGCCCGCTGGCCCGGCGCAGGTCGGCCGAGGCGGGAGCGGCCTCGTCGCGCAGCCGGGGGGCTAGCTGGGTGGCGAGCTTGGGGAGGGCGGCGGCCGCCAGCCGGGCGCCGGTTCGCGCGGCGTCGCGGACTACCCTGGGTTCTGCTGACCACAGCGCCTCGAAGATCCGGTCTCGGTCGGGGCGGTGTTCCTGGCCTGGCTGCTCCCATCCGGCCACGCATGCTGGCTGGTCGGGTGCGTCGCAGATCAGCGCCCATTCTCGGCGCATAGGCGAGCTTTCGGGGACGGGTACCTCGGCCAGCGGGCCTAGTCGGTGCCGGGCGCGTTCAAAATCAGCGAAGACCACCGTCTGCCAGGCGCTGCGGGCAAGGTCCGCCCAGCGCGCCTCGGCGGCACGGTAATAACGCTGGCGCTGGAAGGATCCGAGCAGGACCGGCCGCTGCGCGCGGGCGCAGCACTCGTCCTCGATCGCGCGGGTCAGGGCGAGCAGGACCGTCTTGGTCATCACGTGGGCTCGCAGGCCGGGGTGACGGCGCCGGAGCTCGGCGAAGATCGACGTCCGGGGGCTCCTGTCGGCGCCGGAGACCGCGTGCGCCATCGCCGCAGGCAGGGACAGGCCGCGCGCGCGGCCTGCCAGCACCGCGGCCAGCAGGTCGCAGTCCGACTCCCGGTACCTCCGCTGGCCGCTGGCCGAGCGCTGCGGGCGGGGCAGGCCGTAGCGCTGCTCCCAGTTCCGCAGCCCGGCGACGGGGATCCCGCTCCGCCGCGAGACCTCGCTGATCGGCAGCACGGCCGGGTCAGCGTCGGGACTTGCCTGCGAGACCTCAGAGTTCATCATATTGATGAGCCTTCCTTAGTCAGCGTGATGATACGGTACACCCAGACAAGTGCCCGCGCCCGGACCGCCGGCAACTCGGCCGAACCGCCGGGAAGAAGCCCGCCCGTGCTCCGCGTTTCTGACGCCCCGCGAGCGCACGACCGGCTGAGGAGGAAGCCATGACCGCCGCCGTTTCTCGCGACCCGGCCACCGGTGAGTTCCGCGATCCGGCCACCCGTGCGGAGACCCTGCGGCCGGTGCCCGCGGGCAGCTACGACCAGGCATCCTGGCGCGAGTCGGCGGCCTGCCGCCACGTCGATACCGAGCTGTTCTTCCCGATCGGGAAGGCCGGCACCGCCCTTGCGGAGATCCAGCGGGCCAAGATGGTCTGCGCCGGCTGCCCCGTCCGGCAGGACTGCCTGACCTTCGCCCTGGCCACCAGGCAGGAGTACGGCATCTGGGGCGGCTACGACGAAGACGAGCGCAGGGCGCTGCACCGGCAGCGGCGAGCTGATCGCCGGCAGGACGTCGTGCCAACCCGCGGTTGACCCGCCCGCAGCTGTCGCGTGGCGCGGCCGGCGCGCAGCCGCCCCCCGCGGCGCTGCAGGCCAACTACTCGGCGAACTGCTTCGCCTGGGGCCGCAGGTACAACTCTACCGGGATCACCTGGGCTGCGGCAGGCAATACCCCGCCGTACTGGCAGGGCACAAGCGGGCCGAGCGGCGGGGCCTGCAACACGCCGGGGGCCCCGTGTTACACGGTCACCTCCACCAACGCCGATCGTTATAGTCCGCCGGGCCCGATCATTGCTCGTATTATGGCGCTCAAGCCTGGCCAGTGGTTCACGCTCCAGGCATTCATCCTCGTCACGGGAACCAACCCGGCGTATTCCCAAAATGGGACGAGATGGGACTGCACGTCGACGAATCCGGACTTGCACTGGACCAACGACAACGAGCGTTATTGCTATAACGACTGGCAGCAGATCGTGGCCGCTATCGCCACGCTTCCGCACGTTATCGTGACCGATCCCCTCTCAGTGGGCGTGGCGTTTGGCCGCCCCGTGAGCTATGCATCCTCCGACCGGAAGGCTTATTCAAGATCCCCCGTTGCGTGATCTTGGGGCGTGATGGTCGCCTGGCCGCTCCGGCGCCAGTGCCAGGTCGGGGAGCTTGGCGCGCATCCGGCCGAGCGCCAGGTCCGCGAGCACCTTCGGCCGGCGCTGGGACGGCTCGGCCTGGACCCTGAAGGATCCGGGGCAGCCATCCGGTGCCACCCAGAGCGCGCTGGCCAGCGCGTCGTGTCCTACCACCACCAGTTGCATCGCGGTCGGCTACTGGGTCAACGGCTCGGGAACCGACATCATCCTGGCGGCGCAGTACTCATGACTGCGGGAATGACCGGCCGCTCAGCCTCGATCGGGGCCACCTTCTGGACCGCCCGGGTGATCACAGCCCACGTGCCGGCCGTCCGTGCCGCCAGCCGCGAGTCAGCGTGGGTGGTGACCATCTGGCAGTTGCCGTCGTGCCGTCGCCTATCAAACGTTCAATACGACCATGTTGCCCGTTTCGATCGAATCATGGTCGTGACCACGGGCGGCCGCAACCACCAGATCAGCCGATGGCCGTGGCCGTCCGCGCTGTTCCGTACGAAGGTACTGGCCTGTGACGGTCCACGCTGTCGCGGTCGTGATACCAGCATCGTCGCGGCGTTCAGGCTCTGCGACCCGTCGGAGTTGCCCGACACCATGGTGATGACGGCGGTCACGTTGGGTGAGCTGTCGTGCGGCGCCAATGCGACTGACGATCCGGCAAAGCGTGCCGGGCGAGTGGCGGTCCTGCAGCACGCAGAGGCTACGTTCGACCCGCTTCCGTACGACCAGGGGGCTGCTCGGCTCTACGGCCAGAT